>Ga0315912_10003833_pt1 | contig 14651 bp, 13 predicted proteins | sample VfabasoilMG_FD_204469 | JGI IMG/M metagenome (GOLD analysis project Ga0315912, IMG submission 204469) | Garden soil microbial communities collected in Santa Monica, California, United States - V. faba soil | ecosystem: Environmental > Terrestrial > Soil > Garden | place: USA: California... | reverse complement strand
GCGGCCGGCCTGGTGATGGGATGCCCTCGGGCTAAGCTCGGAGCCATCGTGCGTACCTTGTGGCTCATGCGTCACGCCAAGAGCAGTTGGCGCGATCCTGGAATCGACGATCACGAGCGGCCGCTCCTCGGCAGGGGACGACGGGCGGTCGCGCAAATGGTGTCTCTCATCCAGGAGCAGGGGATCAGATTCGACTTCGTGCTTTCTTCGACGGCGCTCAGAGCCGTCGAAACTGCCAACCAGCTGATCGAGGGCCTTGCTTTCAAGGGTCCACTCGAGCTCACCCGTCGCTTGTATCTGGCCGAGCCATCGGTTTACCTGGATGTGCTGGCAGAGCTCGACGACTCCATCGATCAAGTGCTGGTGATCGGCCACAACCCCGGTATCTCGGAGCTCGTCCTTCGGCTGACCGGCCAGGAAATGGACATGCCCACCACCGCGCTGGCGCAGATCGAGCTTCCGGTCGATTCTTATGCGGGCATTGAAGCCACGACCCAGGGTCGTTTGGCAGCGTTCTGGCGACCGCAACGAGACGAAAAGGCGAAGGACGAACCGGACAAGGAACGCGCGCGCGACTCCAAGGAGAGGAAGCGCAAAGGAAAGAGGGCCTCTTGAGCGAATCCGACGACGCGTCGCTGCTCCCGCCGAAGCGGGACGTTGCCCTGGCTTTGGTGCAGACGGCTGCGTCGGTCTTCATCCACCTCGACCCGCGGGCAGCGGACGTGATCGTGCCGAGCTGGTTCAAGAATCAACCCGAGCTGGTGCTCCAGATCGGACTGAATCTGGTGCCTCCGATCGTGGACCTGGACATCGGGACGGACGCGCTCTCGGCCACTCTCTCCTTCAATCGACGACCGGAGTTTTGCAAGGTCCCCTGGCCAGCCGTCTGGGGTCTGGTCGGGGACGACGGACGCGGGATGATTTGGCCCGAGTCCGTGCCGCCCGAAGTTGCCGCACGGGCGCCAGGCCGAGCATCGGGCAGCGCCCGTTCCGGCGGCGGACAGCGAGGATCGCGCAAAGCGGCTCCGCACCTACGGGCCGCCGGCACCCCGGGCGAGCCTGCTCAGCCGGATCCCGCACCCCGAGCCGAATCCGAAGCGAAAGTCGACGCAAAGGCCCCGGGCACTGAGCAGAAGAAACGCGAGCTGCCGCCCTACCTGCGCGTGGTGAAGTAACCGGTAAGGGCCCATGGACGTTGCCTGCCACCGCTGCCACGCCGAGTACGAGTTCGATGATGCCCTGATCTCCGAGCGCGGAACGACGGTGTTTTGCACGAGCTGCGGCCTGCAGTTCAAGATCTTCCCGGCCGAAAGGCGAGGAGACCCGGAGGAGTGGACACTCACGCCGGCATTGCCCGGTACTCGCCCGCGGACGTTCGGCTCGCTCCGCGACCTGCAACGCGCAATTCTATCCGGCGAGGTGAAGGAGGCGGACCTGCTCGCACGCGGCGGGCAGCAGGCGCGCTCTCTTGGTAGCATCGCCGAACTCGAGCCCTTGCTGAGAAGGCCACGCTCGGCGCCGCCGCCGGCGCGAACCGAGGAGGTGCCTCTGGGGCTTGGACCGAGTGCGCACATGGTGCAGCAGAGGCGTACGGCGGGGGGCACGGTCATGGGCCTGGCTGCGCCGCGCGTGCCCAGATTCCCGGCGGAGGCGCCACCGGCTGGCAGCGTCCCTCCTGCCGAACGCCCTTCCGCCAGCGAAGTGCAGCGGGACAGCATCGACGACAACGCGGTCGTGCCGCCCACGCCCGATCCGCCGGGCGCCGATCGAGCCAAGGACGAGCCTTGGCAGTCTCCGCCCGGACAGACCTTGCGCCCCAGGATTCAGTCCGTGCTGAGCCGCTCGCCGGTCCCTGCGCCCGCCGCCGAGCCGCAGAGCGCCGTCGCTGCTCCGCCGTCGTCGTCCCGTCTGCGCGCCACGCTGGCGCATTCGACACCGCATTCGACGCCACCTTCGACGCCGGGCCGCGGTCGGACGGGCCCCGCCGCCCCGGACAGCTCCTCGGATCCACCCGCAAGTAGGACGTCCCGCTTCGATTCGGAGCCGTTCAGCGTCATTCCGGGGACCCGTCCCAGGCCGCTGGCGCGCGGCGCCTGGATCGTGGTGTCCGTGCTGGTCGGCGCAACGGCGTTCGTGCTGACCGCGGCGCGCGAGCGCGTGTTCGCCTTGTTCGACAGCGGGGCGCGAGAGCAGTCACCCCACTTGGTTTCGGCCGAGCGCGCAGCCGTGGCTGCGGCGGAGCTCTGCGACGAAGCCTGGCTGCGCGCGCGCATGGCCAGGGAGGACGAGCGGGCCGCCAATGAAGCGGTGCTCGAGGCGCGGCTCGTCGCGCTCGCGCAGACGCTGGACGAAAGCGCGAAGAGCCCCCTCGGTCGCACGACTGCGTGGACGCTGGCCCGCGTCCACTACCTGCGCATGAAGGGCGACGTTCCGGCGGCACGCGCGGCGCTGAGCCAGGCGAAGGGTGCTCCCATCGTCGACCCGTACCTCCTGGCGATGCTGGACCTTGCCGACCAGAGCGGACAGCGACCCTTCGCGTCGATCCTCCGGCGCCTCAAGGATGCGTCGAGCGGCGAGCGCGGTCGCTATCGCATGCGCTCGGCGTACATCGTGGCCTTGGTCGAGGCCGGGCAGCTGGCCGCGGCCAAGGATGACTTCGCGCGTCTGGCGCAGAATGGCGACGCGCAGAATGCGCCCCTCTACGGGGATCTCGAGCAGTTCTTGCGCCGCCAAGGGCCAGAGGAGTCGGCCTCGCCAACGCGCGGCAATGGCGAAACTGGCAAGGCGCCGCTAGCGCCCCCCGCGACTTCAGCTTCGGTCTCGACGGCGCCCGCTGCCACCGAACCCGCGCCGACGTTCGGTTCCTCCCCGCCGGCCCTGCCGACGCCCGGGAAAGCACCGCCCGCGCCCGCCGCGAAGGAGCAAGCACCCCCGTCGGCCCTTCCGTCGGGCGAGGTGCCGCCGCAGCCGGAACCTCTGCCCGGCTCATCCACACCCGGCTCATCCACACCCGGCTCATCCAGACAGGGCGCACCATGAGCAAGCTTCTGCGTCTTGGGTTGTGTGCACTGCTGGCTTTTGCTGCGCTCTCTCTGGCCGCTTGTCGCGGTCGTCCGCGCGCGTCGGAGAAGTCCGAGACGCCGCTCTCCGCCGATGGGTACCTCGGCGTCGTCAACCTGCGCGATCCCATTTCCGAGGAAACGCTCGGACGTGGGCTGTTTCCCTTGCCCGCAAGCCGAACGTACGTCGGGCTCGTCCAAAAGCTTCATCGCTTGTCCACGGACACTCGCCTCTCGGGGCTGTTCGTCAAGTTGGGTCCGGGCGTCGGCTTTCATCGCGCGGAAGAGCTGGTCAAGCTGCTGGCTGGCTTTCGAGCTCAGAAGAAGCCGGTGACCTGCCACGCCCACGGGCTCGACAACGCGAGCGCTTGGCTCGCCCTGGCCGGCTGTGACGAGGTGTGGCTGAGCGCCGCAGGAGACATGGAGACGGTCGGCATCGGTGCCGAGCTGGCCTACCTCAAGGGGGCCTTCGACAAGCTCGGTGTCGAGACCGACATGCTCAGCATGGGGCGCTTCAAGAGTGGGGCGGAAGCCTTGACTCGAACCGAACCGAGCCCGGAGTCGCGACAGAATCTTGCCGAGACGCTTTCACACCTGCGTGACGTCTGGCTCCGCGGGGTCTCGGCGGGCCGCGCCGATCCGGAAGCCACCAAGCTAGAGGTCGAAGACGGTCCGTGGACGCCGGAGCGTGCGCGCGACCTGGGGCTCGTGAGTCACGTCGGCTTCGAGGACGAGGCACTCGCGTCCGCTCACAAGCGCGCGGGCGTTACCTTGGCAGACAACGTTTTCGGGGGCGGAAGCTCCGAGGAGAGTGAGTCTGCCCTGGCCGAGGTCGTGCGTCTGCTCGCTTCGGCCGGAGACAAGGGGAGCGGCCGGCGCCGCATCGCGGTCGTACCGGCCGTGGGTGGCATCACCATGGAAGGGTCCGCGGGCTTCGGCGGCGACTCCGGGATTACCGCAGGCGCGCTCTGTCGAACCATTCGCCGTTTGCGCGAAGACTCGGCCGTGCGGGCGCTCGTGCTTCGCCTAGACTCTCCGGGTGGCTCGCCGCTCGCCAGCGACTTGATCTGGCGCGAGCTCATGCTGACGCGCGAGCAGAAGCCCGTCATCGTCTCCATTGGATCCATGGCAGCGAGCGGCGGCTATTACATCGCCAGCGCTGGCAGCAAGGTGATCGCTCCCGAGAGCGCGATCGTGGGCTCGATTGGCGTGTTTGGCGGCAAGATCGTGCTCGGGGGCGCGCTCGAGCGGTACGGCGTCACGCACCATGGCGTTGCGGCGAGCACGGCGGAGGGGGCGGAGGCGCGCGCCCTGTACATGTCCCCGATGCGACCCTGGGACGAGGCGACACGCGAGCGCGTGCGTGCCAGCATGCAGCGCATCTACGACCTGTTCGTGGCTCGCGTGGCGGAGGGTCGAGATCTGGCGAAAGAAGCGGTGTACGCGACCGCCGAAGGCGCCATCTTCTTGGGCAAGACGGGGAAGGATCGCGGCCTCGTCGACGAGCTTGGGGGCCTCTCGCTGGCGCTCGACGTCGCCAGGCGAGAAGCGAAATTGCCAGCCGACGTGCCCGTAGTGGTCGAAGGCGCTGCCGAGAGCCTGATGGAGGCTCTGCTCTTGGGTCCCGACTCGGCAGAAGGCGACGTCGAGGCTGCGTGGCTCGCCTTCCAGAAACGACAAATGAGTGAGCTCCTGCCCGGCGTCGATCCCGCGGCTGCAAAGGTGCTGCAGCCATTTTCAGCGGCCGTGCTGCCACTCATGATGGGCGAGACCGTGGTCGCGGCGCTGCCGCTGGCGCTGACCTTGCACTGAGCTCAAGCTGAGCGCGAGCACCCTGCTAGACGCGCCCGGTGCGCAGAGCTTCGCGTACCACGTCCACGGCGGCGTCGACGGCGATGCGCTCCTGGCGACGGTCGTCACGGTAGCGAATGGTCACGGTCCCGTCTTGGAGGGTCTGCTCGTCGAGTGTCAGGCAGTAGGGCGTGCCGATTTCGTCGTGACGCGCATAGCGCTTGCCGATGGTGTGCTGCTCGTCGTAGCGGGCGGCGATGCCGGAGGCGAGAAAGCGCGCCGCGATCTCTCGGCCTCGCTTCACCAGCTCCTCGTCCTTCTTCACCACCGGCAGGATGCCCACTTTGTACGGTGCCAGGCGCGGATGCAGCCGGAGCACCACGCGGTCGACGCTGCCGTCTGCAGCCAATTCTTCGGAGTAAGCGTCGCAGAGCACCGCGAGGACGCCGCGGGTTGCGCCTGCTGCAGGCTCCACCACGTGCGGGACGTAGCGGTAGCCGGGCTTGCCCGTGCTGGGATCGATGGCCTCTGGGTCGAAGTACTCGAGCTTCTTGCCCGAGCCCTTCATGTGCGCCTTCAGATCGTAGTCGGTGCGGCTGGCGATGCCTTCGAGCTCGTCCCAGCCCCAGGGGAACTCGTACTCCACGTCGAACGTACCGTCCGAGTAGTGAGCTAACTCGGCATCGTCGTGCTTGCGGAAACGAAGCTTCTCCTTCGAAAGGCCGAGGCCCTCCCACCAGCGCTGACGCTCCGCCTTCCAATAGTCGAGATACTTGGGCCCTTCGCCTGGGGGGCAGAAGAACTCCATCTCCATCTGCTCGAACTCGCACGAGCGGAAGATGAAATGCTCGACCGTGATCTCGTTGCGGAAGCTCTTGCCCATCTGCGCGATGCCGAACGGCACCTTCAGGCTCTGGCTCTGCTGGACGTTCAAGAACTGCACGAACATGCCCTGCGCGGTCTCCGGGCGCAGGTAGACCGCCGTCTTGGCCAGTGCTTCTACGGCCAGGCGGTGAAGATCCTCGTCGCTGGCGCCGCCCTTCACGCCCTCTCGAACCGCCTCGATCACATTCTGCATGGGGCTGACCGGACCGAGACTGGTGGTGAACATGCCGTTGAACGTGCGTTCGGCGCTGAGCAGCGGCGAGCCACAGTTCGGACACACGTAGCTGCGGTCGCCCGCGACGATCCCGAGCACGCTGGTGCCGTCGCGCTTGAGCGTTTGGCCTTCGGCCAGCTTGGCCTCTCCCAGAAGGAGTAGCTCCTTGACCTTCTCCTCGGCCAGCTTGGCGCGCGCCTTGTCGCCGAGCGTGATGGGCGCTGGGGTCCCCGCAGCCAGCTTGGGTGCCTTGTCGGCGCGGAAGCGCTCCTGGCACACCAGGCAGTCGACCAGCGGATCGTTGAAATTGCCGACGTGGCCGCTGCTGCGCCACACGTCGGGGTGCATGATGATCGAGGACTCCAGGCCGACCACGTCCTCGCGACTGGTCACCATGAACGTCCACCACTCACCCATCAGGTTGCGCTTGAGCTCCACACCGAGCGGCCCGTAGTCGTAGGCGCTCTTGAGCCCGCCGTAGATCTCGGAGCTCTGGAAGACGAAGCCCCGGCGCTTGGCCAGGGAGACGATCTTCTGCATCAGTTCCGGTTCTTTGCTCTCGCTGGGCATCGCGGGCCCGTCTAGCACGGGGCGACCTGGGCCGAAAAACAAGCAAACCACGCAAATTGCAGAAGCGTGGCCTCCCGCAGCCGATTCGGCCCTCACCCCCGGGGCCGAACTCGGCGGAGGGACCGTCAGCGCGAGTGGTGTGAGGAGCGAAGGAGACTTTGCGCCTAGGGTGACAGCCTTGTATTTGGCTGCCTGGGGGCTACACCAGCGACGACTTGTCCGTCGCGCGGCCGTCCTCTACGTACGGCCCGATTCTGCGGCGCCAAAATTCACTCACAGGGATACGACCATGAATGCTCCCGTTTCGTCGAACGCTTCCGTCTCCGATTTCGTCACCTTCGACGACCGTTCCCTGGCGTCTGCCTGGTCGAACAAGAAAGTTCCCTTCTCCGACGTCTACGAGGCGTACATCGACGGCCGCATCGATATCCCCGCCGACAAGTGGGACGACTTTTTCGACACACGTCACGACACGATGACGTTCCGGTTGACGGAGAGTCACGTGAAGTGGGCGGTGACGAACTTCCTGCCCGAGGTGACCATCCACTCCAAGTCGCAGGACAGCCGCATCGTCAGCGAGCACTACAACCGCGGCAACGACTTCTTCGAGTGGTGCCTGGGCCCGGCCATGGTCTACACGGCCGCCTACCACGACAAGATCGACGCGCCGCTGGAGGAGTCGCAGTATCGCAAGATCGATCGCGTGTGCGACAAGCTCAAGCTCGGCGCCGGCGAGAAGATGCTCGACATCGGCTGCGGCTGGGGCACCTTCGTGGCGCGCGCGGCGCGCGAGCGCGGTGCCAACACCTACGGCGTCACCCTGGCGCAGGAGCAGGTGAATTTCGGCATGGCCCGCATCAAGGACTACGGCGTCCTCGACCGCGCCAAGGTCGAGGTCTGCGACTACCGCAACATCACCGGCAAGTTCGACAAGATCGTGTCACTCGAGATGGTCGAGCACGTCGGCATCAAGAACCTCAAGACCTACTACAAGAAGGTCAATTCCTTGCTGAAGGACGACGGGCTCTTCCTGGTTAGCTGGACGGGTATCCGCGGCCTGAAGAACCCGCAGAATCCGCTGTCGGCGCTGACCATGCGCCCCGAGGACCTGATCTGGGGCCTGTTCATGAATCGCTACGTGTTCCCCGGCGCCGACGCCAGCCTGACCCTGTCGGGCATGATCGAAGCGGCTGAAGACAGCGGCATGGAAGTCATCGACGTCGAGAACATGAGCCCGCACTACGTGCTGACGCTCCGCGCTTGGCGCGACATCTGGGTCTCCAACCGCGAGGCCGTGGTGAAGACCTACGGCGAGCGCTGGTTCCGCCTCTGGTACTTCTTCCTGCACTGGTCGGCGATCATTGGAGAGCGCGGTTGCGCCTTCAACTATCACCTGCTCATGCACAAGAACGACGAGACGTTCGACCGCATGGGGCTGCGGTACAAGGGTCTCCCCTACTGCCGTAGCTGATTCGGCTGCGCATTTCCGGACCCGCCGGGCTTTGCTATAGCCAGGCCCCAGAGGTCATCCGATGAGCACCAACGGTTCTCCCACCCAAGCCAAGACCACGCCTGCCGCTCCGGAGGAGTCCGTGCTCGCGCGGATTGGTCTCGCAGGCGTGCTGAAGATCGCCGCCACCGTGGTGCTCTTCCTGCTGATGACCTGGTTCTACACCATCATCCCGATCGCGGGCTTGGGCCTCTGGCCCTTCCTGTTCTTCGGCTGCGTGTCGCTCATCGTCGGTGTCTGCGACGACCTCGGCGTCTACCGCTGAGCCGGCATCGGTTCTTCCGGCCGGTTGGGTTGGGGCGCTCCCCCGTGCTGACGAAGCGTTCCTCGCCCTCTGCCGAGCAGTCGAAGCGCGCGCAGATCGAGCACGAATTGCGGCTCACACCCCTGGAGCGAGCGGAGAAGGCTCTTGCCGATGTTCAGGAGCTGCTCGTGCGCACGCAGGTCGATCGGACGCGGCTCGACGAGCTGGCCGAGCGCTACAACATGCAGCGCGAGCTCGCTGAGGTCCTCGGCGAGAGGAGCTAGCTCTGGGAGGCTGCGTGCGGCCTCGGCCCAGCAGGACCGAGGCCCGTGGCTCGGGCTGCACGACGGCAGCCCGGGCTTACGAGGATCGGATCAGCGACCCGCGACCTGGTTGAGCTCGGCCGGGCACTGGATCGTCTTGTAGGTGAAGTTCGGGTTGTCAGCCGCCTCGAACCAGTTCGTGTACCACATGCAGCCGTCGTAGAGCTCGTCGAGGCCGCGGCTGCCGAAGAGCGCTTCGCACTTCTGGCTCATGCAGGTCTTCACCGCGTTCAGGTCGCCCCCGCAGCCGGCGCGCAGACCGCCGTAGTCCGCGCCCAGCACTGGATCGTCGGGGCTCGAGATGCCCCAGACGGAGTCGCAGCCGTAACCGAGGGCGCCCGTGCCGTTGGCGGCGCCGATGCCGCCGCCGGGGATCAGAAGGTCGAGCTGGCCGTCGCCGCTGACGTCACCACCGATGTTGGCCGCCATGACGATCATGACCTTGCCGCTGAGCGCCTGCGAGCCGGGGTCGTTGCCGGAGTGGCCCGAGCCGGTGAACTGGATCTGGTAGCAGGTGCCGCAGGCCGTACCGCTGCCAGCGTGCGTCGCCGCAAAGCCGAAGGACACGACGTCGCTGTAGGCCCAGGGCGCGAAGCTGTTGCAGGTCGTCGACGAGCCGCTCGGGCAGGCGCTTGCATCGTCGTCGCCGATGATGTTGTCGCCGTTGCCGCCGCAGTTGTTCACTGGGTTGCCGCCGGCATTCGCCGACCAGCCGCAGCTTTGCTTGCAGCAGTCCCAATAGCGGCTGGCCCAGCCATTCTGGCCGCCGGTCACGTTGCCCCAAGGATTGTCGTTGCCCAGGCTGCCACCCGAGCCGCTGGAGCCGCCACCGGTGCCACTGGCGCCGCCACTGCTGCTCCCACCGCTGCCGCTGCCGCCGCCGCTGCCAGTCGCCTCGCAGCGCCCGCAGCTCTCGTCGCAGTATTCGGCGAACCACTCCTCGGGGCACGGATTGGTCGATGCTTCCGTCGTCCACATCAGACAGGTCGCCCCGTCCCAGTCGTGGATGTCGTCTGGGGGTGGGATGTCGGTGCAGGGCTCGACCACCGCGCCGCCCGTTCCAGCCACCACGCCTCCCGAGCCGCCTCCGGCCGAGCCGCCAACGCCCGTGGCGCCGCCGCTCGTGGGGAACGTCCCGCCAACACCGGGTCCTGTGCCCCCCGCCCCGCCGACGGTTCCGCCGGTGCCCGGACCCCCGCCGCCGACTCCGACCGGCGTTCCGCCCGCCCCGCCGACCGAAGCACAGGGCTGGCCGGTCACGCAGGCGGTCAGGTCAGTGGCCGCCGAGTCGAGCCCGCAGCCTCCGCCGAGCGCGAGGCCTAAAAAGGCGGTGCCGAGGGCGGCAGTGGTGAAGGATCGGCGCGGACTGCGCCAAGAAGAAGGGGCAAATTTATCCATGTTTCCGGTCAAGGGTTGGGCGACCGGGTTCGGCCGCGAAACTCGTGGGGTACAGGCGCCGCTCGAAGACGGCTTTGCTGCACCACCCGCCCGGCACAGCTCAGCCAAGGTAGCCAACGGGCCCACCTGCCGCCTCCCAAAAAGGGCAGGGGCGGTGCGAAATCGGCGGTGCACCCTGGGCTTCGCTGCACAATTTCGGCGGCAGCGCTTTCCACCAGCCCGAAGCGGGAAGGAGACGGTCGGCCGGATGGGGCGGGCCGGCCTGCCCGAACGACGCCTGCTCGGACGCCGCCTGCCCGGACGACGCCTGCCCGGACGACGGGCTGGCGGAGAGGGCGGGATTCGAACCCGCGGTGGACTTTTGATCCACGCCCGCTTAGCAAGCGGGTACCTTCGGCCACTCGGTCACCTCTCCGGAGTGGGGGAGCCGGAAGCTAGCCGGGAGCGGAGCGATTGCAAGGTGCTCTGCGCTCGGTAGGCGCTGGTCGGGCGATCAGCAGCTCCCGTGACCGCGTGCGGGGAAAATCTTTCCCGGGTTCATGACCCCGCGCGGATCGAAGGCGGCCTTGAGCCGCTCCTGCAAGGCGATGAGCTCCGGCGCCTGCTCGAGCCCGAGGTACGGCGCCTTGGCGAGCCCGATGCCGTGCTCGCCGGACAGCGTCCCGCCCAGCGCCACCGTCGCGCGAAATAGCGCCTCGGTGGCAAGGTCCACGCGAACCTTCTCGTCGGCATCGTTCCACAGGAAGTTCACGTGGAGATTGCCGTCGCCGGCATGCCCATAGCAAAGGGCATCGATGCGGTGCTCGTCGCCCAGGCGCTCCACGGCCTCCACCAGCTCGGAGAGGCGCGTTCGCGGCACCACCACGTCTTCGCTGATCTTGTGTTTGGCTCGTGTCCGCACTGCCACGCTCATCTGCTTGCGTGAGGCCCAGAGCTTGGCTCGCTCGCTTTCGGATTGAGCTACGACGACGCTCAGCGCTCCGGACCGGGTGCACGCATCGTCGATGATTTCCGCCTGGCGCAGCGTTTCCTCTTCGCTGCCATCGACCTCGATCAAGAGCAAAGCTCCGGCGCTCGCATCGATGGCACTGCCGCCGCGTCGAATCAGCTCGAGCGTCTTGTCATCGAGGAACTCCAGACACCGGGGCAGGACGCGTGCCGCCACGATGGCGCTCGCCGCAACGCAGGCGGCGTTCATGCGCGGAAACAGCGCTAGGAGCGTGAGCACGGCCATCGGTTTGGGGACGAGAGCGAGGGTGATGGCGCCGAACGTGGCCAGCGTGCCCTCGCTGCCGACCAAGAGCGCAGTGACGTCGTAGCCGGTCACGCCCTTTCTGGTGCGGCGCCCCGATTGGAAGGTGGTGCCGCCGGGAAGGAGTGCCTCGATGCCGAGCACGTAGTTGCGCGTAGGGCCGTACTTGAGCGCTCGTGGCCCGGCCGCGTTCTCGGCCACGTTGCCAGCCAAGCAGCAGATGTCGGCCGAGTTCGGGTCGGGCGGATAGAACCAGCCTTCGGCCTCGACCAGTGCGTGCAGGTCCGATAGGAGGACGCCGGGCTGGACGACCACCAGACCCTCCTCGCGATCGAGCTCGAGCACCCCGCGCATCAAGTGCGTCGAGAGCACGATCCCTCCCTGCACGGGGACGGCGCCACCCGTGCGACCACTCCCCCCGGCTCGCGGCGTGATCGGTACACCGGTTTCGTGCGCGATCTCGAGCGCGATGCGCAGGTCTTGTGTCGACTCGGCCAAGACGAGCGCATCGGGCGGCTGACCGGAAATTCCGGAATCGTCGCTGAAGTAGGCTTCCGGGATCTCGTCGCCCAGGGCGACGCGCGAGCCGAGCCTGGCCAGGAGGTCCCGCTTCGCTCGATCGACGCTCTCTGGCCTTTGCATCACGGTCCAGAAGCGGCGCCGGCCGGACGGAGGACGTGCTTTCTGTAGTGCGACAGCTCGGCGATCGACTGCTCGATGTCGAATAGGGCGTCGTGCTCGGCACCCTTGGGCTTGTCATAGACGAGCGTCGGGTACCAGAGCTGCACCAAGACCTTCAGGCTGCTGACGTCCACCATGCGGTAGTGGAGGTAGCCCGCCAGCGCTGGCATGTAGCGATCCAGGAACTTGCGGTCCGAATGGATGGTGTTGCCGCAGAGCACGGGCTGGTGAGGGCACCAGCCGCTGACGCGGGCCAGGAGCTCTTGCTCGGCCCGGCGCAGCTCGGTCTTCGAAGCGCGCACTCGCTCGAGCAGGCCTGTCTTGTCGTGCATGCTGCGCACGAAGGGCACCATGCCGGCGAGCGCCTGCTCGGGCTGCCAGATGTCCACGACGTAGCTCTCGAGCGGCTCGAGCTCGGCCGTGGTGACGATGAGCGCAGCTTGCAGGATGACGTCGACGCTCGGATCGAGGCCGGTCATTTCGAGATCCACCCACACCAGGTTCGACTTCGACGGCTGACGGCGCGGCGCTTCGGTCATGTCGAGAGCGATCCTATCAAAACCTCAGCTTCGAGGCAGCGCGATCCGGGGTCTTTGGGGGTGGGCGCGGTAGAGCACCAGGAGGTGGCCGATGCGCTGGACGCAGTGCGCGGCAAGTGCTCGTTCGATGGCCGCCTCGGGCGCTCGCTCGATGGCCACCTCGGGCGGCGTCTCTGTGGGCGACGCTTGCTCGGACGATGGCTCCTTGGGCAGCTTCACCTTGATCAGCTCGTGCGCGGTGAGCGCGCCGTCGATCTCACGCAGGACAGCCGGAGTCAGGCCCTTCTGCCCGAGCAGGACGACCGGCTCCAGCCCGTGCGCCAGCGCACGCAAATGACGCTTCTGCTTGCCCGTGAGCGGTGGCGCCTTGGAGGCAGGGGAGGCGGAGGTCGCGGCGGCTGGCTTGCTCATGGGGGCAGGCGCTTAGCACAAGCTGGCCCAGTAGGCGGCGAGCTCCGGGGGAAAGGGCGCAAGGACGTCGATCTCCTCGGCCGTGCTGGGGTCGACGAAGCGGAGGGAGGCCGCATGCAGCGCGAGCCGGGGCGCGCGCGGGCCGCCGTACTTCCTGTCGCCGAGGACTGGGTGGCCGGCGACCTGGGCATGGATGCGGATCTGGTGCGTGCGCCCGGTCGCGAGCTCGGCCTCCACCTGGGTCGCCTGCGTCTTCTGCTCGACCACGCGGAAATGGGTCTCCGCGGAGCGACCGCCAATCGGCGTCGTCATGTCGAAGTCGCTCGGGACCAGACCGGACAAGAACGCCACGTACTTGCGGCCCAGGACCCGGGTCTCCAGCTGTGCCGAGAGCGCGCGGGCAGCCTGGGAGGTTCGAGCCAAGAGGAGCGCGCCGCTGGTCCCGGCGTCGAGGCGATGCACCAGGTAGAGCTCTCCCAGGCTCGGCTGCAGAAAGTGGAGTAGGTCCGCCTGGTCCGTCTCGGGCGTGGGTGCGGAGAGCAGGCCGCTCGGCTTGTCGACGACCACGAGATCGGGAGTGGAAAGCAGGATCGGGATGTGGGGCGGGGCCTTCGCCGGCGCGGCTGACTGGCTGGGCTGCCCGAGGTGCACGTCGATGGTCTGCTCGGCGCGAACGACTCGGCTCGCCACTTTCACCCGGCTGCCGGCAAGGAAGACGCTGCCCCGTGCGATCAGCCGGCGCGCCTCCCCGCGGGACAGCTCCGGCGAAAGGCGGCTGAGCGCCTGATCGAGGCGCAGCCCGGCGGCCTCGCCAGAGACCCGGAGGCGCAGCCGCTTCGCTTCGGACACGGGCCTCGTATAGCAAGGCTCCTCCTCGGCGGCTCCTTTGCCGTGGGTCTAGCGGCCTGATAATGGCCGAATCCACGCGCCCATGATTGCTCTCGGCATCGACCCAGGAACGCGAAACCTCGGCTGGGGTGTCGTGGAGCGCACTGGGCAGCGGCTCGTGCACATTGCGCACGGCGTCATTCGCGTTCCGGCGGAGGCCGCACTCTCGACTCGCCTGCTCGAGCTTTCGTGCCGCCTGGACGAAGTCATCGCCGAGCACCGACCCCAAGTCGGCGCTGTGGAAGGCATCTTCTTCGACAAGAACGCCCAGAGCGCAGCCAAGCTCGGTCACGCCCGCGGTGTCGTGCTCCTGGGACTCGAACGGCGAGGCGTCGTCGTGCGCGAGCACGCCCCGGCCAAGGTCAAGCGCGCGCTGGCCGGTCACGGACAGGCAGAGAAAGGTCAGGTGGCGCGGATGGTGGCGGCACTGCTCGGCCTTCCCCAGCTGCCCCCGGCAGACGCCGCCGATGCCCTGGCGCTGGCCATCGCGGAGCTGCGCCTCGATGCGCGTGCGCACGCGCTCGAAGACCGGAGGCTCCAGCGCAGCCGTCAGAAGGTGCCGCCTCACCTGGCCGAGGCGATCCGCAAGGCGCGAGCTCGCCAGGGCCGCTGACCGTCAGCGCTGGCTGATGGCAAATAACGCAATGAGTTCCAGTAGATCACGCTTCAGTCGCCCAAGGGGTGGGAAGTGCGAGAATGGTGGAATCGTATGGTAGGGAAACGGGCCGCCCCCGAAGCGCTGCCCAGAAACACAGCCATGCTCCACCGGATCGCCCAGAGTCGTTTCCTCCTGCCAGCCCTGCTGGGGCTCTCACTGGCGTCCGTCGCCGCCGCTGCCCCTTCCCTGCCGCGGGTCCTGGCGCAAGCCGCCAAGCCGGGCCCGATG
>Ga0315912_10003832_pt1 | contig 14651 bp, 15 predicted proteins | sample VfabasoilMG_FD_204469 | JGI IMG/M metagenome (GOLD analysis project Ga0315912, IMG submission 204469) | Garden soil microbial communities collected in Santa Monica, California, United States - V. faba soil | ecosystem: Environmental > Terrestrial > Soil > Garden | place: USA: California... | reverse complement strand
TCGACGGCTTCGCGGAGCGATCCGTCCATCACCTGCGTGTACACGTTCAGCGTCGTATCGACGTTGGCGTGACCCATCAACTGCGCGATGACTTTGCCCGGCACACCGCGATCGTGCGACCACGATGCGTACGTGCGCCGGAAGGTCAGCCAGGTTGAGAGAGGAAGCCCAGCCGCTTGCACGCTGGGAAGATGAAGCGCCGTACCACGTTGTTCGGCTCGATGGCCGTGCCTGCGCTCGTCGAGAACATCAATGCATCTGGCTTGACGTCTTCGACGTGCGCTTTCCATTCCGCGATCAACGTCAACGCTGCATCCGAAAGCGGTATCCGCCGTGCGCCCGCTTCCGTCTTTGGCGTTGAGAAGACGCGGTGGTACACCGCCTCTCGTACCGTGAGGTGTCGTGCCTGCTCGTCGATGTCCCTCCAACGCAACGCGAACAGCTCGCCGCGTCGAAGGCCCGTGAGGATCGCCAACCCAACCATCGTTCGTGGAAGCAGCGGCATCGCGTCCAGGAGTTGTGCCGCCTGCGTTGTTGTCAGTGCGAACTTCGGTCGGACGCACTTCAACGTCGGCAGATCAACACCGCGAGCAAGGTTCTCGCGCAGATGGCCCCACTTCACTGCCGTACGAAGAATCGCGCTCAGCACATCGTGAATGTGATCGATCGACTTGGGCGCGTATCCCGCACGGTGAAGATGAGCCACGAACGCTTGAATCTCCTGTCGTGTGACGTCGCAGATCGCCAAGTCGCCGAATCGCGGCAACAAGTGCTTCTTCAGCATGAAGCGACGATGGACTTGGGTTGAGTGTTTGTACATCGGCATCACCGAGGTCTCCCACTCACTCACGAGTGTGCAAAACGTGATGCGAGAGCGCATCGGTGTTGTGTGGTCGCGTCCTGCTACAAGTTTCTCAGCGAGCATGTCAGACGCGGCCCTCCGCGTGACATCACCCAGAGCCTCGTAGCGCAACACCTTCTTCCTCTTGCCGTCGGGAGCGATTTCGATCTCCCGCCAGCGTATCGCCCACCCCTTTCCTCGTCTGAGTAGACATCCACTGCCGTACTGTCGTTTCGATCGAGTCATCGAGAGCATCCTTTTCCTCTCGCTGACTCTTCGTGCTGTAGCTCGCCGGCCATTGTAGCGCCGCGAGCGTTCACGTGATCGCGTCCCGTTGTCGCGCGATCGATGAATGCACGCACGAGCTGTGGATCGAAGCGCACGTACTTGCCAATCTTCACGTGGGGTAGTCGTTCTGTGCGCCGCGCGCTGCGTGAACGCGTGTGCTCGTAGACCCAACTCTTGCTGACCTTGAGCAGTGCGGCCACGTCGTCGACGGTGAGGAGCTCGAGGAGTCTCGAGTCGGAGGAATCAACGATCGACTCATCGCGAGGCATGCATGCTCCTTCGGGCTGGCGTATGTCGCCAGCAACCGTCATGAGTACCTCGCCGCGTGGAGGGAATCTGTCACCGGTGCGACAGTGTCGCGTGAGTCACAGGTTCACAAATCGAGTCATGCGTAGCGTGCCCTGGAGGCACCCGCATGGGACGGTAGGACGTCAATGACTCTGCGCCGATCACCGAATCGGGCGCGGACCAAGACGCGATGCCGGAGTAATTCGATCGGTACGCGGAGTTCACGCCAAGCGTTTGATGCGCACTACAGGCAGTGCATTGAGGCGTCGAGCATTTTGAGTTCCACCGTCGACGCCCTCTGGTTTCTGCCGTGCGCGCTTCGTGTACACGCGCTGCGTCGTCGGTACGATCCGGAACGCACAAGAAAAATTCATTCGGCTAGCCGGCGAAGGTGACACGACACCCGCTGGCCCATGTCACCCCTATACGTCACCTCCCCTGGCACCGTGTCGTTGCCGCACTCGCGCGAATCGCCCGAATTCGTCCGCTCGACCGACCGGTGCCGATCAGGACAGCGGTACGAGGTTGAACCGGGAGCGACCCCACTCTCGGCGCATTGCAGCGCCCAAGGGGTCACTCCCGGTTCAACGGTGTAGGGCAGGAAGAATCGCATCGACGCCATCGACGAAAGATGCTGACACCGTGCTCGTCGGCGTCAAGGGTGCGTTCGCTTCGCTCACCGGCTTCGCCGCCCTTGACCCCGTCTGCGCGCGGTGCGCACTGGCGTTTATCGATGGCGTCGATAAACCCGAAACGCGATTTCCTGAACTTTCCGGTGGTGGCCTGAAGGTCGTGTAAAACGTCTCTTTAAGTTCGTCGAGTCGCACGAGGGAAACGCTTATCAGGCGGGAGAACCGTTCGAGCGCACCTATAATGGCGTGACCGAGGTGGAGGTGGCGGAATCCGATTACGACTATGACGTGGCTCTATCGTTTGCCGGCGAGGACCGCGACTACGTAGATCAGATCGCCAAGATGCTTCATACGCTCGGGGCCCGCGTTTTCTACGACAAATACGAATCGACCGATCTGTGGGGCAAAGATCTATATGCGCACCTCGACGACGTTTACAGAAAACGCTCGAAGTACTGCGTGATATTTGTTTCGGCTGCCTACGGCAGGAAGCTCTGGACATCGCACGAACGCCAGAGCGCCCAGGCGAGAGCCTTTGAGTCCGCCGGCGAATACGTGCTGCCGGTGCGGTTCGATGACACCGAGATTCCAGGCCTACGCCCGACAACCGGATATCTAGATCTGCGCAAAATGAGTCCGGACGATCTGGTGCGTGCGATTCTTCAGAAGGTAGGTTTGCAGACAGAGGTCGACGAGATGCTCGATTTTTTGCGAGGATATCTCTCGAATTACGTCATTCAAGAGGACGGCACCGAGATTTCCTTCTCGTGCGAGTCAGAACAGTACGAAGGGTCGTTTCCGACGCGGCTCCTGCTCGAGATGTGGCGCATAGACATGCTCGAGCACATGTTCCTCGCACCGGCGATCGTACCTCATTGAACCGGTGACGGCCGTGCCCGCGCTTCGTCACCGCGAGCTGACTTTTCGTCGAACGGTTGACCAGGCCGACGGCGCGCGATCAAGGCGTCGAGATCGTCATCCTGCAGAAGCTACACTCGAGAAAGCGGGCCAATATCGACTCATTGCGAGCGGGTAGTTGTCCAATGATCGAGGCAATGGTTCATGAGGCCCAACTAGCAAAAAGTAGATGTGTTGCAATGGAAACCTTGAGTGTCAAGATCACGCGGCTCGCCCACGCGGAACTGCCTCTACCCGCCTATCAGACCGCAGGCGCAGCGGGGATGGACATTCTTGCGGCCATTGACGAAGACCTCCGACTAGAACCGGGAATAGTGGCAACGATCCCTACGGGGCTCGCGATCGAGATACCAGTCGGATGGGAAGCGCAGATCAGACCGCGATCGGGATTGGCCATTCATCATCGAATCACGTTGCCAAACTCGCCGGCCACAATCGATTCCGACTACAGAGGCGAGATTCTGGTTCCGCTGGTTAACCTTGGAAAGTCGTCGTTCATAGTCACAAGAGGCATGCGCATTGCGCAACTAGTTTTTTCGCCGGTGTCTCGGGTGTTGTGGGTTGAAGTGCCGGAACTCCCACCCACCGACCGTGGTACCTCAGGGTTCGGGCACACCGGACTCTGATGCCCATCGACGACCATTACACGCCTCGGGCACTGGCGAGGATCGCCGTCCGCCACCTGACGGTTCGCGGTCCGAGGGTCGTTGCGGACATATCGGCGGGTGAAGGAAGCCTTTTGCTCGAGGCCGAGCGCCGATGGCCGTCGGCGCGCTTCGTGGCTACAGACATCGATCGGCGGACTGTTAGACGGCTCGCGCGCCTGCGACGCCCAGGGTGGGGAATAGGACGCTGCGACTTTCTCTCGGACAAATCGCGACACTCGTGCCGCGTCCTTCGCAAGCTCGAGGGAAGTGTAGATGCTCTGTTACTCAATCCGCCCTTCAGCTGCCGCGGCGGCAGTTATCGAACGGTCTCAACCCCGGAAGGTCAAGTTCGCGCGAGCCCCGCTGTGGCGTTCCTCGTCGTCAGCCTCCGATACCTTTCGCCGCGCGGTGAAGCGGTCGCCATTCTTCCGGCGGGAGCGATCCACAACAGAAAGGATGCCGCCGCTTGGGAGCAACTTCGGACTCGATTCAAAGTTCGGGTACTTGCTCGGTGGGACAAGCATTCCTTCCCGGGATGCGCCGCCAGCTCTATCCTCGTGAAGCTGACACCGGCTCCTTCGTCGCGAAGACGAGTCACGCGCCGTCTTGACAACAAGCAACCGGCGCCGAGACATCAGCGGGAATCGTACGCGAGGATCGTCAGAGGTACTTGTCCGCTTCACAATATTCCTGAGAAGCCGAACGGCCCGACACTTGTCCATTACACCGATCTAAAAAACGCCCAGGTCATCTTGAACGGACATCGCGGCCATGGTGACCATAGGTGTCTCACCGGACCGGCCGTGCTCATTCCCCGTGTGGGACGCATCAGCAGCGAAAAAATCGCCCTATTCGCAGCCTCTGAACGAGTCATGATCTCCGACTGTGTCATTGGCCTTAAGACCCAATCGTTCCGAGCTGCTGTAAATCTTCGCCACGTCCTCCTCGAGAATTTCGACGAGTTTGCAAGGTCCTATGTGGGAACGGGTGCACCCCATATAACGCTGGAGCGCTTGAGAGCGATGCTGCAGCGACTCGGTGTTGGTGAAATCAATGATTGACGTCCGCCGCCTGCCGGCGCACCGCGTAGATGAATTGTTCGTTCTACAAAAGGCCGAGTTTTTTGTTGATCTTCATCTCTGGCCCGAACGTCAGACTCTGGACCCACGGGGATGGCTAACCAACTTCACTTCCGGTGAACGCCCTCTCGCGGTACACGCACTCAATGCGTTCCTCTTTCTAAACGAAAACCTTGGCGACGCTTTGCTGCGTGCCTCCATCCAGGCGCTGAGTGCGGAAATTACTACTAGAGCAGCTTCACTCGGCGAAGCAAAGGCCGCGTGGTCGAAGTTTCTAGGTTCGCTGCTCGTCACGTACGTTCATGGCGAAAAACCCCAAGCCACCGACAGCGGCCATCTCTTCGCAAGAAAGGCACGACAAGTCCTCTTCCTCGAGGACCGACAAATACTGGAGCCTGGCGAGGCAATAGCGGCCCTGCTAGAGCGATCTGATGGAACGCTCTTGCTGCTCGACGACTTCGTTGGCAGTGGTCGGCAGATGCACGCAAGTTGGCAGCGAACCTACAGCGCAGCGAACGGGAAGACCGGTACCCTTAAGGCACTCAGTGAAAATGGGATACGCGTCATCTACACGCCCCTCGTGGCGACGACGTATGGGCTTGGGGAACTGAAGCGATTGTGCTCTGGTCTTGAAGTGCGTGCTGCCCACGAACTGGACAGCCGGTACAGCTTGACGCACACCGATTCCATCCTTTGGCCGGAAGCATTGAAGGCTGACGGGCGAGATTTTCTTCACGCCGCCAGCATGCGGGCCGGCATTGTGGAAAATTTCAAGTATGGGTGGGAGGGATTCCACCAGTTGGCCTTGGCGCTGGCGTTTTGGCACAGTGTGCCGGACGCGACATTGCCCCTGTTTTATTGGGATAAGAACGGCTGGATTCCGTTGGTTCGAAGGACTTAGCCATGTCCAATGAGGACGCGCGCCGTAACGAAATTCACAAAGCACTTGCTGAGCTCTTTGCGGGTTACCGCGCCGAGTGGTTGGCGGACAAGATTTTTCGGCTGTTCACCGAACCTGCCTATTTCCCGCAACTCGTGACGAGGGATCCGTGTTTTCTCGTCGGGGGCCGAGGAACCGGTAAGACGACAGCACTGAGATCGCTTTCGTACGAAGGACTCTCTGCGCTGAAGACACCCACGATGACTGATGTTCGAGCGTGGCCGTTCTTCGGAATGTACTACCGAGTGAACACGAATCGGGTGAGTGCCTTCTCAGGCCCCGAACTACTCGAAGGCCGATGGGCACAACTATTCGCGCATTACGTCAATTTGGAGTTTTGCGATCTTGTCCTGCGGTTCTTGGAGTGGTTTGCAGCACAAGTTCCGCAGGCCCAGAGGCTCTCTACTGAGTCTCTCCAGCGGGTCGCGTTGGCCTTTCAGATCGGAGACGTGACAAACCATGGCGACCTAGCCAAGGCCCTGGAGCTGGCGCGCATTTCGTTCGAAGCCGCAGTTAACAACGTCGGCGATACAGGCAAGATGCCGCCTCTATCTATGCAGGGCGCGCCCATTGACCAGCTGATGAAGGAGGTAAAAGCGCTCCCACAATTCCTGGACAAGTCATTCTTTTTTCTGGTGGACGAGTACGAAAACCTCGATCGCCTTCAGCAGCGAGTCGTCAACACCCTCATCAAACATTGCGGTGAACTGTACACCTTCAAGATCGGTGTAAGAGAGTTCGGTTTCCGCGATCGATCAACAGTGCGCCCGGCTGAGCAGCTGATGCACCCGGCTGACTACAAGCTCATTGATATAGCCGACGAATTGGTAGACCACGGGCAGTTCGGAGAATTTGCCGCGGGTGTCTGCAATCTTCGATTGAAGGAGGCTTTCGGCGACGCTGTGGATACTCCAGATGTGCGCGCGCTCTTGCCTGAACTCGACCCTGAACAAGAGGCCATCTTGCTTGGAGTTGAACCTCTCGTGGCGGAGACGAAGGGGCGTCTGCGAGAGGAATTAAGCGGTGCGCAGCTCCAATGGGTCGAAGAACGGACGCCGTTGGAGCTCTATATATTGAAGCTTCGGGCCGAGGCGGAGAAAATCGATGTGGCGGCGAAGGCAAGCGAAGCCTTCAAGAGTGGCAATCGTTGGCGTGAGCAGTACGACAACTTCAAGACTTCGTACTTATTCACGATTCGACGGCGCAAGAGAGGAATTAGGAAGCATTACTGCGGCTGGAGCGTCTTCTGCCTGTTGGCAGCAGGCAACATGCGGTTCCTCTTGGAATTGGTAGACGAAGCCTTGACTCGACAGTTGGCAGACAAGGGCGAGCCTTATTTTCCAGTCACGCCAGCTAACCAAACCAAGGCGGCGCAAGAGACAGGAAACAAGAACTTGCGGGAGCTCGAGGGCCTTGCGCTGAGTGGCGCCAAACTAACGAGGCTCTTGCTTGGATTGGGTCGTGTGTTTCAGGTGATGGCCGAAGACCCGGTCGGCCACACGCCTGAAGCGAACCAGTTTCACCTTGCGCCGCCCGCCGACGGCGCAGACGTCCATTCTTGGGTCGAGGAGCTTCTGACCGAAGGGATCATGCATCTTGCGCTCCTCCGCTATCGCGGCAACAAGCTGCAAGAAGATTCTGATATTCGACAGTGGGACTATACGGTGCATCCGATCTTTGCGCCGTTCTTCGGCTTTAGTCATCGTCGGAAGCGAAAGATCGAGCTGTCGGATCAGGAACTACTCGGATTGGTGGAGAAGCCAACGGAAGCAATCAAGGCGGTCCTAACCGAGCAGCACCGCACGTTCGAGGACGAGCTGCCAGAGCAGTTGCAGCTGTTTGCCGGATACTATGCGTTACCGAATTGAAGAGCCTCTGTTTACTCGGGTTCTTCACGATGTGACGGCGCTGCGACCGCTTGCCGGAAGCGTGTACATCACAGGGACCTCGAGCGAAGAGCGCAGTACGCATTTGCTGCAATGGGAGATGAATTGCCCGGACGTGACCTTCGTTCGAGTTGGCACGGATAGCCGCTCGACGATCACGGTGGAAGTTGGTGAAAAGCAAGACAGGGTAGGTCTACGGAGTTCTGATGGCCTCGCAAAACTGCTGGATCGACAAACGAAGATCGCGACGTACCTAGACATTACTGGATTGCCGCATCACGTCTGGGCTCCTTTGCTGCGGACCATCCGTTCAAGGCCAGAGCCAGCATTCGTCGTCTACGTTGAACCTGGCGACTACAGGTTTAGTGCAAGTCCCACGGCAGTCACGTTGTTCGACTTGAGTGAAAAGATTGAGGGGATAGCCCCGCTTCCAGGCTTTGTGACGTTGAGGTCCCGGCCAGGACGGGACGCGCTGTTTCTACCGTTACTAGGATTTGAGGGCGCCCGGCTGGCCTTCATGCTTGAGGCTGTGCAGCCGGAGCGCGAAAACATTGTTCCGATCGTCGGCGTGCCTGGATTCCGAGCCGAATACCCGTCTTACACATACTTAGGAAATCGGTTGCAGCTCTCCGAAACGCGTGCGTGGCAGAATGTGCGATTCGCGGCGGCAAACTGTCCGTTCGCCGTGTATCACGTGATCGCTGCCGTGGCCGCATCCGCGCCGGGTAGGCAAATTCAACTCGGGCTGATCGGCACCAAGCCACATGCGCTGGGCGCAGTTCTCTATGGTCTCGATCATCCCCATGACACTGAGCTTCTCCATGACCATCCAATCCGGAGAGCCCAGCGTACCGAGGGAATCTCAAGGGTGTGTCTGTACGACTTGTCGCTCCTTCCCCCTCTTCGGCCGGATCGCGCAACTGCTGCGCCAGGGCCGTAGAGAAGAGTGCGGGTTTCCGAGCCACTCCGCCCACTCTACAGCTGCAAGTACCGCTGGTTGCGTGCCGCGATCACACTCGCTAAGAAGTGATGTAGGTCTTGAATGTTGTCCGCAGGTCAGGGTCGGCGGCAGCCTTCTTTTTGAACTCCTCAACGCCTTTGTAGAAGCCTTTAACTAGACCGTTGATGTTCAGAGTAACGGGGTTGTATTTCAGCCAGTAGCGCGTACTGTTCGAACGGGTCCACGCAGAGTTCTTGGTTGAGTAGAACTCGTGCACGAATCCGCAGCGATACACATGATAGAGCCACGCCTCACCGGCACCCGCTCCCAGGCTGCCATGCGGGGGAAGGGCCTTCGTCGAAGCAGCATTCATGAAATCGGTCATGCATTCTGTGACGAAGAACTTGAAGCGCTCGTTATCGTATCCCTTGCCCTTCTTTAGGACCTTGCCAAGTGCGTTGATGTAGCAGCAGACGATGATCCCAGTGCCCGAGTTGGTGCAGGGCTTTCCTGCGCTCACGTGTCCCTTGGGGTGTACGGCGCTGTTTGCGCCATCGAGGTTCTCCTTCATCCAGCGTAAGGTGCGGTCAAGGAGGTCCTCAGTCCCGATTAAGTTCTGATCCCGCAAGTGTGGCTGTCCCACTCTGACCTCCCCGACTGTTCATAGTGTCTATTGCAGAGCTAGACGTTTGGGCACTTCAGGTCCAAGTCGAGCGTGGTGCTGGCGCCATGGCATGCGTTACCGCTAGGAGCGGTAGTGATTCGGCGACGTAGACGAGCGTTTGGCGAACGTCTTCAGCCTTCGAATTCACTCAACGACACGGGTCCCCATTCAATGTCGCTCAAAATCGAACTGGCCTTAGCTTGGGTGAGTAGATCCTCCGCCCGAGATATAAATGTCGATGCGATGCCACAGTAGTCGTAGTGTTCTTCGACACCGAGTGAGGCAGCTAGTCCACCAAGGAACAGTCGACTTTCTGCGAGCGGAGCGTAAGCGACGACTAGCGGTTCCGTCGGTTTGAGCGGCAGTTCGATCTGTGCCAACAATGCTTCGCCGGGCCTCCGATCGGGCTCATGTTTGTAGCAGTTTGCAAGCAGGCGGAGAGTTTCCATCCACGCCGGACAATCCATTCCCAAGTGAGTGAGCATTGATGCGAGGCCTTTTGTCTTCGCCTCCTTTCGTCGCCTCCGTACGTTCTCTTCGTACATCCAGCGATTGACGGGTTGGCCGTTTTCAGTGGCGCGGGCCGCAAGATGAACTATTTCACGTTCGAGCTGATGCCACACCGCCACGATCAAGGTCAAGCACAATTCGTTGACGAATGGCAGTTCTTCGAACAACCACCTGTCTCGCGCGTAGTCCCAAATTTCTTCTTTCTCGAGCGCTTCGCGACGCCGGTCGCGCTCGGCCTCTATGATGGTTAGGATCTGGCCGGCAACATTCCAATCCACACGGACCGCCCTCTAGATGGTGCCTCGGAATTGTGGTCCTTGGTCGGATTTGACGTTTGTTTCTATGGGCCCGCCGTTTAGACCGCACAACTGCGTTGTCGCGCAGGAACGCGGAAGCTTACCTCCGACGACCGTCGTGCATCGAGACAAGGCGGATTTCGAAGACGGGCTCAACGCCAACTGTCGCCGCTCTCCGCGAGGTGCTGTTCGTCCATTTGCAATGGACCTCAATCCCCAAGATTCGGTAAATATCGAACCCTTCAGACATGGACTCACCGCGCCGGACGAGATCCGCGGCGGCGCGCACTGACTCTCGCACACCGGCTATGTCTCAGAGGTTTCAGCACTCTCCGAACCAGCTGTGAATCGATTCTCGTCACTTGCGGTGTTAGTTGAAGCCTTGTTGAATCGATTTTCGAATTCTTGAACGGTGCGGATGACTTCTGTAAATGTCGGAACGTCACCAAAGAACATCTCGCCGCGCATGGCTTTGTAGTCTCTTTCCCAATCCGCCATCTGATCCGTTGCCGGGACGAGACGAAGCGAACCTCGACCGAGCGTCGTGTAATCGACCCAGTTTTGTCCAAAAAATATTTGGCGGTGTTCGGCCACTCGGTCGAAGAGTCCTTCATCCGCCATCGCGTCGTCGGCGACCCCGTTCGCAATCAATCTAAAGACATCGTAGTAGTGCCTCGCCAGGGGCCGCTTGCGCGGCTTGTCCATAGGTCGGAAGGTCTCCTCGTGCAGCAAAAATGCCTTTTTCCAAAACGTTCGTCGTGGCGCAACGGCCCGAACAGGGAACGCCGCATCTTTCAGGAGATCTGGAAAGGCCTCAGCGAGATAAGGACGAATCGTGGGTGAATCGGACGGCTCGGTATCTGAACGAGCACCAAGTTCGATTCGGACTTCAGGACGAAGGTATTCGACTGTAAAGATCGCAGGGTATTGAAAGAGCAATGTCTGTTGTTCAGGATCCTCATCGATCGACGCCCGTTCAAGAGTCGCCTTGCGTTCAGGTGAGAGGGCCTTTGTGAGAGCGTCTTTGAGAGCCGGGTAAAGGTCTTCTTGGATGCGCTTTTGAGACGCCGCCTTCAGTGCTTCGAGACGTTGCTTGCGTTGCTTTTTGCTTGGTGCTTGGTCTGGGCTGTCTGAGCCGCCAAAGCCGAGAGGTTCGCGATCGATTACGACGTCAATGTCTTCGGAGAAGCGTTCGATCAGTCGCCACCCTTTCGAAAGCGAGGTACCACCCTTAAACGTTAAGTGAGATCCCCAAGTCGGCAATCCGAACAGTAAGCGAAGTGTCCAGCAAACCCAGAAATCTTTCTCAACGCTCTCTGGTGACAATCCGAGCCGCGCTGCTGCTTGTTCAAAGTAGACTCGCCGTTCTTCACCCGCTAGTTCCGCAAACGAGTCCACCTACGCATCCTCGGGCGGGTTGGCTATCTCGCGCATCGCCTTGGCGATCCAAGCGGGTGCGTAATGCACATCCTTTAGCAGCTGTTGCTTGTCGCTCTCACTTAATCGGCGTCGGAGTATCTCGATAGTTGAACGGTCTACGTTGCGCTGCCCAAGCTGTCGGAGCGCTTGGATGACCAAACCACTTCTTCGGTTGGCCGTGGCCATATTGCGCGGGGTGGTTCGTTTAAGAATGATCTCCTGTCGGCCGAGTCGGATGCGGCGCGATGGCCCGTCTGTGAGGAAAACGGCCTTAATTGGCACTTGCTCAGATAGCCCGAGCAGGTTTGCTGCGTAAGCACCGCTGGGTTGGAGACGAACTACGTCCCGTCCCGCGAGGGCGTATGCAATCGCGTCGGTGGGCGGCACCAAAATGCCGAGCTTTGGGTGTTGTTTCGGATAATCGTAAAGGCCCCTCGCGAGCAGACGAATTCGACCAGCATCCATGTGCCGCTTTAAGGCTGAGGTTATCGCTGGCCGCGCACCCAGATCAAGGAAATGTCGCGGGGTAAATACCCAACCCCTCCCGTGGCCATAAATTCGGTCAAGTACTTTCTTTTCAATGCTTTGTGTCCTATTTGTCATCGTTTATTGAAGCAAAAAATGGTATGAATTTGCTTCAAAAATCAAGAGCTCAGGCCACGAATATACACGCAGCTAGACACCAGCGAATGGGCGGCCAAGCTTGTGTCATCTCGCGTTTAAAAGTGACCCTACAATGCCGAGATGGCGGCAATACCCCTTAATCCAGCTGGACCGATTCTGAGCCGCCTCGGCAGGATCCGGAACAGTGACCACTTCTTGGCGGTGACCAGCGCTGCCGGTATTGTGATCGATCAAACCCTGAACGATCGCCAGAACTTTTCACACTCAACGCGTGTTCGTGAATATCTCGCGCGAACGCAGGCGCGGTTGGCAGCGCTGCCACCCGATGCCAGGCTTACGCATCTATTCACTCTCGCCTCCGAGCTGGTGCGCACCGGCGCCATGGAGGAATCGGCTCTCGCGCTTGAGTTGAATGCCATTGGTTGGAAGATCGTGGAGGGGCACCTCGTTGGGGAAGATCCGAGCAGCGTAGCGCCTGCAGAAGGCGCTTCGCTTTCACGCACCGCCGTAATACTCACAGCGCTGCCCTTGGAAACGGCTGCGGTGCTTGAACACCTAAATTCAGTTCACGACAACGAGCACAGCAAGGGAACGGTATACAGATGCGGGACCTTCTCGGATGGACCGGCGTCGTGGCGTGTCGCGGTGGTCACAACTGGCATGGGGAACCCAACCGCCGCTCTGGAACTCGAGCGAGCGATTAGTCAGTTCCAACCTGAAATCGTGCTCTTTGTCGGCGTCGCGGGCGGGCTCAAGGACGTCAAGTTGGGGGATGTTGTCGCGGCCGATAAGGTGCATGCCTACGAGAGCGGGAAAGCCGGAGAGGCCTTCTCTCCTCGCCCTACGTCGTTCCAATCTTCCTATGCAGCGCTTCAACGCGCAAAACAAGAGGCCATGAAGGGTACTTGGCTAACCCGCATCAAGGCCAAACAGCCCGAGAACATTCCAGTTGCGTTGGTGAAGCCGATCGCCGCCGGGGAGAAGGTCATCGCCTCGGACCAAGCATCCGTTTACGGACTGATCCGTCAAACGTACGGTGATGCAGTGGCGGTAGAAATGGAAGGCGCCGGTTTTCTGCTGGCGACACACGCAAACGCAGGTGTAGAAGCCCTGGTGGTTCGCGGCATTTCCGATCTGATTTCGAACAAAGAGGCATCTGACGCCGCGGGTTGGCAGCACATCGCCGCACGACATGCCGCAGCCTTCGCATTCGAGTTTCTTGCGCAATATCGAGTGATCAGGCCTGAATCGTCCACAGATGCTGCTCCAACAGCGACAACAACACCGACCTCCGAAACGCGCTCTGCACGTCCAAGAAGAGTGAGCCGCACTAAACCACCGAAGAGTAAAGGCGAACCTTATGACATCCGCTCGTCGCCAGCGTTCTTCAATGCGCGCATGTGTGATGCGTTCCCTGGCGCGAACGGTGTTTTTGAAGAGGAACTCCCCGCTCGCGCTATCGAACGTCTTCGAGCTCTCTTGGCCCCAACGCTAAGTCGTGACAACAATTCGCCAATCTGGCAAGTGGGAATTGGCAACTTACCGATTCACGAACTTGTCGTTCGAAGCGGTTCACTCATCCAACTCGACCATGATCGCTACCGGGTTGCCAAGCTGATGGGATACCGGTCGCGTTTCTACTGGCGTGACTTCTCGCTCCTGTACTGGGACCGTGACGAGCCCACCGGCCTTTATGGAATACCAAGCGATGAGGAGATTCGCCAGCGCGTTCAAACAGTCGGTTCGTGCACAGAAGAATATGGCGTCTGGGGTAGTGAGCTGATCACACGACGGGAGTACGACGATGGATCAGTCTTCCGGGATGGTCGACCGCAAAAGGTATCGGCGCAGCTGGAGGTCCGTCAACTCGCACCTGGCGCAACGTTCATCGTGGCGCAGCTTTCACCGATCAACGATTTCCGAATCGATCGGACACGCGAGCAACTTCTCGCTGATCACCTTGCGGGGAAGGCTAGCGTGGGCGACATCGTTGATTGGGTCGAGACACTTCGACGCTTGTAGCTCGACTAGCAGCGTCATTGTTGCGATGAAGTTTGCCTCGTTCAGGAGTCCGCGGTCTGTGAACAATTAGTGAACAATTCCTTCCCGAACACCGAGATTGTGCACGATCGTACCCGAGCTACAGGCACGCAGAATCAACGAGATAGCAAGCCCACACGATCCTACGAACCAGGAGGTCGCATGTTCGAATCATGCAGGGCGCACCAATTCTTTCAATAACTTACGCTGCGTTTCCCGAGTTCTCCTTCCTCTGTTTTGTGAACAATCGTGATCAGTTGGTTGCCGACCTTGTCGACGGCTTCGCGGAGCGATCCGTCCATCACCTGCGTGTACACGTTCAGCGTCGTATCGACGTTGGCGTGACCCATCAACTGCGCGATGACTTTGCCCGGCACACCGCGATCGTGCGACCACGATGAGTACGTGCGCCGGAAGGTCAGCCAGGTTGAGAGAGGAAGCCCCAGCCGCTTGCACGCTGGGAAGATGAAGCGACGTACCACGTTGTTCGGCTCGATGGCCGTACCTGCGCTTGTCGAGAACATCAATGCATCTGGCTTGACGTCTTCGACGTGCGCTTTCCATTCCGCGATCAACGTCAACGCTGCATCCGAAAGCGGTATCCGCCGTGCGCCCGCTTCCGTCTTTGGCGTTGAGAAG
>Ga0315912_10003831_pt1 | contig 14656 bp, 11 predicted proteins | sample VfabasoilMG_FD_204469 | JGI IMG/M metagenome (GOLD analysis project Ga0315912, IMG submission 204469) | Garden soil microbial communities collected in Santa Monica, California, United States - V. faba soil | ecosystem: Environmental > Terrestrial > Soil > Garden | place: USA: California... | reverse complement strand
CCGGGTGTCCGCATCCACGGTGAGCACGTAGCGGATGCCGCGCGGTGCGCGAAGCACGCCATCGCTGCCGGGAAGAAAGCTGGTCGGACCTTTGCCCAGCAGCAGGCGGTTCAGTTCCTCGAGCTTGCCGCGTTTGCGGTCCCAGCCCGTGAAGCAGCCTTCACCGGGTATCCACTGGCGGCGCCGGTGCAGCAGGAAGAAGCGCGGTTCGCTGCCGGATTCATCCTTGTTGAGCGCGTCGATACCCTGCCGCGCGGCACGGAGAATCGCCGCGTCGTCCGGCCGTGTTTCGGTCGGGCTGTCCGTCCAGTCGGAGAGCAGCGCGAACCGGATGTGCTCATCGGGATTGGCCAGCGCATGAACCTGGAGCTGGCGGCAGGCTTCGACGGCATCGTCGATGGATCGCAGCAGGGTGGGCACCACCACCAGGGTTTTCATGTCCTCGCGCAGGCCGGATGCCAGCGCCAGCCTCGGCAGATGCCGCGGCGGGAAGGCGCGCAGCCACAGGCGGTTCAGTGCGCCAATGGCGAGCTCGGAGGCGGGCACCGCCGCCAGCACGGCCAGCAGCAGCGCGGTCCAGGCGGAGGAATCGCTCCAGTGCAGGCCGGTGAGCAGCGTCAGGGCGATGACCAGCGTGGTGAGGGCTGCGATGCCGCCGAAATACAGGCCGCGCGCATGATGGATGGCCAGACGCCTGATGCGCCTGGCCAAGGGCATGCGCATGTGCAGCGCCTGCTCCAGCCGGGGGCGCAGCGGCCCGATCAGCCAGCTTCCCAGAGCCCCGGAAGCTCCCGCTGCTTGTTGCCCGACCAGGTCCAGGATCATCCGCGTGACGGCGACCTCGTGCAGTCCGGTGGCCTCCGCAATCTCTTCGATGCTGGCGCGGTAGCGGTCGCGCGTGCGCCTGTCGCAGTCGGCGTAGTCGGACTGGCTCTCGAGTTGCGCCTCCACATGCGAGGACTTTTCGAACAGGCCGCGCCAGTCGAAGGACGCCAGCTCGCGCATGCTGGTGATGATGTTGCGGGCCGCGACATTGCTGGCGCTGCGGCGCGCATGCTGGCGATGGATGTATTCATCGATATGGGTGCCGTTGCGGACCAGTTCGCGCGCGAGCGCATCCAGCACCGGACGGCCGCGCTCGCCCATGCCCTGCAGCCGGTGCGCGAGCTGCACGATGAAGGGCGGCGCAAAGCGTTCCGCGGGCCAGTCGGCGAGGATGGCCAGGATGGCCTGCAGATCGTCGGCATCCGCGCCGCGCAGCCTGACATCCATGTAGTTCGCCAGTTCATCTGCGGCGGCGCGCGCGTCGAGGGAATCCTCCACGCGCTGCGCGATGCGGCTGAGCTCGTCGGTGAGCGCGATGCGCAGCACCGGGTAGAGGATCCAGATCTCGCGCATGGTCAGCGGCGCCACGCCCTGGTAGCCGGCCAGCATGCGCAGCAGCGATTGCGGCTGGAACTCCCACAGCGTGTGCCTGAGGTATTCAGTGGCGATGTGATAGATGCGTGGCCAGCCCGGCGCATCCGGATGACCGGCCAGCGGCAACTGCCGCCAGGTCTTCATCGTCAGCCGCTGGGGCACATCACCGAGCTGGTCCGAGATGACGTGGAAGTTGTCGACGATCCACTGCGCCGCCGGCGTGATGGCGCGGCCCGCCTGCAGGGCCGCGACCACCGCCGTGTAGCAGGACTCGAGCGCAGCGGCATTGACCTTCAGGTGTTGCCGCAGATTGAGCCGGCGGCCGCCTGATGCGCCGCTGGCAACGGCGAGCATCCGACCATGGCGTTCCAGCTTCGGCGCATCCCATACCGAATCGGGAGGCGGATCGGGCCTGTCAATCAGCAAAGCGAGCCGCTCGGCGAGCGCCGCCGGGATCTTCGGCGCACCAGACAGAGCGGCCTGCGTCATGGGGGTGAGAATCGCAATGCAGCGTGGTCCGGTGCAGCAGAGCCCTCTGACACCTGACGTCAGACTTGCCTGACAGTGGCTGTTGCCAGAGCATCCGGGCATGAGACTGTGGTCAATCCATCCGAAATACCTGGATCGCCAGGGACTGGTTGCCGTCTGGCGGGAGGCGTTGCTGGCGCGCGCGGTGCTGCGCGGACGCACGCGCGGCTACCGTCATCATCCGCAGCTTCATCGGTTCCTGGCGCATCGATCCCCGCGCTCGGCGATCAACAGCTACCTGCATGCGGTATTCATCGAGTCGCGGGCGCGCGGCTATGCCTTCGACCGCGGACGGTTCGGGCCGGTGCGCAAAGTGAGCGGGATCCCGGTGGCGGAAGGGCAGATGCAGTATGAAGCCCTGCACCTGCGGCGAAAGCTCAGGGTGCGCAGTCCCCAATGGCTGAAGAAATCACCGGTGGCGATGATTCCAGAGCCGCACCCCCTGTTCCGGATGACGCCGGGGCCTGTGGCAGAATGGGAAAGGCGTTGAGGAGGGGGCGCATGTCATCACGGTGCACGGCGGGAAGCACGGTCCATTTCACGGCATGGCTGCTTGCCGCGGGTCTGACCGGCTGCGTCAGCCAATCCGCCACTACCGCCACGACCTCCACTGCCGCCACGGAGCAGCAGATCCGCACGCTGGAGCAGGAGCAGGCGAGGGCCGTGATCGCACGCGATCGCGCCGCCATCGAAAGGCTGTTCGCGCCGGACTTCATGATCATCAACCCTTCCGGCGCCGTGGCCGACCGGCAGGCCCTGCTGGACCTGCTGATGGGTGGCACCGCCCCGTACCGCTCGGCCACGTACCAGACCGAGACGGTGCGCGTGCATGCGGACACGGTGGTGAGCACGGGCCTCGAGACCGTGGTGCCGAACAGCGGCGCGCAGGCGGGCCGGCCCGTGCAGCGGCGCATCACGCATGTGTGGGAGCGCCGGGGCGGGGAATGGCGCCTGGCGCTGCGCCACGCGACGGTGGTGGTCCCGCCGCCCTGAATTCAGAACATGGAGTTGGCGTTGTCCGCGCTGTCGGGGATGGGCTGGATGATGTCCCAGTGCTCCACGACCTTGCCGTTCTCGATGCGGAAGATGTCGACCACCGCCTCGCCGTGCGGATTGGGTCCGCCCATGCCGTGCAGATGGAGCATGACGTAGGGTCCCTCGGCAATCACCCGCTTCACTTCGTAGCGATGATTGGGGAAGGCCGCCTTGAACCCGGCCAGCCAGGCGCGCAGGCCGGCGTGGCCGTCGGCGGCATAAGGGGCGTGCTGGCGGTAGGTGTCGCCCATGTAGCGCAGGGCCGCATCGAAATCCTTGCGTCCGATGATCTGCTCGTAAAAGGCGAGGACCAGCTTCTTGTTGGCGTTTAGCCGCGCGGCGGCGGATGCCTGTGGCTTCGCCGGCTTGCGCGCCCTGGCGGCCGGCTTTGCCTTCCCCTTCTTCTTGCGGGCCACGGGCCTGGCGGCTTTGCGTGCCGGCTTGCCCCGCGAAGACTTGCCGCTGGATGACTTGCCCGATGCCTTGCGCCTGGTAGCCATGTAACCCCCGTCGGTGATGGGAAGCAGAAGAAGTGAGGGCGGATTATAGTGCCGCCAATGGATTTCCAGATCGTGCCCGCCGCGCCGGAGCCGCATGCGACGGCAGTGCGCGAGATCTTCAACGACGCCATCGAGAACACCACGGCGCTTTACGACTACCAGCCGCGCTCGTTGACCACGGTTCTGCAGTGGTTCGGCGCCAAGGCGCGCGATGGCTATCCGGTGCTGGCCGCGGTGGATCCGGATGGCGTGCTGCTGGGATTTGCCAGCTACGGACCGTTCCGTTCCTGGCCGGCGTACCACTACACCATTGAGCATTCGCTGTACGTGCATCGCAACTGCCGTCGCCGCGGCGTGGGCCGGGCGCTGCTGCATGAGCTGGTGCAGCAGGCGACGGCGCGCGGCTATCGCACCATGATCGGCGGCATCGATGCGGACAACACGGCCAGCATCGCGCTTCACGAAGCGCAGGGATTCGAGCTTGCCGGTACTATCCGCGAGGCCGGCTACAAGTTCGGCCGCTGGCTGGACCTGGCTTTCTACCGCAAGGGACTACCGGGCCCGGTGCGGCCCGTCGAGGGATGAAGCATGTATACGCTCTACATCGCCAACAAGAACTACTCGTCCTGGTCGATGCGCCCCTGGGTGCTGATGCGCACGCTGGGGCTCGACTTCCAGGAGAAGCAGTTCCAGTTCACCGCCAGTGGCGGGCCGGACTTCCATACCTTTTCGCCCTCCGGACGCGTGCCCTGCCTGCATCATGGCGAGACAGTGGTGTGGGATTCACTGGCCATCGTCGAATACCTGGCGGAGCGGCATCCCGGTGTCTGGCCTTCGGACGCCACGGCGCGCGCCTGGGCGCGCAGTGCCTCCGCAGAGATGCATTCCGGGTTCGGCAATCTGCGCAATGACTGCTCCATGAGCGTGGGCGTGCGCATCCGGATGCATCGCATGTCCGATGCGCTGAAGGGAGAGCTCTCGAGGCTGGAATCGCTGTGGACCGAAGGCCTGACGCGGTTCGGTGGCCCATTCCTGGCCGGATCCCGCTTCACGGCGGTGGATGCCTTCTACGCGCCGGTGGCGACGCGCATCCAGACTTATGGCCTGCCGGTGGGAGGCGCCGCCGGCGCCTATGGCGCGATGCTGCTGAAGCAGCCTGCCGTGGCCGAATGGATCGAAGCCGGCGTGCGCGAAACCTGGCGCGATGTGCCGCATGAGAAGGACATCCTGGCTTCGGGCGAGGTGCTGCAGGACTTTCGGGCGTGACGCCCGGGCGCTGGCGGAAGGGTGGTGGCGCGCGCGGCGCGTGTGCGCTGTCTGCCTCCGTGGCCGCGGCGATGCTGGCATTGCCGGCGCAGCAGGCGCAGGCCGCGGACTGCGCGTCGCTGTCGTTGCGAGGCACGGGCACCATCGAATCGCGTCAGCTCGTGGCCGCGGGCGATTACCAGCCGGATGGCGCGGAGCCGATGAAGGCATTGCCGGCATTCTGCCGCGTGGCGGCAGTGCTGAAGCCCGTGCCCGGATCGGACATCCGCATCGAGCTGTGGATGCCTCGCGAGGGATGGAACGGCAAGCTGCTGGGCGTGGGAAATGGCGGCTTTTCCGGAAGCATTTCCTGGGCCGCACTGGCCGATGGCCTCAGGCGGGGCTACGCCACCGCATCGACGAATACGGGTCACGATGGTTCGAGCGGACGCTTCGCGCTGGGCCAGCCGCAGAAGCTCATCGACTTCGGCTATCGGGCCGTGCACGAGATGACGCAGGCATCGAAGCAGCTTGTAGCGGATTTCTATGCGCGGCCAGCCGCGCGCGCCTACTGGAATGGCTGTTCCGCGGGCGGGCGACAGGGACTGCAGAGCGCACAGCGTTATCCCGAGGACTATGACGGCATCATCGCCGGCGCGCCCGCGCTGGACTGGACCGGGCGCGCCAGCTCCGCGCTGCGCGTGGCGCAGGCGGTGCGCGCCCAGCCTGGCGCCATGCTCGATGCCGCGGCCATGTCACTGCTGTATCGCAGTTCGGTGGCCGCCTGCGATGCGGACGATGGCCTGGCCGATGACGTGATCGAATCTCCCCAACGCTGTGCCTTCGACCCGCAGGTGCTGCAATGCCGGGACGGCCAGGCGCAGGGTTGCCTGAGTCCGGCGCAGGTGCAGGCAGCGCGCGAGATCTACCGCTCGCCGGTGAATCCGTCGACAGGCCGTGCCATCACGGGCCTGTATCCCGGTAGCGAAGCCGGCTGGAACACCTGGGCGGGTGCGGCGCCGTTCGGCACGGCGGTGGATCATTACCGGTACATCGTGAACGCGGATGCCGGCTGGTCGCCGGAGAATTTCCGCTTCGAACGCGACGCACCGCGCTCCGAGTCACAGGACGCCAACACCATCAATGCGCTCAACACCGATCTGTCGCGCTATTTCCGTCGCGGCGGCAAGCTCATCCAGTACCACGGCTGGAGTGATCCGCAGATCTCGCCGGGCGTGAGCCCGCAGTACCACGATGCCGTGACGCAACGCGCGGGCGGCGCGCAAGGTGTGAGCGATTCATACCGGCTGTTCATGGTGCCGGGCATGGCGCATTGCTCGGGTGGCGATGGCGCCAGCAGCTTCGACATGATTCCCGTGCTCGAGGCCTGGGTGGAGCAGGGCCGCGCACCGGATTCGATCCCCGCGCGGCGCGAGCGCAATGGTGCGGTGGATCGCAGCCGCGTGCTCTGCCCATGGCCGAATGTGGCGCGCTATTCGGGCAGTGGTGATCCTGCCGACGCGCGAAATTTCCGGTGCGTGGCGCCATGAGAGTGCCGCGCGGCCTCGCGATCATCGCGTTGATGTGCATTGCGGGCTGCCGCACGATGCCGGAGACGCAGACACCACCGGTGATTCCGGAGCCGCAGATGCGCCTCGAGGCTGCGGAGTGGAATGCGTTGCCGGGCTGGCAGCAGGATCGCCTGGCCGAAGCATGGCCGGCGCTGCTGGCAAGTTGTCGCGCCGCAGGGATGTCGCCATCCTGGCGCCCATTCTGTGCCGAGGCCAGTGCGCTTGCCCCGCAGGATGCGCGTGCGCAGCGGGCATTGATCGAAGCCCGGTTGCGGCCGCATCAGGTCATCTCGGTGGAGGGCGCGCAGCGCCAGCGTATCGACGCCGGCCTCATCACCGGTTACTACGAACCTTTCCTCAACGGCGCGCGCCGCAAGAAGGGCAACTTCCAGACACCGCTTTATGCCGTGCCCGACGACCTGGTCACCGTCGAACTGGGTGAGGTGTATCCCGCGCTGCAGGGCGCGCGCGTGCGCGGCAGGCTGCAGGGCAAGCGCATCGTGCCCTATCCCGACCGCGCACAGCTCACCGACGGGAAGGCGCTGGCGGGCAAGGAAATTCTGTGGGTGGACAGCGCCATCGACGCCTTCTTCCTGCAGATCCAGGGCTCCGGGCGCGTGCACCTGGATGACGGCACGACCGTGCGCCTGGCCTTCGCGGACGTGAACGGCCGGCCGTACCGCGCCATCGGCCGGTACCTGGTGGACAGCGGCGAGATGACGGTGGAGGAGGCCACGGCGCCGGCCCTGCGCGACTGGCTGCAGCGTCATCCCGAAAGACAGCAGGAAGTGTTCAACCAGAATCCCAGCGTGGTGTTCTTTCGCGAGGAAAAGCTCGCGGATCCCGCGCAGGGTCCGCGCGGCGCGCTGGGCGTGCCGCTGACACCGGGTCGATCGGTGGCCGTCGATCCGCGCTGGCTGCCGCTGGGCGCACCCCTGTTCCTGTCGACCACCGATCCGCTCACGAGCGCGCCAGTCCAGAGGCTGGTGCTGGCGCAGGACACTGGCGGCGCCATCCGCGGCGCCATCCGCGCGGACCTGTTCTGGGGGTGGGAGGCGCCAGCCGCCGAGTCCGCGGGCCGGATGCGGGCGCAGGGATCGCTGTGGCTGCTGTGGCCGATCGGACAACCCTTGCCTACGAGCACCACGCCCGCGAATTGACGCATCCCGCGCAGATTGCGGGAACCCGGCACGCCCGGCATGGTCTGGTGTTCAGAGACGGCGGACGCGCCGAATCATTTTTCAGGGGGAACAACACGATGAAGGATCACGATCTCACTCTCTCGCGCCGGCATCTCATCCAGGTGGGAGTGGCCGCGGGTGTGGCCGCTTCGATGGGACAGCTTGCCGTGGCAGCCAATGCGCCGGCAAAGGGTGCTGCCATCACCAAGGCCATTCCTTCCACGGGCGAGAAGATCCCTGTGGTGGGCACGGGCACCAATGCCTATGGCGTCACCGACGCCGAGCAGCTGGCTGAACTCAAGCGCGTGCTGACCGCGATGCCCGGACTGGGTGGTGCGGTGATCGACACGGCTCGCGGTTATGGTTCGTCCGAGGAAGTCATCGGCAAGCTGCTGGCCGACATCGGCAACCGCGACAAATTCTTCCTCGCCACCAAGACACCGCTGGGTGGCGATATCTCGGGCGGCAAGGCCGTGCTGGATGATTCCTTCCGCCGCCTGCAGGTGAGCAAGCTCGACCTGCTGCAGATCCACAACCTGCACGGCATGAATGAACTGATGCCGCACTTCAAGGAATACAAGGCAGCGGGAAAGATCCGCTACATCGGCATGAGCACGTCCACGGACAACCAGTACGACGGCATCATGGAAGCGATGAAGGCGCACAAGCCCGACTTCCTGCAAGTGGACTATTCCATCGGCAATCGCAGCGCCGCGGACAAGGTGCTGCCGCTGGCGCAGGAACTGGGCCTGGGCGTGCTGATCAACGTGCCATTCGGCGGCCGCGGCCGCGCCATGTTCCCGCGCGTGGCGAATGTGCCTGTACCGGAATGGGCGAAGCAGGAGCTCGACACTGCGAGCTGGGCGCAGTTCTTCATCAAGTACATCGTCTCGCATCCCGCGGTGACAGCGACGATTCCGGGCACCACCACGATGGCGTTCCTGGAAGACAACCAGGCGGGCGGCCGTGGCCCTCTGCCGAGTGCCGCGCAGCGCAAGCGGATGGAAGAGGCCTGGGACGCGCTGCCCGGCTAAGGACAGCGAAGGAACCGAACGCGAAGCCGTTGGCCCCAGAAGGCCTCACGGCGTAGCGGTCAGGGGAACTCACGGACGAGTTCCCCTGCCTTTTTTCAGCAGTCTTATTCCAGCGCGAAAGCCAGCAGCACGTTGCCGGGACGGCCCACCAGGCCGCCATATCCCGCATTCACGAACAGCATTCCGCCGGCGACGATCGGGCCGGGGCCATCGAGGCTGGCGCCATTGGCCTTCACGCCATTGACCGTGGTGAATTCGCGGTTGGCGTTGAACATCCAGAGGATGGAGCCGTCCTTCGCCGAGTAGGCGCGCAGTCCGCCGTCGGTGGAGCCGCTGAACACGGCGCCGGGAATGGCGGTGACCGCGCCGCCCTGGCCGGCGCCGCAACCCTGTTTCTTCTCGCCGCACAGCAGCGGCTGCGGCGGCATCTGCCAGACGATGCGGCCATCGGCCAGCGAGATGGCCGTCATGCCACCCTGCACATCGGCGTGGAAATCATTGGTGCCGGTGTAGAAGTTGGTGCCATCGACGGCGCCGCCCCACTGGCCACCCAGGCCGCTGCCCTTGCCGAAGGCGCGCTGCCAGACGATCTCGCCGTTGCGATCTGGATCGAGCGCAAAGGCGATGGCGGACTTCTGCGGGATGACGATGAGATCGCGGTTGCCGGCGCGCGCCACGATGGGCGTGGCCGAGAAGTCGTAGTCAGGGCCGAGTGTTTCGGGGCAGGCCGGATTGTCCGGGCTCTTCGCCGGGCAGCCCATGGCCCACGCGTCGTTCGCCGTGACCTGCCTGTACCAGCGCACCGCACCGGTCTTCTGGTCGAAGGCGATGACGGCATTGGTCATCTTCTGCGGCGGATCGGCGAAGGCATTGCCGGTGGCGGCGTAGACCAGGCCGCGCTTCACATCCACTGAAGGCGCTGACCAGATCGAGCCGCCGGCCGGACCATACATCTGTACGCCATCCTTGTTCTTCGCGCGCGGCTGCGAGGGATCGATGGTGTAGGTCTCCCACAGGACCTTGCCGGTGGAGACATCGATCGCGCTCAGGCTGCCGCGGAATGTGCAGCAGGCATAGCCGCCTGTGCTGCCGCGGCCTTCCTCTCCCAGTCCCTGCACGCCGATGAACAACCGGCCGTCGTACACGATGGGCGCGCCGGTGATGGACGCGGAAGGATGTTCATCGACCTTCACCGTCCACAGCTGCTTGCCGCTCTGCGCATCGACGGCGTAGACATTGGCGCGGCCATCGCCGAAGAGCACGGCATTGCCGCGCTTGCCATCGGCCGTGCGATACGCCGACACCGACGGCGCGGTGCGCACGCCGGCCTGGGCCTTGAAGGTCCAGAAGGTGCAGCCGGTCTTCGGATTCAGCGCATGCACCTCGCCGTTCTCGCTGGCGACGAACAGCCGCCCGCCGGCCAGTGTGGGCTGGGCGCGAGCGGCGCCGACATTGGCATATCCGAAGGCCCACTTGAGCTTCAGGCGCGGCAGGTCGGCAGCGCTGATGCCGCCGGATTTCGCATCGGCGTAGCGGGTGGCGGCCGGGCCGTTGCCGTGGCCATTCCAGCTCGCGCCCTTCGCCGGATCCTGCATGGCGGAGTCGGCGGTGCAACGGTTCACCACCTGGGCGGCGGTGGTCTGCGCGCTGCTCAGCCGCTTGCCTGTCGCATATTCGGAGACCAGCCGGCGCTGCGCATCGGTGAGCAGGGTGCCCTGCTGCACCATCTTGCCGGTGGAGAGGGCGGTGAGCACCGCCTCGGGCGTGAACTGGCCCAGCTGCGCACGTGTCGGGGCCCGTTCATTCGGGGTGCCGGCGGGGGCGGCAGTCTGCTGGTGGCAGGCCGAACAGTGGATGGTGAACAGCTGTTCATCCTGGGCGGCGTCCGCCGCCAGCCCGGGAATGGAAGCCGCCAGGCCGAACAGGGCAAGGAGGCCGGTTACCGAAGCGCGCATGTTGGAAAACCCCGATGTATGGTTGTGCGGGCCCAGTATACGGCCGCACGGACGGCGGTATCGAGCCGCCGCCACAGGGTAAGATCAGGCGCAAATCTACGGTACCGTTCGTGAAGAGCAGCGAAGAAGAACACTGGGAATCGATCGAGATCGACCGGCTGCGGATCGGTCACTACATCAAGATCAATCATCGATGGTTCGATCACCCGTTCGTCCGCCGGATGTTCCAGATCACCGCGCAACGGGAACTGGACATCATCCATGAGGCCCAGCTGACGCGGATCTTCGTCGACCCGGACCGCTCGGTTTCCGATCCGGCCGTCCTGCAGCAGCCCGAGATCGTCGTACCGCCGGATCCGAACGCGCCGCCGGAGCCGCCCGGAGAGGATCCGGGACTGGATGCCTCCGCCATCCGTGCACAGCGCGAGGCGCTGCTGGCCGCGCAGATGCGCGGCCAGGTCACCCTGGAGCGGGCGCAGTACGTCCTGTCGGCACTCAACTACGGAGATCCGCAGAGCACGACGGTGGTGGACGAGTACGTCGACTACCTGGTGGCGCTGCTCAACAACAGCACCACTCCGCTTGCGCTGATGGCCGCGACGCTGGAGGGCCATTCCATGCAGCGGCTGGCGCTGCTGGGCGCCGATGCGGTGAGCATGGCGGCAGTCATCGGCAAGCGGATGCGGCTGAAGGCCGCGGAGCTGCGCACCCTGACCCGTGCCGCGGCGACCTGCCTTTCGGGACTGACGCGGCTGCCGCCGAACCTGCTGGAAGAGGAGACGGGCGGTGTTGCGCCGCGCGCCTCCACGTACCGCAACTACCCGAACCTGAGCGCCGTGATCCTCGAGCAGTGCGGCGGATTCAGCACAGAGGTGTTGCGGATCGTGCGCGAACACCGCGAACGCTCCGACGGGCGCGGCTTTCCAAGGGGACTCAGCGGGGAAAACGTGCATCCGCAGGCGCTGATACTGGGAGCCATCCGCGAATTCCAGAATCGCAGCGCGAACGCCCGCTCGCCCGTGCCGGCGCTGGCCTACATGAACAAACATCTGCGGCAGGTGTACGGCCAGGAAGTCATCGGGCACCTCGCGATCTCGGTGCTGGCGTACCCGGCCGGCACGCATGTGCAGCTCTCGGACGGCCGCCTGGCGCGCGTGATGCGCAGCGAGGAGGCCATGCGCGTTTCACCGGTGGTGGAGGCGTTCGTGGACAGCAGCCTCAGGCAGCGTGAGGTCATCGACCTCTCGCAGCAGAAGGGCCTGTCGATCCAGCGGGTGCTCGATACATCGCGCCTTCCGGCGCGCATGTTCGAAACGGCGAAGCGCACCCTTTCAGGGGCGATTCCCCGGCCCAAGCCCGCACCCGCGGAGGCGCCCGCCGGGCAGGCGGCCGCGCCCGAGGCGGCAGCCACTGCCGGTCCGGCGTCCGCGCAACCACCGGCGTCCGGCGGAGAGCCGCCCGCGGCCAAGTGATCCGGAACCTCCGGATGAGAACTGGCGCACATTTCGCGAGGCCATAACGGGCGCGGCGCTGCGGCGGGTCGGCCCCGTGCCGATACAGGATGTAACCCGCCCGTCATTGCGCCGAGAGATCCCCTGGCCGCCAACGAAGAAATCTGGGTACCAATCCGGGCCGACCAGCTGCGGGTGGGGCACTACATCAAGATCAACCATCGCTGGTTCGATCATCCGTTCGTGCGCCGAATCTTCCAGATCACGTCCGAGGACGAGATCTCCATCATCCGCAATGCACGGCTCACCAAGCTGTATGTGGACCACGCGCGCTCCACGCCCGTGCCGCCACCCGAGGCGCCGCAGCGTCCGCCGGAAGAGGAACTGCGCGTCGCGGAGCGCGCGGCCGCGTTGCGGGCCGAGAAGATCGAACAGTTCGACCGCATCCAGGAGCATCGCGCCGCGCTCGAAGCCGTGGCGCTGCGCTACACGGAAACCCTGACGGAGACCGAGGATCTGCTGGGCCGGCTCAATGCCGCCGATGCCGGCAGCGCGAAGCAACTGGGAAACACGGTGGGCAAACTGGTGGAATCGCTGGTGAACCATCCGGCGCCGCTGGCGCTGGTGGCCTCGGCGGCGCCACAGACGGATCTGCAGCGCATCTCGAGACTGGCCACCGACGCCGTGGGAATCTGCGGAGTGCTGGGACGTCGCCTCGGCCTGGATCCGCAGCCACTGACGCAGCTCACCATGGCCGCCGCGGTCCACCTCTGCGGCCTGCAGCGGTTGCCCGCGCCGCTGATGGATGAAATGCCGGATGGCTCGCAGCGGCAGTCGCCGGCATTCCGGCAGTACCCGGAGATCGGTGCGCAGATCCTGCGCCAGTGCGGAAACATCCCGGCCACGGTGATCCGCATCGTCCGTGAGCATCGCGAACGGCCCGATGGCAGCGGCTTTCCGCATGCGCTGAAGGGCGAGCAGATCCATCCGTTGGCACTGGTGCTGGGCGCCGTGCGGGAGTTCCAGGTGCAGTGCCGCGCCACCGATGTGGAGCCGACGACGGCGCTGTCGTGGGTGTTCCGCAAGCTGCGTCCCGTGTATGGCGAGGAGATCATCGATCACCTGATTTCCTCCACCACCGTGTATCCACCCGGCACCTATGTGCAGCTCTCCGACGGCAGCATGGGACGGGTGCTGCGCGTCAACGACTCGGACCGCATGCGGCCCGTGGTCGGCGTGATCGATGAGGAGTCCAGCGGTCGCGAGGTTCAGATCCTGGACCTGGCGCAGGAGCCGGAGATCAGCATCGTGAGCCTGGTGCCGGCGCCGCGGCTGCCGCGCGCCGTGATGGAAGAGCGGCGCAAGTCCTGGTCCGGCATCGGCCTGAGTCCCGCGGAGCGCATTCCCGTGGTTTCGGGAAGCGACGCCACTTCCTCCTGATCCAGCCTGCGGGCGACTGGCGCCGGCGCGCGCGCTTGCGCACACTGGGCCGGACCTGCGAATCCGGGGAGCTCATGACGGTGCGCGCGTGCCTGGCCAGCCTTGGCCTGATCCTGTCCATTCCACTACTGGCGGCGGAGCCCGATGCGGCCCATCCGGGCAAGGCGCTGTACGAGCGCCACTGCGCGAGCTGCCACGACAAACCTGATGTGAGCCGCGCCGTGCCCTTCGCGCAGCTGCGCACCATGCGCCTGGGCAACCTGTTCTTCGCGATGACCGAGGGAAAGATGAAGGCGCAGTCCGCGGCGCTGAACGAAACGCAGCGTGGCGAGCTGGTGGACTACATCGTGGGCCGCCAGTTGGTGGATGAGCGCTGGATCGATGGCATGCGCTGCTCCTCACCGACAGGAGCGGGCAAGCCGGTTGTCAGTGAACGCGACGCCAGCGTGACCGGATTCGGCTTCAAGCGCGACAACCGCCGACTGCTGACGCGCGCGCAGGCCGGTCTGGGCACGGCGGATGTGCCGGATCTCGAACTCGCCTGGGCGCTGGCTTTCCCGCGCGCCAGCACCATGCGGGCGCAGGCCGCCGTGGTGGGCAACATGCTGTACCTGCCGGTGGGCGATGAGGCCCGGCTGTTCGCCATCGACATCAGCGGCGACCGGCCGTGCTTCTCTTGGGTGTACGAGAGCAATGTGCCGCTGCGCACGGGCGCCGCGTATGGCGTGCTGCCTTCGGGCCAGCCGGTGATCGCGCTGGCCGACGTGGCCGTGAACGTACATCTCATCGATGCGCGCAGCGGCAAGCTCCTGTGGAAGACTCCCGTGGGCCGTTGGGATCTCTCCAATGCTACCGGCACGCCGCAGGTTTACGGTGGCCGCGTGTACATGCCGATCTCCGCCTCCGAGATCAATTTCGGAGGTGAGGATTCGCATGAGTGCTGCAAGACGCATGGCATGTTCGTTGCGCTGGATGCGCGCAGCGGCAAGCTGCTGTGGCGTTACGAGACCATGCCCGATGCGAAACCGGTTCGCGATCGCGGCGACGGGAAGATGCTGTGGGGGCCGTCGGGCGCGCCGATCTGGTCTTCTCCCGCCATGGATCCGCGGCGTGGCCTCATCTACGTGGGCACGGGCGAGGCCACTTCCGCGCCGGCCGCGGACACGATCGATTCCATCCTGGCGCTGGACATGCGCACCGGAAAGCTGCGCTGGAAATTCCAGGCGACGCCGGATGACATCTTCCTCACCACCTGTCTCAACCGCCCGGGTGGACTGAACTGTCCGCGCGAAGGCCG
>Ga0315912_10003830_pt1 | contig 14657 bp, 10 predicted proteins | sample VfabasoilMG_FD_204469 | JGI IMG/M metagenome (GOLD analysis project Ga0315912, IMG submission 204469) | Garden soil microbial communities collected in Santa Monica, California, United States - V. faba soil | ecosystem: Environmental > Terrestrial > Soil > Garden | place: USA: California... | reverse complement strand
GTGGCGCGTGGCTCGGGTTCCTGGACCACAGCGCGGGCGAGAAGGGCCGGTTCAAGGCGTTCACGCAGGGGGCAGGCCTGCTCGCGGTGATCGCGGGCGTGGTGATGGGCTCGAGCATGTACCAGGCATCCACGCGGACGCTCAAGTTCCAGCCCTACGATGCCACCGCCGTGCAGGCGAGCGTCTCCGCGGGACGGCCGGTGATGATGGACTTCTCCGCCGACTGGTGTGCGCCGTGTCACGAGCTGGAGCTGGTCACGTTCACCGACCCGCGCGTGGTGGCCGAGGCGAAGAAGTTCGACCGCTACAAGGTGGACCTCACCAAGTACAACAGCCCCGAAGTCAACGAGATGCGCAAGCAGTACGGCATCACCGGCGTGCCCACGATCGTGTTCCTGGGCCCCGACGGCCGGGAGATCATGCCGGCCCGCGTCGAGGGGTTCCTGCCGCCTGAGCCGTTCTTGTCGCGGATGCAGGTGGGTGGGGTGCGCTAGCAGCCTGTAGGCCGGCCGCGACGTGCGCGTCGCGTCCCGCCCTACTCGTCCTCGCCGACCTGTGCGGCGCTCTTGAGCTTCTCGCGGTCGGGGATCACGAACCGCTCGCGGCCGGTGAGCAGCAGCCCTTCGCGGTTCCAGCGACTCATCACGCGGATCGCGGTCTCGACCGTGGTGCCCACGGTCTCGGCGATCTCCTGGCGCGAGAGCGCGATCGGGATCTCGACGCCTTCCGGTGTGTCGCTCCCCATGCGGTCCGCGAGCGAGAGGAACAGCGTCGCGACCCGCGCCTGCACGCGAGTGCCATGCATGGACGCGAGCTTTCGCGTGAGCGCCATGTTCAGCCGCGTCATCGCCAGCAGCATCGCTCGCGTGAACGCGGTGTCGCGCTCCAAGAGGTCGAACCAGTCCCGGCGGGGCAATCGCAACAGCACCGTGGGTTCCATCGCGACCGCGGTGGCCGGGTAGGGGATCTGGTTGTAGAGCGCGACCACGCCCGCGACCTCGCCGGGGCCGAACATCTCGAGGATGACGTCGCCGGCCTCGGCGTGTTTCACGATCTTCACCCGGCCCTCGACGACCATGGTGAGCGAGTCGGGTGAATCCCCGGCGTGCCAGATGGCGTCGCCCTTGTCCACATCCTGAAGCGTCGCCATGGCCGCGACACGCGCTCGAAGCGGCGGCGGCAGTTCGCGGAACATGGGCAGCGCGCCCAGCACCGCCTGCAACCGCTCGGGACCGCGACTCGGCATGGCGCCTCCGGAAGGACGATGGCGGCGGAGCATGCCCGAGCGCGCGTGGGCGCGCCAACGGGAACCCAGGCCCGTCGGCCCGGCCCCGGCGGTCCCGCACGCCCGCATGACGCGCGTCATACACGGTCCGGCGCCACGGCTCGATGCTCTGGCCATGACCCACCCCACCGGCACTTCGCTCGATGCCCGCCTGCTCTCACGGCTTCGCACCGAGCACGCCAGGACGTTGCGTCGCGCCGAACGGCTCGAGCGATCGCTTCGCGGCGTCGACCGGTTGGGCTCGCTCGAACTGCATTCGCTGCGCTCGCTCGCCGCTCAGCTCGCGGGACCCTTCGCGGCGCATCTCGACGCGGAGGAACGTGACCTGTTCCCCCGCCTCGAGCGCGCGTTCCCCGAACTGAGCGGCACGCTTGGCCGAATGCTCGAGGAACACGGAGAACTGCGCGCCATGGTCGTGGACCTGGGAGCGCTTCTCGCGCGAGACGCAAGCCCGGCCCGCGACGAGCGGCTGTTCGTGCTCGGCACCGACCTCAGCGAGCTGCTGCGACTCCACATCCACGTCGAGGAGCACGCGGTCTACGGCTGGTTCGAGCGATGGCTGCGGTCCGCGCGAGCCGGGACCGGCACCGCGCGCCGCAACGATCCGGGGCAGGGCAAAACCCCATGAACCACAAGGCGTTGCCGCACATGACGTCGGTCATACACCGCGCGGCCGCGACAACCGAGACTGGATTCGTCGGCATCATCCGCTCCCAGACTTCAGCCCACTCACGGAGGTCCGCATGAATACCCGCCCGTCCATCACCCGTTCGCAGGCCTGGGTGGTCGCGCTGTTCGGCGCGCTCACCTTGTTCCTGGCGTTCGGCACCAGTTGTTCGAACGGCACGCCGTCCGCCAAGAACACCGCGCTCGCCGCGCACGGCATGAAAGCCAGTGGCAGTGAGGAGGCCGCGCTGACTGACGCGCCCAACGTGCCGCCGCCGATCACGCGCAAGAACGCCGCCAAGGTGACGGTGAAGCTCGAGGTGAAGGAAGTGGTGAAGCGGCTCGCCGACGGTGTGGACTACACGTTCTGGACGTTCGGCGGTTCGGTGCCCGGGAAGTTCATCCGCATCCGTGAGGGCGACGAGGTCGAGTTCCACCTGCGCAACCACCCCGACAACAAGATGCCGCACAACATCGACCTGCATGCGGTCACCGGCCCAGGCGGCGGCGCGGCCGCGTCGTTCACCGCGCCGGGCCACGACACCCAGTTCTCGTTCAAGGCGCTCAATCGCGGGCTGTACGTCTATCACTGCGCCACGGCGCCGGTGGGCATGCACATTGCGAACGGCATGTACGGCCTGATCCTCGTGGAGCCGGCTGAGGGACTGCCCAAGGTGGACCGCGAGTACTACGTGATGCAGGGCGATTTCTATACGAAGGGCAAGAACGGCGCGCCCGGGCTGCAGCCCTTCGACATGGAGAAGGCGGTGAAAGAGGAGGCCGAGTACGTCGTGTTCAACGGCTCGGTCGGCGCGATCACGGGCGACAACGCGCTCAAGGCCAAGGTGGGCGAGACCGTGCGGCTGTACATGGGCAACGGTGGCCCGAACCTGGTGTCGTCGTTCCACGTCATCGGCGAGATCTTCGACAAGGTCTACGTCGAGGGCGGAACGCTCCAGAACGAGAACGTGCAGACCACGCTGATCCCTGCCGGCGGTTCGGCGATCGTGGAGTTCAAGTGCGAAGCGCCGGGGACGTTCATCCTGGTGGACCACTCGATCTTCCGCACGTTCAACAAGGGCTCGCTCGGGATGCTCAAGGTGGAAGGCGGCGAGGACAAGATGGTCTACTCCGGCAAGCAGTCGGACGAGGTCTACCAGCCCGAAGGCGCCGCCATCCAGAGCGTGGACGGCGGAGCACCGGTGCAGGCGCCGGCGGCGAACAGGGAAGAGCGTCACGAGCGCGGTGAGCGCGTGTACAAGAACGTCTGCGCGGCCTGCCACCAACCGAGTGGCCAGGGGATCGCGGGCGCGTTCCCGCCGCTGGCCGGCTCGGACTTCCTGAACGCCGACAAGGCCCGCGCGATCCAGATCGCCTCGGCCGGCCTGTCCGGACGGATCGTCGTGAACGGCAAGGAGTACAACAGCCAGATGCCGGCACTGAACCTCTCGGACGAGGACGTGGCGAATGTGCTGACCTACGTCTTCGGCGAGTGGGGGAATGCGGGACACGAGGTGACGGCCGCCGAGGTCGCGGCGGTGCGCAGCAAGCATTGAGCGTGTGGTGAAGGAGGCTTCGTGAAGTTCGGGGCGAGGGTGGGTCGGCGTCCGCTCGGGGGATGGGGCCCGGCCGTTGTCGCCCTCGCCCTGTGCGCTCTGCTGGTGAGCGCCGCCCGCGCGGAGGCGGCGGCCACGCCCGCACCGGGTTCCGCGCCGGCCACCCCCGCCACGCCGGACCGCGTGCGCATCGAGGGCGGGCGCTACCTCCCGCTCTACCGCCAGCCGGTGAAGGGTGCGAATCGTGACACGGTGCTGCGCCGCACCATCGCGGTCGCCGTCGCTCCTTTCGAGCTGGACCGCCGGCCGGTGACGAACGCGCAGTACCTGGCATTCGTGCGCGCTCACCCCGAGTGGCGCCGGTCGAGCGTGTCGCGGCTCTACGCGGACGCGTCCTACCTGCGCCATTGGAAGGCCGACCTGGAGCTGGGCGACCAGGCGCCACCGCAGAGCCCGGTCGTGCACGTGTCGTGGTTCGCCGCGCGTGCCTACGCCGCCGCGCAGGGCGGCCGGCTGCCCACGGTGGCCGAATGGGAGCTGGTCGCCGCAGCGGACGAGACGCGCAAGGACGCCACGCGCGATCCCGCGTACCTGGCGCGGCTGCGCGAGTGGTACTCGCGGCCCGCCGTCCGCGTGCTGCCCGCTGTCGGCACCGGCGTGCGCAATGTCTGGGGCGTGGAGGACCTGCACGCATTGGTGTGGGAGTGGACGCTCGACTTCAACTCCGCATTGGTCTCGGGCGAGTCCCGCGGGGACGCGTCGCTGGAGCGTTCGCTCTACTGTGGCGCGGGCGCGTCGAATGCCGCCGACTTCGCCGACTATGCCGCGTTCATGCGCTTCGCCTACCGCGCGAGTCTCGAGGCGAACTTCACGACCGGCCAACTCGGGTTCCGCACCGCGCGGTCGCTTCCCGTGGCGGGAGGCAGGCCGTGAGCATGCTGCGGCTCTCCCGCACTCGTCTGACGTGCTTCGCATTGACGCTGATGCTGATAGGCACTGGCTGCTCGCGGCCGAGCGACAGCGCCTCCGCGAGCCGCAGCGAGACGACGGCGGTCACCACACAACAGCCGTCGCTGTTCGAACTGGCATTCCCGCTCACCGACGACGAGGGCCGTACGCGCAGGCTCGAGGAATTCCGGGGGGAGCCGTTCGTGGCGACCATGGTGTACACGAGCTGCACGTCGGTCTGCCCGCGCGTGACCGCCGACCTCAAGACACTCGAGAAGGCGCTTCCGCCCGACGTTCGCGAGCACACCCGCTTCCTGCTGTTCTCGCTCGATCCCGGCCGCGACACGCCAGCCGCGCTCACGAAGTTCGCGGACCAGCACACGCTCGATCGCTCGCGCTGGACGCTGCTCGCGAGCAGCGAGGACGACATGCGCACGCTCGCCGCAGTGCTGGGCGTGAAGTTCCGCCCCGACGAAGGCGGCGAGATCGCGCACTCCGCCGTGGTGGTCGTCTGCAATCCCGACGGAACGTTGCGCCAGCGCCAGGTCGGCCTCCAGGATGGCGTCGGGCCGCTGGTGGCCGCGGTTCGCGACGCGGCGCAGTAGGCCGACCGCGGAACTGCAGCCATGTGCACAGCGTGAACCACACAGCCAGCACTGTAGGAGGATGGAAGAAGGGCAAGGTGCTTGTTGGGACACCAGAGTGGCCAGAGTCCTTTCGACTTGCGGGACCCACAACGCGGGCGTACCGTCCAACAAGCTGAGTCACACTGGGCCGCGCCGAATCTCCGATCGCGCTGGTTAACGCGCATTGAGGCGTGGGTTACCTTGCTCCGCGAAGTACTCCGCTGTCGGAGCGTTAAGGGCCAAGCGGCCAACGCGAACTCGTCGGCCCGCTCAGTGAGTCGGGAATTCGCTTCTCGACCCCCTGCACCCATTCTCTGCACGAATCCATAGCCAGAGAGGTGCACGATGAAAGTCAACGGCGAGTTCGTCCCCTACAGAGCTATCCAAGGCTCCGTCGCATTGGTGCTTCTGACACTAGCTCTTGTCGGTCTGTTGGCGCTGCCTGTAGCCGCGCGGAAGCCGACCAATGATGCCGCTGCCTTTAGAACGTTCGATCTCTACGGACAAAGGACTGCCTCAGGAAACACAATCGATCATCTTAACTTTGCGGGGTACCCGGCCTCTCTCGCGAGCCCGCCGCCTCTCCTCGTGATGCGGCCGACTCCGGGCTCGGCAGACTCCGTTGCCCTCTTCAACAGCTTCGCGAAGGACGCGATCTATCTTGAGGTTCAGGTCGGCCCGACGCAGTCTTTCTCCACCTACGCTGTTGCGCCGACTCAGTTCGCAACGTCGCTCGGAACGCTGATGATGGGCGTCAACATCTACGCAGGCTCGGGCGGGTTTGCCGATTTCGGGAAGCAGTTGGCCACCGCGACGGTGACGTACGCTGACGGCGACACATCGATCGCGCGGCTAGTTGTCGGAACCTACGTGCGCGACTTCTTCGACTCTGGCGCGCTCACTTGTGGTCCCGCATCGCATCCGCTCTATGTCACCCGTCCATCGGACTCGCGAAGCGCTTTCATCTACGAGACGGGCGGAAACTACCTGGATGCACAGGAGTTCCTACTGCCAAGGACCAAGTGGCGGAAACGAATCACTAGTATCCGCGTTGACGGTACTCTCTTGGACCACTCCTGCCCCTTCGTGCCGCACATTTATGGGGGGTCGCGGCTCTCCGGGCTTACGATTTGGCCAAACTTCACGATAGAGAACGCCAGCTCCCAGCCCGTTGTCAGGCAGTCTCAGTTCACGAACGTGGACCACGGCGGCTACATGTTCGGCGGAACACCCGTCGGCACGCGGCGCACCACTAACGTCACGGCTTGCCAGGTAGCCGCCCAGGCCATGACGTACACCTACGCTGGCTTCTCGACGACGGTCAACGCCCTGAACACGTACCTTCAACAGAACCGTGGGTACCAGCCAGACCAGGTAGCCGTCGTGACCTTCCTCTCACCGACGGGCAATGCAATCCGTTACACGGCGGCTGGCGGCACTGAGCTCAAGGTTGGAGATCTCTGCTTGGTTGAGCACGGGACTTTCACGAATCCCCTAGCGACCTACCAGGTAACCGTCGCGGGCCGTAACGGGCAAGCGACCCGCGTGACCCAGCACAACGCGACGATTCCGTCCGTGGGCGATCCCGGGCGCGTGTACTGGAACATGAAGCCGCGCGTGGCGGACGCCATGACGAGCAGCCCACAGCTGCACACAATCGACCTCCCGGACTCACCGCAGCTCCCGGCCCAGGTCGAGAGTCTTCTGGTACGCGACGTCGCGGTTCAGGTCAACGTCCCGGGCCACTTCGTCGTGTGTTCGGGGTGGACGTCTTCCTTTCGCCCCGGCGGAACCGCCCGCGGGACCTACTGGATCAAAGACCCCTTCGACACCAGGAACTACACCAAGTTGATCGAGGGCAAGTACCGCAACACATTTGGCATGGCGCGCTACGTCGTGGCCACGGGCTTCCTGGACGCGGAGCCGGCTGCCGTCGCAGGAGGGACTCCTTCAGGGCTAGGCATTCTCGCAAGTGGCGCATACCGCGTGGAAGTCACGGACCCGCTTGGCCGCCGAATGATGCGCGATGCAGGAACCGGGGAAGGAATCTACGAGATCCCCGAAGGAAGCATCGAGGACGAGTCGTCAGAGCACGACAATGGAGGCGACGTCGATGACCCACTGACCGGTTACGACGTGGAGATTCCGGACGCCATTGATGGGAACTACACGGTCCGTGTCTACGCCAACGATGGAGTTTCACTGACGGCATCGGGCTACGACGCGACTGGCATTTTCGCGACTGATGGAAGAGCGGACACGACAGTCGGCGTGGTCGGCAACATCTTTACCGTTTCGTACTCGGCTGCGGCTCAAACCGTCAGTATGGCTTTCGTGGGGACCGTCGGTGTCGGCGCCCATCCACCACGCTCTGGTGCACTGCGGGTGCTGAGGAGCCCGACGACCGGGCCGGTGGAGTTTGTCGTTGCGACTCAAGAGCAGGGGACTGATGTGCTCGACATTTTTGACGTCAGCGGACGTCGAGTGGACGCCATCGATGTCGCCGGCGGCGGGGGGACGATAATCCTCCAATGGAACTGGCGGTCTGCGGGCGGGCGAGCGGGCGTGTACCTTGCGCGCCTTCGCTCACGAAGCGGGGAGGTTGCCCGCTTCGTGGTCCTAAATTGAAGACCCCGTATCTCGCTTCGCTCTTGCCGCAGCTCCTGGCATGCGGCTTCCTGTCGGCCTGTTCATCACCAGGGGCCAGCACGTCGTCTCCCACGTCCGCGAGGCTGTCGGACGTGTACCTTAGCGTCTACGCTTTCGACGATGCGGGCGTCGGCGCCGTCGTTGTCGACCGCGAGGGTCGCCGTACCGGATGGAATTTGGACCGGCCGATTCGGGAGATTCCGGGTTGCGTGCATGGGTACGGAACTGAGGAGGGCATTCCCGATCAGAGCACGCAGCTGGACACTGCCGCGGTAGACGAGATGGTATCCGGTGGCCCTGAACCAACTCCGAAGTACCACTACTTCACGATCCGTGACTCAGCCGGTGTCCCTGGCCTCCTGTCAGAGGGCAGCTGTGAGCTTCTGCTGGTCTCCAGGCATGGTGGCCACGTGACCCTTGCCGCCACGGGGAGGAGCAGCGGATCTGAAGTGTGTCAGGACACTGCGTCCACCTCCGTGAAGCCCGGCGCTGCGTCGCGCTGGAAGATCAGCTGGAACTCAGGCGCCAGAAAATGCGTTGTGAGCGTTTCGAGGATTCCATCCAAGGACGGTCCGTAGGCATCCGCCCATCCGCCACGCCTCCTGGTTCGGCGCCGGCCGGGTTCCAGCCCGATGTCGCTCTCCACTAACTACGACAGCGCGCTTGAGGATCGAAAGCAGAGCCTCCTTTCGGGTCGGGAAGCATAGCCAGGCTTTCAGGTCAGCTCGTGAACTTCATACGCGGCCATCGCTCCTCAGCCACATCGAGCATCGAAGCCTCAGCGCATATGAAGGGTGCCCCTCGCGCGCGAAGCGAACCTGACGCACGCTTGTCATGTGCGAGCACTTGATGACCGAGGCTGCCCGCGCATCGGCCCACACCGCACGAACGTGGCCGCACATACGAAATATCGCGGCGACTTTGATTGCGCGGCCCCACGTCGCGTGCTACGACTCGTCGCCAGTTCCTGAATGGACTCCCCGCGCCCCTACGAAAGGATTTCGCATGCTGAGACGCATACTCCTGACCCTGGCCCTCGTCGCCGCGCTGCCCGCGGCCGCGCTCGCCAACTCGTTCGCCACGTTCGGGCCGCACTTCGGCTTCAGCACCAGCCCGGACCAGTTCGTGGTCGGTGGCCACCTCAAGTGGAACGAGGTCGCGCCCAGCCTCGACTTCGTGCCCAGCCTGGACCTCGGCTTCGGCGACAATTCCACGATCATCTCGCTCAATGGCGACTTCCACTACCGCCTCGACACAGGGACGCGGTGGCAGCCCTACCTGGGCGGCGGTGTCGGCATCCACTTCGTCTCCGTCGACAATGCCGGCCCGGGCACGGACGACAGCCGCACCGACAGCGGCGGCCACTTCATCGGCGGAGCCGACGTGGCCACCAAGGGCGGCAGCCGGTTCTTCGTGGAAGGCCGCTTCGGTTTCTCGGACTCGCCCAGCTTCAAGGCGCTCGCGGGCTGGAGCTTCGGCGCCAAGTAGGCGGCCAACTAGGCGGCCAAGTAGGCGAGGCGCCGTCCTGCACGGCGCCGCAGATCCGGGGTCATCGCACCCCATCGCGTCATGGAGTGGCAAAGATTCCCCGCGCATCGCACGGACTTTCGCGCCGGACCCCCCGGGGTCCGGTCCGAACCGCCTCGCGCAAATGCTCGGCGTCGAGTCCGCGCCTGCCCGGGCCGATGACGAAGACTGACCGGCTGGGGTCCCGGGAGCGCCCAGCCGGAAGCGCGGCTCCAAGCCGCCGAGGGTCCGGGGCGCCACTGCGGCGCATCGGTCCTGTTGCGCTCCCCCGAGCGACACACGAGAGAGGTGCGTCATGCTGAGACGTCTCATCTTTACGACTGCGATTCTCGTGCTGCTGCCCGCGGCCTCGTCCGCCGGCTCGTACACGTACTACGGACCGCACCTGGGCTTCAGCTCCGGCCCGGACCAGTTCGTCGTGGGCGGACATCTGCAGTGGAACGGAATCGCTCCGCAGATGGCTTTCGTCCCCGGCGTGGATCTCGGCTTCGGCAGCGATCTCACGCTGGTTTCGCTGAACGGCGACTTCCACTACCAGATCAGTGCGAACACCAAGTGGCGGCCGTACATCGGCGGCGGCGTGGGCTTCCACTTCCCGACCGACAGCGGCCCCGGCAACAACGATGTCTACGGCGGCGGGCACTTCATCCTCGGTGCTGCGGTCCCACTGCAGACCAGTGGGCGCTTCTTCACCGAGATGAAGCTGGGCTTCAGCGATTCGCCGGACTTCAAGATGCTCGCGGGTTGGAACTTCAAGTGATGCGAGGCTGACGCCTCGCGTCCGCTGGATCGTGCCGGCCCCGCAGTCGCGGGGCCGGTCGCGTTTTCGGGCCGCTCCCGTGCTCGCGCGCCCACCTGAAACTCGCCTATGCTGCGCGCTTGGATCCGATCCTGGGAGGAACCCCGATGCGTCGTGAGCGCCACCGGTCCGCCCGCCTCGCGAGCGCGCTGCTCGCGGGCCTGTTCTGCCTGGTACCGCGCGCGCGCGCCGACGTCGCAGCCGACGCCGAGCCCGTCCTGCGCCGCTACCTCGAGGCGACCGGCGGCGCGGCGGCGTTCGCGGCCGAGTCCACGAGCTACGCGCACGCCAACATCGAGGCGTTCGGCTTCACCGGCACCTTCTCGGCGTGGACGGCACGGCCGATGCGTCGCTACGCGGTCACCGAGCTGGGACCGTTCAAGCTGCGCGAGGGCGTGGACGGCGTCACCGCCTGGCGCACCGATCCCACGACCGGTGTCATCCGTGCGCTGGCCGACCACGACCTCGACCAGGCCCTCGTGGGCGCGTGGTTCGAACTGGAGCGCTGGGCCGAACCCGGCGGCGGCGGCGGGCAGGTGAAGCGCGTGGGCGCGCAGAAGGATTCGCTCGGCACGTACACCGTGCTCGAGGTGATGCCGCCCGACCTCGTCTCGGGCGGCCGGCCGCTGCGCTCGCGCCGGCTGTGGTTCCATGACGGCACCGGGTTGCTCGTGCGCATGGACGGCCGCGACGACCAGCGCGAGGTCACCACGCTGCTCAAGGATTGGCGCGAAGGCGGCCTACGCAAGCGCGCGTACGTGAACGAGACGGGTGTCGCCGACATGCCCGCGAACAAGCTGCGCGCCACGTTCGACACGCTGCGTTCGAACGTGTCGGTGGAAGGGCTCGCGTTCGCCGCACCGCGCGAGGATGGCGGAGGCGTGCGCTGGCTCAAGACCACGGGCCGCGCACAACTGCCTTTCGACTACCGCGCGCGGCACGTGTGGCTCAAGGCCAGTGTGAACGGCGGGCCGCCCGAGGACTTCCTGTTCGACACCGGCGCGAGTGTCACCGTGCTCGACAGCGCGTGGGTGGCCGAGAAGGGGTTGAAGACCGAGGGCCGCATGCAGGCCGCCGGCGCGGGCGCCGCGGGTGGGGCGTCGTTCGCCACGCTGGGTTCGCTGCGCATCGCCTCCACGTCGGGCGAGGGGGTGGAGATCGCGGGCGTGAAGGTGGCGGTGCTGGACGTGAACCCCGGCTTCGCGCCGCTGTTCTGGCGGCGCATGGCGGGGGTCATCGGCTACGACGTCATCAGCCGGTTCGTGGTCACGCTCGACTTCGACGACAGCCTGCTCGTGCTGCAGGATCCCGCCACGTTCCGCTACGAAGGCCGCGAGAAGCCCTTGCCGATGGTGATGAACGGCACCGTGCCCGCGCTCACCGCGCGGCTCGACGGCCAGGACGAGGGCCTGTTCCGGCTCGACGTGGGCAGCAGCAGCACGGTGGACCTGCACTCGCCGTTCGCGAAGGCCCGCGGTGTCGTGCCGAGGCTGGGTCGCACGCAACTCGTGGACGGCGTGGGCTTCGGCGGATCGTTCACGAGCGAGATCGGCCGGTTGCGCAGCATGAACATCGGCCCTTACGAGTGGGAGGACCCCATCGTGTCGGTCGCACACGCCACCGAGGGCGCGTTCGCGAGCGAGGACTTCGCGGGCAACATCGGCAACCGCATCCTCGAGCGGTTCCGCGTCACGTTCGACTACGAGCGCCGTCACGTGTACCTGGAACCGGGAGCGCGTTACCACGACCGCGACCACCTGACACGCTGCGGCCTGTTGATGACCCGCTCGGAAGGTCTGGTGCGGGTCGCGAGCGTACTGTCCGGCTCGCCCGCCGACCGGGGCGGGCTGCGAGACGGCGACGAGGTGCTGAAGCTCGCGGGGCGCGACATCGCGACCTGGGACCTGCCCGAGGTCTCGGCCCTGCTCGATGACGGGCCGTCGGGGGAGAAGGTGGTCTTCCGCGTGCGCCGCGACGGGCGCGAACGCGACGTGAAGGTGAGGCTCGCCGAGGTCGTGAAGTAGGCCTGCTCCCGGCGGGGCGCTTCGCGCTGAGAACGAGAGCCCGGTCCGCGGTGGGAGCGCCGCCAGCCGGGAGCGCCACGTGGCCACCCCGGGTCCCGGCGCGGAGGCCCGCGGAAAGCCACTCCCGTCCGGCCCGCGACTACCGTATCCTTGTCCGTCCGTCCCGAAACGAGCCCCATGGAGGCCCGATGTCCGCATCCAGAGCGCGCCGCAGCTTGCTGGCGGCGGCCGCCCTGACCTGGTTCCCCGTGCTGCTGCTCGCCGGCTGTTCCAAGCCGGCGCCGATCGAGCTGCTGCCGAACCAGCGACCCACGATCGAGGTGACGCAGGCCCCGGTGCAGTCGGACCAGCCGTTCTTCTATGGCTACGAGCTGCGCTGGGCCGGCTTCGACACGGACGGGCGCGTGGACCACTTCCGGTACGCGATCGATCCGCCCACGCAGGCCGATGCGGAGACCGTGTGGGTGAGCACGAAGGACAACCGGCGCTCGTTCCTGTTCCGTTCGGACGAGCTGGACGCGGGTTCCGATCGCACCGCAGAGGGCTTCCACACCATCGCGCTCGAAGCGGTGGACGACCGCGGCGGCGTCTCGGCGCCGGTCACGCGCTCGCTCACGTCGTTCACGATCGCGCCCACGGTGCAGATCGTCCAACCGGTGCCGAATCACCTGTTCTCGCCCATGTTCGGCCCGTCGTTCCGGCTCGGCTGGAAAGGCGAGGATCCCGACGGACGCGGCACGAATCGACCGGTGAAGTACAAGTACAAGCTGTTCCCCGAGGGCAACGCCGAGTTCGACTTCGAGACCGTGCTCACGAACCCGGATTCCCTGCGTCGTCGCTATGCGCCGCACTTCAGTGAATGGGACTCGGTCGGCGGCGACACCACGGCCGTGGACATCCAGGACATGACGCCGAACCGCAAGTATGTCGCCGTGGTGGTGGCGTTCGACGAGGTCGGCGCGTACTCGCCGGTCATGAACTTCGACGTGAACATGCTGTACTTCACGGTCGGTTACGCCGGTCTGGTGGGCCCGAAATTCACCGTCTTCAACGAGAGCTTCTTCTTCGCGTTCCCCGGAGGCGGGTTCTCGCTCGACCCGGCCACGTTCATCCGCACCGAGGCGGCCGCGGGACGCACGATCCGGTTCAATTGGTACGCCACGACCAATGCGGGTTCGTTCGTGTCCGGCTATCGCTGGATGCTGGACGGGAACATCAGCGACGAAACGCCGCGCGATGACGAAGCCACCCAGACGCAGCGCTGGAGCCGGTGGGGGGCACAGACCACCGGCGTGGAGCTGCCCGCGTTCAATCCCCAGGGCACCAGCGAGACGCACACGCTCTATATCGAGGCGCAGGACAACATCGCCCAGCTGAGTCTCGCGGTGGTGCAGTTCACCGTGGTCAAGGCGGTCTTCGACAAGGAACTGCTGATCGTGGACGACACGCGCTTCCTCGGCGACCGCCCGGTACCGGGCGGATGCGTGGACCGTCCGCGCGGCGCGTGGCCCACGGCCGCGGAGCTGGACACGCACTTCTTCGCACGCGGCGGCAAGCCGTGGAAGTGCTACCCGGCGGGCACGGTCTCGCAACCGGGCTTGTTCCAGGGCTATGCGTTCGACACGCTCGGCACCCGGTTCCTGCAGAACGGCACGCTCACGCTGACGCAGCTGTCGAGGTACAAGCACGTGATCTGGTACACGGACAACAAGGCGGCACGAAACGTGAACGAACCGGCCATCACCGTGGACCCGATGTCCGAGCTGCGCTGGCTCACGTACCCGGGGCGCACGAACCCGATCGGGACCTGGGTGAGCCAGGGCGGCCAGCTGTGGATGTTCGGTGGCGGCGCGGCCACCGCGATGCAGATCAACTGGGAGAAACCCGGCACGCCGGCGGACGTGTTCTCGAACGCGGAAGGCGAGCTGGTGGCGGGCCGGTTCATGTACGACGTCTTCGCCTGGAGGAGCGAGATCCAGGCGAGGACGGTCGCGCAGGCGCAGAAGCCACCGCACCCGATCGGGCGCGGCCCCGGCGCGCTGGATTACTCGAGCCTGCCCGACTACCTGTTCGAGAAGAGCTTCGACACCGACCCATTCTCGACCTACGCCCCCAACCGGACGAACCAATCCGACTTCTACCAGACGGCCGCCATCGGCGAAGGGCTGACGAAGCCGAACGACATCACGCAGGACATCAACCCGTCGCCGGACGTGGTGCAGATGGCATCGGTGGTGGACACGGTCTACGAGTCGGTGGGTGGCCAGTTGGGCTCGGAGCGCCCGATCATGACGGTCTGGCACGGCGGCCAGAACGGCCAACTGCACGTCTTCAGCGGCTTCCAGCTCTGGTACTGGCGACGGCATCAGCAGTTGGCGATCGTGGACTGGGTCCTGCAGAAGGCTTGGGGCATCCCACGCGAGAACGTCCCGCGCTGATCCGTTCGCCTGGTTCCAAGCCGGCCGGTGCGAGCGGGATCGCGAATGAAGTCAACGGTCGGCCCGAGCCTCCTGCCCGGCCCTCCCTGACGCTCGCGGACGGCCTCCGCCATCCCTGGCTCCGGCCTGCTCGCGACTG
>Ga0315912_10003829_pt1 | contig 14665 bp, 11 predicted proteins | sample VfabasoilMG_FD_204469 | JGI IMG/M metagenome (GOLD analysis project Ga0315912, IMG submission 204469) | Garden soil microbial communities collected in Santa Monica, California, United States - V. faba soil | ecosystem: Environmental > Terrestrial > Soil > Garden | place: USA: California... | reverse complement strand
GCGTCGTCGTGGGCTGCGCGAGCGCGACTCCTGAAGCTGAGGCTCCCGAAGCGCCGCGTCCCGAGGCTTCGAAGTCTGTGGGAAGCACGCACGCGAGCGAGGCTTCATCGGCCGACACGAGTGCGCTCATGAGCCCGATCGCCGAGGGCGAAGAAAGTCTGAGCGAGCCGGTCGATATCGGAGCGGATGGTGCTGTGCGCGGCGCTGCCGAAGCAAGCAGCGGCGACGCCGCCCCGGAGGCTCGCGCGCCAGCGAAGGCGGGCGCGCCAGCGCCGCCACCACCGGCTGCGCCCGCTCCCGCTCCCGCTTCCGCGTCCGCTCCCAAGAGCGTCGTGTCAGCAGACAGCATGGTCGCCGCCGAATCGGCTCCGGCGGGCATGGGCATGGGCGTGGGCAGGGGTGGTGGGCGAGCGTCGAGCGCGTCACGCGGCCCGGCCGCCGCGAAGCCCAGTTCCGCGCACAAGGGCAAGGACGATGCTTCCGGGCAGCTCGCCTCCGGCGTCCGCGCCGGCGAATGGGACGACAACGCCAACTTCCGCGAGTTCTCGCGCTACCTCGAGAAGAAGGAGCAAGAGGTCAGCTTCAACGAGCTCTCGCTCGAGTCGCGCCGCTTCGTGGTCGTGAGCGATGCGCGGGGTAAAGCAGTGCCGAACTGCTCGGTCGTCGCGAGCGACGCGAAGGGCCACAAGGTACAGCTCACGACCCAAGCTTCGGGGCGGGCGCTGTTGTTTCCTCGGGCCGAAGGCCTCGTCGGCAGCGAGCTGTCGCTTACGGCAAAGTGTCAGGGGCAAGCAGCCTCGACGCGCACCGATCTGAAGAAGCAGGACGGTGTGGTCAAGCTCTCGCTCCAGAGCCAGCGCGCGCTCCCGGCCCAGCGCACGGTCGACGTGGTGTTCATCTTGGATACTACGGGCAGCATGTCGGAGGAGATCAGCGCGCTGAAGGGCACCATCGGCGAGGTGGCCCTGTCGCTGCGGCACCAGAACGCGCGCCCCCGACTCGGCCTCGTCGAATACAAAGACATCACCGATGGCTACGTGACGCGGCTGCATCAAATGACCACCGACGTCGACGGTTTCACGGAGCGAGTGGCGAGCTTGTACGCCGACGGTGGTGGGGACACTCCCGAGCACGTCAACGCCGGTCTGCGCGTCGCGGTCGACCAAATCCGCTGGAACCCGGAGTCGGTGGCTCGTCTGGCCTTCCTGATCGGCGACGCTCCGCCGCAACTCGGCTACGAGCAAGACGTGAGCTACGCGAGCAGCGTGAAGGCTGCCAATCACAAGGGCATCCAAGTCTTCACGATCGCTGCGTCGGGCATGGACGATCTTGGTCAGGTCGTGTGGCGGCAGATCGCGCAGTACACCGGTGCGACGAACATGTTCGTGCTGCGCGGCGGCGCCGGACCGCAGTCGACGGGCGCCGGCGACGCCGAGAGCAGTTGCGGCGGGACGCACAAGAACTATTCGAGTGGCAACCTCGCCGAGCTCATCACGGGTAAGGTCACGGGTAGCTTACGCGCGCTCGACGCCGACCCAATGCTGATCGCCGGCCTCGGCCAGGACGAGAACGCCAAGCCCTGCGCAGAGCGACTCACGCTCGCGCGCTAGAACCGAAGCGTTACACCGGCACGCTGCCCTGGGACCTGTTAAAGTCGAGGTCCCATGGGCTTTTGGCGCCGCTGTCTGCCGTACCTGGCGCTCGTCGGAGCGCTCGGCTGTGCAGCGCAGGGCAACGAGGGGGTTCAGCCCGACAGCCCCAAAGCGGCCCCGAACAGCAGCCCGACGTCGCAGTCCGACGCCGGGCTGCCGGCATTTTTGACGAGCGACTTCGGCGCGCGCGTGGCGCACGCGCGACAGCTCGGCGACGAGCGCCCGGCAGCGCTGGAGTTTCACGACCCGGCTGCGTTCGCCCGCGCCGCCGAGCAGACTGCCGCCAAGGACGGCCTGGGGCCGACGGTCGTCGATAGCGGCGCGTTTCAGTTGGCGTTTGGCTTCGCGCTCCTCGCGAGGCATTCGAGTCCACCGTACGCGAAGACCCAGCGCGAGAACCTGCTCGCGTTCTACGATCGCGGCAGGCACGTGGTGCATGCTCGGCGCGACGCTGGCGCCGAAGGCGGCGACGAAGCCCTCGAGCTCTTGATCGCGCATGAGCTCGGACACGCGCTCCAGGCCCAGCACTTCGCGGCTCCCAATTTCGCCCGCCTGTCCGCGGAGGACGCGCGGCTTGCGCTGCTCGCGTTGTTCGAGGGGGACGCCATGCTGACGATGCTCGCGTTCCAGGCCGGGCAAGCTTTCATGCCGCTCGGGCGCCGCCTGGCCTTGGCGGCGGGACAGACCGGTGACATCGCCACCTTCGAACGCGCCAGCGGCATGGCGAGCGAAACCGAGGCCATGAGCGCCTTGACCCGGGCACGCTTGGAGTTTCCCTATGCCTCAGGGCTGAACTTCGTGGGTGAGCTGTACCGCGCCGGCGGTTTCACCCTGGTGAATCGTGCGTTCGGGCATGCCCCGACCTCCACCGAGCAGGTGCTGCATCCGGAGCGCTACCTCGCCGGTGACGAGCCGGCGCTGGTACCCGTGCCCGCCGTTCCCGCGGGCTACCACGCGGTAGCCGAAGGCACCGTGGGCGAACTCTTGACGCGGCTGGCGCTGAGCGCCTGCGTCAGGACGCCCGACGCCATTCGTGCGGCCGAAGGCTGGGGTGGCGACGCGTTTCAGATCGTCGAGAAGGACAACCTGGGCGGGCTCCTGTGGGCGACCACCTGGGACACGCTGGAAGATGCGAAGGAGTTCGAGCACGCCGTGCGTGAGCTCTCCTCCGCTTGCTGGGCTCGCGCCCAGCTCAGCGCTCGCTCGGTGTTTTCGGGGCCCGCCTGGGTCGTACGACGCGGCAAACACGTCGCCGTGCAGCGAGGCATTCCCCCGAGCGTGGCCAAGCCGCTCGGGGCGCGCATGCTCGAGCTGCCGGCCCCGCAGAAGCAGCTGCGGCCCCCGTTCGGCGCCATCGCACTCCGTCCCCATCCGAAGCCAGCTTCGCTCGGCAAGGCGCGCCAGCAGAACGGGCGCATCGTCATCCCCCAAATGGGCGTGAGCGCCGCAGTGCCCCGCGGTTACGCGGTCGAAGTCTCCGAGATCGTGGTGCTGGCAGCGGCACCACCGAGCGGAGCTCGTCTCGTGCTCAGCCTCTCGGGGTGGATGGTGAACGCCGAGTCGCTCGAGCGGCTCTACGCCGAGTACGCCGCCGCCGTCGAGTCCGAGATCCGCGTGCCTTTGAAGCTCGAGACCGCGAGCGTGCCTGTCGCGACGCCGATCGGCGAGGGGACCTTGCGCAGTTGGCGCGTGAGCGATCGAGGGCTCGGCTTTCAGCTGTTGGTGATCCCGATGTGCAACAACACCGGCAATCTGCTGGTGGCGATGGCGTCAGAGGACGCCGCGACGGAGCAGGCACAGCGCCGCTGGCTTACGACGCTCGGACTGCTGCCGCGTCGGCCTGGGGACCTCTGCGACAGCCTCAATCCATAAACTACTGGAATCAATCATTAAAATATCAAGCGCGGGAGTCGTGTTCTTTAGCCGGACAAGCATCGCTGGATCTATTATCCGTCTATCTGGATGCAAGGATATTTTGCTTGATTGTTCCCGACCCTCGGAGGCAAGATGGAGGTTCGAGTTCCCCGAACGACGGAGCCCTGCATGACCTCCCGCGCACCGCACCTCAGCCATCCTCTCGCCACCCTGCTCGAACAGCGCGTCGTCGTCATCGACGGTGCCATGGGGACGACGATCCGCACCTACCAGAAGACCGAGGCCGACATCCGCGGGCAGCGCTTCATCGATGCGAAGAAAGATCTGCTGAACAACGGCGATCTGTTCTGCCTGACCCAGCCGGAGATGATCTGCGACATCCACCGGCGCTTCCTCGAGGCAGGCGCGGACATCATCGAGACCAACACCTTCGGCGCGACGAGCATCACCCAGAGCGAATTCTTCGTCGACGATCCGCGTGAACACGGCGGGCGCAAGAATCCCGAGTTTTACCAGAAGATCATCGAAGACGAATTTCTCCGGCAACTCGCCTGGGACATCAACTTCGAGTCAGCGCGTCAGTGCCGCGAAACGGCTGACCGCGTGGCGAACCAAGACGGACGGCAGCGTTTCGTGGCCGGCGCGATCGGCCCGCTCACCGTGTCGCTCTCGAACTCGCCTGACGCCGACGACCCAGGGTTCCGCGTCGCGACGTTTGCGCAGGTCAAGGCCGCCTATCGCGAGCAAGTGAGCGCGTTGATTCAGGGCGGTTCCGATGTGCTCTTGGTCGAGACCATCTTCGACTCGTTGAATTCGAAGGCAGCCCTAGTCGCCATTCGCGAGATCTTCGACGAAACGGCGGCATCGCTGCCGATCATGATCTCTGCCGCCGTGGGGCGCGGCGGCGAAACCATGATCTCGGCGCAGACCACCGAGGCGTTCTGGAACGCCGTCAAACACGTGAACCCGCTCTCGGTAGGGCTGAACTGCTCGCTCGGGCCCGACCTGATGTATCCGTTTCTGGCCGAGCTCTCGCAGAAGTCAGATGCCTACATCTCCTGTTACCCGAACGCCGGCTTGCCGAACCCGCTCTCGCCGACCGGGTTCGACTTGGGGCCGCAAGACATGGGGCAGTTTCTCGGCAAGTTCGCGCACGACGGCATCGTCAACATCGCGGGCGGCTGCTGCGGCAATACCCCCGAACACATCGCCGCCATCGCCAAGGCCGTCGCGCTCGAGCCCGCGCGCAAACCCGGCTCGACGAGCGCTCAGGTGCCCGACCAGATCGGCAAAGCTCCGGCCGAGCCGCGACCGCTGCGCCTCTCGGGCTCGCAGCCGTTCACCCAGCAGCCGGGCGTGTTCATGATGATCGGCGAGCGCACGAACGTTGCCGGGTCGCCGAAATTCGCGAAGCTGATCAAAGAAAACAACTACGAAGAGGCCGTCGCGGTGGCGCGGCAGCAGGTCGAAAGCGGCGCCAACGTCATCGACGTCTGCATGGACGAGGGCATGATCGACGGGGTGCAAGCGATGACACGCTTCCTGCAGCTCCTCGGCAGCGAGCCCGAAGTCGCCAAAGTCCCGTTCATGGTCGACTCCTCGAAGTGGGAAGTGATCGAGGCGGGTCTCGTGTGCTTGCAAGGCAAGGGCATCGTCAATTCGATCTCCCTCAAAGAAGGTGAGGCGGTCTTCATAGAGCGGGCGCGCACGATCCTGAAGTACGGCGCTGCGGTCGTAGTGATGGCGTTCGACGAAGCGGGGCAGGCCGCGAGTTACGCCGACAAGATTCGGATTTGCGAACGTGCCTACCGCATCTTGACCGAACAGGTGGGCTTTCCGCCCGAGGACATCATCTTCGACCCGAACATTCTGACGGTCGCCACGGGCATGGAGGAACACAACAACTACGCCGTCGATTTCATCGAGGCTACCCGCTGGATCAAACAGAACCTGCCGCACGCCAAGGTGAGCGGCGGCGTCTCCAACGTGTCCTTCAGCTTTCGCGGGAACAATCGCGTCCGTGAAGCGATCCACTCGGCGTTTCTCTACTACGCTATCGAAGCCGGCATGGACATGGGCATCGTCAACGCCGGCATGCTCGAGGTCTACGAGGAGATCGAGCCCGAGCTGCGCGAACTGGTGCTAGACGTGCTCTTGAACCGCCGCCCCGATGCCACCGAGCGCCTGGTGGACTACGGCGAGAAGTTGAAGCTCGAGGGCAACGAAGCGGGCGCCAAGAAGGAAGAGAAAGAAGCCGAGTGGCGTCGGAGCAGCGTCGAAGAACGCCTCGCTCACGCGCTGGTGAAGGGGATCGACGCCTACATCGACGAAGACACCGAGGAAGCGCGGCAGGCGCTGGGGCGACCGCTGGCCGTGATCGAAGGCCCCCTGATGGCGGGCATGGGCGTCGTGGGTGACCTGTTCGGTGCGGGTAAGATGTTCTTGCCGCAGGTCGTGAAGTCGGCGCGTGTGATGAAGAAGGCGGTCGCCTACCTGTTGCCGTTCATGGAGGCTGAAAAGGCGGAGCGCGCGCTCGCCGGCGAAACCGTGAAGGCGCAAGGCAAGGTAGTGCTCGCCACCGTGAAGGGCGACGTGCACGACATCGGCAAGAACATCGTCGGCGTCGTCTTGGCCTGCAACAACTACGAAGTGTTCGACCTCGGCGTCATGGTGCCTTGCGAAAAAATCCTCGAGCGCGCCCGCGCCGAGCAAGCCGACCTGATTGGCCTTTCCGGCCTGATCACGCCGTCCCTCGACGAAATGACGCACGTGGCTCGCGAGATGCAGCGTCAGGGCTTCCAGACGCCGCTCTTGATCGGAGGCGCGACCACGAGCAAGGCGCACACCGCCGTGAAGATAGCGCCGCACTACGAGCACCCGGTCGTGCATGTGCTCGACGCGAGCCGCGCCGTGCCCGTCACCTCCAGCTTGCTCAGTGAGTCGGGGCGGGACGAGTTCGTGCGGAACCACTCGCTCGAATACGAAAAGCTGCGCCGCGAACACGGCGCCCCCAACTTCAAGCTCTTGTCGCTCGAGGCCGCGCGCGCGAATAGGCCCGATCTCGGCTACGGCCCCGATGCGATCTCGGTCCCCGAGTTCACCGGTGTGCGCGTGCTCGAAGACTTTCCGCTCGAGAGCTTGCGCGAGTACATCGACTGGACCCCGTTCTTCCGGACCTGGGAGCTGAAGGGTGCCTACCCGCGCATCTTCGACGACGCCAAGTACGGCGAACAAGCACGAACGGTATTTGCCGAGGCCAATCAGCTGCTCGATCGGGTGATCGCCGAGAAGTGGCTGGTGGCGAAGGGAACTTACGGCCTGTTCCCGGCGAACTCCGTGGGTGACGACATCGAACTCTACACGGACGAGACACGCACGCGCGTGCTCGAGCGCTTCCATTTCTTGCGGCAGCAGCGCGAGAAGTCCAAGGGCCAACCGCATTTCTGCTTGAGCGATTTCGTGGCTCCGAAGTCGAGCGGGCGCGCCGACTATATCGGCGGCTTCGCGGTCACGAGCGGCATGGGCGCCGGTGCCGTGGTCGAGCGCTTCAAGAAGCAGGGGGACGACTACAACGCGATCATGGTCGAAGCCCTGGCAGATCGCCTGGCCGAGGCGTTCGCCGAATGCCTGCATCGGCGCGTGCGCAAAGAGTGGGGCTACGGCAAGGAAGAAAGCCTGACGCACGAGGAGCTGATCCGCGAGCAGTACCGCGGGATCCGTCCCGCGGCGGGCTACCCTGCGTGTCCCGACCACACCGAAAAAGCCACGCTCTGGCGTCTACTCGACGTGGAACGCTCCACGGGGATGCTGCTCACGGAGTCGTTTGCGATGTGGCCTGCGTCGAGTGTGAGTGGGCTCTACTTCGCACACCCGGCCTCGAAGTACTTCACCGTCGGCATGATCGAGCGCGATCAGGTGGTTGAGTACGCGCAGCGCAAGGGGCTCGCGGTCTCCGAAGTCGAACGCTGGATGGCGAGCAACCTGAACTACGATCCGAGCCGGCAGGCTTCCGAGAGCGCCGCCTGAGCGTCGGCGCTCGACTCAGCGAGTCGAAACGGCGCCGAGTACCTCGAAGTAGGGCTTGCGCCGCTCGCGCGTGCAGACGCCGAGGCTGACCAGCTCGAGGCCCGCGGCTTCGTGCAGGTGTCGGAGCTCGGGCTCGGAGAAGCCCTGGTTGACATGGTCGTAGCGCGCCACGATATCGGCGTGCTCGTGTTTGTGCAGGCACATGACCGAAATACGTCCGTGCGGCCGCAGCACGCGCCGCGCTTCGGCGAGTACCCGCGCCGGGCGCGCAGAATACGTGAGCGCGTTGAACAGCATGATGTCGTCGAACGACTCGTCGTCGAACGGCAGATCGTGCATGTCCCCGAGGCAGACGCGCGTATTCTCGTGCCCCGCCAGCCGGCGGCGCGCGGCGTCGATCATGTGTTCGCTGTTGTCGAGACAGGTGAGCGAGCGCGCGCGTTCGGCGACCAGTTGACCGATGGCACCGTCGCCAGAGCCGATGTCGAGCGTGTCTCCCAGGCGCAAGAGTCCGACCAGCCCGCGAGCGGTCGTCTCCCAAGTGCGCCCCGGGGAGTAGTGCCGCTCCATCTCACCGGCGACGGTATCCGGCCACTTGGTGGCCTCGCGCCGCGCTCGCCTGAGCGCTTCGAGCCGCTGTCGATCGCGCTCGAGCGTGCGATCGGCACCGTTGGCGCTCACCAATTGCCAGAGGCTCTTCGCCGGGTCGCTCAAGGTGTTCATCGTGTAGAACGACGCGACACCAGCTTTGCGATCGCTGACCAGGCCCGCTTGTTTGAGGTGCCCGAGGTGCGTCGAAACTCGGGATTGCGAGAGCTCCAAGAGGCCCGTGAGTTCAGCGACCGTGAGTTCTTCGCGCTCCACCAGCGCGAGCAATCGCACGCGCGTCTCGTCGCCGAGCAGGTGCAGCAGGTCGAGGGTATTTTCCAGCGAAGTCATGCCGTCGGTCCCGAACGCAAGCCAGTGTCAGTTTGGCATCATTCTATCCGGATATAATGACATATACTCAAAAATGAGTGATTGGCAAGGCTCGGACGCGCGGAGGACCCTGCTACGCTGTCGGGCAGCATCGCCATGACCGACACCATTTACAAGATCTGCTCGCGGGACGCGCTGCGTGACGCTGAAGCGTGTGGTGAGCTCCGCCCCTCGGCGGACGACGCGCGCGACGGCTACATCCACTTGTCCACTGCAGGTCAGCTGCGCGGCACGCTGGAGCGGCATTTTCGTGGCCAGCGCTCGCTCGTGCTCTTGAGCGTCTCCGTCGATCGTCTGCCTGAGCAGGCGCTGCGCTGGGAACCTGCTCGCGACGGACAGCTCTTCCCGCACCTGTACGCGGCGCTTCCCGTGAGCGCGATCGTTCGAACCGCTGAGATCGACGACGTCGAGCCGCGCCAGCTGCCGGCCGGATTTTGACCCTGCGTCGCCGTTGCAGCGTCAGTGATACAGCGCGCTGAACAGGACGCCGAAGGTGTGTGCCGTGTCCGTGATCGTCGGAGACTCGAGCACGACGACTCCTTCGGGTGTGCCAAGGTTGGTATCGAACTTGCGTTCACCTTTGGCGTACATGTAGCGGCCGTTGATGCCGAGGGACCATTCGTCGCTCACCCAGAAATCGTAGCCCCCGAATAGCGAAAACCCCCAGCCCTCGGAGAGTTCGGCGTCATCGTCTTCCAAGCCGATGCTCGCGGCCCCGATCATCGATCCGATGTGACCGCCATCGTGCGGACCGAAGAAGAAGTCCACGAAGGGGCCCAAGGTCACGACGCCCAGGCCGCCCTCGAGTTCTTCCGTGGCGTCGCCGAACTCCTCCGAGTTCACTTCTAGCTTCGGATCGACGATTTCGTGGATGAGAAAGCCGCCGCCGATGACCACGGTGTTACCGATGGTGCCGCCGAACAGCAGGTCGAGCAGCCATCCGCTGCCCGTGTACGTGGCCTCGATGTCGTCGACTTTCGCAGTCACCTGACCCCAACCGAAGCCGAGCCCGGTGCGAAAGTAAAAGCCGTCGTGCGTGTGCGCGGTCTCTTCCTCAGGTGGCACGGGCGGCGGGGGTGGCTCGTAGTAGCCCGCGGGCGGTGGATAACCCGCGGGAGGCGGATAACCCGCAGGAGGCGGATAGCCCGGAGGCTGGCCAGCGGGCGCGGCCCCAGGATAGCCCGTGACGGGTGGGGGCGGGCCGGCAGGAGCGCCCGGTGCGGCGCCGGGTGCTGGTGCGGCGCCGGGTGCCGGTGCGGCGCCGGGTGGCGGTGTAGCGCCGGGTGGCGGTGCAGCGCCGGGTGCCGGTGCGGCGCCGGCGGGTGGTGGCGGCGCCGGAGCTGTCGCGGGAGGCGCCGGAGGAGGCGCGGGTGCGGGGGGCGCCGTGCTGGGCGCTACGGGCTGCGCGACCGGCGGAGATTGGCCTGGGACCTGTTGCGCGGCCGCCGGGGCGGCCCAGCTGAGCGCCACTGCGACGGAACACAACGCTGCGACGCACCTCAGCGGCGCGACCTGTGTGCCCCAGAACGGTTGCGACCTCCCAAGCGTCCCGCGAATGCCCATGGGGCCTCTTACCATGGGGGCGACTGGCAAAACAATCGGCCAGGTCTCCTCCGGCGCCGGGCGGTGCAGTCCTCGCTCGGAGCCGCTCCGGCGCTCCGGCGCGGCTCAGGTGCTCGGGCGCGCGCCTGGCACTGGTGCTCACGCCTGGCGTGCTAGAGTCCGTTGGTGACGAAGGAACGCTTGAAATCGCTGCTCGCTGAGTACGGCCCCACGGCGATCGCGACTTACTTTGGGTTGTTCATTTTGGTGTTGCTCGCTTTCGCCGTCGCGTTCGCGTTTGGGTTTCGCGGCGCGGGTTGGCAAGAGGAAGCCTCGGTCGGGAGCTTTGGGGTGCTCGGGGCTGCTTACGTGGCCACGAAGGCGATCCAGCCGCTGCGGATCCTGGCTACCATTGCCCTCACGCCCAAGGTGGCACGCCTGGTCGCGCGTTGGCGACCGGCAGCGCGCGAGCAGTAGTTCCGCTCCGGGTCCGAAAGCGTCCGGAAGCAACGAGCGATTCCGACCCGGAAGCGGCTCACCCCGTCGCCCACCGTTCAGCACCGGCGGCGTCTACCGGGGTACGCCGGAGCGCGTGGTATCGTTCTAGCCCCGATGTCGGTAGGCCCTGTTAGTGGCCGTGTAACTATCTCACGAGCAACTCCCAACGCTTGGGGGCGCGCGCGTAAAGCCTCGCTCGGGCCGGTCGTAACCTAGGGAAAGCGGGCGACAGAGGGGATCCAGGTCCCAGTCGCCCTGCTGCCACCTCAGGTGGCACCCGGAGGGATTGCAGGAAAATGTTCGACACGAGTTCTGGACCGCGTGCAGGCTGGCGTGTGCTGGCGGCTGCCGGAGCAGGGGCCGCAGCCCTGGCATGCGCCCCGCCCGCCAGCGTGGGTGACGCGCCGCCTGACGCGGAAGCGGAGGCTGGCAGTTCCGTCGAGACGGTCACGGCGAGTCCCGAACTGGCGGATTCGGTGGAATCGGCGGTCGGTCGTTGGTCCGCCGCGACGGGACGGCAGTGGGTGTACGCTGGAGCTGCCATCGAAGATGTCGGTGCCAATTTTCACGTCGCCCCTGGGGAGCCGCCGGAGGGCTACGTGGCGTTCGCCTACGCCAACGGTCGCGTCGTGGTCTCGCGGGATTGGGTAACCGCGCCCTTGATCCGCACGGTGCTCATGCACGAACTCGGCCACGCGTTCCGCGGCGACCACCACGAGGGCAGCGGCGTCATGTACTACGGAATTGGGGACGGTGTGATGACCCCCTGCTTGACACCGGCCGACCTCGCGTGGGCTTGCCGCGATTTTGGCTGCACGGACTTCGCCTCGGAATGCGATCGATCCGGCATCGACGCCTTGGATCCAGAGGTCGCTCGCTGCGCGCGTGCTGACGACCGCGTCGGTCTCTGACGCCGCCAAGCTTGGCCGTCAAAGAGCTTGTTGGGCCCGTCGTGCTGGTTGCGCGAGTGCGCTCTCACTGAAAGGCTCGGTTCCGAGATGGATGATTCTGTCGCCAGAGGAAGCGTCTGCCGGGCCGTAGAAACGCCCGCGGACGGGGTACAATCGTCCGGCCTTGTGCGCTAGCGTCGGCAGCGGCGTGTTTGACGCCGCGGATGCCGCCGGCAGGCAGCGTTCGCACTTACCCCGAGGACTTTCAAAAATGGTGTTACTTCGCAGCGCGACCGTGGCCGCGTTGGTCCTGATACTCATCGGCGCGTGCAGCTCCGACGACGACGAGGCGGCGGACGCCGGGCAAACGAGCACGACCCACCCGTCTATCGATCTCAGCTCGAGCAGCAACGGAGCGGCCGGTGCCGGCGTGTACAGTCCTCCCGTCAATGGCTGCGAGCGTGCCCCCGACGACGCGGGCTGCATCGGTGAAAACTTCGAAGGCGAGGGGATCCCCCTCGACATCTACGTCATGTTCGACCTCTCCTGTTCCATGAGCTGTTCGGTCGACAAGCAGGGTTGCTGCAGGCGCGACGACCCAGTGCCGCTCGAAGAATGGCGCATCCAGCCCGTGCGCGAGGCGATGCACCAGTTTTTGCAGGATCCGGCCAGCAAAGGCATCGGTGTGGGCCTAGGCTTCTTCGGCGATCACGACTCGTCCGAGGACGACGACCCCCAGATCTGTAGCGTCGAGAATCACTCCGATGCCACGGTTGGGATCGATAGGCTGCCGGACGCTGCGACCGGACTCATCAGCGCGCTCGACGCGGGTGAACCCCAGGGCGGAACGCCGACGCATCTGGCGATCGAAGGCTCCTGTGTCTACGTGAACGATTGGCGGAACATGAACTTGGGGCACAAGGTCGTGATCTTGCTCGTGACCGACGGCGTCCCCGAGGCCGCGTGCGATGCCAACATCGAGCTGGCGACGGACGCTGCGGCCCAATGCTACAACGGTGGCAAGGGGTTTCAGACCTACGTGCTCGGCGTGGTTGCCAACAACAACAACTCACTCGACCAGCTCAACCAGATCGCCGCGGCGGGTGGCACCGAGCGCGCCTACCTGACTGACAAGAACGACATTGCAGGCTCCGTGCTCGAAGCACTGAACGCGATCCGGGCGGACGCGACTATCCCCTGCACCTTGCCCGTGCCCGCGCCGCGGGACGGCAGCCCGCTCGACTACAACTACGTGAACCTCGGCATCTGCGACGCCGGCGGCGACAACCTGCCCACCTTCTACGTTCCGAGCGCGGCGGACTGCGGCGAAGCCGGTAGCTGGTACTACGAAGAAACACCCGACGGTCGCGCCATCCAGCTGTGCGACGCGACGTGTGACGCCGTGAGCGTGTCAGGAGCAGAGCTCTTCTTCAGCGTCGGCTGCAAGCGCGTCGACGGTCCCGTCAAATAGCCGGCAAGAGTGCCACGCAGGGGGCGAGCCCCGGTCGTTTGGCCGAGGTGTGAGCCCCCTGAACCCGATTGAGCGCCGAGGGACATTGCGGTATCCGCGTCTTCGAGAACGTTCAACCAGACATTCACTCGAGGAGAGAAACCCATGTCAACACGCACCGCATCGGCTCTGTGGAACGGCACGCTCAAAGAGGGCAAGGGCAGCATGAAGTACGGCGCCTTCGAGGGCGCGTACAGCTTCGCGTCGCGCTTCGAAACCGGCGCAGGCACGAATCCCGAAGAGCTCGTCGGGGCCGCGCACGCCGGCTGCTACTCGATGTTCCTGGCCGCACTGCTCAGCAAGGAAGGTCTGACCCCGGACAGCGTCGCGACCACCGCGACGGTAGAGCTGGGTCAAGACGACGGCCCGAAGATCACGTCGATCAAGCTGGTGACCAAGGCGAAGGTCGCCGGCATCGACGATGCCGCCTTCCAGAAGCTGGTCGCGACTGCGAAGGAAAAGTGCCCGATCTCCCGCCTCTTCGCCGGTACTGAAATCAGCGTCACCGCGACGCTCGAAAGCTGAGCCGACGGGCGCGGGCGAGCGCTCGTATCAGGCCGCCCGCGCCCTCCCTCCAGTCGAGGGCGGAAACTTCTGCGTCAGCCACGCGCCATTCGGCAAGTCATTCGGCAGCCGAGCGCGGCCGGCACGCAAGATCGCGGCGGCTTTGGAGCCATTGCGCCTGATGGCGCGCGACTTGCTATCCGGGGGGCATGGGCTCGTTCGTGCTCGTTCGATGGGGGAAGGTCTGCTGGGCGGCCGGCGGTGCGCTGGCAGTTGCGTGCAGCGCCTACCACAGTCAAGTGGACGCGCCGGGGTACACCATCGAGGTCGTGGCGCGCGAGGTTCGGTTGGTGGACGGCTTGGCGTGGCATCCCAGCGGCGCCTTGCTCGCGACGGAAGAGTACCGGGGCGGAGGACTGCTCAAGATCGATCCGGTGTCCGGAATGTCCACGTATGTCGTGCGCGACCTCGCCGACCCCGACAACATCGTCGTGGTCGACAGCCAGATCTACGTGAGTGAAGAGGACGCCGAAGGTCGCATCCTTCGCATCGACGGGCTCGATCAACTCCACGTGTTCGCCAGCGGCTTGGACGGTCCGGAAGGGCTCGACCTCGGGCCGGATGGGCGACTCTACGTCGCTGAACATAGCGCCGACGGGCACGTGTTCAGCTTCTCGAGCGGGGGTGCTCGCCGGACTCTGGCGCGCGTGACGAACGGGGAGGGGTTGCGAGTGCTGCCGGATGGCCGGGTGCTGGTGGCCGAGACTTCCGAGAATCGCGTCGTCGCGATCGACGCGACGGGCAACAAGTCCGTGTTCGTCGCCGGCATCACCGCTCCCGATGGTCTGGCGTACGATGCGGGACGCGATCGAGTGCTGGTGACGGAGGATGCGGCGCCCGGCCGTCTGCTCGCCGTTGATCTGGAGAGCGGTGAGCTCACGACCATCGCTACCGGGCTCCACGCGCCGCAGACCATGCTGGTCGCCCCGGACGGGGCGATCTTGCTGGCCGAACAAGGTGAAGACCGCGTGCTCCGACTGCGCCCTGAAGCCGAACCGGAGGCACCATGACCCCGCGCCGAGCTGCGCTGTGTGTGGGCGTGCTGTCGGTCTGCTGGTGCGGCGCGGCCCGCGCCGAGCCGATCACCACCGCGTGGCTCGAGGACGTTCACGTGGAGCCCGCCGGCGGCG
>Ga0315912_10003828_pt1 | contig 14667 bp, 14 predicted proteins | sample VfabasoilMG_FD_204469 | JGI IMG/M metagenome (GOLD analysis project Ga0315912, IMG submission 204469) | Garden soil microbial communities collected in Santa Monica, California, United States - V. faba soil | ecosystem: Environmental > Terrestrial > Soil > Garden | place: USA: California... | reverse complement strand
TGCGTCCGAGTGAGATTTTAGGCAGCTTGAGCACAGAAATTTCCTTTTCAGGTCAGGCTATTACGCGGCCAATCGCAATTCTGGGTCAAGTTAGCGGCCAACTATATAGCAAGCAACTGTTAAATTGAACGTGACCCGACTCGCAATTCCCTCGCATTCGAACCCGTATTCCAGGGTCCACGGGCTCAGCCGGGGGTGCTCCCCCGGCCCCGACCGTTGGAACCGGCCTTTCGCGCCCACGGGCCTCCGGAACCGGATCCGTAAGGGATGCTGCACTCGAACGGGATGGCCAACCGTGTCTGGCGTCACGGTCCCGGCGTCGCGGCGACGCGACCCCCGGCCCCGGCAGTAGCCGACATTACTATGCATAATCGGTAACGGTGATCACGACCCTGAACCGACGGCTGCGCATCGCGGCCACAGTCATCGTTTCGATCGCAGGGCTGATCGGGCTCGCATTCCTCGCGACCTATTACTACCTGAAGCCGACTCTTCCGGACGTCGCGGTGCTGCGTGACGTGCGCCTGCAGGTGCCGCTGCGCGTCTTCAGCCGCGACGGCAAGCTGCTGGCGCAGATCGGCGAGCAGCGGCGCGTGCCGGTGACCTGGGAACAGATCCCGCCGGTCGTGGTGCAGGCGGTGCTCGCCGCCGAGGACGATCGTTTTTTCCAGCACCCGGGTGTCGACTGGCAGGGCATCGCGCGCGCCGTCATGGTCGCCGCGACGACCATGGAAGCGTCGCAGGGCGGCAGCACGCTGACGCAGCAGCTCGTGCGCACCACGCTCATCACGAAAGAGAAACAGTTGCGGCGCAAGCTGCGCGAGGTGTTCCTCGCGCTGTCGCTCGAGAACGAGCTGTCCAAGGAGGAGATCTTCACGCTGTTCGTGAATACGCAATTCCTCGGGCAGCGCTCCTACGGCTTCGCCGCGGCGGCCGAGACGTACTACGGCAAGTCGCTCGGCGACGTGGACGCGGCCGAAGCGGCGCTCCTCGCCGGCATCCTGCAGGCGCCCTCGCGCCTTAATCCGGTAGCGAGCGTCGAGCATGCGACCGAACGCCGGACCTACGTGCTCCGGCGCATGCGCGAGCTCGGCTACCTCGACGAGGCGGCCTGGCAGGCGGCGATGGACAAGCCTGTCGCGCGCGGCCAGCACGGCCCGCGGGTCCAGGTCGATGCGCCGTACGTCGGCGAGATGGTGCGGCTGGTGCTGTTCGAGAAATTCGGCGAACGCATCTATTCCGAGGGATTCCAGGTCGTCACGACCGTGGACAGCCGCCTGCAGCGCGCCGCGGACGTGGCGCTTCGCAGCGCCGTGCTCGAGTACGACCGCCGCCACGGCTGGCGCGGCGCGGCCGGGCACGTCGACGTGGAGAAGGTTTCCGACGAGGCGCTGGCGGCCCTGATCGAGGAGCGCCCGGTGATCGGCGGGCTGATTCCAGCGATCGTGGTAAGGACGACGGCTGATGAGGCGACGGTCGTGGCCAGGAGCGGCCTGCGCTATCGGCTCGGCATGGACGGCATCCGTTGGGCGAAGGTCGGCGACGCTACGCCGAAGTCGCCGCGCGACGTGATGAAGATCGGCGACGTCGTCTACGTGCTGCCTTCGGGTGAAGGGGAAGCGCTGCTCGCGCAGGTCCCGGAAGTCCAGGGCGCCTTCGTCGCGCTCGATCCGCACGACGGTTCGGTCGTGGCGCTCTCCGGCGGCTTCGACTACGACGCCTCGAAGTTCAACCGCGTGGTCCAGGCGCGTCGGCAGCCGGGCTCATCGTTCAAGCCCTTCATCTACTCCGCTGCGCTGGAGGCCGGTTTCACACCCGCTTCGGTCGTGCTCGACGCGCCGGTCGTCTACGAGGCCCCGGACCCGGAAGTCGGAATAGGCCAGGGCGCGGAAGTGGTCGACGGCGAAGAAGCGCAGCAGGAGGACTGGCGTCCGGGCAACGACTCCGGCCGTTTCTACGGCCCGACGCGCCTGCGCGATGCGCTCGCCCGCTCGCGTAACCTGGTGACCATCCGCGTCATGCGCCAGATCGGCGTCGGCTTCGCGCGCGAGTACGTGCAGCGCTTCGGGCTGCCAGCCGAACACATCCCGGCGGACCTGACGGCGGCCCTCGGCACGGCACAGCTGACGCCACTCGAGATGGCGGACGGCTTCGCGGTGTTCGCGAACGGCGGCTCGCTGGTCAAGCCGCACGTCATCGACCGCATCCTCTCCGCCGACGGCACGGTGCTCGAGCAGACCGACGCGCCGGTGGCCTGCGCCGACTGCGGCGCTTCGCCCGCCCCGTTCTCCGGCGACCCGCCGGTCGTGGTCCCGGGCGACGGACCGCTCGGCGTCGTGCGCGCATCCGACGTCGGCGGCAGCCTGCCGGCGCCTGTCCCCGAGGAAACCGCGCCGCGCGCGATCTCGGAGGCGAATGCCTGGATCATCACGGACCTCCTCAAGGACGTGATCCGCCGCGGCACGGGCCAGCGCGCCCGCGCCCTCGGCCGTGCCGATATCGCCGGCAAAACCGGCACCACCAACGATGGCCGCGACGCGTGGTTCTCCGGCTTCAGCCCGGACCTCGTCGCGACGGCCTGGGTCGGCTTCGACCAGGAGCGGCCGCTCGGGCGTGACGAGGAAGGCTCGCGCACGGCGCTGCCGATGTGGATCTACTTCATGCGCGAGGCGCTGCGCGGCGTCCCTGAGCATCCGATGCCGATGCCGGACGGCGTCGTCACCGCGCGCATCTCGGCGGATCCGACCGTGCTCAGCGAAGAAGCCCCGGCCGAGTTCGAGTATTTCCTCGCCGACCACCTGCCGGCTGGCGTCGCAGGCGAAGGCGATGTGCCGGGCGAGCCGCCGCCGCAGCGGTACGAAGAGCCCATCTTCTAGGAACCTCCGATCGGCTCCCGCGTGGGCGCGACCGTGTGCGATATTCGTTTCTGGCAAGGCGCGAGGAGCGTGATGTATCAGGCGATACATGAGCGACGAGCAACGCAGCCAGAGACGAATATCGCCCGGTCCCCTTGGGTTACTCGCGCGCCGATCGGAGGTTCCTAGTGCCCAAGCGATCGGTCCGCGGCGACATGATGCGCCAGGCCATCGCCCGCGAGGCCGCGCGGCTCATGATCGAGCACGGGCACGAGGACTATGGCGTCGCGAAGCGCAAGGCCGCGGAGCGCTTCGGGGTCACCGACCTCGCCGTGCTGCCGAAGAACACCGAGATCGAGGCGGCGCTTGCCGAGCACCAGCGCCTGTTCGGGCCGGAGGCGCACGCGAGCGACCTGGTCGCGATGCGCACGGTCGCCGTCGAGGCGATGCGGCTGCTCGAAGCGTTCGAGCCGCGACTCGTCGGTCCCCTGCTCTCGGGGACGGCCACGCCGCACAACGACATCACGCTGCACCTGTTTTCCGACACGCCGGAAACCGTCGCGGTGTGCCTGATCGACCGCGGCATCAAGCACGAATTCGCGGAGCGGCGCTTCCGCAGGCAGCGCGACGAGGTCGAGGCCTACCCCGCGGTGCGCTTCACCGCAGGCAGCCACGAGGTGTACGCGACGATTTTCCCGAAGGACGGCATCCGCCAGGCGCCGCCCGGGCCGGTGGACGGCCGGCCGATGCGCCGTGCGGCGCTGCAGGAGGTCCAGCAACTGCTGTCCGAAGGGGACGCACCCCTTCAACGGCAGTGACCGCGCCGGCTTTCACGGCGCAATCGTTGAAGGGGTGCGTCCCCTCCTACCGCTTCTTGACCGCGACGTAGTCGCGCCGCGTCGCGCCCGTGTAGAGCTGGCGCGGGCGCGCGATCTTCATCTGCGGGTCGGCGATCATCTCGGACCAGTGCGCGACCCAGCCCGCGGTGCGCGCGATCGCGAACATCACGGTGAACATCTCGCGCGGGATCCCGAGCGCGCGGTAGATGATCCCGGAATAGAAATCCACGTTCGGGTAGAGCTTGCGGCTGATGAAGTATTCGTCCTTGAGCGCGACTTCCTCGAGCCGGAGCGCGAGCTCGAACAGCGGGTTGTCGCTCTGGCCGAGCTTGCCGAGCACCTTGTGGCACATCTCGCGGATGATCGTCGCGCGCGGGTCGAAGTTCTTGTACACGCGGTGGCCGAAGCCCATGAGACGGACGCCGCCCTTGCTGTCCTTGACCTTGGACAGGAACTCGGGGACGTGGTCCGCGTCGCCGATCTTCTCGAGCATGTCGACGACCGCCTCGTTGGCGCCGCCGTGGGCCGGTCCCCAGAGCGCCGACACGCCGGCCGACATCGCCGTGTACGGGTTGCAGCCCGTGCTGCCGGCGAGCCGTACGGTCGAGGTACTGGCGTTCTGCTCGTGGTCCGCGTGCAGGATGAACAGCAGGTCGAGCGCCTTGGCGTGCAGCGGGTCGACTTCGTACGGCTCGCAGGGCACGGCGAAGAACATGTGCAGCATGTTCGCCGTGTAATCGAGGTCGTTGCGCGGGTAGATGAAGGGCTGGCCGAGCGCGTGCTTGTAGGCCGCCGCGGCGACCGTCGGCAGCTTCGCGATCATCCGGTGCGAGAAGATCTCGCGATGCCGGTCGTCGGTGATGTCCGTCGAGTCGTGGTAGAACGCGGCGAGCGAGGCGACGATGGTCGCGACCATCGCCATCGGGTGCGCGTCGTGGTGGAAGCCGCGATAGAGCCTGAGCAGCCACTCGTTCAGCATCGTGTGGCGCGTGATGGAGTTCGTGAACGTGGCGAGCTCTTCTGCGCTCGGCAGCTCGCCCTGCTGCAGCAGGCACGACACCTCGAGGAAGGTGCTGTGCTCCGCGAGCTGCTCGATCGGGTAGCCGCGGTAGAGCAGGACCCCGGCGTCGCCGTCGATGTAGGTGATCGCGCTCGACGTCGCCGCCGTCGCCATGAAGCCCGGGTCGTAGGTGAAGAGGCCGTGGTCCTTCTGCAGCGTGCTGATGTCCAGCACGTCCGGCCCGACGGTCCCGGAAAGCGCGGCAAGCTCGCTGGTGCGGCCCGTCGCCAGGTCGGTCAACTGATATTTCTTGCTTGGCATCGATTTCCCGCGTCGCAGACTGTCATGCTGCACTGCAGGAATCAAGGCTGCCGGTCCGCTTTCCATAGAATGCCCGCATGAGCGAGACGATCGCGATCTACGTGCACCTTCCCTGGTGCGTGCGCAAATGTCCCTATTGCGATTTCAACTCGCACGTCCGCCCGGACAACATGCCCGAGACGGAATATGTCGCGGCGCTGCTCGCGGACCTCGAGGGCGACCTCGACCTCGCGGACGGCCGCGAAGTCGCAAGCATCTTCCTCGGCGGCGGCACACCTTCGCTGTTCAGCGTGGGCGCGATCGCGTCGCTCATCCAAGGCATCGATGCGCGGCTCGCGCTCCGGCCGGATGCCGAGATCACGATGGAGGCGAACCCCGGGACGATCGAGCACGGCCGCTTCGCGGGCTACGCGAAGGCCGGCATCAACCGCGTCTCGCTCGGCGCGCAGACTTTCGACGCGGCGGCGCTCGCGATGCTCGGCCGGATCCACGGTCCCGGCGAGATCGGCGCCGCGGTCGCCGAACTCGCCGCCGCGGGCCTCGACAACTTCAACCTGGACCTGATGTACGCGCTGCCCCACCAGACGCGCGAGGCCGCGCTCGCCGACATCGAGTCCGCGCTGGCGCTCGGCCCCGCGCACCTCTCGCGCTACCAGCTGACGCTCGAGCCGGGCACGGTCTTTCACAACCGCCCGCCCCCGCTGCCGGACGACGACCTCGCCTTCTCGATGCAACAGGACGGCGATGCGCGACTCGCCGCCGCGGGCTTCACGCAGTACGAGATCTCCGCTTACGCAACGCCCGGGCGGCAATGCCGGCACAACCTCAATTACTGGCGCTTCGGCGACTACCTCGGCATCGGCGCCGGCGCGCACGGAAAGGCGACCGCGGGCGGCGCCGTCATGCGCACCGAAAAGCCGCGCTCACCCCGTGCCTACCTGGCGGGCGGGGGCCGACTGGGCGCGATCCGACGCGCAGTGCCCGAGGCGGAATTGCCCTTCGAGTTCATGCTCAATGCATTGCGTCTGTCCGAGGGCTTCCGCCTCGCCGACTTCGAGCGCACGACGGGCCTTTCGGCCGCGACCGTGCTGCCCAGGCTGGGCGACTTTGCGAAACGGGGCCTCGTGGAGGCAGAAGGTGATCGCTACCGGGCATCGGACTTCGGGTTTCGCTTTCTGAACGACCTTCTCGCAGGCTTCCTGCCCGAGGAAAGCGCCCGCCGGACGCCCGGGGAGTTGTACACAGCGCCTTCCCGCTTCGTGTCAGATAGGGACTTTGGTGACTTTGTTAGCGAGATGCCTTAACTGACACGATGTAACCCATTGAGCAGACAAGGGAAAAAGCCCTGCTCAAAATTTAATCAAACCGTCATTAATGCAGGAATGGTCGAAAATGCGGTCCGGGTCGGCCTGTCGGTCCACAGAGTTATCCACATATTTTGTGGATAAGAAAAAATCTTTAGTAAATTCGATAACTTACGATCTGCGCCTGGGCGTTCACGGGCTCACCTTGAATGTCGGGGTCGTCGCCCTTAGACTTCGCGGCCCCACCGAGCACGGCACCGGGATACCGCCATGAAAGACGCCATTCACCCGAAATACTCCGAGATCACGGTGACTTGCACCTGTGGCAACGCGTTCAAGACGCGCTCGACGCTCGGGTCGAACCTGGAAGTCGAAGTCTGCTCGAACTGCCACCCGTTCTACACGGGCAAGCAGAAGATCGTGGACTCGGGCGGCCGCGTCGACCGCTTCCGCAAGAAGTACGGCCTGAAGTAAATCGTCCGGCCGCCCGGCGGCCGTCAACTTTCGGTCCTCCCGCGCATCTAATCCGGGACCGGTACCCTGTGGTCCGGGAGCGGAGATCACCATGCGTCCACTGACCGGCAAACTCGCCTGCCTCGCCGTCTGCCTGGCGCTCGGCCTCGCTGCGTCCGGTCCGGCGCCCGGCGCCACCGACAAGGAAGAGAAGCCGCAGAAGGAGAGCAAGGACGTCCGCACTGCGAAGCAGATGCACGTCGCCTTCACCCAGCAGATGGGCGTGCACTCCGACCTCGAGCTGCAGGAGTACGTCCAGCGCGTCGGCGAGAAGCTCGCTGCGGTGAGCGAGATGCCGGGGCTCGAATGGCACTTCACGATCGTCGACACGGACGACGTGAACGCCTTCGCGACCATGGGCGGCTACGTCTATATCTCGCGCGGCATCCTGCCGTACTTCCAGAACGAAGCGGACCTCGCCGCCGTGCTGGGTCACGAGATCGGCCACATCACGGCGGAGCACCTGAAGAAGCAGAACCGAAAGGGCATGATTTCCGGCCTCGCGAGTGCCGCGACCGCGATCTTCACCGGCATGCCGGCCCTCGCCGACCTCACCAACATGGCGGGCCAGGCGATCATCAGCGGCTATGGCCGCGATGCCGAGCTCGAGGCCGATCGCCTCGGGGCGAGCTATCTCGCAAAGTCAGGCTATGACCCCGAGGCGATGATCCGCGTGATTGCGACGCTGAAGGCGCAGGACACGTTCGAGCGCGAGCGCGCGCGGCTCGAGGGCCGCGAGCCGCGCCTGTATCACGGCGTGTTCGCCTCGCACCCGGACAACGACACGCGCCTGCAGCAGGCGGTCGCGTCCGCCGGGCGTACCCCGGCCCTGGCAGCAGGCGGCACCAACAATTCCGAAGGCTTCATGCGTGCCATCGAGGGCCTGCCGGTCGGCTCGAGCGCGCGCCAGGGCATGGTGCGCGAGAACCGTTTCTATCACTCCGACATGCAGTTCACGCTTGCATTCCCGCGCGGCTGGCAGGTCATGAACCAGCCGGACAAGATCCTCGCCATCGCGCCGAAGAAGGAGCACTACCTCGAGATCCGGACCCAGGCGCCGCCCGCGGACCTCACCGACCCCCGCGAATTCGCGCAGCGCGGGCTCGCTAACAAGCGGCTGTCCCGCACGGAATCGCTCGACGTCAACGGGCTCAAGGCCTGGACCGGCATCGTGCGCGGCGACCCGTCGCCCTACGGCCAGTCGACGAGCGTGCGCTACGTCATCATCTACTACGGAAACCTGATGTGGGTCTTCAAGGGCGCAAGCCGCTCGGGCGTCGAGACACCGGCGGGCGATCCCTTCTTCCTCTCGACCGCCAACACGTTCCGGCGCATGCGCCCCAACGAGTTCCAGCTCGCCGAGCCGAACCGCCTGCACGTGATGCGCGCGGCGGACGGCACTACCATCGAATCCCTCGCGAAGGACAGCCCCATCAAGCAGTACCCGCTGCAACAGCTGCGGCTGATCAACAACCTCTACCCGGAAGGCGAACCGAAGCCCGGCGATCTCGTGAAGACGGTCAAATAAGAGGGGACGCTCACCTTTTCCGGAATGCGCTTTTTTGAAGCGGCGCCACGACTTACGGCATTCCGGAAAAGGTGAGCGTCCCCTCTAGCCTTACCATCCTGCGGCTTTCATTTTCTCCGCCAGCTCCGCGAGCGCCTGCCCGCGATGGCTCACGCGGTTCTTCTCCGCCTCGGGCATCTCGCCAACCGTAGTGTCGCCGCCGGCGACGACGAAGAGCGGGTCGTAGCCGAAACCGCCCGCGCCGCGCCGCTCGAACCCGATGCGTCCCTCCCACGCCGCCTCGGCGATGATCGGCGCCTCGTCCCCCGCGCCTTGCACGAAGACCATCGCGCAGCGATAGCGCGCGCCGCGACGCGCGGCCGGCACGCCGGCGAGCTCCGCGAGCAGCTTGTCGTTGTTGGCCTCGTTGTCGGCCTCAGCTCCCGCGTAGCGCGCGCTGTAGACGCCCGGACGCCCGCCGAGGGCGTCGACCTCGAGGCCGGAATCGTCCGCGATGGCGGGCAGCCCGGAGCGTGCCGCGGCGTGACGCGCCTTGATCAGTGCATTCGCGACGAAGCTGTTGCCGTCCTCCACGGGAGGCTCGATGCCGAACGCCGATTGCGCCACGGGCTCGAGGCCGTGGCCACCCAGGATCGCGAGCATTTCGCGCAGCTTCCCGGGGTTGCCGGTCGCGATCACGACGCGGCGCACGCGCCCGCTCCCGCGGTCAGCCCTGGCGCGCCTGCAGCTGCAGGCTGAAAAGCCGGGCGGTGCCCGAGGCGGCGAGGTTCAGCATCGCATCGAGCTCCTCACGCCGGAAGGCATGGCCCTCCGCCGTGCCCTGCACCTCGATGAAGGCGCCGCCGGAATTCATCACGACATTCATGTCGGTCTCGGCATCGACGTCCTCGGAGTACTCGAGGTCGAGGATCGCCTCGCCGTTCACGATGCCGACCGAGATCGCGGCGACCTGGCCGTGCAGCGGGTTCGAGGCGAGCTGCTTCTTCGCGGATAGCGTGTCGATCGCGTCGGCGAGGGCGACGTAGCTGCCCGTGATCGCCGCCGTGCGCGTGCCGCCGTCCGCCTGCAGGACGTCGCAGTCGATGGTGATGGTGCGCTCGCCGATCGCCGCGAGGTCGATGCAGGCGCGCAGCGACCGGCCGATCAGGCGCTGGATCTCGTGCGTGCGGCCGCCCTGCTTGCCGCGCGCCGCCTCGCGCGCGCTGCGGGTGTGCGTCGCGCGCGGGAGCATGCCGTACTCGGCCGTGAGCCAGCCCTTGCCGCTGCCCCGGAGGAACGAAGGCACGCCGTTCTCGATGCTCACCGTGCACAACACGCGGGTGCCGCCAAACTCGCAGAGGACCGAGCCTTCCGCGTGCGTGGTGAAGCGGCGCGTGAAACGCACCGGTCGCAGTTCGTCGGCCGCACGGCCGCCTGGTCGCATGGGAAGCTCCGGGTTCGGGTCAGTGGCGCCAGACGAGGCTGGCGGCCGAGGCATTGTCGCTGTGCGGCGTGGATGCCGCCACTGCCTGCTTGACCAGCTTTTCGAGCGCCGGGCGGTAGCCGCCGTTGGCCTGGCCGTGCGCCTTGAGCAGGGACGCGATTTCCGCGTCCTTCAGGTTCGACCACACGCCGTCGGTGCAGACCATGAGGACGTCGCCATCCTCGAGCGCCTGGCGCCGCGAGATCGTCATTTCCGGGAGCATGGCCTCGCCGCCGAGGCAGCATTCGACGAAGTTGCGCATCGGGTGGCTCGGGATCTCGTCCTCGCGGATCGCGCCGTCGCGCAGCAGCTGCTCGACGTGGCTGTGGTCGCGCGTGCGGGAGACCACCGAACCGCCCCGCAGGTGATAGACGCGACTGTCGCCGACGTGGGCCCAGTACGCCTCCTGCCGCTGCACCAGGCAGATCGCGCAGGTCGCGCGGGGGCGCACGTCCACCGCTAGCCGGGTGCCGATCGAGACGACTGCCGCGTGCGCGCGGCCGATCGCGAGATGCAGGAAACCGAGCGGATCGAACAGCGGCTTGGTCTCGGCGCGGAACAGGTCGAGCATCACCTTGCAGCCGACTTCCGCCGCGCGCGCACCGTAGGCGTGGCCGCCCATGCCATCCATGACGACGAGCAGCGTCGCGCCTTCGCCCGCGGCGACCGCGGCGCGGTCCTGGTTGTCTTCGCGGTCGCCGGTCAGGCTGACCTCGGCGCACTCGATCGCCACGCGCTCACCGGCGGTCCGATGCCCGCCGCCCCCTGCTAAACTGCGGAGAAGCTTACATCAGCGGCCTGCATTGCACCCCGGGGAAGGTCCACCGATGCTGAAGAGCATGACCGGCTTCGCGCGCGCGGAGCGCACGACGCCCGCGGGCCTGCTCGCCTGGGAGATCCGCAGCGTCAATCACCGCTACCTCGAGGTCGGCCTGCGCGTCCCCGAGGAACTGCGCGGCCTCGAGTCGGATTTCCGCCGCGCCATCGGCACGGCGGCGCGGCGCGGCAAGGTCGATGCGTCGTTTTATGTCAGGCCGGGCCCCGCCGCCGGCCGCGAGCTTGCGCTCGACTCCGACCTCCTCGACGCGCTCATCGAGCGCGCCGGCGCCGTGCGCCGGCGCCTCGGCGCCGAAGGGCGCATCGACGCCGTGGACCTGCTGCGCTGGCCGGGCGTCGTGCGCGAGGCCGAGCGCGACGCGGCCGGGCTGGCCGCGGCGGCGACCGGGTTGCTCGCGGAGGCGCTCGCCGCCTTCACCGCCTCGCGCGCGAGCGAGGGCGAGCGCATCGCGCAGATGCTCCGTTCACGCGCGTCGCAGGTCACCGGGATCGTCGGTGCGATCGCCACGCGCCTGCCCGAAGTCCAGTCGAGGATCCGCGCGAAGATGCAGGAGCGGCTCATCGCCCTGCGCGCCGAGGTGAATCCCGAGCGCCTCGAGCAGGAAGTCGCGATCCTGCTGCAGAAGATGGACGTCGCCGAGGAGCTCGACCGGCTCGGCAGTCACGTCGACGAGCTTTCCTCGACCCTCGCCTCCGGCGACGCCGTCGGCCGCAAGCTCGATTTCCTGATGCAGGAATTCAACCGCGAGGCGAACACGCTCTCGTCGAAGTCACAGGACGTCGAGACGACGCGCCAGGCGGTCGAGCTCAAGGTCCTGATCGAGCAGATGCGCGAGCAGATCCAGAACGTCGAATAACCTCCCGTCGCGCGCGCCCGCTAGGGGTTCGCTCCTTCGGTAATCCAGAGCCGGATAAGCGCAATTTCGGCCGTGCTCAAGTATGGCCCGCCGAGAGGCATGCGCCCGCCCACAGCCTGGGTGCCCGAAATCTTATGCACGAGGTAACTGTTGTCCGGGTCGCCGGGTTCCACGCGGTCCAAGCTGGTCACTTCCCTGCTCTGCACGTTGACGAGGCGCTCGTAGCTTTCGCCGGCGTTGAGTCGCAGGCCATGGGGTGCACTGGGCCCACTGTGGCATTCGATGCATCGGCTGGTGAATATGGGCTGGATCTCCGCAGTGAAGTTCACCCCGGTCACGAGGGGGTCCACGACCGTGAAATCGGCATTGGTCAGGGTCGGGTTGTTCGAGAACGTGGCGACTCGCACGGACGCCTCCGGCCCGGAGCCGTCGCCGTCGTAGCGCAGCACGCCGGTGGCCGGGTCGTAGAGGATCCTGTGGTCGGCGGTCTGCGCCGCGGCGCCGGTGCGGAATTCCGCGGCCGGCAGCGTACCCGCCGTCGACAGTCCCGGGAAAGCGGCGCCGATCAGGCGCATGACGTCGTCGGCCGGGATGAAATTGACGAGCCGGTCCTGGTTCGTGTCCGCGTTCGGCGCCGTATCGAATTCGAACGAGTCCTGCCCGGGACCGCCGATGAGCTTGTCATTGCCCGGGCCGCCGACCAGGCGGTCGTTTCCGCCGCCGCCATTCAACGTGTCGTCGCCGGCCAGGCCGGTCAACCGGTTGTTGCCCGAGTTACCGCGCAGGGAATTCACCAGCACGTTGCCGGTGCCGTTGGCTGCGCCGGTTCCGGTCAGGACGAGGTTCTCCACGTTGGCCGGCAAGGTGTAAGTCACCGGTGAACGGACCCCGTCGAGGCCCTTGTTCGCGCCTTCGACCACCACGTCGCCGACTTCATCCACCACATAGGTGTCGTCGCCGGCAAAGCCGTTCATCGTGTCCGCGCCCGCGAGTCCGTCCAGGATGTTGCGGACCGCGTTGCCGCGCAGCCGGTTGTCCAGGTCATTCCCGGTGGCTCGGACCGCCTCGCCGGCAAGCGTCAGGTTTTCCACGTGGATCGGCAGCGTGTAGTTCACCGTGGAAGTGACCGTATCCGTGCCGTCGCCCACGGCCTCGAGGACCTCATCGCCGGCCTGGTCGACGGCAAAGGCGTCATCGCCGGCAAGCCCCATCATGACGTCCGCGCCGCCCAGCCCGTCGATCGTGTCGGCGTCCGGGGTCCCTTCCAGGACGTCCGGGTCGGGCGTGCCGACGATGTTGGCCGCGAGGACCACGGCCGGCAGGGCCGCGCCCGCCAGGGTGATCACCCCGCGCCACGACATATTCGAGCAATTCAGGAGGCGGCGGATCGGGTCGCTGGTTCCATTCATTTTCTTGTACTCCTTGGTCCCGCAATCATCGTCTTTGTGCGGCGCGTTGGGTAAGGATTCTTGCGCCTGACGCGCTGACATTTTCCTGATATTGCTCTGATACGGCGCCCGTCAACGCCGCACGCGATGCCAGTTCTGCGTCGGCGCGCCCTTCTGGTTCCAGCCGTGGTACGGATGCCGCGCCAGCATCTCGCGGTTGCGGAACACGAGGCTGAGCAGCGCACCCGCGACGAAGCCACCCACGTGCGCCCAGAACGCCACGCCGCCCCCCTGCGCACCGATCGCGACGGTCCCGCTCACGACCTGCAGCAGGAACCAGTAGCCAAGCATGAAGTAGGCCGGCACGGCGATCGTGGTGGCGTAGAACCCGAGGAACAGGAACAGGTGCACGTGTACGCGCGGGTACATCAGGACGTAGGCGCCCATCACGCCGCCGATCGCGCCGGACGCTCCGACCATCGGGATGATCGAGTCCGGGTCGAATGCCGCCTGCAGCGCCGCGGCGGCGATGCCGCACAGCAGATAGAACACGACGAAGCGCAGGTGGCCCATCGCGTCCTCGACGTTGTTGCCGAAGATCCAGAGGAACCACATGTTCCCGATCAGGTGCATCCAGCCGCCATGCATGAACATCGAGGTCAGCACGGTGTGCCAGGAGCCGCCGCCTTCGACGACGCAGGCGGCATCCGGCGAAATCGGGAAGCTCGTGCCGGGCGGCACGGTGCCGAGGACGTCGGCCGGGATCAGGCCGAGGCGGCAGACGGAAGACGACAGCGCGGGCTCGCTGCCGAGCCCCTGCAGCAGCACCCAGGCCAGGACATTGAGCGCGATCAGCCCGTACGTGGCGTACGGGGTCGAGAAGTGCGGATTGTCATCCCGGATCGGGAACACGCGCCCATTGTAATGAAGCGCCGGACCACAGGTTCGCAGTCATTGCCTCGTGCGCCGGAGGGGAGGAAGCAGCGGCACGACATGTCTTCAATGACTGCGAAGCTGTGGCCCGGCACTTTTGGCCGGCGCTCACCACTCGAGCCGCGAGGCGCTGACCACGACCTCGGGGAGGACCGTGACGGCGCCCGCTGCGGGCACGTCACGCTCGTAGACGATCCTCTGGTTGACCGCCAGCGCGTTGCTGACGATGCCGGCCAGGGCAGCGACGACGATCGTCGCGAAGCTCGTGTTACGGACTGTCGAATAGGCGTTCATGGCTTGGCTCCTTGTCTCCTTCGTGGATCTATCGTTCCGGGTGTATTCAAATCGACATTCAGTGCCGGGTCGAACGCGGTTTCTGATGCCCGGTTAAGGGAAACTTGACCACGTTGGCCGCGAAGACCGGCGCGAGTGCCGCGGGGGCCTCGAAGCGGCGGCCCGTGACGACTTCGGCCTGTCGGCGCTGGCCCTCGGCCAGCAGGTCCAGGAAGCTGAGAAAACCCTGCAAGCGACCGTTCATTGCCTTTCTCCTTTGCTTTCGGGGATCGGGCCCGACGCCCTTTCATCCCGTGTTCGGGCTAGACTTTGGGCGCTGCGTCGCCTGCGAACAAACGCAATAACTCAAGCTCGGTTAAGGGAAACTTGTGGCCGGTTCCGCCTACGGACGACTTCCGCTGAACGCACTGCGCGTGTTCGAGGCGGTGGCGACGCGGCTGTCGTTTTCCGAGGCCGCGGAAGCGCTGAACGTGACGCCGGCCGCGGTTTCCCAGCAGATCAAGGCGCTCGAGGAATACCTGCAGATTCCGGTGCTG
>Ga0315912_10003827_pt1 | contig 14668 bp, 12 predicted proteins | sample VfabasoilMG_FD_204469 | JGI IMG/M metagenome (GOLD analysis project Ga0315912, IMG submission 204469) | Garden soil microbial communities collected in Santa Monica, California, United States - V. faba soil | ecosystem: Environmental > Terrestrial > Soil > Garden | place: USA: California... | reverse complement strand
CGACCCGGTGCCTGCGGCACGATGGCTGCCCGCAGCGCCGAGGCCGGCGCGAGCACGCCGTGATAGGTCACGAGATGGGCGCGTGGCGGAGGCACCAGGGCCGCGAGCTTCTCCAGGAACGCCCGCGGCTCGAACACGATGGCCGTCGTGCCATCCGACCACGGCCGGCGCAGGTCGTAGGCGATGCGGCCGTCGGGCAGGTCGGAGAGACGCTCGGTCGCGATCGCCGGGCGCGCGACGTAGCGGCACAGGTGCTCGAGGCGCTGCCGGTCGCGCGGGCCGCCGGGCACACAGACGCCAGCGTGCAGGCTGAGGATGAGCCGGCCGCGTGTGCCTGGCGTGAGCGGGCAGTGGGCATTCCGCCGGGGAGGACGGCGGCAAGCCGACCAGGCTACGTCGTGGAGGCACCACAGTGCGGACGGCGCTGCCCTCGCTGGTGACAAGCGGCGCGAAGTCGCGGCGGGCCGAGGGAGAGCGGAGCGGCGGCGGGAGCTTGCAGGATCAAAGGCCGCATCTGTGGAGATCGCCGCGCACGTCCGCGCCGCGCACGTGGAGCGCTCGTGCATCGTGTGCCGCTCCGAACGCTCCTATCCGCTCGAACAGGGCGTCAGCGTGCTTTCCTATCGCGATCCGTGGCTTGCGGTCGAGCCAACCTGAGCTTGCCCGGACTGCGACCTTGGGCGATCCTGGGCCTCTGCGCCCCTGCGCGCCGCGCAACTCGCGCGCCGCGGCGGCGCAACAGGAGGTACGCCGTGGCACACAGCAAGCAGCAGCAGCAGGCCCAACGGTCGACGGGCTCCTATCCGCGGCTCACGCAGCCGCTCGTGCGCGAGGGCGGTCGGCTGCGTCCGGCCAGCTGGAAGGAGGCGCTCGACCGCGCGGCCGAGGGGTTCCGACGGAACATCGCCGCCCACGGACCCGACGCGCTCGGCATCTTCAGCTGCAGCAAGTCCACCAACGAGGTGAACTTCCTGGCGCAGAAGCTGGCGCGCGTGGCCTTCGGCACGCACAACATCGACAGCTGCAACCGCACCTGACACGCGCCTTCCGTCGTCGGTCTGGCGACGGTCTTCGGCGCGGGCGGCGGCACGAACTCCTACCGCGAGGTGGAGGACGCCGACGTCGTGTTCCTGTGGGGCAGCAACGCGCGCGAGGCGCACCCCATCTGGTTCCACCACCTGCTCAAGGGCGTGAACCGGCCGCAGGGCACGCGCCTCTACGTCATGGACCCGCGCCGCACGGCCTCGGCGCAGTGGGCCGACGTCTGGCTCGGGCTCGACGTCGGCACCGACATCGCGCTCGCCAACGGCATGGCGCGCGAGATCATCCATGCCGGCCTGCACCACGCGGACTTCATCGCCCGCGCGACGAGCGGCTTTCCGGCCTATCGCGAGTCGGTCGAGCCCTACACGCTCGACCACGTGTCGGCCGTCACCGGCGTGCCGGCCGACGTCATCCGCGAGGCCGCGCACACCTTTGCGCGCGCCGACAAGGCCATGATCTGCTGGACGCTCGGCATCACCGAGCACCACGACGCCGTGGACAACGTGCTCGCGCTGATCAACCTGGCGCTGCTCACCGGGCATGTCGGGCGCTACGGCTGCGGCTGCAACCCGCTCCGCGGCCAGAACAACGTGCAGGGCGGCGGCGACATGGGCGCCATCCCCAACCGCCTGCCGGGTTTCCAGGACATGCTCGACGCGACGGTGCGCGGCCGCTTCGAGAAGCACTGGGGCGTCGAGCTGCAGCCGCGCCACGGCCTGAACCTGACGCAGATGCTCGAGGCCATGTCGGCGGGCGAACTCACCGCGCTCTTCGTCATCGGCGAGAACCCGGCGCAGTCGGACGCCAACACGCACCACGTCCAGCAGGGCCTCGAGCGCCTCGACCACCTGGTGGTGCAGGAGATCGTGCTGACCAAGACGGCGCAGCTCGCGCACGTCGTGCTTCCCGCCGCCGCCACCTGGTGCGAGGGCGAGGGCACCGTGACGAACAGCGAGCGCCGCGTGCAGCGCTGCCGCAAGGCGCTCGACCCGCCGGGCGAGGCGCGCGACGAGCTGTGGATCATCTCGGAGATCGCACGCCGCCTCGGCCAGGACTTCGGCCACCCGACGGCCGAATCGGTCTGGAACGAGTTCCGCACCGTCGCGCCCCACTTCGCCGGCGGCATGAGCTACGCGCGCCTCGAGCAGCACGGTGGCCTGCAGTGGCCTTGCCCCGACGAGACCCACCCCGGTACCCAGTTCCTGCACGCCCGCCTGTGGGCCGAGCCGCGCGGCGGTCCGGCCGCGCCCTTCACCGTCGTGCGCCAGGAGGGCATCGTCGAGAAGGTCACGCCCGAGTACCCGCTGGTGCTCACCACCGGTCGGCGCCTCGACTCCTACAACACCGGCGTGCAGACCGCCGGCTACGCCGCGCCCCTGCGCTTCGGCGAGACGCTCGACCTCTCGCCCGAGGACGCCGGCCGACTCGGCATCGTCGCCGGCGACACCGTGCGCGTCAGCTCGCGCCGCGGCAGCCTGCTCGTGCCGGCGCGCATCGACCGCGGCCTGCGCGCGGGCGTGGTCTTCATGACGCTGCACTTCCCCGACGAGGTGGCCACGAACGTGCTCACCATCGACGTCTCGGACCCCAAGTCGGGCACGGCGGAGTTCAAGGGCTGCGCGGTGCGGGTGGAGAAGGTCGGCTCCCAGGAGCCGCTCGTGCGCTGAGCTGGCGACGGCTGCGTCGCCGCGGGATGGCTGCGTCGCCGCGGGATCGCTGCGGGGCCGTGGGATCGCTGCGAGGCCGTGAGAAGCTAGGGCGCCGGGATCCAGTAGTGGTTGTACTTCTGGTCCAGCATGCCGCCGGCATCGCCGAGGCGCACGCGGAAGTCGAGCGGCAGGTTGTCCTCGATGAAGGCTCCCAGGCCGGGCCACGTGAGCACGTACCGCCCCTGGGGATCCAGCGTGATCGCAAAGAGCGACACGAAGCTCGGGAAGACGTTGAGCCAGGTGGAGCCGTAGAGCACGTCGATGACCAGGCTCGTGATGTTGCCGTTGCCTTCCGGGTCTTCGATCGTGAGCTGGTAGATGGCCGTGTTGGTCACCTTGCCCCAGTCAGGCGACACGTAGCAGAGCGGCGGCTGGTTGTTGCCCGGCGGCCGCTCGTGCGCGCCGACGTCGAAGTCGGCGCCCTGCGGCAGGCTGTTGCCGTAGAAGTCGCGGGTTCCCGGGTCGATGCCGAAGCTGCCCGCCAGATCCAGGCCCTGGTCCACCATCGGCGAGGCCTGCATGAGCTGAGTGGCGGCCAGGCGTTCGAGGTGCTCCGGCTCCCCCACCGTCCGTCCGCCGCCTGCGCCGCGCAGCAACGGATCCACGTTGAAGCCGATGTCCGCGCCGCCCAGGCGCTCCTGCCCCGTGCCATGCCAGGCGGCGAAGCTCGTGTAGAGCACGCCTCCCCACACGATCTCGAAGCGCGAGCCGCTCGGCCAATAGCAGTTGCCCTGGAAGGACATGCCTGCGCCGGTGCTCGTGTTGACGAGCTGGCGGCCGCCGGCGGTGATGAACACGTTGTTGTGGAAGCGCAGGTTGGACGGGGCCGTGGGGCCGTTCTGCACGACGGCCGCCGGCGCATTGCCGGTGCCGAAGTAGGAGGTGTTGTTGTGCACCGTGGTGTTGGTGACCGCCTTGCCCTCGCCGTAGACGTGGAAGGCACCGGCGCCCTGCTCGAGCCCGTCGTTCTCGCTCACGTTGAACCGGACCACGTTGCCCGTCGTCGGCCGCGCCCAGGCCCCGGCGAGCAGCAGGAAGCCCGCGCCCTCGTTGTCGTGCGAGTAGCAGTACTGGATACGGGAGTCCGACATGCCGCCGTCGAGATCGAAGCCTCCCCCGTCGTTCGCGCCGCCGCTGCGGTTGTGGTGCGACTCGCAGTACTGGATCGTCACGTTGCGGCTCTGCAGCGCCCAGATGCCGACCGGCCCCCCGCCGTTCGGCAGCCCGCCGATGGTGCCGTTGTTGTAGGCCTCGCAGTACTCGATGGTCGCGCCATCGACGTCCTTCAGGTACAGGCCGTGGCCCGTGTTCTGATTCGCGATGCCCGTGTTGTTGTAGAACTTGCAGTAGCCGATGTAGAAATCGGAGTTGGAGTACGGATCGAGGGGATTGGTCGTGTACTGCCCCCAGGTGAACATGCCGTCCCGACGGTTGTCGTGGATCGTGCACAGCGTGACGCGCACGTCGCGATAGCCGGAGAAGCCCGTTCCGTTGGAGCCGATCCAGACCCCGGCGTCACCGAAGCCGGCCACGTCGCACTGGTCGAGGCGCAGGTAGTCCAGCTTGACGCCGCCCGGCAGGTCCATGAAGAAGCCGACGCCGACGTCCTGGCTCAGGCCGGCGCCCGACCCTCGGAAACGCAGGCTGCGCACGACGATGCCGCCGCAGTTGTAGGCGTAGAGCCCCGCGCCGTTGCCCGGGGCGATGGTCGCCCGGCCCGCGCCGTACGAGGTGATCGTCACCGGGTTCGCCGGAGTACCGGAGTCCTCCGCGCCGAGCTGGAGGGTGCCCGGGAAGTTCTTGCCGCCCTCGAAGAGCACCCGATCGCCGGGCGCGAGATCGACCGTGTTCACCTGGGCGATGCTCTTCCACGGCAGGAGCTGGGTGCCAGGGTTCGCGTCGTTGCCCAGGGGGCTCACGTAGTAGTCCGTGGCCAGCGCTGGGGCCGCCAGGGCCAGCGCGCCCGCGACCGCACAGACGGCGAGGCGCGCCAAGACACGATCGATCATGGCTCCGGTACTCCAGGACCTGTGGGCAGCAGGCAGCCCCCCTTCACGAGGGATGCACGTCGAGCCAGTATAGCGGGCTCGAACAGCACCGCAGGTGAACGTTCGTCGAGTCAGGGGACAGAGGTCGGCATCTCCTGACTCTTCGGCAGCCGATGACCCGCCGCCCAAGTCCTGGTCGGGCCGCCTCGGCCGACGGGCCCCTTCCACCGGATGACGTGGCACGAATCGCCTGGCTTTCGCGCTCAGAGGGGGGAGCGAGGAGCCCTGCCCATGACTGCGTCCACACGCCGGAAGTTCCTGCTGCGATCGGGCTGGAGCGCGGGCGCGCTGCTGGCCGGCGCCGCCGCGGTCCGCGCCGCGCCCCTGCCCGCCTGGGCGCGACGGGCTGCGGCCCGGCAGCACGACCCCGAACTGCAGGCCACCTTCCTCGCCGCGGTGCTGGCCGGTCGCGCGGCCGAGGTCCGAGCCCTGCTGGCCCAGGACCGCACCCTCGTCGATGCCGCCGACGCCGAGGGCTGCAGCGCCCTCGTGCTGGCCTGCCGGGAGGGCCACACGGAGGTGAAGGCCGCCCTGCTCGAACACGGCCCCCGGATCGGGCTGATCGAGGCCGCGATGATCCCCGACTGGCCGCGCGTGGTGGAGCTGGGGACGGCCGACCGCGCGGCGATCGATGCCTTCCATCCTGTCGGCGGCACCGCGCTCTACGCCGCTGCACGTGCCGGGCAGGACGACGGCTACTTCCTGCAGGACCTCGGCGCCGACCCGGATGCCAACCCGCGCGGGCGTTTCGGCGTCACGCCGGCCTACGGCGCGCTCCTGTGCAAGGACCCGCACGACGCGCTGGCCGCCCTGGTCAGCCTCCTGAGCAACGGCGCGCACGTCAACGCCCCGCAGCGCGACGGCGACTCCCTGCTGCAGGTCGCGGCACGGCGCGGCGACGCGCACCTGCTGCGCTACCTGCTGCGCCGCGGGGCGGACACGACCGCCCGCGACCGGCGCGGCCGCAGCGCCCTCGAGCTGGCCGAGGCGGCCGGCCATGCCGCGGCCGTGGCACTGCTGACGCACCCCGAGCGCGTGCCGCGCGACGACTCGAGCGCGCGCTACGCCAGCGACGCCAGCGGCGGCGCGGTGGTCTGGCCCGACCTCTCGGACGTCTCGCAGGCCGAGCAGAGCGCCGTCGCCGGCCCGTCGCACGGCCAGTTCGAGCGCGTGAAGGCCGCCCTGCGCGGCGAGCCCCGGCGCTCCTTCTCGCGCTCGACCCAGGACGAGCTGGCGGTCGAGGCCTGCGGGCACGTGGGCAACCGGGAGATCATGCGCTTCCACCTCGATCATGGAGTGCCGCAGTCGGTGTGCACCTCCATCTCCGTGGGCGACCTGCCGCGCGCGGCGGCCCTGCTCGCCAAGCACCCCGCTGCCGTGCACGAACGCGGCCCGCACGACTTCCCGCTCATGTGGTACGCGTCGATCGGCGGCGGCGACGTGGAGGCCGCGCAGCTGCTGCTCGACGCCGGCGTCGAGATCGGCCAGGAGAGCCAGGGCACGACCGTCGTGCACTGGGCCGTCCGGCGCGGCCAGCCCGATCTCGTGCGCTTCCTCGCCGAGAAGGGCGCCGACCTGGACGCGGTGGGTTACAAGTTCGATCGCAACGGACAGACCCCACTGCAGGCGGCGCGCGAGGCCGAGGACGGCGACATGGTGAAGCTGCTCTCCGACCTGGGGGCCGCCTGACGCCGAGAGCCCATCGCCTCCCACGCCGACTCGTCGCACGATGACACGGTCGGGCCCATGCACGCGCCCGCGGCGGCCGGCGCTCCGCTCGCCGAGGCCTACCAGCGCCTGCGGCGGCTGGCGGCGCAGCACCTGTCACGCGAGCGCACCGACCACACGCTGCAGCCGACCGCGCTCGTGCACGAGGCCTGGCTGCGCCTCGCACGCCATCGCGGCGAGCACGCGCTGGACGAGACCGGCTTCCAGGTGCTGGCCAGCCACGTCATGCGCCGCGTGCTCACCGACCACGCCCGTGCGCGGGCCGCACAGAAGCGCGACGGCGGCCAGCGGCGCCCGCTGCTGCCGGACGGAGAACCCGCCGATGGCTCCGAGCTGGTGATCGAGGTGGACGAGGCGCTGGCCGACCTCGCCGCCCTCGACCCCGAACTGGCGGCCCTGGTCGAGCTGCGCTTCTTCGGCAAGCACACGCTGCCCGAGATCGCGACGCTCACCGGCGCGTCGCTGCGCACCGTGAACCGCCGCTGGCAGCTGGCCCGCGCCTGGCTGCACGACGCCCTGGACAATCGCGGCGGTCGTGGCAGCACGGGCGGCGGCGCGGGTGGCGGCGGTCGTGGCGGCACGGGTGGCGGCGGTCGTGGCGGCGCGGGTGGCGGCACGCCCCACGGAGACGAGCCATGAGCCGCGACCACGAGTGGCCGCTCGTGCGCGCCCTCTTCGAGCGCGCCGTCGACCTGCCAGCCGAGGCACGGACGGCACTCCTCTCGAGCGCTTCGGCCGGCAGCGCCACGACGCGCGCCGCCGTCCTGCGCCTGCTCGCCGCGGCCGGGACCGGCGCCGGGCCGCTGGACCGCTCGGCGCTCGAATGGCTCGAAGCCACGCCTGACGGCCCCGACCTCGTGGGACGCGAAGTCGGCGGCGCCACGCTCGTGCGGCGGCTCTCGTCCGGCGGCATGGGCGACGTCTATCTCGGGGAACGCGGGTTCGGCAGCGCGCGCCGCCGCGTCGCGATCAAGGTGCTGAAACGCGGCCTCGACACCGACGGCCTGTTGCGTCGCTTCCGCCGCGAGCAGGAGACCCTCGCCGCGCTGCACCACGAGAACATCGTGGCCTTCATCGACGCGGGGGCGATGCCCGATGGCCGGCCCTACCTGGTGATGGAGTACGTGGAGGGCACTCCGATCACCGCCTGGTGCCGCGCGCACGCCGCCGGCCTGCGCCAGCGCGTCGCCCTGCTGCGCGAGGTCTGCACCGCCGTGCAGTTCGCGCACCAGAACCTGGTGCTGCACCGCGACCTGAAGCCCGGCAACATCCTGGTGACGGAGGCCGGCCGCCCCAAGCTGCTCGACTTCGGCGTGGCCAAGCTGCTGCAGCCGGAGGCGCGGGAGGGCGGTGCGCGTACGGCGGCGGCTGGCCAGCACGCGCAGGGACCGCCGGACGTGCGCCGGCGCGGCTCCCACGGCCCGCTCGGTCAGGAGGCCCCTGACGCCGCCGACCTCACCGACGCGGGCGCACCCGCCGCACCGCTCACCTGGCGCTACGCGAGCCCCGAGCAGCTGGCCGGCGGGCGCGTGTCGGTCGCCACGGACGTGTACGCGCTCGGGTTGATCCTCTACGAACTGTTGTGCGGGCGTCCGGCATTCGTCGCGCAGGCCCCGCACCCGACCCCGATCGACGGGCGCCCCGGCGGCGGGCGCGCTCCGCCCGATCAGCCCAGCATGGTGCTGGCGGCTGGCGGCCCGCGCGCCGAGGTGCGCGCCGTGCGCGGCGACCTGGACGCCATCGTGATGCAGGCCCTCAGCACCGAGCCTTCACGCCGCTACGCCTCGGTCGAGGCGCTCTCGGCCGATCTGCAGCACTGGCTCGACGGCGAGGCCGTCAGCGCGCACCGGCCCAGCGCCGGGCAGCAGTTGCGGCGCCTCGTGCGACGCCACCGCTGGAAGGCGGCGCTGGCCGCGGCGCTCCTGCTCTGCCTGCTGGCCGGGCTCGTCGGCACACTCGTCGGCAAGGGACGCGCCGAACGCGAGGCCTCGCGCGGCTGGGGCGCCCACGCTCAGGCGCGCACCGCGGCGGCCTTCCTCGAAGGGCTGCTCGTGAGCGGCGGCAACCCGGACGCCACGCAGTGGGCCGAGCTGGACGCGCGCGTCTCGGCCGAGCTGGGCGAATGGCCCGAATCGGAGGCGCTCGTGCGCCTGGCGCTCGGGCACCTCGCGCTGACGCAGGGTCGCTCGGACATCGCCGCCGCCCAGCTCGGGCGCGCGCTCGCGCTGGAGCACGGCCTCAATCCCCAGGATGCGGCACGGGCGCAGAGCTTGCTGGAGGCTGCGCGAGCGGGCGGCTGAGGCAGAGGTGGATGCCGCGCCGCGCGCACGCGGTGGTCGCACCGGATGCGGAGACCGCGGGCCAGCATGCCAGCGGGACCGCCGCGCGCCGCGGGGCCGCGCGGGACGTTGGCCGGGGCCGCGGGCGGCCGGCTCAGGCCCCGGCGCCGCGCTCGAGCGCGCGCAGGAACACGCGCCGTGCCGCGGTCGCACAGCAGCGGCCGTCCGCCGCGCGCGAGACGCACGGCACATCGGGCGCGGCCGCGCGCTCGAGGAAGGCACGCATGGCCTGCTTGTCGCCACGGCGCCCGTAGTCCTCGAAGACCTCGCTTCCGACGCCGAAGCAGGCGCACAGGGGCGCGTGCGCGTGTTTTGGCCAGGCGGGCTCGAGCAGTTCGCTGCGCAGGGCGCGTTCCTGGCCGGCATCGAAGTAGGCCACCTCGCAGGCCGGATCGGGGCAGAAGAAGGCCTCGGATGGAAAGCGCGCGGCGGCCTCGGGGCGCAGGCGCGCCGCCAGGGTGGTGCGCGACACGGGCACGCCCACGCCCCCGCAGCCCGGCGGGGCGGGACAGCTCGGTCCGGCGGCCTCGGGCTCCTTGACGAAGGCGCGGCTCATGCGTTGGGCTCGCGCTGCCGCGGCGGACGCGGCGGCGTCGGTCAGTGTCTGCCCAGCCGTCCGAGCGTGTGGTCGAGCGAATGGACGAGCTTCTCGGAGGCGCCGTCGAGCGCCAGCCAGACGGTCGGCGCCTCGTGACTCACCGCGATCGGCGGGTGGCCGGCGGGCCGGGCCTCCAGCATGCAGCGCTTGTCCTGCGCTCCGGACTTCTTGTCGCTGTTGTGGTCCTTGAAGTGCACCTCCACGCGCGTGAGCTGGGGGCTGAAGCGGCTCAGCACGTCGTTCAGCACGTCCTTCACCCGTTGCAGCATGGCTTCGCCGCCGTGGATGTTGTGGTCGGTGTTGACCTGGATCTGCATGGACGTGTCCTCCGGGGATGGCGGGATGCTGGAGCGGGGCCCTGCGGCGCGGGCACAAGGTTCGTCGAATGGACGAGCCGATGCCACTGCCCGCTCGCATGAAGTAGCCGCGAGCGATCGGCCCGGGCCCGGGTGCACTCAGCGGTCGCGCACGGCCCGGGCCCGGGTGCACTCAGCGGTCGCGCCCGGCCCGGCGCGGTGCGTCGCCGCGGGGCCGGGTCCTCCCGCGCCGCCACCAGCGCCTGAACTCCTGCACCACCGGCATGCGCTCGATCCACGGTGAGGCGTCCACCAGCGACTCGTGCACCTCGCTCGCCGCGCCCACATGGCCGTGCGGGATCTGGCTGTGGAGCACGGCCTGCCCGGCCTCGTCGTCCTCGAAGTGGTACTCGAAGCCAGGGATGCAGAGGTACTCGTCCACGGGGACGACGAGGGGACGCACGCCGTAGGAGGTGACCTCGTGGCCGGTGGTCTGCGGCGGAGCGAGCCACACGTGCCGCGGGGCGGCGAACACCAAGTACTGGATGGTGCGGTTGCACGACAGGAACCGGAAGCGCTGGACGCGCCCCCCGAAGAGGCGGCTGGCCGTCTCGCTCCGATCGACCAGGCCGCGCGCGAAGTCGGGTTCGAAGCCGGGCACGAAGACCAGGGACGTCGGATCGTCGCGCCGCAGGAAGCGCGCCACCTGGCGACCGCCGTTCGGCAGGGCAGATCGCCGGCGACGGGCTTCGGCGCGCGGCGCGGAGAAGTCGCGGTAGGGAGCGATGCGGTGCTCGGGCGCGCGCCGCAGCACCAGGTCCACCGCCGCCTCGTCGCGGCGCGCCCTGCCGGACGCGTGCGCCAACGTGTCCACGGCCGCCTGCAGCTCGAGAGGCAGGTCGGTGGTGGCCTCGTCCGACGACACGAACACCTGCCCGCCCTGCCGATACGAGCACACGTCGCCCTTGCCCAGCCAGAAGTCGTCGTCGGTGCGGGTGTAATGCGTGGCGACGCGCCAGAGCAGCGAGACGTCCTTGTAGAACAGCCGCGCGTGCGCCTCGCGCCGGCCCGTCGCGGCCTGCGTGGTCACCACGTAGGCCACGAAGAAGCGCAGGAGCGGGTTCTGGCGCGGATGGCCCAGGTAATAGGTGGTGTCGAACCACTGCAGCCGGTGCCTGGGGAGGTAGCCGCCCGCGAGCAGCTTCTCGGGACGGCCGCGCGCGCTGCCCGCGACGTGCAACGGCGCCCCGCTGGCCAGCAGGGCGACGAACTCGCGCTCCACCTGCCTGCCTCCGAGCGGGCCGGGGTGCACGTCGGGGACGGCGGCGGGCGGCCCCCGCCGGCTGCTCCCGCGCCCGGGAGCGGACTCGTGTTGCGTGCGTCGACGGGGCTTCGGGGCGGGCATGGGCGCGCTGATCGTGCGCGCTGACGAGGCCGCGCGCCAGCGGCGGCCGACGACGCGGCCGCCAGCGGTGCGGCCCCCGCGCGCGGTCGAGAGGCTCGGCTAGGCTCTGGTGTGCTGCGTCTTGTCGACGCGGCAGCCATCGACCACCCGGAGCCCCGTCGTGTCCCCCCCTGGCGCACCGCAAGCCCCGCCGGACCGCCCGCGCCGCTCGCTGATCGTCACGCTGGCCGGCTGGCTGGGTATCGCCGCCGGCGGCCTCACCCTGCCCGTGGCCCTCGTCGCGCTGCTCATGCTGCTCGCCGGGGGCGACGGGACGGCGCACACGGGCTGGCTCGAAGCGCTCCTGGTCATCGGCGGGCCGCCGGTGCTGCTCGCCACGGGGATCGGCCTGCTGCGCCGCCGGCGCTGGGCCCACCTGGGCGCGCTCGCGCTGCTCGTGGCCTTCGCCGGCCACCACGTCCTGGTCGTGCTACGCGGCCCCGTTCCGGAGCACACCATCACCTCGCCCACCGGCGTGCCCACCACGGTGAGCGCCTCGCCCGTGGACTACCCCAGGCGCGCCCTGGCCATCGTGGCCGCTCTCGCGCTGCTGGCGAAGCTGCTCTCGCGCCCGGTGCGTGCGGAGTTCGGTGCGGCACGGAGCCCGAGCAACGAGGGCGGCCGTGGGCGGCGGGCCGAGGCCTCACGTGGCTGGCGTGTCGGGCACCAGGGTCGCGACGAGATGTACTACGAGGAGCTGCGGGACGGCCGCTGGCAGCGCCTGCGGATCAGCGGCGAGCTGCTCACGGGCCGGGCGCATCACGCGATCTTTTTCGCTTCGCCGGCGCAGTGGCGGGAGTATCCCGAGTGGGCCAGGCTGCGGCGCGACGAGATCATCGCGCGCATCCAATCCGAGTTCCGCGCGCCGGACTACGAGTATTACGGGGAGCCTTCGGCGAGGGCCGAGGCTGGCTCGGCGGACGACGCCGGAGAGCGTCCGGCCCTGTCGCTCCCGGCCGAGCCTGCCGTGCGCAGCTCGAGCGCCCCGCCCGCAGCCGCCCGTCCGCGAGCTGTCGGCGCCACGCCCTCCGCGTGGCGGGCGCTGTCCGTCGCGGTGGCGAGCCTCTTCGGGCTCGCGCTGGGCGCCGGTTGGCTCGTCTGGAACGGCTTGGAGCAGGGAGAAACCTGGTTGCCCACGCGCCTCTCCGCCTCACGACGCACCCTGCTGCGCGCCGAGGAGCCGGCGCTCTTCTGGGCGTCCCTGGGCGTGTACGCGGCGCTGGGGCTCCTGTGCTGCGGCCTGGGCGCGTACCTGCTGCGCGAAGGCAGACGCCTCCGCGCCGGTGAGCGTGCGGGTGAGCGCGCCGAACACTAGGCCGCGCTTCTCACGGCGTTCTCCTGCGGTGGCCCCAAATGACGCCCGGCTGCGTTGTGGGGTCGGGCGACTTCGGCTCAGCCACGGGCCGGTCCCGAGCCGATAGCCGTGATCGCTCCCCGGGAACCGAGCCCAGCGAACCCTCCGATGCCGCTGCCCCCATCCTCGTCGCGGCGTGCCGGCTTCACCCTGGTCGAGCTGCTCATCGTGGTGGTGATCCTCGGCGTCGTCGCGGCCGTGGCCATCCCGCAGTTCCGCGAGTCGACGCGCGCCTCCCGGGAGGCCACCAGCCTCAGCAACCTGGCGACGCTGCGGCTCGCGATCGAGCTGTACAAGGTGCAGCACGACGATCGGTACCCCGGCTCCCGCATCGTGTCGCAGCTCCTGGGCCGCACCGGCATCGACGGCCTGCCAGGGAACCGCTTCGGCCCCTACCTGCGGGGCGACATCCCGACGAACCCGCTCAACGGGCGCAACGACATCGAGATCCTGCCGCACATCCCCGCGACACCGGCCAGCAGCAAGGGCTGGCTCTATGGGCTGCGCAGCGGAGAGATCCGCCTGAACTCGCCCGGTGTCGGACCCTCGGGCGTCGCCTACTACGACATGTAGCCGGCGCGGGCAGCGCGCCCGCAAGCTGCAGCGGCAGCGCGCCCGGAACTGCACCGGACGCGCGAGCCGAAACGACGGCGCGCCGGCCGCGTCTCCGCGACCGGCGCGCCGGGATGCCTTGCTGCGCGTCCGTCAGAACGTGCAGGTGTCGCTGGGCTTGCCGGCTCCCGCGTTGAAGCTCATGCCCGCCTTGGTGACGTTCGTCACGGTGGCGGAGTAATTGCCGTGCAGCGCCTTGCCCGAGTTGAAGAGCACCTGTCCGGCGCTGTTCGTGGCGGCCGTGCCGGTCCCGACGGTGCCGTTGGGGCGCGTCACCGAGATCGTCACGGAGGCGTTCGAGACCAGGTTGCCGTTCTCGTCCACGATCGTCACCCGCAGATACACGTTCGAGTTGTTCTTGAACGTGGTCGTCGAGAGCCCGAGGAAGAGCGGGTTGCAGATCAGCTGCGAACCCGCGGCATAGTTCACCGAGTGGTAGCCGTTCACGTAGGTGAAGCGGCCGCCGTTGACGTCGTCGTCGTCCAGCGTCGCCTTGCTGAAGTCGTTGGCGCCGATGGAGGCGTACATCGTGACCTGCGTGCCGACGGTGGAGTGGTCGAGGCCGAGCGCATGCCCGAACTCGTGCACGAGGATGCTGTCCAGGTCGTACTGGTTGCCGTTGGCCCCGTTCGCGTCGGCGTCGGCGTAGCTGGTGAAGTCGACGCCGTTGTTGCCGACGATGTCGCTGTCGGTGATGCGCGCGAACGACGTGCCGTTCACGACCTCGGTCTGCGCCGTGCTGTAGTAGCCCGTGGTCGTCGCGGCCAGCGTGCCGGCCGAGAGCAGGTTCTGCGGGTCCTCCCAGCTGATGGTCGAGAGGCCGTCGTTCACGAAGCCCACGTTGCCGAGGCCGGCAGGCACCGTCGTGGTGAAGGGCGCGGCCCCGCTCCACGAGGTGTCCGCCGTGATCGCGGCGTTCCAGGTCTGCACGCAGGCCTGGGCCGTCTGCTGGGTGAAGCCGCTGGCGAGCGAGTTCTCACCGGTGGCCATGCCGATGCGGAAGTTGCGCGGCAGCTGGTTGCTCTGCCACTTGCGGGCCGGCGAGAGCAGCACGAAGCCGACCGAGAGCGAGGCGGCCAGGACCAACAGCCCCAGCGGGAGATGGCGGCGAGCGTTCAACGGCCACCTCCTTCCACGACGTCGTGCAGTGGCACGGCGTGTTCCTGCGGCTCGAGCGGCAGGCCCGCGCGCTCGGCGTCGAGCGCCGCGCGCACGGCCTCGCGCACCGAGCCGAAGCTCTGCACGTGCTCGCCGAGCGGCGTGAGCACGCCGACTTCGGGCGCGACGAGGTGCGCCGCGCCGGGGTCACGCGTCACGAAGAGGCTGCCGTCGGCGGCCGCCTCGACGCGCCAGCTGCCCTGCGCGAGCGAGATGACTCCGTAGGTGCCGTCGGGGTTCTGCTCCAGGAACAGCAGCACGGTGCCGCCGACCTGCAGCTCGGGCGCGCCGGGCATCTCCATCGCGAAGTCGGGCAGGCGCCCGCCGGGAGTCCGCAC
>Ga0315912_10003826_pt1 | contig 14677 bp, 7 predicted proteins | sample VfabasoilMG_FD_204469 | JGI IMG/M metagenome (GOLD analysis project Ga0315912, IMG submission 204469) | Garden soil microbial communities collected in Santa Monica, California, United States - V. faba soil | ecosystem: Environmental > Terrestrial > Soil > Garden | place: USA: California... | reverse complement strand
CCGTGCGTCCGCACAGCGCCTGCACCAGCTTCAACGCCACGCCCACGCCCGCCAGGTTCTTGTCCGGATAGCTGCAGTCGTGCCGCTTGGGATTGATCACCGAGAACGCCGCCGGCAGCTCGACGCCCGGCTCGTGATGGTCGGTGATGATCAGATCCATCCCGAGCTCGCGCGCCCGGCGCGCCGCGTCCATGCCGCGGATGCCGCAGTCCACCGAGATGGTCAGCTTCGCTCCCTCGGCGTGCAGCCGCTCGAGCGACGCCGGCTGCAGCCCGTAGCCGTCGCGCATCCGCTCGGGGATGAAGTGCACCACGTCGGCGCCGGCGAGTTCGAGAGCGCGGCGCAGAATCACGGTGGAGGTCACGCCGTCCACGTCGTAGTCGCCGTGCACGGCAATCCGCTCGCGCCGCGCGATGGCGCCGAGAATGCGCTCCACCGCCTCGCCCATGCCGGCCAGGCGGAACGGGTCGTGAAGATCGTCGAGCGACGGCGACAGGAAGCGGCGGGCGACGTCGAGATCGCTCAGCCCGCGGATGGCGAGCAACCGCGCCGTGATGGGCGCGACGCCGAGTTCGCGCTCGAGCGCCGTGGCCTTGGCGTCGTCGTGGGCCCGCGTCTCCCAGATCTTGCTGGTCATGCCTCGGACAGGCCCACGTCGCCCATGGCGCGCCACTTCTGATAGCGCGCGTCGAGCCGCTGCTGCGACCCCATCTGCCCCACTTGGGCCAACGCCCGCGACAGCGACGCGTCGAGGAGCGTCGCGGCCAGTTCGTGGTTGGTGTGGGCGCCGCCTTTCGGCTCTTTCACGATCTCGTCGATGACGCCCGCCTTGATCAGGTCCGGCGCCGTCAGCCGCAGCGCCGCGGCCGCCTCGACCTTCCGGTTCGAGTCACGCCATAGAATGGCCGCGCACCCTTCGGGCGGAATGACACTGTAGATCGCGAACTCGTGCATCAGGATGCGGTCGCCCACCGCGATGCCGAGCGCGCCGCCGCTGCCCCCCTCGCCGTGCACGATGACGATGATCGGCACGTCGAGCGCCGCCATCTCGCGCAGGTTGAGGGCAATCGCCTCGGAGATCCCGCGCTCTTCCGATTCCATGCCGGGATAGGCCGCCGGCGTGTCCACGAACGCGATGACGGGCCGGCTGAATTTCTCGGCCAGCTTCATGGCGCGCAGCGCCTTGCGGTAGCCCTCCGGGCGCGCGTAGCCGAAGTTGCGGAAGATCTTCTGCTTGGTGTCGCCGCCGCCGCCCTTGTGGTGGCCGACCACCAGCACGTGCTCGCCGTTGTAGCGCGCGAAGCCGGTCACGATGGCGTGGTCGTCGGCAAACCGCCGGTCGCCGCTGATCTCCGTGAACTCGGTGAAGAGGCGGTTGACGTAGTCGAGCACGGTGGGCCGGCTGGGATGCCGCGCCACCAGCACGCGCTGCCACGGCGTGAGCGTTTTGTAGATGTCGTCGCGGATCGACTCGATGCGGCGGTGCAGGCTTTCGATCGATCGCTGCCGCTCGGGGGTGCGCGGCAGCATCGAGAGCGCCTCGACCTCCTTCAGCAGGAGCGCGACCGGTTCCTCGAATTCGAGCGTATCTGGGGGCATGCTCGTCAGTCTTCCGTTTCCGGCGGGGCCTAAAGCCCCGCCCTACGCGTCGCGCGGCCGATCACCACAGATCCGGCACCGCAGATTTTCTCCACGTCCGAGACCAGCCCTTCGGACGGCCGCACGCGAATCTGCGCGTTGACGTCCACGCGCACGCGCAGCTTCTTGCCCGGCTGCTGCAGCTCGATGTCGAACGCCACGCAGCGGTCGCCCTTGTGCTGCGCCAGCACGTCCCACAGCCGCTCGAACGTGGCGCGCCCGTGCGGCGGCGTGGACACCTTGATGGCCACCGAGGTCGCCAGCTTCTCGCTCACCAGCTCGATCGGGCTGATCTCCTCGGCCAGCAGCCGAGCCGATTCGTCGTCCCGCTCGAAACGCCCCTTCACCACCACCAGCCGGCCATTCTCCGCCAGGTGGCCGTTCTGCTTGAACGCCTCGGGAAACACGACGATCTCGAGGCTCCCGTGCGGGTCGTCGAGCATGAACACGCACATGCGGTCGCCCTTGCGCGTCTTCAGCGGCCGCAGGCTGCCGACGATACCGCCAATGAGGACGTTTTCGGCGACGACCTTCGCCGGCGGCGCCTCCCGCTTGGCACCATCCGGGCCCGCTGCCCCCTCCTCGGCTTCGTCCGCCGCGGCAGGCGCGGCCTCGGCCGACTCGCGCTTCGGGAGGAGATCGGCCGTGGTCTTCGCGCCGATCGCTACTAGATCGGCCGCGAACCGATCGACCGGGTGCCCGCTCCAGTACAGCCCGAGCGACTCCTTCTCGAAGTTGAGCGTCTCGATCTCCGTCCACGCGGGGACGTCCGGGAGCGCCACCGACACCGGCCCGCCGCCCTCGCTTCCGCCGCCGAACAGATCCGCCTGCCCCAGATCCTTGTCGCGCTGCGTCCGGCTGCCGTGTTCCATCGCCGGCTCGAGCGACGCGAAGAGCTTCGCGCGCAGCGCGCGCAACCCGACCGTGTCGGTGGGCGGCAGCAGCGAGTCGCACGCGCCCGATTTCACCAGCGCTTCGAACACCCGCTTGTTTGCCGTCCGCAGATCCAGGATCTCGCACAACGCGTGGAGCGACGTGATCTGGCCGCCGAGCGCCGTCCGCGCATCCACGATCGCCTGCACCGCGCCCTCGCCCAGCCCCTTGATGGCGCCAAGGCCGAACCGCACGCCGCGCCCCTTCTCCACCGAGAAGTGCCAGAGGCTCGCGTTGATGTCCGGCTGCAGCAGCGGCACGTTGCGCTCGCGGCACTCGGCCAGGTAGACCGCCAGCTTGTCGCTGTCGTTCGACTCGATCGTCAGCAGCGCCGCCGCGAAGTGCCAGGGGAAGTTCGCCTTGAGGTACGCGGTCTGATACGCCAGGAACGCGTAGGCCGTGGAGTGCGACTTGTTGAAGCCGTATCCCGCGAAGTACTCCATCAGCTCGAAGATCTTCGCGGCCTTCTTCTCGTTGACCTTCTGGCCTCGCGCGCCTTCCATGAAGGCGTCGCGCTGCTTCGCCATGACCTTGGGATCCTTCTTGCCCATGGCCTTGCGGAGCACGTCGGCTTGCCCGAGGCTAAAGCCGGCCAGTGACTGCGCGATGCGCATCACCTGTTCCTGATACGCGATGACGCCGTAGGTATCCGAGAGGATCGGCTCGAGCTCCTTGAGCTCGTACTTCACCTCGCGCTTGCCCTGTTTGCGTTCGACCCAATCGTCGACCATGCCCGACTTGAGCGGGCCGGGGCGATAGAGCGCGTTGAGCGCGATCAGGTCGTCGAGCCGCTCCGGCTTGGCCTTCCGCAGCAGTTCGCGCATGCCCGAGCTCTCGAACTGGAAGATGCCGTAGGCGGCGCCGTCGCCGAACACCTTGTAGGTCTTCGCGTCGTCGAGGGCGACGTTGTCGATGTCGAGCTCCACCCCTTCGGTGCGCTTGATTTCGGCCAGGCAGTCCTGGATGAGCGTGAGCGTGCTCAGCCCCAGGAAGTCCATCTTCAGGAGGCCGACCCGCTCGACCTCCTTCATGTTCCACTGCGTGGTGATTTCGTCGCGCGCCCCCTTGTAGAGCGGCGCGTAGTCGGTAATCGGCCCGGGCGCGATCACGACGCCGGCGGCGTGCACCGAGGCGTGGCGCGACATCCCCTCGAGGCGGCGGCCGATGTCGATGACCTCCTTCACGCGAGGGTCGTCGGCCGTCATCTTCTTCAGGACCGGGTTCTCGTTGAGCGCCTTCTCGAGCGTCATGTCGAGCGCCGGCGGGATCTGCTTGGCGATCCGGTCAACGTCCGCAAACGGCATGTCGAGGGCGCGGCCGACGTCGCGCACGACGGCCTTGGCCTTCATGGTCCCGAACGTGATGATCTGCGCCACGTTCTCGCGGCCGTACTTGCGGGTGACGTACTCGATCACCTCGCCGCGACGGCGCTCGCAGAAGTCCACGTCGATATCGGGCAGTGACACGCGCTCGGGGTTGAGGAAGCGCTCGAAGATGAGATCGAAGTCGATTGGATCGACGTCCGTGATGCGCATGCACCACGCCACGAGCGAGCCGGCCGCCGATCCGCGGCCGGGGCCGACGGGGATGCCGCGCTCGCGCGCGTAGCGGATGAAGTCCCAGACGATCAGGAAATAGCCCTGGTACCCCATCTGCTTGATCATCGCGATCTCGTAGTCGAGGCGCGCCTCGTACTCCGCGATCGGATGCCGCAGCCGCCCCTCGGCTTCGTACTGCCGGAGGCGCGTGAGGCGCTGCGCGAACCCTTCGCGCGCGATGTGCTCGAAGTACCCCTCGAGGTTGTATCCCTCGGGCACGTCGAAGCTGGGCAGGTGGTTCTTCCCTTTCGGGATCGTGACGTTGCAGCGCTCGGCGATGAGCAGCGTGTTCTTGAGCGCGTCGAGGTGGTCCTTGAAGACCACGCCCATCTGCTCGGCGGTCTTCAGGAAGAACTGGTCGCCGGTGTAGCGGAGCCGCTGCGCGTCATTCACCGTCTTGCCGGTGCCGATGCACAGCAGAATGTCGTGCGGCTGGTAGTCGCCCTGGCGCAGGTAGTGCACGTCGTTGGTGGCGACGAGCGGCAGTTCCAACTCCCGCGCGAGCGGAACCAGCCCCTTGTTGACGATCTTCTGCTCCTCGATCCCCTGGTACTGCATCTCGAGGAAGAAGTTCTTCGGGCCGAGGATGTCGCGGAGGCGCGCGGCGGCTTCGAGCGCCGGGCGCGCCTGTTCGACGCGGAGCGCGCTCGCCACTTCGCCCTTCAGGCAGCTGCTCAGTCCGATGAGCCCCTTCGAGTGCGTGGCGAGCAGCTCCTTGTCGATGCGCGGCCGGTAGTAGAACCCCTCGGTGTAGCCGGCCGACGACAGCTTGATCAGGTTGGCGTAGCCCTCGTCGGTCTCGGCCAGCAGGACAAGGTGATTGGTTTCGGTCTGCGGTCCGCTCTTGTCGAAGCGGCTGCCGGCGGCGACGTAGACCTCGCAGCCGAGAATCGGTTTCAGGCCGCGGTCTTTCGCGTGATCGTGGAAGACGACCGACGAGAACATGTTGCCGTGCTCGGTGACCGCGAGCGCCGGCATCTTCAGCTTGACCGCTTCGTCGAGCAGCTCGTCGACGCGGCAGGCGCCGTCGAGCAGCGAGAACTCCGTGTGCAGGTGGAGATGGACGAACTCAGACGCCATCAGCTGCTCTATCTGTCCAGATCACCCTATTCCCACTCGATCGTCGAAGGCGGCTTCGACGAGATGTCGTACACGACACGGTTGATGCCGCGCACGTCGTTCACGATCCGCGACGAGATCGCCGCCAGCAGATCGTGCGGCAGCCGCGCCCAGTCGGCCGTCATGCCGTCGAGGCTCTCGACCGCGCGGACGGCCACCGTGTACTCGTAGGTGCGGGCATCGCCCATCACGCCCACGCTCTGCACCGGCAGCAGCACCGCAAAACTCTGCCACACCCGCTCGTACCAGCCCGACTTGCGGATTTCGTCCGCGACGATGCGATCGGCCAGCCGCAGCAGATCGAGTCGCGGCCTCGTGATGGCGCCGACGATCCGCACCGCGAGCCCCGGCCCCGGGAACGGCTGGCGGACGACGAACTCCTTCTCCAGCCCGAGGTCGATCCCCACCCGCCGCACTTCGTCCTTGAACAGGTCGCGCAGCGGCTCGACGAGCGCGAACTTCATCCGCTCCGGCAGCCCGCCGACGTTGTGGTGGCTCTTGATCACCACCGCCGGTCCGAGCACCGACGCCGATTCGATCACGTCGGGATAGAGCGTCCCCTGACCCAGGAAGCCGAAGCCGCCGAGCTCGTTGGCGCGCTGCTCGAACACGTCGATGAACGTGCCGCCGATGATCTTCCGCTTCTGCTCGGGGTCGGTGACGCCGTCGAGCCGGGTCAAAAAGATGTCGGTGGCATCCACGAAGTCGAGCGGCAGCTTCAGCTTCTCGCGGAAGCGCTTCTGGATCTGGGTCGCTTCCTCGTAGCGCAGCAGCCCGTTGTCGACGAAGATGCACGTGAGGCGGTCACCAATCGCGCGGTGCATCAGCATGGCGGCCACGGTGGAGTCCACGCCGCCCGAGAGCCCGCAGACGACTTTGCCCGTGGGGCCCACCTGCTTCCGGATGCGCTCGGTGGCTTCCTCGATGAACGAGGCGATCGTCCAGTCGCCGCGGCAGCCGCACACGTCGAAGGCGAAGCGGCGCAGGATGTCCTTGCCGTATTCCGTGTGCACCACTTCCGGATGGAACAGCAGCCCGTACAGCGCCCGCTCGGGCGCCTCCATCGCGACAATCGGCGCCGTGCTGCTCGTGGCGGCCACGCTGAACCCACCTGGCACGCCGCCGACGTCGTCGCCGTGGCTCGCCCACACCTTGAAGCTGTCCGGAACCCCTTCGAACAGCCGCGGCCGCACGGCGGTGTCGGCCACCTGCACGTGCGCGTGACCGAACTCGCGCTGCCCCGAACGGCGCACCTCGCCGCCGAGCAGGTCGGTCATGAGCTGCATGCCGTAGCAGATGCCCAGCACCGGCACGCCGGCGTCGAAGAGCGCCACCTCGCACTTCGGCGCGTCGCCGTCCGAAACGCTCTTCGGGCCGCCCGACAGGATGATGCCCGCGGGGCGCTTCTCGCGCAGTGCCGCGATCGGCGTGTTGAAAGGGACGACTTCCGAGTAGACCGACAGCTCGCGCAGGCGTCGCGCGATGAGCTGGGTGTACTGCGAGCCGAAATCGAGAACGACGATAGTCTGATGCGACACGGTTGCGTCCGGCGGGAATCGCTATTATATGTGGTCGTGGCTGCCACACGCCCAAGATATTGCGGCGCTCTGCTGGTCGCGGCGCTGTGGCTCACGGCGGGACTGGTGTGCCCGGGCGAGCTCGCCGCCCAGAGGACGAAACGCCTGCCGCCGCCCCCGCCGTTCGCGTCGCTCTTCCCGCTCGAAGAAGCGTGGATGATCGAGCTGCCGGCCGCGCCGGCTGCCCCCGCAGCACACGACGGCGGGCGTGTCTACGTACCGCTCGCGTCGGGCGCGCTGCTGGCGCTCGACTGGAACAACGGCGAGAGCGTCTGGTCGGTGCCGCTGCGCGCCACGTCACCGGTGCTGCCGGCCGGCGACGTGCTCTACGTCGGCGCTGGCGACTCGCTGCGTGCACTCGATCCAGCCACCGGCGCGGACCGTTGGAGCGCGCACGCGAGCGGCTCTCTGCAAAAGCTCACGCTCGCCGGGCGCTTCGTGCTCGGCGCCGGCGGCGGCTTCGCGCAGGCGTTCGACGCCAGTTCTGGCGCGGCCGCGTGGACTCAGACAGAGTTGCCCCCGCGCGAGCTGACAGGCGTCACCGCCTCGGACGATGCGCTCGTGACCTCGTTTGCCGACGGCACGATCGTCGCGCTGGCCCTGGCGGACGGGCGTCAGTTGTGGACGCGCGCGCTCGACAGCCGCCCCGCCGCCCCACTCGCGACCGCCGACACGGTGTATGTGGGGGCCACCGACAACCGCTTCTACGCGCTCAACGCCAAGGATGGAAAAGTGCGCTGGTCGTGGCGGACCGGCGGCGACATCGTCGGCGCTGCCGCGGACGCGAAAACGAAAGCGATCTACTACTCCGCGCTCGATGCGGTCGTCCGTGCCGTGAACCCGGGCAACGGCCACCAGCGCTGGAAACGCGACGGCGGTACGCGCCCCGTCGCGACACCGTTGGCGCTCGACGGCAGCGTGCTCGTGGCGGGGCTCTCGCCGGCTCTCTCGGGGTTCAATCCGCTCACCGGCGCTCCGCAAGGCACATTCGACCTTCCGGGCGAGGTCGGCGAGGTCCACGGCACGCCGCTCGTCGCCGGCATCCTCGCGCCGCGAACGGTCTCCGTGGCGGTGGTGCTGAAGGACGGCCGCGCATACGGGCTGCGGTCGGTGACGCTGATGTTCAACGAGAACCCGCCACAGCCGCTGCTGGCGCTGCCGGGCAAACCGCTTACGCGCGAGCGCCTGCCGTAATCGCGCGCGTCAGACGCGTCACACCTTCGACGATCTGTTCTTCGGGTGCGGCCGAGAACGCGAGCCGGATCGTGTCGTGGCCGCTGCCGTCCACGAAAAAGGCGCTGCCGCTGACGAAGATGACGCCCTCCTCGACGGCCCGCTCGAGCAACGCATCGTCGGTCTCGCCGCCCAGCAGCGTGGCCCACAGGAAGAACCCGCCGCGCGGCGTCACCCAGGACAGGCGTCCGTCGAGCTGCGCTCGCAGCGCCGCGATCAGCACGTCTCGCCGCGTGCGGTACGTCGAGCGCAGACGCGGACCGATGCGGTCCACGAGACCCCGTCGCATGGCCTCGAAGGCGATGCGCTGATCGAGCGAGCCGGTCGTCAGGTCGGCGCCCTGCTTCGCCGTTTCGAATCGCTCGATGAGCCCCGCGTCCGCAGCCATCCACCCCACCCGAAACCCTGGCGCCAGCGTCTTGGAGAACGAGCTCAGATACACCACCCGCCCCGCGTCGTCCGCCGCTTTCACGGGACGAATCGCGTCCGACTCCACTTCGCCCTCGAAGTAGAGCGACCCGTACGGGTCGTCTTCGACGATGAGGCAATCGTGCCGCTCGGCCCAGGCGAGCAGTGCGAGTCGCCGGTCCTGCGGCGTCAGCTTGCCCGTGGGGTTCTGGAAGTTCGGGACCACGTAGAGCAGCTTCGGCCGAGCGCCGTGGCTCCGCACGCGCGCCGTCGCCCGTTCGAGATCCTCGAGATCGATCCCGTCGTCGTCCTGCCGGACGCCGGCAATCCACCGCGGGCGCGCGTTGCCGAAGGCCGAAATGGCGCCGGTGAACGTCGGCGCTTCCACGAGCACCGCGTCGTCGGGCCCCACGAGCACGCGCGCCACGAGATCGAGCCCCTGCTGAGACCCCGTCGTCACGAGCAGTTCCTCGGACGTGAGAGCCACGTGCCGCCGCGCCATCTCGGTCGCGAGCGCTTCGACCAGCGGCGCATGACCGCGCGTCGGCCCGTACTGCACGGCCTCACGGCCGCCCGACAGGAGCGTGGCTGCGATGTCGCGGAGCTCGTCGATGGGAAACAGGTCAGGCGCCGGATAACCGGCCGCAAACGAGATCAGGTCCGACCGCCGCGCCGCCACGGTGCCCATCCGGCGGATGGCCGACGCGTGGAGCTCACGGCCGGTCGGCGACAAAAAGCGTTGGACGTCGCGGAGCGGCACGCCCGCCTACCCCGCTTCGGCGCGCGCCGCGGCCACCGCCACAGCATCCGCCGGCTCGGCACGCTCGAACGCGTGTCCGCGATAGAGCGTCGAATAGGCGCCGACCGACGACAGCGCGATGTACTGCAGCACCAGCGCACGCAGCGCCAGGGCCAGCAGCTGCAGCGGCCAGACGGTGAGCCCCACGATCGGCACGAAGCTGATGAGGCCGAGCGCCGTCGCGGCCACGAGCGACGCTGCCGTCGCCAGTACAACGAGCCCCACCGTCACGACACAGACGGCCAGCACGGCGCGCGGCGCACGCCGCAGGAACCCGATCGCGCGGCGGCAGGCCACGCCCACGCCGCAGCCGTCCGCTGCGATGACGATTTGCGCGAGCAGGTAGACCAGGTTGACGGCGGTGATCCAGGCCACGAAGAGCACGCTCGCAACGGCGGGGATCAGCAGCCCGCCGAGCGCGTCGCTGAGCGTCACCGCCACGAGGCCCATCGCAGAGAGCGCGTAGACCAGCATGAGCAGGAGGCCGAGCCGTGTGTAGCGGGAAAAGAGCTCGCGGCTCCCGTCGATGAACCGTTCGATCGAGAAGACCGCCGCGGCGGTAATCTGCGCCGGCTGCAGCGGCGGCTCCTCCACCGCGGGCGCCTCGCGTTCGGCCTGCACCAGCAGCGAAACCGTTCCGCCCTTTACCAGGAAGATGAACACCGCGCCGCCGACGACCGCGACCGTCATGGCGGCCACGAACGACGCAAACGCGATGGGGCGCGCCACGAGCAGCGCGAAGATCGTGGCGGGGAGATCGGCCTGGAGCCGGATCAGCGCGGCCGGCTCGGCGCCGACGAGCAGGACGACGAGCACCACGCCAGCCACGAGCGGCACGAGCGTGAGGAGCTTCGCCAGCAGGTCGGCGGACGCCTGGATGACGACGATCGGCCAGTTGGCCGCCGCCACCAGCGCGCCGCGCTTGAGCGCCCGCCGTGCGGTCTGAAACCGCTGCACAGTGCAATGGTACAGTGTCGCCGTGTTTCCCTGGCGCGCCGTGGCGCGGCTGGCAGCATGGGGGCTCGTCTGTGCCGCTGCCGTCTACCTGGCCGGACTGTTCGTCGCCAACCGCATGCTGGGCGGCGACGACACCGCGACGCGCAGCCGCATCGTCGCCGAGGTCGAACGCTCGTTCGCCACGCTGACCAGCGAGCTCGAGCGGCAGGCGCGCGCGGTGGCGGACCCGATTGCCGTCCGCGCCGCCATCAACGAAGACCTGCCGGCGACCAGAGCGCTCTTCGATCGCCTGGCGCAGGTGCCCGGCGTGGACACGGGCGACGTCTCGCTGAGCGTCTATTCCGCTGGCATTCGGCCGCTCGCCTGGGCGGGGCGGCCGTCGGAGCTCCCGGTCGATCGGGCGCAGGACAGCGAGTCGTGGTTCATCATCGAGGGCGCGCTCGGGCTGCGCCTCGTCTACGTCGTGCCGGTGCTCGAGGGGAGCACGCGGATCGGCCTCGTGGCGGCGGAACGGGAGCTCGACGTCTCGGGGCGCGGACGCGCCGCAGCTTCGCTGCAGGGCGCGCCCGAGGGGTATCGCCTCGACACATCGCTCGCCCCCGTGTCGCTGGCGCTGCCCTTCGAACGCACGGGTTCCGACGGCACCGCGTCGTTCGACATCCTGGCGCCCACGGGACAGCGCTTGTTAAGCGCGAGCGTCAGCCCGGCAGATCTCGAGGCCACGCGCTCCCGCTGGCGTCAGGCGCTGGCGACGGTGACGCTGGCGGTCACCGCCGCGTGGATGCTGCTGTTGGCCGCGCCGATCCTCGACTGGCGCCGCGTGGCGCGCTCGTGGGGCGCCCGGATCGCCGGGTCGTGCGCGCTGGCGGCGCTCCTGATCGGCGCGCGGCTCGTCCTGGAGGTCGCGCCCGCCGCCCGCTGGTCCACGTGGCCGCTCGTCACCAGCGAGGCGTACACCTCCACGCTGGCCGGACCGTTCCTGTCGTCGCCGCTCGATTTCCTCCTGTCGGCCTTCCTCGTGGGTGGGCTCGTCGCCGTGCTGTTCTTCGCGGCGGCCGCCGGTCGGCCGAAGCGCCGGCAGCGGCAGGCGATGGACACCGTCCCGGCCCTCGCCCTCTACGCGATGGAGCAGGTCGTCGCCGGCGCGGCCGCCGCCATGGTGCTGCTCGTGCACACGGCATTGCTGCGCGACACGGTCGCGGAATCGACGCTCGATCTGCTCCGTCTGTCGCTGCCGCCGTGGAACGGGGCCACCATCGCGCTGCAGGCGGGCCTCGTGGCGGCCCACGCGGCGAGCTTCGGCATCATCGTGCTGCTGCTCCTCGCGGGCGCCGTGCGCTGGCGGCTCCGGCGGCGCTGGTACGGTCACGTCTTCACCATCGGCTGCTGGGTGCTGCCGCTCGTCTTCTGGAACGGCCTCATCCGCCTGCCCGCCGCCGAGCAGATGCCGCAGATGGCGGCGCTCGCCGCAGCCATCGCGATCGTCATCTTCGCGCGCCCGCTCCGCGCCCGCTACCGCCACGGGTCGCAGGCGTTCCGCATGATCCTGCTCGCGCTCGGCCTCGTCGTCCCGGCCGTGGCGTTCTACCCCACGATGTTCCATCTGGCGTGGCAGGCGAAGTCGCGCCTGATCGAAACGCGCTACGCGCCACTGGCGCTCAGCCAGCGCGCCACCGTCCAGGCCCAGCTGCAGGAAAGCCTGTCGCAGATCGATCAGATTCCTGGCCTCGCGGATCTCGTCGGGGCGGGTGTTCCCAGGGCACCGTTCGATGCGAGCACGGATCGCGCGTTCCAGATCTGGCAGGCCACGTCGCTGGCGACCTACCCGGTGACGTCGTCCGTCGAGGTCTACGGCCGCGACGGCACGCTGGTGAGCCGCTTCGCGTTCAACCTGCCCGAGGATCTCAGCGCCCCGCCGCCGTCGCAGGAGCGCACCTGCAACTGGGACGTCGCCGAGGAGGTGTCGCCGTTCTTCGCCGAGGAGCGCCGCATCCTGCACGCCGGCCGCGCCTTGTGCGTCGGCGGCTCGCCCGGCGTGATCATGGGCTCGATCGTCGTGCACGCGGTGCTCGACTACGAGAACCTGCCGTTCACCGCGGCGCGCACGCCCTACGTGCAGGTCCTGCAGACCACCGATCCGCTCCGGACGGCCGGGCAGTCGGGCGAGGACGTCGAGTACGCCGTCTACGGGTGGAGCCGCTCGCCCCTCTATTCGTCGCGCGGGACGGCGTGGCCGCTCGACGACGCAGTGTTCGCCCAGGTCGAGCAGTCGCGCTCGCCGGTGTGGGCGCAGCTGCGGCGGGGCACGCAACCGTTCGACGTGTACGTGCTCAACGACAGGGGCGGCATCTACGCGCTCGGCTTCCCCAGCGTCACCGCCTTCGGCCACTTCTTCAACGTCGCCGAGCTGACGGTGATTGCCGTGCTCACCTACGTGCTGCTGCTGGCGCTCAACGGCGTCTTCGCCCTCGCGGGCCGCCGGCGGACGACCGGACGGTCGCTGCTGCGGGAGGTCCGCGCCAGCTTCTATCGCAAGCTGTTCCTCGCGTTCGTGGCCGCCGTGTTCGTGCCGGTCGTCCTGCTGGCGATCGTCACGCGCAACTTCGTCGCCAACGAAATGCGCTCGAACGTCGAGGCCGAGGCCCAGCGCACCGCCACCGCCGCCACCCGCGTCGTCGAGGATCTCGTCGAGCGCAGCGCGGTGCTGCAAGGCGCCGGCGTGGACGACAACCTGATGGTGTGGGTGTCGCGCCTGATCGATCAGGACGCCAACATCTTCGCCGACGCACGGCTGGTCGCCACGAGCGAGCGCAATCTCTTTGCGTCGGGGCTGCTGCCCACGCGCGCCAGCGCCGACGTCTACCGCGCGCTGGCGCTGCGCCGCGAGGCGGCCGCGGTGACGCGGGAACGCATCGGCGACTTCGAATACCTGCTGGCGGCGGCGCCCGTCGTGGTGCGGTCCAGCGACGCCATCCTTACCGTGCCGCTCACGTCGCAGCAGCGCGAGATCGACGCCCAGATCGACGCGCTCGATCGGCGCGTGCTGCTGGCGGCGCTGCTGTTCATCCTGGGCGGCGCCGGCCTCGGCTACACGATGGCGGAGCGCATCGCCGATCCGGTCAGCCGGCTGACGCGCGCCACCCGCCGCATCGCGCGCGGCGACTTCGACGTCCACCTGGCTGCCACGTCGTCGGACGAACTCCGGCGGCTGGTCGAAGACTTCAACCGTATGGCTTCGGAGCTGCAGCGTCAGCGCGCCGAACTCGAACGCACCAATCGCCTCGAGGCGTGGGCCGAGATGGCACGGCAGGTGGCGCACGAGATCAAGAACCCGCTCACCCCCATTCAGCTCAACGCCGAGCACCTCCGCCGGGTGCACGCCGACAGCGGCGAGCCGCTCGGCCCCGTGCTCCGCGACTGCGTTGAGACCATCCTCACGCAGGTGCGGTTGCTGCGGCAGATTTCGTCGGAGTTCTCGAACTTCGCGTCGTCACCCACCGCGCGTCCAAGCGTCGTGCGCGTGCCGGACCTCGTGCGCGACATCGTCGATCCGTATCGCGCCGGGCTCGGCGAGCGCCTCGAGCTGGCGGTGAACGCGCCCGAGTCGCTGCCGCCGGTGCTCGTGGATCGCACGCTCGTCACGCGGTCGCTCACGAACATCGTCGAGAACGCCCTGCACGCCATGCCGGGGCGGGGGCGGCTGTCGGTGACCGCGGCGCAGGAGGATGGGTTCGTCGCGGTCCGAGTGGCCGATACCGGCGGCGGGATGGACCCGGAAGCGCTGGCGCGCGCCTTCGAGCCCTACTTCTCCACCAAGGCGACCGGCACGGGACTCGGCCTGCCGATCGCCAAGCGCAACGTCGAATTGAGCGGCGGCACGGTGGCGATCGAGAGCGAACGCGAGCGCGGCACGACCGTCATCGTGCGACTGCCGCTCGCGCCTACGGGCTAGTCCTCTAAGGCGGGAGGTCTGGCAGCGAGGGCGAGTTCGACGAGCGGCGTCGCAGGCGCGTCCACGCCATGCCGATGAACGCCGACGCCAGATACGTGTACGCCGCCACGAGCAGTACTTCCTCGGGCCGCGCGGCCAGGGCGGCCAGCCCCAGCGCGATGAGGAACAAGACCGGATAGCTGCGCCGCGACTGCAGATCGATCGTCTTGAAGCTCCGGAAGCGGATCGTGCTGACCATGAGAAGGGCCGGCACGATCACCATCGCCAGCACGGCGGCCGCTTCCCACGGCCCCGTGAGCCCCTGCGGGAACATGAACACCGTGGCGGCGGGCACACCCGCGGCGGGCGGGCTGGGCATGCCCACGAAGTAGCGCTTGTCCTGGTGCGACCCCGACTGGATGTTGAAGCGCGCCAGGCGGACGGCGGCCGCGGCGACGAACAGGAACCCGGCGGCCCAGCCGAT
>Ga0315912_10003825_pt1 | contig 14680 bp, 17 predicted proteins | sample VfabasoilMG_FD_204469 | JGI IMG/M metagenome (GOLD analysis project Ga0315912, IMG submission 204469) | Garden soil microbial communities collected in Santa Monica, California, United States - V. faba soil | ecosystem: Environmental > Terrestrial > Soil > Garden | place: USA: California... | reverse complement strand
TAGGCCGACGACCAAGCCGAGAATTAACAAACGGCGCGGCGTGAAGCCCAGCTGATAAAACCGGAGGGCGAGCCAGGCGATGACCGCGCCCAAGGCCGCTGAGGCCGCATCGGTTTGGAGGGAGGCGCTCACAGCCAGGAACATCGGCTGAAAGGCAGTAACCCCCGTGATGGCCAGCGCGGTGGACTCATCTAGCCAACTGCGCGCGAGTTGAAATGTGAACCAGAGGGTGACGCCTCCTAGTAGCAACGAAGCGAGCCGTGCGCTATGGAGCGAAAGTGAGATGCCAGTGAACGGCCACAAATCCCACGGGCCATGGGTATACAAGTTTTTGTTATCTACGCCGGCTTCCCACTGGCGAAAACCCCAATACGGGTTAACGCGCTGAGTATATTCCGCGAAGAAATTGTCAGCGGGGAAAAAAGCCGAGAGACCAGCCGCTAAAAGATAATAGCCCGGCGGTTGGTGAAATTCAGATGGATCGTCTACGGTCATCACCGGGAAAGCGCGTTGTTCGATGAGATGCCGCACATATCGAAAATGATGAAACTCATCGGTTGGCTCAAAGGGTGGGAAGACCACATTGTAGCCAAGCGCTAACACCAAATATACGCCACAGATGAGCCACCAGCCGCGCGGGACGGGATGCCAGACCTGATGTATTTTAGTCAACATGGCACAATTATAATCGGCAGAGAAGGGCAACTGGATTCTAAGCGCCATTTGAATAACATAAAGCACATATTATGGCCTTATCGAGGCAAGATGTTATACTCACCGCGCAAAGTAAACTGATTCCGCTATGGCTGATCTCGACTTCCGCGATGTGCGCAAGGGACTGCGCGAATTAGGGCTGACCAACGTCAGCCAGGTGATCGCGCATATTAACTTTGAGGCGATTGGCCCAGTGCGCGGCGGACCAGAGACCCTCCTTGGTGGGTTGACCTCACTAGCGCAACTGGTGATGATGCCAGTGTTCACCTATCAATGTTTGGTGACGCCGCGTGTTGGCCCGCCCGAGAATGGGTTGGTCTATGCCGAACATCAATCCGAAAACGCCGAGGCGGAGTTTTTTCAATCCACTTTGCCAGCACATCCGACACTCGGTGTGGTCGCGGAGACGTTGCGCCACATGAAGGGCGCGGCGCGCTCTTCACATCCAGTTTTGTCTTTCACGGCCGTCGGTGCTCAGGCCGAGGCCATTTTAGGCAAACAAACCCTCACCGACCCATGGGGGCCGCTGGAGGGTTTAGCCAATGCGGGTGGAGAAGTGCTAGTGTGGGGGATGGATCACACGGCCAATGTGGCGCTCCACCTCGCTGAACAACGCGCTGGGCGCAAGGCCTTTGTACGGTGGGCGCTGACACCAAAAGGGGTCGTCGAGTGCCCCAATTGGCCTGGGTGCGCCAACGGTTTTGAAGCCATTGCTAAACGGGCCGCCGCTTTCACTAAAACTGTGCCTATTGGGCACACCTCAGCCAGTCGTCTCCCACTCCGCGATTTGTTGGCCCTAGCCGAGGAGTTGATCCGAGCCGATGCCAAGGCGTTGTTATGTGAACGACCCGATTGCGAATACTGTAAAGTCATTCGGCAGGGGACAGCATGATGGCTAAAAGCACCTTAAAAGAATTAATGGGGTTTGTTGCGTCTGCGCGAAAGGTTTAAACTCCATGCTATCCCTCGCTCTTGCTCAGACCCGCCTCACCGCCAACGCCAAGACCATCGCGGCGTTGACACGCTCAGTCGCCGATGCTCAAGCGCGTTGGAAGCCAACCCCGGATGACTGGTCTATGCTGGAGGTCATCAACCATTTGTACGATGAAGAACGGGAAGACTTTCGCCAGCGGGTAGACTATATCTTGCACCGCCCCACTGAAGCTTGGCCGCCTATTGAGCCGTCGAACTGGGTGACGGCGCGCCAGTACAACCGACGCGATTGGGCGACCTCACTGGAAGCGTTTCAGCATGAACGACAAGCCTCACTTAAGTGGCTGGCCGAACTCAACCAGCCGAATTGGGAAAGCGCATACCCTCATCCCCAGCTCGGGACGATGCGCGCGGGCGAGATGCTCAGCGCGTGGGTGGCCCACGACCATTTGCATCTGCGCCAACTCAATGAATTGCACTGGCAATATCTAGCGACGCAAGTCCCCGAACTATCGCTCAACTATGCGGGTGAATGGTGACATGACTCAACTGGCCTTTCAAGATTATTATCCCGATCAACTGGCGCTGTGCTATGGCTGTGGGCGGCTCAATGAACACGGCCTGCAAATTAAGAGTTATTGGGAGGGCGAAGAGAGCGTGTGCCTATTTCAGCCGCGCCCTTACCACACCGCCATCCCCGGCTATGTCTATGGTGGCCTCATCGCCTCGCTGATTGACTGCCACAGCACCGGCACCGCCGCGGCCGCCACATATCGCGCGCAAAACCGCGCGATGGACACCGAACCGCCTTTACGATTTGTGACGGCCTCGTTGCATGTGGATTATCTGCGCCCCACGCCGATTGAGGCGATGTTAACGATTCGCGGGGTGGTTAAAGAACTCAAAGGCCGCAAGGTAGTCGTCGCTTCCACGCTTTCCGCCCACGATGAACTCTGCGCACGGGGTGAAGTCGTAGCGGTGGTCATGCCAGACGAGATGCTGAAATGAAAATCCTTCGTCCTAAATTCCCCCCCGGCTATCTGGAAAACCCCAAGACCCTGCTCACTTGGGACTATGTTGAGCGCCGCCTGACCGAGGCGAAAAATTATTGGTTGTGCTCAACGCGCCCCACGGGTCGTCCGCATGTGGTGCCGCGTTGGGCCGTGTGGCTCGGTGGGCAACTTTATTACGATGGCAGTCCCGAAACGCGCCATGCACGCAACATTGCTGCTAACGCGCAAGTGGTGGTGCATTTGGAAAGTGGTGATGAAGCCTTGATCGTAGAAGGCGAGGCCCACGCGGCACCGAAGCCAACTCCCGCACTCGCGCAACAACTGGCGGTAGCCTATGCGGCCAAATATGCCACGCACGGGTATTCGCCCACCCCTGACCAATGGGACCAGGGCGGTCTATTTGTGATCACGCCGCGCACCGTATTAGCATGGACGAAATTCACCGACGACCCCACCAAATTTATCTTGGACGCATGATCTCCTTGTTCTCTGTCGCTGAAACGCGCCTGCTCCACCGTCTGAGCGACCCGCTCAAAATTCAAGCCTTTTTAGACGAAGTGCCCTATAGCACCGCAGACGTATATCGCTCGCCACGGAGCGTCATGCGCGATCGCGTGGCGCATTGTTTTGATGGCGCGGTGTTCGCGGCGGCGGCTTTGCAACAACTCGGCTATCCGCCGCGAATTTTAGATCTGCTCCCCGACGAACGGGATGATGATCATCTCATCGCGTTGTTCAAATGTAACGGTGGGTGGGGCGCAATCGCCAAATCCAATTTCGTGGGGTTGCGGTATCGTGAGCCGGTGTATCGCACCTTACGCGAATTAGTGATGTCATATTTTGAGTCGTATTACAACATTGCGCGTGAACGAACGTTGCGTGGTTACACGGCCCCTTTATATTTAACGACTTTTGATAAACTGCGTTGGCAGACCGATGATGCCGCGATGGAAGCCATCGGGGTACGCTTGGATCACATCCGCCAAGTCGCGTTGCTCTCCACAGCGCAAGCGGCGAGTCTGTCGCTCATGGACCGACGTTCTTATCACGCCGGGATGCAAGGCACTAATCCTAAGGGGTTGTATGTGCCGCCAAAACGACGCGGGCCAAACCCTAAAGGTCTTTAAGACCTTTAGGGTTTCTTTTATCAAGAACGCCCAAATGACTCCCTTCTGGCGCTTGCTTATGATCGTGGCCTTGACCTTCACCAGCGCGACGGCGGTGACACCCGCCCACGCCGAAGCGTGCGGCGCGACCTACACCGTACGCCCGGGCGACACGCTCTATGGCGTTGCACGCCGGTGCGGTGTTAGCGCCTATGATCTCATCATGTTGAATCGTCTCGCTGATCCCAATTTGATCCAGATTGGTCAAATCCTAAACCTAGTTGGGCCAACCACTATCCCCAATCTGCAACAAAAAGGACTAGCGATGGCGCAACCCCAATATCTCGAAGACTTGCAGACTCTCGGCACGACTTGGCATTATGCCTGGGTATGGTGTGAGCGCGAGGGGTGTCTCCCGATGGTGGGACACATGGAATTGCCACCGAGTTGCCCGCCCGTGTTGTTGGTCGGAAATGAGCCCAACGCGATTGAACCCTGGGGCCGCCCCATCCCCCCCGAAGACGCCGTCAATCGGGTCTTAGCCATCGAACAGCACTGCCCGGATACGCGCTTGGTGGTGGGCAATGTCGCCGCCGATGATTGGTCAGTGGCCGAGGGGTGGGGGCGCGGGGCAGATTGGTTGCGGGTGTTCCTCGCCGGATATTATTGGGCGACGGGCGGTCAGCCGTTTGCGCAGATCTTGGGCGTGCATTGTTACGCGGTGCGTGTGCCGCACTATTGCATTCGACAACTGGCCGAGATGCGGGCATTATATGCGGGTGAAATGTGGGTGACGGAGTTTGGCCTGTTAGGCTGTGTGCCCGCTACCTTCACGCCGTTGCTGAATTTCGTCGCCAACAATTTCTCGCATTACGCGGCGTACACCAATCGTCAGCCCCACACCGGCGAAGGCTGGGAGACTTCAACGAGCGTTGAGTTGGTTCAAGCCGACGGTCGTTTAAGCGCCTGTGGGGAGGTCTATGCCCGACGTTAAAACAAACTTCCGCCGTCTTTAAGACGCCGGAAGTTTCAGTCGGGGCGGGCAGATTTGAACTGCCGGCCTCACGGTCCCAAACCGTGCGCTCTAGCCGAACTAAGCTACGCCCCGGAGTCAAGCGAGTATACCCTGACGCGAGGACAAGCGTCAAGATAATTTATTGATGGAGGTGTGTGTGTCGGAAATCTCTTTTGAAGTTGACTCGCAGGGTGTGGGTATGTTGACCGTTAATCGCCCGCGCGTGCGCAACGCGCTAAGTTGGGAAGCGATGCAAGGCTTTGCCAATGTCGTCGAGAGCATCCATGCTCACCGCCAATTGCGCGCTCTGATCGTAACAGGGGCTGGCGAGGCGTTCATCGCCGGTGGTGATTTATCGGAACTGCAACACTACCCTACGCGCGAAGATGGCCTACGCTTGGCGACGATCATGGGCACCGCGCTCAACCGGTTAGAGGCCTTGCCTTGCCCCACCATCGCCGCGCTCAACGGCCCAGCGCGCGGTGGTGGCGCAGAGATCGCTGTGGCGTGTGACATCCGCATCATGGCGGAAAACGCAAGCGTCGGCTTTGTGCACACTACGTTGGGGCTCATCCCTGGTTGGGGTGGCGGGCAACGCTTGTTGCGGATCGTGGGGTATCCCATCGCGCTCGAATTGTTGGCAACTGGCCGGGTGTTAACCGCGAGCGAAGCACAAGCGCTCCAACTCATTAACCAGATCACCCCCGTTGGACAAGCGGTGACGGCCGCGCAAGCCTTAGCCGCACAGATCGCGGCCAACCCGCCGATGGCGGTACAGATCGCCAAACGTGTCTTGCGCTTTGGCCTCATCTATCCACAAAATTCGGCGCTGGATAAAGAGCGTGCTGAATTCCCCGCGTTGTGGGAGAGTGATTTTCGCCAAGCCGCCACCCGTAAATTTTTGGACACATGAGCGCTTACGAACGGTTAGCCCGTTACTACGATTTAGAGAACGCCGACTTCACCGAAGACTTGGAGTTTTGGGCGATGTTGGCCGAGACCTACGGCGACCCGATCTTAGAATTGGGGTGTGGGTCGGGGCGGGTGTTGCTCAACTTGGCGCGGCGGGGTTATGCCATCACGGGTATTGATAATTCGCCGGGTATGTTGGCGCGGTTGAAGACACGCTTAGCGCAAACCTCGACGCGCCACATCGCTACTCCGCCCACGATCGTCCAAGCTGATATGTTGAGCTTTAAATTAGAGGCGGCCCCGCCCTTTCACTTGGCGCTCATGCCCTTCAATACGTTCATGCACTTGCTCACGCTGGATGAGCAACTCGCGGCTCTCACTGCGATCCGCGCGCATTTGGCGATGGGGGCGGCGCTGGCGCTGGATATGCCCAACCCAGGTGAAGTTTATGCGGCGCAGGAACAAGGGTTAACACTCGAGCGCGAATTTGCCGATGGCGACCGTTGGGTGCATCAGTTTTCGGCGATGACCTTGGATCGCGCGATGCAATTGGCGCACATCACATGGTTGTATGATTCGCTTGGGACGGATGGCTTTATTCAACGCACGGTGGTGCCACTGACTCTGCGGCACACGTTCCCCGGCGAGATGCGGTTGTTGTTAGAACGGTGTGGGTTTACGCTCGCGCACTTATATGGTGCGTATGACCAGACGCCCTTTGCCGAAGGCGCACCGCGCATGTTAGTGATAGCGGAAGCCGTTTAAGTGCTTAGCTACTTCTCACCACTAACACGGGCCGGTTGAGGGCCGAGATGATCTGATCGGCGACATCGTCAAAAAGATATTTGGCCAACCCGGACAAGGCATCATTCGGGAGGGGGGACTCATGCGCGCCGATGACGATCAGGTCATAGTCACCCTCGTTGGCTTCGGCGACCACTTCTTCCAACACCAATCCATACCGCAGTCGCGGTCGAATAGTGTTGCGTGCGCCGTGTTCGCGCACGAGGGCCATGGCGCGTTGCAGATGTTGGCCTTCGCGGGTGGCATCCGCAATCGCCGTGTCGGCTGAGACGCCGAGTTCGTCTTGTTTAACACCGGGGGCGAGTAGCATCTGTGACATCACATGCAAAATGGTAACCTCGGCATTGAACCACTGCGCGATTTGCCCCGCCCAACGCGCCGGGCGTTCGCCGCGCGCGTCGCCACTGGTGCAAGCCAGCACGCGTAGCACCGCCGTGCGCCGGCCTTTAACGATGAGCGCGGGAATGGGCGAATAACGCGCTAAGCGCGAGGCCACCGACCCAAACAACAACCGCGCCAAGCCCCGCCGCCCACGCGACCCGACGATCAAAAAGTCATATAAACTGCTCCGGGCTTCAGCGATGATTTCATCCGCCGCTTGCCCTGCGCTAATTTTTTCGTGTGCGGCGACCGGCAATTGGCGTTGTACCTCGGCGAAGGCGGCGCGTAAGTTTGTTTCAGCGTTCGGCGTCGTCGCCACCCCGAACAAGGTCAGTTCGGCGGAGGCCGCGCGCGCCACCATGACACCAAAATCGGTGGCGATCTTCGACACCCGCGTTCCATCGGTTCCGATCAAAATTTGCATCGTGTTTTCCCTAATCAGCGTACAAACATCAGCGCCACTGGAATGATCACAATGATCGCCAAGAAAACGGCGAGATTGCGATTGGACGCGCCGATGATTTCAACCAGCCGCAAGAGCCCGCGCTCATACGGGTGATAAATTAGAAATAAAATCAGCAACGAGACAAAGGCCACGCTCAACATCTCGATCAGCACCACCGTAAACGCGCCTGGGTCGCGGATAAGCAAGGCGGCCACGAGTGTATCTACAAAGGTGGTGATGTTCGCACCCATAATGTACGGGATGACATTTTCCCGGCGGATGTATCCGCGCGCCGAGAGCGGCACCAGCAACGAGAGCGACACAGAGACCGACATGGTGATCGTAGTGATCCCGGCCCCCAACGCAAACGTCACCAGCGGGCGATAGAGCATTCGCGCCATGCCGCCAAATGCGCCCTCTTTCAATTTCATATCGGGTAGGGAGTGATCGATCAGATTCAGGCTATACCACAACACGCCAAAACCGAGCGCAAAGAGACAGAGCTGAGGCCATGGCGTGGGCAGGATATACGCCAGCGAAGTGTTAGCACCTGCGACGAGCGGGTTGAACACGACATCCATGAGCGAATTGAGTTCGCTTTGCGCGCTGTGCGGGTGAAACCCATCGAGGGTGCCCGCTTGCAACAGCCAATAGCCGATGAGCAAGGCGGGCACATAAATCGCATAGGTCACTAACAGTGAGAGCAAGCCCATCGCGAGACTCACCTTGCGTTCGTGGCCCCGCAGTGCATAGACAAAACCGAGCCCAAGCACGATGAACGAAGCGCCAAACCGACTCCCAGCGATCATGGCGAAGGTGCCCACTTTGTCAATCGCGCCGGCATCAAAAAAAGTGAGGGCCGTCGCGGCGACCGGCGAACCGGAGAGGACGAGGTAGGCAAAGAGCCAGCCAAAGCCGAGCGCGTTCCACATATTGCGCACGGCGAGTCCATCGCGGATGAACGGCACTAAAACTTTTGCGCCGCTCTTGAGGAGTTGGATGGCGAGGATGAACAAAAACAGCGAGACGACGAAAATGCCAACCTTGCGCCAGTTGACTTGGCTCAACCAAGAAGGGGCGGCGGGGGTCATACCTCTCCTGTGAGTTCTAAGGTGAGTTGGTCAAAATAAGCGACTAAATACCGGTGGCGCGCCTCGGCGAGGGCCTGTGCTGTGGGCGTGAATAAACGATCTTTGACGTGGCGGAGTTTGAACAAAAATTCGTGGTGCGGTGTGTGCGGTTCGCCCGGCTCTTTTTCGCCGGTCTGTTTAAATTTTTCGGAAGGCAGTTGCAGGAGCGGTTGCCCCGCTAGCGCGGCGTAAGCCACGGTGCGTGCCACCCCAATCGCACCCAAGACATCTAGTTTGTCGCAATCAAATAGAATTTTTGCTTCTAAAGAATGCGGCCGTTCGGCCCCTCGGAAGCGGTGCGCGCGGATGCAATGCAAAACGGCCTCCGTCCGGTCTGGCGACCAGCCTTCGGTGGTCAACACCGTACGGGCGAAGTCGGCGGCGGCGTGTTGATGGTTGGGCCGTTCGCCTTGCGCATCGGGTTCCGCCCCTGCGGCATCGTGTAGCAAAACAGCGGCGCGCAAAATTTCTAAATCCGCACCCTCGGCTTGGCCGATGCGTTCGGCCAAGGCCAACACGCGCAAGATATGGGCAAAGTCATGCACCGGGTCGGCGTGGAGGTAATACTGGCGCGCTTGGTCAAGCGTAGGCATGGGATAAGAGAAAAGGCGAGATACGCGGAGCATCTCGCCTTTTAGAGTCTTTGGATGAGCTGGATGAGTTGCAGCGCCCCGTTACGCGCTCGGCGTCTCGGGCTTCTTGCTCCCGATCTCCACCAACTGCAATTGGACTTGATACCGCTTGCCTTCGATCTCCAATTTGCCGTTGGCGTAATAGCCTTTGGAACCCGTCTTAAAATCTTTGGGGGGCAGGGTCATAACGCCCAAGACTTTGCCGTCGTCGGTTTTGAGTTCTGCGATGATGAGCATAGGAAAATCCTTTAAGCAAGCTACAGACACACTGGAAGATGCAATAAACGCGCCATCACCCCACCATCACCACCACGGCGAGCGCGTGTTCGTGGGTATGGCTGAGGCTGACTGACCATTCGCGCACTTGGAGTTGAGCGAGCAACTGGGCGGCCTTGCCCGTGAAGCGCAGACTCGGCTCGCCGCGTTCACCGCGCTCGATCTCGATCTCTTTCCATTCAATATCGCCAATGCCCGTGCCAAAGGCTTTGGCGGCGGCTTCTTTGGCGGCGAAGCGCGCGGCCAAGGCTGGGGTACGCCCGCCCGCGTCAATCAACTCTTGCGGCGTGAAGAAGCGATTAAAGAAGCGGTCGCCATGCCGCAAGATGGCGCGGTCAATGCGTTCAATTTCGATGAAGTCTATACCCGTGCGGAGCATTTGGAGGCTAAGTCGTTTTGAGTGAACCTCAAACCCTTAAGGCTCATGAGTCATGCGTTCGGCTCCGGCCCAGCAATCGCCAGCACATAATGCTTGGCGCTCAAAAATTCCTGTGCCACTTCCAGCACGGCGTCGCGGGTGACAGCTTGCACCAAGCCCGGATAGCGTTGGAAATAATCCGCGCCGAGTTGATAGAGTTCGACGGAACTGATCGAACTTGCCATACCTTCATTCGTTTCCATGCCAAGTGGCAGGCGTCCTAAGAAAAATGCTTGATTATCTTCCAACTCTTCAGCGGTGATCTTGCGTGTGGTGAATTTGGCGATCTCGCGCAAGGTGAGTTCAATGGCGCGCTGTTCGTTTTGGGGATTGACGCCAGCATACGCGCGCCACGCCCCCGGCCCCAAACCGCCATCTAGACTCGCGGCGGCGTAATAGGCCATGCCGCCCTTTTCACGTACATACTTGCCGATGCGCCCGCCCATCCCGAACACGCCTAAGATATTGTTCGCCAAACGCGCGGCGATAAATTGCGGATGGTCACGCTGGGGGCCAGGCGCGCCCAGCACAAAATCGCTTTGAATTTTGCCGGGCATGCCGATCCGCTTGCTGAGTTCGCCCGCCGGACGCGCCACCGAAGGCAGAGTGGGCGTGGCGGGTTGCGCTGGGTTGGCCCAATCGCCAAAGTATCGCTCCACGAGCTCAATCGCGGCCTCCGCGCGCACTGCTCCGACGATGGTGACGATCATCCCGCGTGGGCCAAAGTGCCGCCGATGAAAGTCCACCACGGCTTCGCGGGTGATCGCATTGATGGTGGTCGGGGTGCCGTCTTCGTCAAACCGATAGGGGTGATTGGGATACGCGAGTTCATAAAAGGCTTCATCTGCGCGAGCGTGGGTTTGGTTGGCGCGCATCGCGAGGCGTGTAAGCCATTCGCCGCGCAAACGTTCCAATTGGTCAACGGGAAACGTTGGGCGGCGAATGGCTTCGGCGGCCATGTCGAGCAATAGGTTTAAATCTTCGGCCAACGCCTTGCCATGAAAGCCCGAAGTGTGCGTGCCACTGGAGAAGCCGAGACTCGCGCCCACCGCTTCGATCTCTTCATAGATTTGATCAAACGAACGCCGGTCTGTGCCGCGCATCAGACTATTGGTGGTAAACCCGGCCAACCCCGCTTGGCTACCATCGGGCGCTTCCCACAATGCGCCCACGTAGAGATCGCTCTCAATGACGACGGAGGGGCTGGTATGATTCTCGCGCACTAAGACCACAATGCCGTTGCCCAACACCCGCCGCGTGACGTTGTGCGGGCCGGGGAGGGAGGTGAGGTCGAAGGAGGAAGTGGGTTTGGATTTAGGCATGGAAGAAAGTCATCAGTGTTCAGTCATCAGTGATCAGTGAGGTGAGTTTTACTGATCACTGTTCACTGAACACTATCCGGCACAAAATGTCCCACCGTCCGATTTTCTCGCCGCAAATACGTCTGCGCCACGCGCTGAACATCTTCGGCTGTGACGGCGGCTAGTTTTTCCAAGTAGGTTTCGAACCAGCGATAGGTATCAAAAATTTCGGTGTAGCCCAGCCAGAAGCCCTGATTGGTGACGGTCTCGGCCCCGTAAGCGAAAAGGGCCTTGGCTTGTTTAACGGCTTTAGCGAGTTCTTCGGCGGTGACGCGTTCGTTTTGCGCGCGTTCAATTTCTGCGTCGAGGGCTTGCTCAACGATGGCCGGCGTTTGGCCTTGCCGCACGGTGCAAAACAGGGTGTAGAGGAAGGGGTCAACCGTCGGGCTGAGGCCGCCCGAAACACCGGCCGCCAAACCGCTCTCCACCAACGCCCGATAGAGCCGCGACGATTTGTTGCTGGTGCCGCCCCCACCAAAGAAGTTGAAGGAAATCGCGCCCGCCAAGATCGAATCGAGCGCGACGAGGGGGTAGAAATCAGGGTGGGTCGCGTTGGGCGCGTGATAAGCGATCTCCAAGTAAGCCGTCTCGCCTTCGCCGGTCAGGGTGATGCGCCGTTCGCCTTTTTGCTCTGGCTCTGGGCGCGCAGTGGGTTGGACGAGCGGCGCGGCCTTGTAACCACCAAAGAGTTGCTTGATGCGCGCCAACATATGTTTGGCGTCAAAATCCCCGACGGCGACCGCAATGGCGTTGTTCGGCGCGTAATAATGCCGATAGTGGCCATACAAATCGTCGCGGGTCATGGTCTCTAAGTCCGCCATATCGCCGATGACTTCATGGTGATAGGAATGCACCCGAAACGCAGCGGCTTGCACTTCTTCGGCGAGGCGGAAGCCGGGGCTGTTCTCATGCCCTTGCCGCTCGGAGATGATCACCGTGCGTTCGGAGGCGACTTCTTTGGGCGGGAAGAGTGCGCGCCCCATGCGATCCGCTTCCAGTTGCAAGGCGAATTCAATTTTGTCACTGGGCATGGTTTCGTAGTACGTCGTCCAATCAATCCACGTCATCGCATTGCGCAGGCCACCATCGCGCATCACGATCCGGTCCGAGTATTCGCCGGGGAATTTCTTCGTCCCCTTGAACATCATGTGTTCCACCCAATGACTGATGCCAGTATGGCCAGGGCGCTCATGCCGCGAGCCCACACGGTACCACACCCACCACGAGATGAGCGGTGCAGTGTGCACTTCTTTGAGGAGGACGGTTAATCCATTTGGTAAGCGAGTGCGTTGGACACCGTTGGTGGATTTAGCCTTCATGCCTTAACCTTTGTTATTGTAGCCACGCCCGACGCCGCGATAGTGGAAGCCCATTTTCTGCAAATGCGCTGGGTCGTACAAATTGCGCCCATCCACGATCACGGGTTGTTTCATAGAGCGTTTGACACGCACGAGGTCGAGTTGTTTGAATTCATTCCATTCCGTGCAGATGATGAGCGCATCGGAGTCTTGGGCGACTTCATAGGCGTCTTCGCACAGGCGCACCCCGGGCAGGAGACGCCCAGCCACCGTCATCGCGACTGGGTCGTAGCCTTTCACCAACGCGCCTTCGGCTTGCAATGTTTGCGCCAATTCAATGGAGGGCGCGTCGCGCATGTCATCGGTGTTAGGCTTGAACGCGAGGCCGAGCAAGCCGATGGTTTTGCCGTTGACCGTGGTGAGTTGGTCACGCAATTTGCCGATCAGTAAGCGGCGCTGGTCATAGTTGATGTCAATGACCGCTTGCAATAGTTGCGGGTGTTTGCCTTGCACGTTCGCCATGTGCGCGAGCGCTTTCACATCTTTGGGGAAACATGAGCCGCCCCAGCCCAGCCCGGCATTGAGGAAGTGCCGGCCGATGCGTGGGTCGTAGCCCATGCCCGCCGCGACTTCTTTAACATCGGCCCCCAGCGCCTCGCAGATGTTGGCGATTTCGTTAATGAACGAAATCTTGGTCGCGAGGAAGGCATTGGAAGCGTACTTGATCATCTCCGCCGTGCGCAGATCGGTGATGACAATGGGCGCGCGCAAAGGGAGGTGCAAGTCCGCCACTTTCGCGGCGGCATCACGGTCAAGCGAGCCCAACACGGTGCGCCCTGGATTCATAAAGTCAGCGAGCGCCGTGCCTTCCGCCAAGAATTCGGGACACGAAACCACGTTGAACGGGATCGGTTTGGGTTGTTTGGAGCGGACGATATCCGCAACCCAATCGCCGGTGCCAACGGGCACGGTGGATTTGTTAACGATAATGAGGGGCGCGGTCATGTGCGCCGCAATGGCTTCGGCGGCGGTGCGCACATATTGCAGGTCGGCTTCGCCATCTACGCCTTCGGGCGTGCCAACAGCAATAAAGGCGAAATCGGCGTCACGTAACGCGGTGGAGTATTCGGTGGTGAAATGTAAACGCCCCGCTGTCACATTGCGCTTAACCATTTCTTCTAAGCCCGGCTCGTAAATGGGCAAGATGCCTTTGTTGAGATTGGCAATACGCTCCGCATTAATGTCTAGGGCTGTTATTCGGTTGCCCAGATCAGCAAAACAAGTGCCAGTGACTAGCCCAACATAACCCACGCCGATAACACAGATGTTTTTCATAGAGATCCTTGAGAGAAAGATAGTTAAAGGTGTGATAGGCGGATGATACCACAGCCTTTTATCCCCACCCTCTTTCCCTCAACTCTTCTTCATCAAAGCCAAAGAAATGTCCGAGTTCATGGATCAATGTGCGCCGGAGGTGATATTTTAATTCGACTTCCGTACGCGCCATGGCTTGGAGCGGTTCTTGAAACAACGTGATCCGATCGGGCACGAGCAACACGCTATCAGCGTGGCGGTTAATCAACGGCACGCCTTCATATAGTCCTAACAACGCCATGCCGGGCGGAGTTTGGTGGGGCGCGGCGCGATCGGCAATCTCCAACACCACCGTCTCCGCCTCGATTCGCAATTCAGTAGGCAGTTCGGCTAAAATATCGCGTGCAAGGGCAAAGGCCCAGCGCTCAAACTCTTCGCGGGAAACGCGCATCGGGTTATTCTAACGCAGACTCTGAGATCACTATGCAACTCACCATCCAACACCTCAGCAAACAATACACCCGCACGTTTTGGGGGTTACGCGACTTCTCGCTGGAATTGCGGCCGGGCGTCGTGGGCTTGCTCGGCCCGAATGGTGCGGGCAAATCTACGCTGATGCGCATCCTCGCCACCATCAGCCAACCCACCGAAGGCACGGTGGTGTGGAATGAGATTGATAGCATTAAACAGCCCGATGGCTTGCGCCGTGTGTTGGGCTATCTGCCGCAAGATTTTGGGGTATACCCCAATTTGAACCCGGTGGAGTTTTTAGAATACCTCGCCGCGATCAAAGGCGTTGAACCGCGCGCGGCGCGCCAACGGATTGACGAACTCCTGCAATTGGTGAATCTGGAAAATGCCCGCAAACGACCACTGGGTGGTTTTTCGGGCGGGATGCGGCAACGGGTGGGCATTGCCCAAGCGTTGC
>Ga0315912_10003824_pt1 | contig 14682 bp, 16 predicted proteins | sample VfabasoilMG_FD_204469 | JGI IMG/M metagenome (GOLD analysis project Ga0315912, IMG submission 204469) | Garden soil microbial communities collected in Santa Monica, California, United States - V. faba soil | ecosystem: Environmental > Terrestrial > Soil > Garden | place: USA: California... | reverse complement strand
CAGACGGGTGACAGCTAACTATACCAGCGTCATCTGTTAACCCTGACGCGTACGTTAGGGTTAGGGTTACAATGTAGTCCATGAGCGACCGTAACTCCCATCGCCACCTTGCCATCGTTGCGCCGGGCTTGTCACCAAGCCCATCAGACGCGTGCGATGCCTCGGCGCGTCGAGGGGAGGGCTCGCTGTCCCGCCCGGATGGGGAAGACGGGGAGCTGCTGCTCGTGGGTGATCTCGCCAAAGCCGTGGGCAAAACCGTGCGCGCGATTCATCTCTATGAAGAGCTGGGCTTGGTGCGCGCGCATGAGCGTTCCAAGGGGCGCTATCGGCTGTTCGCGCAAGATGCGCTGGTGCGCGTGCGTTGGATCATCAAGCTGCAGAGCTTGGGGCTCTCGTTGTCGGACATCCAAGCCCTGGTGCGCGGACAGAACGACGCGGCGTCCGCCAAGTTCGCGGCCATCCGCTTGCAAGAGGTCTACCTTGCCAAGTTGGTCGAAACGCGCAGCAAGCTGGCTGAGCTAAAGGCGCTCGAATCGGAGCTCGAGGCCAGCCTCGCGTTTCTCTCTACCTGTCACAGCGTGTGCGAGTCCGAAGTCTCTTCGGTTCACTCGTGCCCGACTTGCGCGCACCACGCGGAGCAGCCCAACCCCCCCGAGCTGGTCGCTGGCAGCCGCGTGAACTGAAGGAATCGAAAGCAATGGCACTCAAGTTTCCGATCTACATGGACAACCACGCAACGACGCCGCTCGACAAGCGCGTGCTCGAGGCCATGTTGCCCTATTTCACGCAAGATTTCGGGAATGCGGCGAGCCGCACCCATGCCTACGGCTGGCACGCCGAAGCGGCGGTGGAAGACGCGCGCGACACCATCGCCGACTACATCGCGGCCGAGTCCGGCAAGGAAATCGTGTTCACCTCCGGCGCTACGGAGAGCGACAACCTGGCCATCAAGGGCGTCGCCGAATACTACAAGGGCAAGGGCAACCACATCATCACCACGACCATCGAGCACAAGGCCGTGCTCGATTCGTGCAAGCGCCTCGAGAAAGAGGGCTACACCGTCACTTACGTGAGCGCCGGTCGTGATGGCCTGGTGAACCCGGCGGATATCGAAGCCGCGATCACGGACAAGACCATCCTGGTCTCCGTCATGCTCGCCAACAACGAGGTCGGCACGATCCAGCCGATTGGCGAAATCGGCGCCATCACCCGCAAGCGCGGCGTGCTGTTTCACTGCGACGCCGTGCAAGGCTTCGGCAAGACGCCGTTCGACGTCAGCCGCATGAACGTGGACCTGGCGTCGCTGACCGCGCACAAGATCTACGGGCCCAAGGGCGTTGGAGCGTTGTACGTGCGTCGTTCGAAGCCGCGCGTGCGCCTGGTCGCGCAAATGGACGGCGGCGGCCACGAGCGCGGAAACCGCTCGGGTACGCTGAACGTGCCGGGCATCGTCGGCTTCGCCAAAGCCGTGTCCATCTTCAAGCAAGAAGGCGTGGCAGAGGCGGAGCGCATCCGCGGTCTGCGTGACCGGCTGCACAATGCCATCAGCAAGGAGCTCGATTCTGTGTTCCTGAACGGGCACCCCGAAAAGCGCCTACCGGGGAACTTGAACCTCTCGTTCTCGTTCGTGGAAGGTGAGGGGCTGATGATGGCGATCAAGGACGTTGCCGTTTCGAGCGGCTCGGCTTGCACCAGCGCCAGCTTGGAACCGAGCTACGTGCTGCGCTCGATGGGCCTGGATGAAGAGCTCGCACATTCGTCGATTCGCTTCGGCCTCGGTCGCTTCAATACCGAAGAAGAAGTGGACTACGTGGCACAGCTCGTGATCGGCAAAGTCAAACGCCTGCGCGAGCTCTCGCCACTTTATGAGATGCACCAGCAGGGCATCGACATCAAATCAATTCAATGGGCCGCTCATTGAGGAAGGAACCACAACATGGCCTACAGCGATAAACTCCTCGATCACTACGAAAACCCGCGCAACGTCGGTACGTTGGACAAAGACGATCCGTCGGTCGGCACCGGACTCGTCGGCGCGCCTGCCTGCGGTGACGTGATGCGTTTGCAGATCCGCGTGAGCCCCGAAGGCGTAATCGAAGACGCGCGTTTCAAGACCTTCGGCTGCGGCTCGGCGATCGCCTCCTCTTCGCTCGCTACCGAGTGGATCAAAGGCAAGAACATCGACGAAGCCGCGGGCATCAAGAACAGCCAAATTGCGGAAGAGCTCAGCCTTCCGCCCGTGAAGATCCACTGCTCCGTTTTGGCGGAGGATGCGATCAAGAGCGCGATCGAAGATTACAAAGCCAAGCGCGCCGCGCGCCTGGCACTCGACGGCGCCGCCGAAGCGCCTACGAACAGCGCGAGCGCCCCCATCAGCCTCTGAGCAGAGAACCGAATATCGTCATGGAAACCTCATCCGCATCCTCCGAGATCCCCGCTGCGGCACCTTTGCCTTCCGAGCCCCCCAAGTCGCGTCGCGAGATTACCATCTCCGACAAGGCCGTGGTGTTCGCGAAGAAGAAGCTCGCCCAGCGAGGCACTCCGGATGCGGCGGTGCGTTTGGGCGTCAAAGGCGGCGGTTGCTCGGGTTTCTCGTACGTCATCCAATACGAGGACACGCCGCCGAAGGAGCGTGACACCGTATATGAGGTGGACGGCGTGCGTTTCTACGTCGACAAGAAGAGCTTCGTCTATTTGGCAGGCTCCGTGCTCGACTACGAGCAGACGTTGATGTTCCAGGGGTTCAAGTTCAAGAACCCTCAGGAAGCGTCGAGCTGCGGTTGCGGTCACTCTTTCACGGTTCGCTGAGGTGGACCCTTTCGAGACTTTGGGCGTAGAGCCCGTGTTCGGTCTCGATTTGGCGATACTCGAGCAACGTCACCGTGATTTGAGCCGCGCGCTGCATCCGGATCGGCACGCGGCTTCCGGCGCCGCCGAACGGCGGATGGCACTGGGCCGCGCGATCGAAGTCAACGAAGCGTATCGCGTGTTGAAAGATCCCGTGCGCCGCGCGGAGGCACTGCTTTCACTGCGCGGCGTAGCCACGGGAGAGGGCAAAGAACCGCCCGCCTCGCCGGCTCTGCTGATGGCGGTGATGGAGCGCCGCGAGGCCCTGGCTGAAGCGCGCCAAACGAAGAACGAAGCCGCGCTCACGCGCTTGATCGCGGAGGTGCACGCGGAAGCTCAGCGCGCACAGGCCGCGCTGGGCACTGAATTTGCCTCGACAAGCTCGAATTCCGCAGAAATCCTAAAGCGCATCGGCGAGTTGCGCTACTACCGGCGCTTCTTGGACGAAGCAGCGTCGATCGCCGACGATTTGTTGTGAGCCCCGAGCCCTCCGAACATGTTGCTCGATATTTTCGATCCTAAAGCCCCTCCGCAAGCCATCGGTATCGATTTGGGCACCACCAATTCGATTGTGGCGCATGTGCGTGATGGTCGCCCGGTGCCGCTCACGAACTGTGACGGGTCGGCGCTGTTGCCTTCGGTCGTACACTACGGCGCGGAGGGCTCGGTTTTGGTCGGACGCAATGCGGCGGCCTACGCCACGCGCGAGCCCGAGCGCACGATCGCGAGCGTCAAGCGCTTCATGGGCAGGGCCGCGGATGATGTCGAGACGAAGCGGCTCGGCGCATACAAGTTCGTGCCCGGAGACGCCTCGGTGGTGCGTTTCGATTTGGGCAAGCTGACACCGAGCGCGATCGAAGTCAGCGCGGAGATTTTGAAGAGCTTGCGCCAGAGCGCGATCGATCAACTGATGCACGTGGGCGGTGCGGTAATCACCGTGCCTGCGTACTTCGACGACGCCCAGCGCCAAGCCACTCGCGACGCGGGGCGCCTTGCCGGTCTGGACGTACTGCGCCTGCTCAACGAACCCACGGCAGCGGCCCTGGCCTATGGCCTGGACAAGCAGGAAAACGGCTTGTTTGCCGTGTACGACTTGGGCGGCGGCACGTTCGACGTCACGATTTTGCTGCTGGATGGTGGCGTGTTCCAGGTCAAAAGCACGGGCGGCGACAGCGCGCTCGGCGGTGACGACATGGACCGCGAGATCGCCGAGCGCATGCTGAGCGCAATGGGCGCGACGACTACGCAAACGCGCACTCCCGAAGTGGTGAGCATTGCCCTCGAGGCCGCGCGCCGCGCCAAGCACGCGCTCACCGACGCCGCCGAGGTACACCTCGAGTTGCCGCAGAAGGGTGGGGGCGACGTGCAGTTTTCGCTCACGCGCGCCGATTTCGATGCCTGGATCCAGCCGCTCTTGGAGCGCACCGGCAAATCATGTCGGCGCGCGCTGCGTGACGCGGGGCTTTCTGCATCCGAGTTGAACGGTGTGATTTTGGTGGGTGGCTCTACGCGCGTGCCGCGCGTACGTTCGTACGTTCGAGAGCTGTTCGGCAAGGAGCCACTCTCGGACATCGATCCGGATCTGGTCGTCGCCTACGGCGCGGCGATTCAGGCGGACCTCTTGTCGCGCTCGAGCGACGAAGTGTTGCTCTTGGACGTGCTGCCGCTCTCGCTCGGCATCGAGACCATGGGCGGCGGGGTCGACAAGATCTTACCCCGAAATACCGGCATCCCCGCGGGCGCGAAGGCGACGTTTACGACCTACGCCGACAACCAGACGGGCTTCGACCTGCACGTGGTCCAGGGCGAGCGCGAGATTGCCAGTGATTGCCGGTCGCTCGCGCGCTTCAAGTTGAGCGGCATCCCGCCTTTGCCGGCTGGGTTTGCGCGCTTGGAGGTCAGCTTCAACGTCGACGAGAACAATCTGCTCAGCGTCAAGGCCGTGGAGCTGACCACGGGCATCACGCAGAGCGTGGAAGTGAAACCGAGCTACGGTTTGACCGACGAAGAGGTCGAACAAATGTTGATCGACGCCTTGGATCACGGAGAGAGTGATTTCGAGCTGCGTCGCTTGCGTGACGCGCAAGTGGAAGCGACGCGCATCTTGCTAGCGACGGACAAAGCGCTGGATAGCGACGCGGACTTGCTGGACAATGCCGAGCGGGCGCGAGTCGAGCAAGCGCTGACCGAGGCGAGGCGCGCGGCGTCGTCCGCCAGGACCGCCTCGGTCGTGGAGAATGCCATCAGCGCGCTGGATGACGCCACTCACGAGTGGGCTGGGCGGCGCATGAATCGCGCGATTCAGTCGGCGATTGCCGGAAAGAACTTGGGCGCCGTCGAACGCAGCGTGGCGCATGCAGCGGGCGTCGAAGCCCACTTGGCCAACCACTTGGAGCGACAGCCGCGATGACAATGGTCCGTTTTCTCGAGCATGGCGTCGAAATCGAAGTGCCCGTGGGTACGACGCTGCTGAAGGCGGCCAAGCTCTCTTCCGCGCCAGAGGGCGACGCCTGCGGTGGGGTGTGTGCTTGTTCGACTTGCCACGTGTACGTGGAGACTGGCGCCGACTTGCTCACGCCGGCCGAGGACGACGAAGAAGACATCCTCGACAAGGCCTTCGATGTGCGCATGAACTCACGCCTCGGCTGTCAGGCGAAGATTCAACGCGAAGGCTTGATTGAGCTACGCATCTCCAAGGAAAGCCTGGATGCGTATTACAACGAGCATCCGAACGTAAAGCGTCCGCAATAGGACGTGAAGCTCCGGCTAATTGCCGGTCTGAATGAGTTGGCTGGTACGCACGTTGCAGCCCTCGAAATCACCTGCGCTACAGCGGGCAGAATTCGAGGACTCAATGAGCGAATCCGACTCAGAGCGTGACACGCTGCCACGACCAGACTGGCACAAGGAATGGACGGATCTCACACCGGCGGCGCCGCGTCCGCCCAAGCCGCCACAGGCAGGCAGCATTGTTGCCGTGGATTTGCCTCCTTTGCGCGAAGTGAAGGAAGATCGCGGCGATGAAAGCCAAACCGAAAGCCGCTCCGAAATCCACCGCCAAGAAGGTCGCAAAAATTGCCAAAAAGGCGGGCAAAAAGGCCGGGAAAGCGGTCAGTGACGCCAAACAGGTGGTCAGCCGCACCGCCAAAACTGCGAAGAAAACCGCCAAAGCCAGCAAGAAGAAGTCAGCCAAGACTGGCATCGTGGCAGCCATGAAGCGCGCGGAAGCCAAGGTGGCCGCCGTGGCAGAGGCGATCGTAGAAGTCGCGCAGGAAGAACTCGAAAAAGCCAAGCTCAGCGTGAGCAAGATTTCCCGCAAGAAAAAGTGAAGGAGCGTGCCCAAACGGCCGAATTCCGACAGTTCGGCCCGTGGGCAACTGATGCAATATTGCGCGGCCTACAAATAACCACTCACTCACTCGTATCGACTAGTCTTATCCCATCCTGAGACAGCGCCGTATCTTGGCGACGGTCGGACCTTTTCACGATGCGACTACGGCTAGCTCCTTCGGCTTTGTGTGTTTGCGCGGCTTTGCTTCTCGCTCGGGGAGCATTCGCTGAACCCTTGCGACTCCATGCCGAGGCGGGTGCCGCGCATGCCATCAGCGGCTACCAGAAGGACGAGTTTGGTTGGGGCGCCGCGGGGCAATTGGCGCTGGAGCTACCTGTCGACAAGGTATTCGGCGTGCAACTCGAGCTCGGAACCTTGTGGCTCAGCCAAGGAAGCGCGCCCGCCAGTGCGCGGTTCGAGCGCGGTGGCGCCGCTTCGGCATCGAGCCTCGGTTTGGGCATGCGCGTTCGGCCGTTCGCCAATGGCTACCAAGGAAAATCGCCGAGCTCTGCTGGCCTGTGGCTCGCCGCGGATGCGGGCGCCACGCTGACCAACGGGCTCGTGCGCGGCATGCTCGACGCGCACCTCGGGTACGACTTCTTGGATCACAAGGGACGACGCGCAATCGGTCCGATGGTCTCGTTGCTGCACGTGTTTCAACCCGACAGTGAGTTGCGCCCCGAGGACGCGAACATCCTGCAGGTCGGCGTGCACCTGATGTACGACTTCGGTCCGGGTCTGAATCCGAACAGCGATCGCGATCACGACGGTATCTTGGACGACACCGATCGCTGCCCCGACGTTCCCGAAGACAAGGACGACTTCAAAGACCAGGACGGCTGCCCCGACGACGACAACGACCAGGACGGTATCCTCGACAAGGTCGATCACTGTCCCGACGAGGCCGAAGACAAAGACGGCTTCGAAGACGCCGATGGCTGCCCGGACGAGGACAACGACAAGGATGGCATCGCCGATCCGGTCGACAAGTGCCCCGACGTGCCGGAGGACAAGGACGAATTCGAGGACGCAGATGGTTGTCCCGACCCGGACAACGACAAGGACGGCATCCTCGACGCTCGTGACTTGTGTCCAAACGAGCCGGAGACCGTCAACGGCTACGCCGACACTGATGGTTGCCCCGACGAAGATCAAGTGCGCGTCGTGGGCGACAAGATCGTGCTCGACGATCGCGTGCACTTCTACGTCAACAGCTTCATCATCCGCAAGATCAGCTACCCGCTGCTGACGCGCTTGGCCAAGCTGATCGCCGACCACCCAGAATACGTGCACGTTTCCGTCGAAGGACACGCGGACGAGCGCGGCCCGGACAACTTCAATCAGAAGCTGAGCGAGGATCGCGCGCGGGCGGTGATGGAATTCTTGGTCAAGCAGGGGATCTCCCAAGAGCGTCTGAGTTCGATTGGCTACGGCTCGACGCGCCCGCTCGTGGACACCAAGAACGAGTACGCGCTCCTACTCAATCGCCGCGTCGAATTCACCGTCACCCGTCAGCTGAAGGCCGACGGCACGCCGATTGTGGGCGCTCCCTCGCTCAATCCGATCAAGGAGATGGTACCTCCGAATCCGGAGGACGCTCCAGCAGCCGATGAGCCGCCGCCTGCCTCTGCGGAGCCGAAGCCGGCGCCTGCCGCTAGCCCCAAGGGGGGCGCAAAATGAGCAAGAGTTTCGCTAAGGGTCTGGCGTTTTGGGCGGTGCTGTTGGCCCTGGCCTTTCCGGCCGCGTGCGGCAGCAGCGGCGTGGTCGGTGGTCGCTGCGCGGCCAGCCACGTCGAGTGCAATGGTCAGTGCGTCGACACCCTGAATGATGCCAACAATTGCGGCGGCTGCGGTCGCAAATGCAAGCCCGGCGTCAGCTGCGAAGATGCATTGTGCGACGGCGTTCCCGCCGACAACGGCGGCGCCTCGGGTAACGGCGGTGCCTCGGGCACCGGCGGCGGTGACGGTTCAGCCGCTGATTCCGGCACGAGCAACGGTGGGGCTGCGGGCGAGGACGACGCGGGCAACTTGACTGATGCGCACCCCGACGGCGATGCCGGTTGCGTGCCGCCCTACAACACGGCGGCCCACTGCGGCGACTGCCGAACCACGTGCTCGGGGTCGAAGCCGAACTGCGCGCCGTACGGCCAGGATGAATTCGTGTGCGTGGCCAACTGCCAGTCCCCGCTCGTGGAGTGCGATGGGCAGTGCGTGGAAGGAGTCTTCAACACGCCTGACGATTGCGGCGCGTGCAACGTGACGTGCTCCGGAAATACGCCGCTTTGCTCGCCGAACTCGGACGGCCGCTTTGTCTGCAAGAGTCTGTGCGATGCGCCGCTGGTCGAGTGCAATGGCCAATGTGTCGAAGACATCTTCGATACTCCGGAGGCCTGCGGAGGCTGCAACGTGCAATGTCCGAAGGCGAGGCCGACGTGTTCGCCGGACAACGCGGGCAACCACAAGTGCGTGCTGGTGTGCGATGACCCGCTCAAGGAGTGCAACGGGCAGTGTGTCGATTTCAACATCGACGCCAACAATTGCGGCAGCTGCGGCAACGTCTGCGGTTCCGGCATCTGTCAGGGCGGGATGTGCGTCGGCGCGTACGACGGCAACATGATGCTCGCGTGCATGAACTATCAAACACCCGTGCAGGGGTCGCCCCAGACCGTGTTGATGGGCAACGCCGTGTTCCTCACGCTGCGTGAGCCGGTACGCATTCTGGCCTATACCGAGTTCGCGTCGGCTGCGTCACGCGCCAAGGTGGATTTGGACATTGCCTACGCTGCCAGCGCACGCCAGCGCACGTTCACTTTGAGTCCGCTCGACAAGTACAGCAGCGCCAGCGCAACTCTGAACATCACCAACTACGAAGTGTTCCTGATCTACGATCAGGCAGACGCGCCGTCCGGGCAGATGGCGACCGTGGGCGCCGCTTGGAAGGTGAGTTCAGTGCTGGATTCCTTCGCGGCGGCGGGCGGCATGATCATCGTCTTGAGCGGTGGTACGAGCGAGATGGATCAGTTCCTGACCAGCTCCGGACTGCTGCCAGTGAGCGCGCAGACTCCAGTGACGACCGGCTCTACCTTGTACAAGTCAGCGCTCGGTGACGCGCTCGGCGCCAACCTGATTTCGCCCTTCGCCGCACCCGGGGAATCTTGCACGTTCACGACGACCGCGATGAACGACGCCAGCACCACGATCGTGGTGCGAAACGCGCCCGCGGGCGGCGGAGATCCGGTGGTGGTGCACCGCGTGATCCCCGCTCCCACCAGCCCCTGAGCGCTCAGTGGGCCGCGGCGAGCGGCAAGATCTGCTCGCGTAGAGCGATGATTTGTGCGCGCGCGGCTTCTTTCAAGCGCGGCACGTCCTTGTGCGTCATGCCCGCGGTGGAGATGGCTTTGCCGATGGTCAAGATGCCGCGCGCGTGACCCGGACGCCAGTCATGCTTGGACAATGCGCTTTCCGTGCCGGCGACGGCCATGGGCAGGATGTCCGCGCCCGTATCGATGGCGAGTCGAAACGCGCCGTCCTTGAACGATTGCAGCTCACCCGTCTTGGAGCGAGTGCCTTCGGGAAAGATCATGACCGGCACACCCTGCTCCAGCCAGCGCGCGCACTGATCCAGCGCGGCCTTGGAGGCCGAGGGTGAGGCGCGGTCGATCGGGATATCTTTGACCAGCCGCATGCTCCAGCCGATGAATGGCAGATTGAACAGCGAGCGCTTGGCGAGCCATTTCATCTCCCAAGGCACGTGCGAGATCAAGAACACGTCCGTGTGTGAGCAATGGTTGCTGACGCACACGGTTTTGCCCGGATTGGTTGGGATTTCACCGTGGATCCGGAAGCGCCACACGGGTGAGAAGCTGGCCGCTACTTTGGCTACGCCACGCAAGGTGCGACCGCTCAGAATGCGCCGTTTATCGAACCAAAACGTGGGCAGATACACGATCACGACGGCCACCCAGCCCAGGGCAGCGACCAAGAAAAGCTCGATACAGGCGAGGATCGCTAATATTGTGCGCACGTTTGGACTCGGCGGGTCCTAACATAACCTTACCCGCCTGTTCGACCGCTGATGGAAAAATGACCTGGAATTCTGCCACTTCCGAGGCCGGGGCGCTAAGAGCAGCGCTAAGAGCCCATGCGCGCCAGCCGCTCGCGCTGCTCGCCGCCTTGTTGCTGATTTGCGCTGCGACGCTCTGGGCGCCCCCCGCCGGGCGCACGAGTTGGCTTCTGGAGGTGACGCCAGGCTTGCTGATGGTGCTCTGGCTGGGCCTCGCGTATCGGCGCATGCCGCTGTCTCATTGGGTCTACGCGGGCGTGTTCGTGCACGTGCTGATCCTGATCTACGGAGGCTGCTACACCTACGCCCTCACTCCGCTCGGTAATTGGGCCAAAGAAGCCTTTCACCTCGCGCGCAATCACTACGACCGCATCGGTCACCTCGCGCTCGGCGTGTTTCCGGTGTTCGTGGCGCGTGAGGTCCTGCTCCGCAAGACACCGCTCGTGCGCGGCGGTTGGCTGTCGTTCCTGAGCGTGAGCGTGGTCTTCGCGTTCGCGGCTTTCTGGGAGCTGCTCGAGTGGTGGACCACGCTCGTGGTGGCGAGCGATACGGGCAGCGCGTTCCTCGGTTCGCAGGGCGACGTCTGGGACGCGCAATGGGACATGTTCCTGGCCCTGCTCGGCGCGAGCTTCGCTCTGCTGCTCGGATCGCGCGCGCACGATCGCTCGATCGCGCGCGTGCCGTATCCGAGCGCCTAGTGTGACCCAGTCAGCGTTGGGCTTCGCTCATTCCTTGCAGCCCGGTGCACCGCTCCGCGCCCGCAGAGTCGTGGTCGGGGCGTTGGTCGCAGCCAGGCCATCGCGGACCGCCGTCTGCGTGCTGCCGGTGGGCGTGAAAGAGGCCATGGGCAGCGCGTACAACGTGAACTCGTAGACGTTCCCACACTTGCCCGAGCCCTGAAAACCATTGCCGCTGTAGGCGCGTTGTGATGAGCCCGCGGGCACGCTCGGCATGGCGGTCGTTTCGAGACCGGCCGGGAGCATGCGTGTCGCGCCGGGGATGTTCCACATCACCCAGTGCACGAAGGGCTTTCCGCCCGACATCACCGTGAGATCCTGCAGCACGATCGCGTAGCTCTGAGTGCCACTCGGACCCGCGGTCCAAGTCAGCTCGGGCGACTTGTTGTCTCCCATGATGCTCGTGCCGATGTTCTCCTTGGCGAACACGGGGCACACGGTCCGGTTGTCCGGTGAGCAACCTGCCGCCGCGGTCAAGCCCGGGCTCGTGAGGGTGAAGCTCCCCGTGCTGCCACCGCCAGTGCCGCCGTTGCTGCTTCCGCTAGTACCGCCGGCTCCTGCGTTGTTTTTCGCGCCACCGCTGCCACCTACGCCGGCACCCGCTGCGCCGCCGCTGTTCGTGCCACCAGGCGCCGCGCCCGCTTGCGCACTTGCACCGCCCGTCCCGCCTGCGCTGCTGCCGCCCGCGGGGCTGCCAGCCGTGGGCGCACCTGCGCTCGTGTTCGCGCTGCCGCTCGTGCCCGCACTGCCGCCGCTCGTGTTCGCTTTCCCGCCGCTCGACGCGCCTGCGGAGCTCGAGATCGGCTCAGGCGACGAGCTGCAGGCCGTGGTGACGGTCAAGCAGGAAATCAGAGTCGGACAAGCCCAGCGCGCGAATAGCCCAAGAGTGCTCATGACCGCGCACTAGCACGCGTCGCCGGGCAATGGGACAGAGGCAGATCGCTTTTTCGTTCTCGTTCGCTCGCACTCTCGGGCAAGGTGGAATTTTCTCAGCTCGCCGTCGCGACCGACGCGCGACAAGCAGAAACCTTGCTCCCCGCGCTCGTTGCGAGCGCGCACTCGAGCTTGACAATCACGATCTTCCGCGCCCTCGTCCGCGGTGAGTCGGCGAATACCCGCGAGGTTTATTCCCGGAAGGAGGCTACTTCGTTTCAATAATCATACGATTACCAAGCGGTCACTCAATCGTGGAAAATCGTAGGCCGCGCCTGCCTTGACAAGGCTTGCCCGCGGCACAACCCTCGCTGAACGGAAGCCGCGGGGAGACCCAGGCGATGACGAGGTCGAGTCGGTGCGCATTCGTGCAGGAGACATCCTAGACGACAAGTTCGTGGTGATTCACGCTGGCATTGGTGACGCCTTCGACGTGATGACCGCCATCGATCTACGCTTGGATGCTCGCGTCGCGCTCCGAGTGGTCAGCACGGACCTGCCAGAGGTCAAGGCGCGATTCCTGCGCGAGGCCGCGGCCACCTTCTTGCGCCCGCGCAGCGAGCTGATCGTCCAATCGCTCGACTATGGGACGTTCTCGGACGGCGCTGCATACCTCGTGATGGAGTATGTCGACGGCATCGAATTGTCGGAGCTGATTCGGCGGGCGCCATTCTCGTTCGAGCGAACCGTCAGCTGCTTTTTGCAGACTTGCAGCGCGGTCATTCAAGCTCACGAAATGGGACTCCGGGCCTATCTGCGCACCAGAAACGTGCTCGTGCAGGATGTGCCGACCAGTGCGGCGCGGGTCAAAGTGACCGGGATTGGTATCAGTCCGCTCGTGAACTACCAAGGTCACATTCCGGGTTCGCGCGCCGAGCTGGAGCAATCACTGCCCTACATGGCGCCCGAGGAACTGTCGGGCTCGGCCTCCGATCATCGCGTCGACATCTGGGCCTTGGGCGTGGTGTTGTACGAGGCCGTGATGGGGCGGCGGCCGTTCCGGAGCGGTGGCGTTTCCGAGCTGGTGAGCCAGATCTTGCAGAGCTTGCCGGATCTCTCGCTGCCCAGCAGTGCGCCTTCGGGAGTGCTGCGCGTCATTGCCAAGTGCCTGCAACGCGAACCGCGGGGGCGATTCGATAGTGTGCGTGCGCTGGTGGCCGCGCTTCTCGAGTTCGCTCCGGGTGCTCGCTGCGTCTAGCTCTCGCTGGTCATCGGGTCCGAAGCGCCCGTGGGCTCATTTCGTCGGAGGCATCTCGCCTCACGGGCGCACGAGCGCCACGAACGCTGGCTGGGGCATGAACGCTCAATGGTCGCTCCTTTCGCCGATTCGCAGAGCAACATTCTACCTTCGAGCGAGCCGAGAAGAGTGGCAACGGTCTGGTGTCGATCTTGCTTTGGCAGCGGTCGATGCTTCGCAAACGCTGCTTGTTGGGTTCAGTGATGGTTGGGGCACTCTTGATGGGTCCGGCTTGCGCGGGCAAGCCACCAGACGAAGGCGGCACCACCGATTCGAACACGTCCACCGACGGCGGCACGGGCGGCAAGCCTGGTTTGCACGCGGGGGACGAAAACGATGGCAGGAGCGCAGGCAGCACGGGCATGGCCCTCGCTGAAGGCGGAGAAGGCGGAGAAGGCGGAGCCGCGCCGTGTAGCGGATGCGCGAGCGGCTTGTGCTCGGAAGATGGCACGTGCGTCGATTGCTTGCCCAGTAACGACCATTGTCCGACAGGCCAGTTCTGTACGGAGCGTTACGAATGCGCGCAAGGCTGCAAAGACAACGCAAGCTGCGCCAGCGGCGCGTGCGGTAAAGATCACAACTGCGAACGTTGCGTGAGCGACAGCGAATGCACGTCTGAGTTCCTGTGTAGCGCGGGTAGCTGCACGGCGGCATGTGGCGCGGAGCAAGAGGGCACGACCACCGGTTGTCATAGCGGCATGATCTGCTGCGCGCAGCGTTGCAGTGATTTGGCGATCGACAGCCGCAATTGCGGCGCGTGCGGCAACGCCTGCGGCGCGCGCCAATTCTGTGGGCTCACTGCTTGCGCAAACAGCGCTGAAGGGGGAACTGCAGGCGAGGGCGGCGCGACGGGAGCAGACTCTGAAAGGTGCGTCGTGTGTCACGACACGACGCTCGCGAACCTCTGTTCCGTGGCCAAAGTGACCGTAATTTTGGACACCAATAAGAACTCGAGTGACGGTAATCGCGTGCCGGGTCGGGCTCTGGGCGCCGCGCTCAGAGACCAATGCTTACCCAAGCCGCAGCTCGCGGAAGCCGAGCAAGACAGCGCAGCCGCGCTCAACCTGACGACGGGCAGGCCGGTTTCGGACAGCAGCGAGCTCTTGGTCGTCGCCGGCGGTCCGTTCTTTCAAAACCTCGAAGGTTACCTGGAGGAGCAGCGCATCACCCCCCTCTACTGGAATGCGACCGGCGAAGTGACGGAGTTCCGCAAAACCGCGACCAAGCAAGTCGTGGCAAGTCTGCCCATCGCCGGCGATCATGAGTCGCACGATATCTTCATCATTCAGTTCATGCGCGACGCCGCGAGCGGTTCGCTCGTGCTGAACGTGCAGGGCTTCTGGCTGAGCGGCACGGTGGCCGGTGCGTATCACGTGAGCCACGCGCTCTTGGCCGAACTCGAGCAGCAAGATCAGGCCTGGTATGCCTACGAATGGACCGACCTGGATGGCGATCGGGCGCCCGATTTGAACGAAATCCATCTCCTGGAAGCGGGCCACTAAGAGCCGGCCGGCTCCTTCTCGGGGCGGGAGCTT
>Ga0315912_10003823_pt1 | contig 14687 bp, 10 predicted proteins | sample VfabasoilMG_FD_204469 | JGI IMG/M metagenome (GOLD analysis project Ga0315912, IMG submission 204469) | Garden soil microbial communities collected in Santa Monica, California, United States - V. faba soil | ecosystem: Environmental > Terrestrial > Soil > Garden | place: USA: California... | reverse complement strand
ATCGGATAACCCAACAACCCTGCCCCCCCCATGTTGGTGAATAGCTCTTGAAACTCATTATCCACTCGAAACCCGGTCTCCGAAAAATAAAACGGATCCGGGCCCGATTGCGCCGGAGGCTGGGCCTGGTTTAGGGCAGTGAGCAAGAAAATGGCAATGAGGCTGAGGCCAACACCAACTAGTTTTTTCATGGCAAATCCCTCCTCCTCCAAACAGAGAAGGTTATAAGATTATTATAATGTTTGCCTTATCGCGAATCAAGCAGAAAAAATTTTTATAACCCCCTGTTAACTTTGATCGCCCCCTCACCCCTTCTCTCCAGTGCGCAACCGCCCATAGCTCTCATACCGTGAAGTGTGGATCTCGCCGCGTTCCACCGCCGCGCGCACGGCGCAGCCGGGCTCAGTCAGGTGCGTGCAATCACTAAACTCGCACTGCGCCACGAGTGGCTTGATCTCAACAAAATAGCCATCTAATTCTTCTGGCTCAATATCCCACAAGGCCAGCGCTTTTAGCCCCGGTGTGTCCGCGACAAAACCACCTTCCGTTAATGGCAACAATTCGGGGAAAACGGTGGTATGCCGACCCTTAGAGGTGGCCTGGGAGATCGCGTTGGCTTTAAGCCCCAACCCCGGCTGAACGGCATTGAGCAGGCTCGATTTGCCCACGCCCGATGGCCCAGCCAATGCTGATAACTTTCCGCGCAACTGATCACGCAACGTTTCAACCCCCTCGCCCGTGAGCGTAGACGGATAAACGACTGGATAGCCAAGCACACGGTACAGCTCAAACGTCTCGCGCGAGGCAGCCTCCGTGACTAAGTCGGTCTTGTTGGCACAGATGAGCGCGGGCAAGTGCGCCGCTTCGGCGATCACGATGAAGCGATCCAACATGCGCCGTTTGGGGAAGGGCTCCGCGCAGGCGAACACGAACACCACCTGATCTAAATTCGCGATCAACACTTGCTCGGTGTTGAGTAACGGATTGGGCGCGCGGCGTGAGAGCGAGCGCTGGCGGGGCGCGATGTCTTCGATCATCCCTTTGCCATCGGATTGAAGCGACAGCGTGACGTGGTCGCCGAGGGCGGCGAGATCGGTTTTGTGGCGCGCTTGCTTCAGCCGCCCGCGCAAATGACACACGATGTCACCTTGCGCGGTGTGAACGGTGAAGAAGCCACTTTGGGCTTTGCGAATGATGCCGGAGATGAGTTCGGTCAAAGGGTTAGGGTGATGGCGTGACAGTAACCGGAACCGGAACAGTAAATTCTGTTTCCCAGGGATAAAGTGTATAGGGGCGCCCGGTGAAATAAATTTCGACAATGCGTCGGAAGATGGGTGCGGCGAATTCTGATCCTTCGCCTTGATTTTCGACAACCACCACCATCGCAATATCTGGCTTGTTAGGGTTATGCCCTTCAGTATATCCGGCAAACCAAGCATGGGGCGCGCCTCCAGCCGGGTCTTCAGCGGTGCCGGTTTTGCCCGCGACTGGCGTTTCAAGCCCCAAAAAGATGTGGCGCGCCGTGCCATGGGGAATGCCCGTCACCCCCTCTAAGCCTTCTTTGAGCAAAGCCAGTTGCTCGGCGTTGAGCGGTAGTTTGCCTTGGGCGGTGGGCTTGGCCTCGTAGACTGGGTTGCCATCAGGCGGCACGACCCGCGCCACCACATGCGGTTGATAGAGCGTGCCGCCATTCCGAATCGCGGCCATTATTTTTGCAATCTGCAAAGGTGTCACCAATACATATCCCTGCCCAATGCCCATGTTGACGCTGTCGCCTGCTGTCCAACGTTCGCCATACGTCGTTTGTTTCCAAGCCTGATCAGGGATGAGCCCAGCGGCTTCATCTAATTCAAACCCCGTCGGTTGCCCTAGCCCAAACTGGCGCGCGACCTTTGGTGCAAAATCTGGATCGGCTTGATAAAGATTATAGGCGAGGTCATAGAAATATGGATCACAGGAGAAGGCCAGGGCCTCCACCAAATTAACGCTCCCGTGCGGCGGGACGCCGAGCGCCACCGTCCAATCATACTTCAACGCCGTCGGGCCAAGTTTGCTCCAAAGGCCGGTGCAATTAAAAGTCGTGTCGTGTTGATAGCCACCGTTCAAAATCCCCGCCGCCATCATCGAGATCTTAAACACTGACCCGGGTGGGTAAAGCCCTTGCGTCGCGCGGTTGAGCAGAGGCCGCCCTGGGTCTTCTAAGATCGTCTCCGGCGAGGCGCTATTGCGATTGGTGGGTTCAAAAAGATTCGGATCAAATTCGGGGTTGGAGACGAGCGCCAAGACTTCGCCAGTCTCGGGGTTGAGGACGACCACCGCACCCTTAAAACTACCTAAGGCTTCGCGCGCCGCCAGTTGTAATGACCGGTCGAGGGTCGTGTAGATAGCCTGTGCCGGGAGCGGTTGACTCTCAGCCAAGCCGCCTACTACTTGCCCATTGGGCGACACCACATAGAGTTTGCCACCACGTTGACCGGCGAGATATTTTTCGCCCCATGCTTCCAAACCCGCGCGCCCGACGCGCTCATCACCTTGATACCCTTGGGCCTGATAGGTGCTCAATTCTTCGGGTGTGATGTTCGACAGATAGCCCACCACTTGCGGCGCGACACCGCTATACGGATAGTAACGTGAGGTATAGCGACTCAATTTAACCCCGCTGAGACTCACCAACGCTTCAAAATTGGCTTGTACATCTTCCGCCGAGGCTTCGCCAAGTGGCACATACCAATCGGGGCGCGCCGCGGCATATTTGCTTTGGAGTGTTTCTGGCCGCAATTTGAGCAAAGCCGAGAGCGTGGTGAGCAAGGCCGGTTCGTCTGTGATCTCACCGGGTTGCACCCCAATCGCGACTGCTTCGCCTTGCACCGCCAAACCAAGGCCATTGCGATCATAAATGTTGGCGCGCGCCGGGATCGCGACCTCCATCCGTACTAAGTTGCCCTCCGCTAGTTCGGGCAAGATCATGGCGTCCGTCCACGAAATTTGCCAATGCCCATCAGCATAAATGAGGGGCATGGTGGCTTGACGCGGTGAGATGTCACCGACGATGGCGGTGTGATAGGTCACTTCATATAGCACTTGTGCCGTGAGGCCTAAATTGCGTGAAGAAAGGATGCGGGTTTCAAACGCAGTTAGGGTGGCGGTACGTGCAAAGTCGGCATAACGCGCTTGAAAATCCTCGCGGCTGATGGCGGCTTGACTGAGCGGTGAGAGGAAGGAATACATGCCGGCATAATCGCCCGCCTGCCAGGCCTCTAAAAAGGTGGTGGCTGTGCCTTGCGGGTCAGGCGTAACAGGGGTGGCTGTCGGCGGCGGGGGAGGCGTAATCGTTGGCGGGGGAGAAAAGACAGCGCAAGCGGTGAGCGTGAGCGTCGCTAAAAAAACAAAGCAATTTTTCAGTCTGGCCCCCCTTCTTGGGCTTGGGCGAAACGCAGGGTTTTTCAACAGCATAGGTTGTACATCACATGGGTGGTGCGGTATCTGGAACCATCCTAAATGATAGATGGTTGTGGAGATCAGGCGCCGTTTTGCTCAGCCCAACTTTCCACGATTTGATCCGTCAATTCCAGATAGGCGCTGGCCTGATGCACCTTCGCTACAAAATTTTCGGGCTCGGCCATTTGCAATAGTTCGAGGAACGCCAACCACTGGTCAGCGAGCGGGCTATCGCCCGGCAGGTTTTTCATGCACGCCTGCCAAGTATAGAGCATGAGCCAAACGCTTGCATACGCGCGGTCGTGTTGGATATACGTTTGCCAACCCCGCTCATAGATCAGGCGGCGCGCAGGATGGATTAATTCATCGGTTGGGGATTGCCCGGCTTGATAGGCGGCTGACCAATCGGCGAGCAGGCGTTGCGCCAACGCCGGGTTCGGGAAATCGGCCCCAAACACTGCCACAAACTCATCGTACCCATCGGCGCGCCCCAGTTGCCGCGCGGCGTTTTCCAACCGTGTGACGATCCGGCGCCCCCCGGCGGGCAGGCCGGTGAGGGTGATGAGCGCGTTAGCCGCGTTAAAGAGGGCGAGGCACAGATTAGGGATGGTGACCGGCGCGGAGGGCGGCTGACCCGGCAACAAACCGAGATGCAAATTTTCGCGGGCGCGCTCCATGAACGCCCGCGCACGGGTGGCGACAAAATCGGGGCGATGGAATTGGCCCCGCGCGCTCGATTGGGCGAGTTCAAAGAAATGGCGCGGGTCGTGCAAAAAATACGGCTCGCACAGTTCTGGCCCCAACCACGGGTGCACCCGCAACGCTTTGGGCGTGGCGTAGTCGCTCTTGGAGCGGATTTGGATGTCGAGGATGACGTGATCGGTCAGCCGGATGATCTCGCGCACCGCGGTGGGCGGTTCAGCGTCAATCAAGATCAGATCGATATCGGTCGCGTCGCCCAACAGCGGCTCGTTCGCCGCCACCGAGCCGGTGAGATACGCCGAGATTAGACTAGGGCGCGCCGCCATCCGTTGGGCGGCGGTGTCTTTGGCGATCTTGAGGAGGGTGGCGCGTTCGATCAGCATGAAAAGGAAGGGTGAAAGGATCAGGGCTAGGTTGGATTAAGCGCAAAACCTTTGGACATGGAGGTCACGGATGTTTGAGGCAGTGTTACCAGCTTTTATCTGTGTACGCTTTCTGTCGTGACTGTCGGTAGCGTGTTGGCTAACGGCAACGCCGACTGATAATTAATTCCGCGCATAGCGGTTTGAATCTGTTCTATCACCAAACCTAGGTCATTGGGATTATGCACGAAATTGAGATTTTCGGTATCAATCCGCAGTACCGGCGAGCGCCCCGGCGCGGCGAAGAACTCTTCATAGGCTTGATGTAACTCGGCGATATAAGCGCGCTCCATATTCTTCTCATACGTGCGCCCGCGCTGTGCGATGCGCTCAAGCAACACTTCCACCGGAGCGTTTAGAAACACGACCAGATCGGGTGGGGGGATTTTTTCGGCGAGGGCGTCATGCACCCGATGGTACAGGGTTTGTTCGTCATCCCGCAGATTGATCCGTGCGAAGAGGGCATCCTTGGCAAAGGTGTAATCGGCCACGAGCGCGCCAGCCGCCAACGCAGTTGGCACAGTGTGGTAGTGTTGGCGGTAACGTGAGAGCAAAAAGAAAATTTGCGTCTGAAAGGCATACCGCGCGCGATCCGAATAAAAATCGGAGAGGAATGGATTTTCTTCAAAGACTTCCAATAAGAGCTCGGCGTTGTACACCGGTTGGAGCAGGTGCGCTAGCGTGGTCTTGCCCACACCGATCACGCCGTCAATGGCCAGATACATCGCACACCCTCTCGATCACGTGTGGCAAAGTGCGGATGAAATGGCGCTGACAAAAATTCGTGATCTGCTCTAGGGTCGGGCGAGTAATCGTGTAGGCCATATGCGGGATTATACGTTAAGTTCTTATAACACCCATTAATAAGATAGCCGTTAGGTGAGTGTGTTAAAATTTCCAAAGAATTTTGTAAGACCTTTTAGATTTCATATTTGTCCACATGGACTTCCTTACCTCCCTCAACTCGCAACAACTCCAAGCCGTCACCACCCCGCCGGGGCCAACGCTCATCCTCGCTGGGCCGGGGAGCGGCAAGACGCGCGTGCTAACGCATCGCATTGCGTATCTCATCGGGCAGTTAGGCATCGCCCCGCGCAACATTATGGCAGTGACGTTCACCAACAAAGCCGCGCGCGAGATGAAGACGCGCGTAGAGACCCTGCTCGAAGGCAACTTGCGCGGCCTGACCATCGGCACCTTTCACTCCATTTGCGCGCGCTTCCTTCGGCGCGAGGCGGCGCATCTCCCTGTCACCGCCGATTTCGTGATCTTCGACGAATCGGATCAACAGGCGCTGGTCAAACAAATTATTAAAGAACTTAATCTGAACGATAAGCAATATAGCCCGCACAAACTGCTCAACAAAATTTCGGCGGCGAAGAACGAGCTGATCGGGCCGGAAGAATACGCGGCTAGCACTTACTTTGCCGAAGTGACCCAGCGCGTCTACGCGCGCTATCAACAATTGCTCATCGCCAACAACGCCCTCGATTTTGATGACCTGTTGACCGGCGTGGTGCAATTGTTTGACCGCCAACCCGACGTGTTGGCGAAGTATCAACGTTATTACGATCACGTTTTGGTGGACGAGTTCCAGGACACCAACACCGCACAATACACGTTGTTGCGGCGGTTGGTCGAGGGCAAGCGGAATCTCTATGCGGTGGGCGACCCTGACCAGAGCGTCTACCGCTGGCGCGGCGCGGACTATCGCAACGTGCGCCGTTTCCAAGAGACCTATCCCGACGCACAGGTGATCTTGCTGGAGCAAAATTATCGCTCGACCCAAGTGATCCTCGACGCGGCGATGGCTGTGATTGACCGCCATCCGGGGCGCACGCGCAAACAACTGTTCACCGAACGGCATGGTGGTGCGGAGGTGTTCGCCTATGAAGCCTACAACGAAACGGAAGAAGCGCAGTTCGTGATTGACACCATCGCCAAACTCGCCGCTACCGGCAAATGCGAGCCGGGCGATTGCGCGGTGATGTACCGCACCAACGCCCAATCGCGCGCGGTGGAAGAAGTGTTCGTGCGCGCCAATGTGCCGTACAAACTCGTTGGCGCACAACGTTTCTATGGCCGCAAAGAGATCAAGGACGTTTTAGCTTATCTGCGGTTAGTCCACAACCCAGCGGATACCGTCAGCCTGATGCGCGTGATCAACACCCCGCCGCGCGGTATCGGCGCGAAGACGCTGGAGCAGTTGACCGCCGCCGCCGCGAACGCCAATCTCTCCCCAACCGATGTGTTGCGTGACCTTGGCGAAAAAGAACAACGCTCCGAGTTCGCGGGCGTATTTGGTAACAAGGCTGGCCTTGCGCTTGCTAACTTCGGGCGCATGCTGAACCATTGGATCGTGGCCAAGGCGGATCTCTCGGTGGCGCAATTGATGGAGGTCATCACCGAGCGGATCAATTACGAAAACTACGTCACCGATAACGAAGAAGAGGGTGAAGACCGTTGGGCGAACGTGCTTGAGTTGCGCGGCGTCGCGCACGAGAGTGACGACGTAGACTTGGCGACGTTTCTGCAAGATGTCGCGCTGGTTTCTGATCAAGACACGCTCGCCGAGGCGGCCCAGTCGCCCACCTTGTTGACCCTGCACGCCGCTAAGGGGCTGGAGTTTCCGGTCGTATTCATCCTCGGGTTAGATGAAGGTGTGTTGCCACATCAACGGTCGTTTGAAGACCCAGAGGCCATGCACGAAGAGCGCCGCCTAATGTATGTGGGCATGACACGCGCCAAAGACCGACTGTATCTCCTGCGCGCGTTTCGGCGTTCGTTGTATGGCGACACCTCTGTGTCCACGCCCTCGCGCTTTCTCGAAGACATCCCCGACCGTTTGTTGGCGGGCAACTTGGCCCGCCGCGGCGCGCCAAGTGAAACGCGCCCCTCCAAAACCGAGACCGTCTATGCGCGCGCCACCCGTTGGGAATCGGCCTCCGCCGCGACGGCGGTGCCAGCCAAGCACAAATCGGGACAGCGCGTGCGACATAGCCTGTTTGGGGAAGGGATCGTGATCGAGACGAAAGTTTCGGGGGGTGAGGAGGAAGTGATCATCGTCTTTGACGACGTGGGGTTGAAACGCTTGGCGGCGAGCGTAGCGAATTTGGAGATTTTAAAAGGGTAACATGCAAATCCACATTCACTACCAACGCCTCGACCACCGCGGCCTGACGATTTATGAAGAAGACCTCGTCGCCGATGATGGTGAGCGTGTCGAAACTTACAAGACCTTGTCGCCCGAAGTGAGCCGGCCGTTGTCTGAATCGTTGCGGCGCGATGGTTTGATCGCCCCCGACCAAACAGCGAGCGCGATCCGCAAATACTATTTCTATCAAGAGCCGTTTGATGTGTTGGTGTTCTTAGACCCGGCGGGAAACCCCTTGGGCTATTACAGCGACACGACCACGTGGCTCGCGCGCCACGAGGGGCAGTATCATTTGACCGACTTGTTTCTCGATCTGTGGCTCAGACCAACCGGTGAAGTTCAGGAATTAGATTGGGATGAGTTTCACCACGCCTGCCAAACTGGAGTGCTTTCGGCGGAGCACCAAACGCTAGCGCGCAACACCCTACAGCGGTTAGTCACTGAAGCACAAGCCGGAATTTATCCGCTCAAATATATTGGGTAAAGGTCATAGGAGACTTACATGCACATCCTCGTCACGGGTGGCGCGGGCTACATTGGTTCCGCCGCCGCTGAAGCCCTGCTCAACGCTGGGCAGAGCGTCACCGTTTTTGATAACCTCTCGCATGGGCATCGGGCGGCTGTGCCAGTTGGGGCGACCTTTGTGCATGGCGATATCCGTGATCGGCAGGCGGTGGCTGAGGCGTTTGAACTCGCTACGTATGACGCGGTGATGCACTTCGCGGCCTACATTGAAGCGGGCGAGAGCATGAAGGACCCGGGTACTTTCTTTCATAACAACGTCACTGGCGCGCTGAATGTGATCGAAGAATGTGTGCGTCATCAGACCAAGCGCTTCATCCTTTCCTCCACCGCCGCTATCTTTGCTGGCAGTGATGAGCCTTTGAGCGAAGACGCGCACATCGCGCCCGCCAACACGTATGGCGAGACGAAGTTGATGGTCGAGCAGATGCTCAAGTGGTATCACCAAGTGCATAGCCTGCGTTATGCAACCTTGCGCTATTTCAACGCGGCAGGGGCCATGCCGGGGCGCGGCGAAGCGCATCAGCCTGAAAGCCATCTCATCCCGCGCCTGCTAGCTGTGCCGTTAGGCTTGGCGAGTGAGATAGCGCTCTTTGGCTCTGACTATCCCACGCCCGATGGGACGTGCATCCGCGACTATATTCATCTGGCCGATCTGGTCTCGGCCCATCTCGTCGTGTTAGAGGCACTGAATAAGAATGAAGGCGAGGGGGCGCTCGCCTACAACGTCGGCTCCGGGTCGGGCTATTCCAATCGGCAGGTGATCGAAACCGCGCGCGCCGTCACGGGGCATCCGATCCCGGTTAAAGAATTGCCGCGCCGCCCCGGCGACTCGCCGCGTTTGGTAGCCGCCTCCGATAAGATTCGGCGCGAACTGGGCTGGCAACCGCAACATTCAGATTTAAAGAACATCATCACTTCGGCCTGGGAATGGCATCGCGCGCGACCCAATGGTTATGCTTGATCCGTATTATTTGCTCGACGTTCCTTACCAAGCCACACCGGATGAAATCCGGGCGGCTTATCGGCGGCGCGCGGCGGAACTGCACCCCGACATTCACCCACCTGAAAAGCGTGAGTGGGCTTCGGAGCAGATGAAGCAACTCAACGCGGCGCGTGATCTGTTGCTGGATCCAGCGCAACGCATCGCTTATAACGAACACTCGCGCCTTGAAATGAAGAAGGCCATGTGGCGCGCGCGGCGCGATGCGCCCCAGCCGCCGGAAGGTACGCACCCTCGGCGGCGGATGGTGCCCGGTTATTGGCTGGTGTTGTTTTTCGCCGCACTGCCTTGGGTGTGTCTTGCACTGGTGTCGCTTTTCCCCTCCGAAACACGCCCGCCCTTGATGATGGCCTTCACGTTCGGGCGCTTTGTATTGAGCGCCGCGTTTGCGATCTTGTTCACTCTATTCCTCGCGGCTGTGCTCACCTACGCTCATATTTTTTCCAAACGCTAATGCGCCTTGCCCTCAATGGCTGGTTCTTCGCCCACGCGCCCCACACCGGCTCCGGGCAATACTTGCGCGCGTTGCTCGAAGCCCTGCCACGGCTTGCGCCGCAACACACCTATGGCCTCGTCGTCCCTAGCGGAAAGGGACAGCCCACGCTGAGCGCGCCGCCCGGCTGGACGCTTCTCCCCGTTAATTGTGGCACGTCACCGCTCTATAAAATTTATTTTGAACAAGTGCTCTTCCCCCAAGCCTGCCGCACCTTTAAAGCCGACCTCGCGCATGTGCCATACTGGGGGCCGCCGCTGGCCTCACCCGTGCCGTTGGTAGTGACAGTGCATGATCTCATCCCGCGTCTCTTGCCCGAATATCGCGGCGATTGGCGCGTGCGGCTCTACACGGCGCTGGTGTCGGCGGCTACGCCCGGCGCGGCGCTGGTGCTGACTGATTCCGAAGCCTCGCGCAACGACCTCCTGCGCGAACTGCGCTTGCCGCCCGAGCGCGTGCGCGTCGTCTTGCTCGCCGCCGAGCCGCGTTATACGCCTCGCCCCGAGATCGTTGACGACGCGACCCGCGAAAAATATGGCTTAACTGAAGGTTATGTGTTGTACCTCGGCGGTTTTGACTCGCGCAAAAATATCCGGGCATTGTTGTCGGCGTGGACATGGGCCGCTGATGCGATTGGGCAAAACTATCCGCTCGTGTTGGCTGGGCGATTGCCCGTCGCTGATGGGCAGTTATTTGAAGATGTGCCGGCGCTGGTCGCGGAATTGGGGCTGACCGAAACGGTGAAGTTGATCGGATTCGTGGAAGAAGTAGACAAGCCGGCTCTCTATCGGGGCGCGCTGGCGTTTGTGTTTCCCTCGCGCTATGAAGGCTTTGGCCTCCCGCCGTTAGAAGCGATGGCGTGTGGTGTGCCGGTCATTGTCAGCAATGGCGGCTCATTGCCCGAAATTGTGGGGCAGGCGGGCTATGTCATCCCCCCCTCCGACACGCGCTCTATTGGCGCGGCCATCATCACCTGTGTCGTCGAACCGATGGTGAACGATGATCTCCGCGCACGCGGCTTGGCGCGGGCCAAAGAATTTGCGTGGGACAAAGTGGCCGAAGAGACTTTATCGGCGTATCAAGAAGTGATCAGTCAGCGGTGATCAGTTATCAGTGCCTGTTGGCTGAAGACTGTTCACTGTTCAGTGTTCACTCGCCTTAGTGCCGCGCGCCCATCTTATCTTTCTCCTCGCCCTCGGCCTCTACACCTTCACCCTCGCGCCTGACCTTCTCCCCGCCGATGCGGGCGAATATCAAGTGGTGGGGGCGGTGTTAGGCGTGGCGCATCCTCCCGGCTTTGCGCTCTACACCCTGCTCAGTTGGCTCACCACACAGGTATTGTTCTTTGTCTCCCCAGCGCTGGCGATCAATTTTCTCTCGGCGCTCATCGCGGCTGGCACGGTCAGCCTGCTCTATCGCTTAGTCGAGCGCGAAACTGATTCCGCGTTGGCCGGTGTGATCGCGGCGGGCGCGTTGGCCTTTTCAACGACCTTCTGGGCACAGGCCACGACCGCCAATGTGCGGATCCTCGCCGCAGGGGCGATGATGTTAGCCTTAGAACGAGTCGCGCGCTATCGGCAGACGCGCCGTGAACGACACTTTTCGCATGTGATGTTGGCCTTGGGGATTGGCGTGGCGCATCATGCCTCGACAGTGTTCATGGCGGCTGTCATTGGCCTGTATGCAGTTTGGTTAAACCCGACGCTTGTGCGACGGCCACAATTATTTTTGTGGGGCGGCTTGCCCTTCCTCACTTGGCTCTATTTCCCGTTGCGCGCTGGCTCGTTCGGCGCGCCAGAACACATCGCCACGCTGAATGGATTCTTTGAACACATCCTCGCGCGTGGCTTTGCGGGGGATATGTTGTACTTCGCCTCGCTCACCGCTCTACCTGACCGCTTGAGCATCTTCGCCAATATCCTCACCTTTCAATTCGTCGCGCTGAGTTTAGGATTGATGGGGTTGGGGCTTTTCATCAGTTTGTGGCGCGCGCGGTCATTGGGTGTCCTCTGGTTGCTCGCGGCGCTCGTGCATAGCTTCATCGCTATCACCTATCGCGCGCCGCAAACGGTGGAATATCTCTTGCCCGCTTATTTGCCGCTGGCAGTGTGGGCTGGTTACGCGAGCGCCGAACTTTGGCGAGGGATTAAGCTGTTCACGGGCGTGCGGCTCCGTCCCTTCATCGCGCTGAGTGTGGCGACGCTCGCCCTTGGGCCACAAGCCAGCGCTATTTTTCCGTCTTATCTCACCCTCGCGCGCGATACTTCCACGCGCGACTATGTGACGCAACTTTTAGAGGCCGCGCCGCCTAACGCGCTCATCCTCGCCGCCTGGCATTGGGCGACGCCATTGTGGTATGCGCAACAGGTCGAGGGCCAGCGCCCGGATGTCGAAGTGCGCTATGTCTATCCGCGTGGCGACTCGCTCGCGCAAACTTGGGTGGATGAAATTCAAGCCAACGTGACGGCGCGCCCGGTGTTCGTCACCAGTTTCTATCCTACTGAGTTTGGCGCGCTCTCAACACGCTTTATCTCGGTGGGTTCGGCTTGGCAGGCCCTTGCTGACCCGTTGACCACGCCGCCAACAAACTTAACCGGCGCACAGCATTTTGGTGATTTAGAGTTTTTAGGTTTTCATTTGGAGACAGCTACCTCGTCTGAACTCGATCAACCCATCATGCTTTTAACCGCTTGGCGCGCGCCCACGACGTCGCCCGTGCTAAATTTCTTCGTGCATCTCGTTGGCGCGGATGGGCAACTCTATGGACAAATGGATGTGAACCACACCCGCTACGCCGCGCATGAAGTCTTGTTGAATCGGTATACGCTTTTCCCGGTGGTGAGCGCGCCGCCCGGCGAGTATCACCTGCTCGCCGGAGCCTACCTGCCCGATGGCCTGCGCCTCGCTGAGGCCACCCTCACGACACTTACCCTCACGCCCGCCTCCATCAATCTACCCGCCACCTTTATTCCATTTGGCAACGAGCTTGCGCTCGCCTCTGCCGCTTGGCCTCAACGCCCTTTTCATCCTAGTGAGACGCTCACGGTAGATTTAAGTTTTCTCGCCGTGCGCCCGATCACCAAGGACTACACAATCAATGTCACCCTTGCCGATACCGATTGGCGGTGGCAAGTCGCGGTGGACGCGACCCCGGCTGGCGGCGCGATCCCAACCTTGAAGTGGATCGCTGGCTCTCAAGTCACTGACCGCCACACGCTGACTATTCCCGCCGACGCCCCGCCCGGTCGCGCGCGACTGACGTTGGTGATCTACGATGCCTTCACCCAAACGCCCTTGCCGATCCGGGATGAGCATTGGTTGGGGCAGAGCGCGGTGGAATTAGGGGAGATTGATGTGACAGTAGTGGGTAATCAGTAGGATGTGGTCTCGCCTTAAGGAAGGGTGGTCATCACCCGTAACGGCCATCGGGATGCTGATCCTTGTGGTTTGTTGGCCGGTCGTGCGCGCCGGTTATCCTACGATTGGCGATGGGCTGATTCATTTTTATCGCCTCGTCGAATTTGACCATCTCTTGCGGCAAGGCGTGTGGTTTCCGCGCTGGGCCGCCGACTTGGGTTATGGCTACGGTTATCCCCTCTTTAATTTTTACCCGCCGCTCGCCTATTACCTCGGCGCGACATTTCATGCTTTTGGATTAAGCATCGCCCAGAGTTTACTCGCTGTTTATTGTTTGGCGTTGTCGCTGGCGGTCATGGGCACGTATGGCCTCGCGCGTGAATGGTGGGGGGAGACGAGTGGTCTTATCGCGGCTAGCGCCTATGGTTTCGCGCCCTATTTTTATTTTGACGTTTTAGCGCGCGGCGCGCTCCCGGAGACATTCGGGCTAGGGCTGTTGCCGCTAGTCTTGTGGGCTTATCTCTGCCATGCGCGGCGACCAACCGCTATTACTTTCCTTGTGGCCGCTTTCTCTCTCGCGGCGCTCTTTCTCACCCATCTCCTCAGCGCACTCCTCGCCTTGCCGCTTATCTTGGGCGTGGTGGTATCACAATCTCCATTTTCCTTGCGGCATGGGTCTTTCTCGCTCATCCCCTCGCTCCTCTCGCTTACCCTCTCCGCCTACTTCCTTCTCCCGGCGCTCCTCGAAACCTCGTTGGTTCAGATCAGCCAACTCACTACGCCGGGTGATTTAGATTTTCATCAACATTTCCTAAATGGGTCACAACTCTTCGCTTGGCCTCAGCCACTTGACCCCCAGTTGGTGTTTGTCGCGGTTAATCCCAGTCTCAGCCTCGTTGTTTTGGGATGGGCGTTACTTAACTCGCTTAGGAAATGGACTTGGCTTCAAGGAGGGCTATGGGGTGCTTTCTGGCTCTACGTTTTCCTCATCACCCCTCTCGCCACGCCCGTGTGGGAAAGCCTGCCTTTCGCCCAATTCATTCAATTCCCATGGCGGCTCGTCGGCCCAGCCAGCCTCCTCATCGCCCTCCTTGCCGCCGCCCCTTCCCGCGCGCTTCCCGCGCGCTTCTCGCCTCTCGCTTCCCTCCTACCGCTTCTCATCTTTTTCTTTTACTCCCTCAGTTGGACCTACAGCGCCCCGTTCAACGCCCCGCTTGCGCCGACCGTGCGTGACCTTGCGGCCTATGAAGCCACTGGGCAACTCGGCACGACCGCGACCGGAGAGTTTTTGCCCACCGCTGTACAAAGGTTGCCAGCGCCTGATTCGTTGCAGGCGCAATATGCCGAAACGATAGTGATTAATCGCCTCGCCGCTTTACCTGAGGGCGTGACGCTGATCGCCCAAACCGCGACGACACAATCTGCCTCTGCGACAGTGGAAGCGCATGAGGCGACCACGCTAACCTTCAATGTGTTTTATTTCCCCGGCTGGCGCGCTACCATTGATAATATCTCGGCCCTCATCACCCCCTCCACACCACATGGCCTCATCACCGTTGTCCTCCCGCCCGGCGTTCATACCGTCTCTTTTGAGTT
>Ga0315912_10003822_pt1 | contig 14689 bp, 14 predicted proteins | sample VfabasoilMG_FD_204469 | JGI IMG/M metagenome (GOLD analysis project Ga0315912, IMG submission 204469) | Garden soil microbial communities collected in Santa Monica, California, United States - V. faba soil | ecosystem: Environmental > Terrestrial > Soil > Garden | place: USA: California... | reverse complement strand
CGGCGACGCGGCGGGCGACCGCCTCACGTCGCTGCTGCGCGAGCACATCCTCGTCGCCGCGACGCTCATCGGCGAGACGAAGGCCGGCAACACGTCGCAGGCCCAGGCGGCCGAGCGCAAGTGGCGCGAGAACGCCGACGCCATCGCGACCTTCCTGAGCGAGGCGAACCCCACGATGTGGCCACCGGCCACGATGCGGTCGCAGATGAAGATGCACCTCGACCTGACGCTCGACGAGGCGTCCGCGCGCCTCAACGGCCGCTGGGCGGCGGACGTCGCCGCGTACGACGCCGTCCGGGATCATGCGCTCCACTTCGCCGACATGCTCAGCGAGGGCCTCGTCGGGCGCGTCCCCGTCGCGCGCATCGCGACCGAGGTGCCGTACATCCCGCCCGGATACCATGCGGTAGAGCTCGTCGGTCCGCCTCGCGGCCCGTGACGCTCAGGCACCGGCCCACCACGACTTCCCCCCGCTCACCGGTGGTCAGTCAGGCTGGGCACCGGCGGGAGCGGATGTGCCCTTCGCCGAACGGAGCGACCAGCCCAGGACGAACGAGAACACGATGGCCAGCACCACGAGCACGCAAGGCGGGGTGAGGCGCCACCTGGGGCTCTCGATGATGCGCATGGCGCCCTCAGGTGGCTGGACGTTCCAGATGGTGAACCATTGAAGTCCGATGACCTCCTGGGGCGTCATCTCGGAGTCGGGTCCCTGCACGCGGAGCGCGGTCATGGCGCGCTGCCCGCGCAGCAGGCGGAACGCCACGTAGGCCGGCGGCCCGACCCCTCCGTGCTTCTCGCCCATCCACTTCAGCAGCGTGCGGACATCCTCGGCGCGGAGCTCGGCGGGCAGATCGATGCCGACCTGCGCGAAGGCATCGCGGAACCATCGGTCCTGCGGCTCGTTCCGATGGAGGTCGTACCACCGTCGCCACGCTTCGAGATCGTTGTCGCGGATGTCCTGGCCCGTGAGGAGCTGCAGGCTGGTTCCCAGGTGGAAGTCCATCGACTCCAGATCGTCCGCGTCTTCCGCCTCGGATAGGATGCGGCCGACCCACTCGCCGTCGCACGATCCGACCTGCAATGACATGTCGTGGGACCAGCCCCAGACTCGCTGAACGCGCGCGATTTCTGCGCAAGTCTCCGAGTTGGAGTGGCCGTGCAGCCATTTCGGATCCGAGACGTTCACGAACGGCAGCCAGACCGCGTACCAGAGCAGGGCGGCCAGCAGGCACAGGGTCAGGCCCGCTGCACCCACGCACCTGAGCATCCTCGGCGAGGCTCGCATCCGTCCATCGTGCCTCGGCGCGAGGGAAAAGAGGCAGGACATGGCGGCGTCGGCGTCAGGGATCCGGGCGCAGCCATGAATGGAGGCTGCGCGAGAGTCGCGTGCCGAGCATCGAACGGAGGGCGGCGAGGAGCAGCAGGAGGAATCCGAGCTCGATGAGGAGGCGACCAGGCGATACCTCGCCCACGCGTTGCACGCCGATGGCCTCGATGGCACAGGTGCCCACGAGGAGAGCTGCGAGAGCGACGAGGACCAGGCGATCGCGTCGCACCAGGCTGAGCGCCGCGAGCAGCGCCGCCGCACCCAGCACGAACACGAGGCGCGGCAGCGCGTCATGCTCGAGCGCGAGCGAGGCAAGCGCCGCGATCACGACGGCGGCCATCGCGGGAAGCCGCTCGCGCAGGGGCAGCGTCCTTCCGCAGGCCCGCGCGTGCGCGAGCAGGCCGAACGCGAGCAGCACGACGAAGCCGCCGAGCCACGGGATGCCCCACGTCTCGGCGAGCCACGATGCCGCGACGAAGCTCGCGAGCCCGTGCAGGCACAGGCCGGGCTCGAACCTCCGGCCGATCGCCATCGCGAGCCAGCAGATCGTCGCGACGACGAGCGCCTGCCACGTGTCCGGATAGCGCAGCCGCGCGAGCATCTCGGGCATGTCGCCGCCGAGCAACGCCACCGCGGCGAGGCCCGCCGCGACGTGCGCGAAGCCGACATGGCGCAGGCGCCACGCGCGCAGCGCGGTGCTCGCCGTCGCGCCGATCATCGCGAGCAGGTAGGGCGTCAGCGGGAGATGCCGCGCCCAATCGGCCTCGATCAGAGACGGCGAGAAGAACGTCGCCGTGGACACGACGGCGACCAGGGGAGTCGCGTCGAGCACGATGCGTCGCCAGCGGACGTCCCGTAGCTCGGGCCATGCGCGCTCGGCGAAGGCGGGCGCGAGGATCATCAGCGGCGCGAAGTAGGCGATGCGCGAGGGCAGTGCGAGGCTGAAGCCGATCAGCGCGAGGTGGGCCGCGGGAAACGCGATGCACGCCATGAGGCCGACGCTCTCCTCGAGGCGCGCCCTGTCCGAGACCGCGCGCGGCGCGGGCAGCACGAGCGTGGGGAGGAGGCACGCGGCCAGCAGCCATCCCAGCACGACGAGCGGCGGCGAGTACGGCATCGCGGGATCCGCGGGCGCTGCCCCCGCGAGCGCGAATCCGCCGAAGCGCACGAAGAGGGCGGCCGAGATGCCCGTGAGCGCGAGCCGCGACCAGGGCGCGTGGCCGAGCGCCTTCGCGGCGCCCGCGAGGAGCAGCACGCCGCTGAGGGCGCCGACCCAGGCGGCGCGACGTCCGTCCGAGCTGGTCCATCCGTAGAGGTGCTGGATGGCCTGCGCGTCGAGCGTGAAGACGAGGAGCAGTGCGAGCAGCAGCAGCCCGTCACGCCGGTTGCCGCCGCGATGGATGAGCCACGCGGCGACCGCGAGCAGGCAGGCCGAGTAGCCGACCTGCGTCCCGAGGACGGTCCGGAGATCCGCGACGCTCGGGAGATCCTGCGCCGAGTGGCCGAGCAGGTAGCAGCCGAGCAGGACGCAGGCCGCCGACAGGAGGTAGGGCGACGCATGCCACGCCGGGGGCGCGGCGTCGCGAGGGATCGCGAGGCTCATGACGGACTCCAGCCTCGACGATGCGACGCCCGATACCGCTTCCCCCTCCGAGGGTAGTCACCCGCGGCGCGCGCGCCAGCGCGCTGACGACTTCCTTACGCGGAGGGATCGCGCGGCGCCGCCTGCCCGATCAGGCTGGACCATCACTCGTCGGCCCGACCCGCTGGCCCCTGACGCTGCCTTCCAGTGCACCACGCCTGTGCCGCGTGGCGCGGTCGTGGCGCGGCCTGCCTCGAACCGACACCCGTCGTGTCGCGTGCGACGCGACCGCTCACCCGTTGGTATCGGCGCTCGGTCCCGATCCTCCAGCAGGCACGCCGCGCGGCGCAGCGGCGCCGACCGCATCGGCGGATTCGACAGGGCCCCCGACCAGCTTCAGGGCCGAGAGCAGCGCCAGCAGGAGGTAGGTCAGCGCGACGTAGCACGCGGCGATGCCCAGGCTGACCTGGCCCCAGTGCACGCCTACGGCGATGCCCTCCGACGGGGGCAGTCCGTCGCGCAGGAAGACCGCGACCGTGGTGAGGGCCATGATGAGGCCGACGCTGAGCGCGAACGCGACGGGCAGGAGCAGCGAAGCCACCCAGTAGCTCCGCTCACCATGCGAGCGCAACAGCCTGAGGGTCCCCCACGCGAGGATCGCGTAAGGCACCGAGAAGATCGGCGAGAGCGAGCCGAGCAGCGTCATCACCGCCCCGACGAGAAGCCCGCCGACCTCGCCATCGACCTGGACGGGAAGGCCATCACCGAGGACGACGGCGGCGAGGAGCGCGACGGCGGCCGCCGCGATCGGGAGGACCAGTGGCAGCGCGAGGGACATCTGGAAGAACCGGATGCGGCTGATGCGCCGGGCTCTCCCTCGGCCCCGAGGTCGGGGTGCGAACGATTCCGTCCCGCATGCTGTCATGGGCACTTCGGGCCTTGCCTCGCGTAGCTCGTCGTGAGCGCCTCCCAGACGTGGCCGTCCGGCTCGCTCCAGTACACGATGCGGCCGCCATGCTCCGTGTCGACGCGGAGGTCGACCGGACCATGGGGCGTGCTCCGGTATCCGATGCGGAGCGATCGCAGGCGCTCGATCAACGCATCGAGCTCGCCGTCGCTCATGCGGAAGCAGTAGTGCATGACCGCGAAGGGGCCGTCGGCCTGGTCGAAGTCGAGCGTCAGGCCATCGCTCGGGAAGACGGCGCAGAAAGGTCCCGCGCGCGAGGGCGCCCAGGGCACGTCGAGGATGGCGGCCAGCCGCTCCGCTGCCGCTCGCATGTCGCGGGCGGGGATCAGGAGGTGATCGAGCTCGATGCTCACGCCGCCCCGCGCTCGCGCATCAGCGACGAGCCGCCGCGACCGGCCGCATCAGCGTGACGCGCGGGACATGCCGAGGCTACCGGCCCTGCTCGGCGGCCTTGGCGCTCGCGGCGGCTGCGGCGATCTCCGTGGCCATCGCGCGGGCGCAGGCCTGCGAGGCCTCCTGGTAGGCGGCGACGACGCCCGCGACGGACCTGTTGGCGACGACGGCCGAGTGCTCTTCGACCTTCTGGGAGAGAGGGAAGCCGGCGGGCTGGCGCAGGCGCCACGAGACCGCCACGCGCACGGTCATGCTGTCCGCCTCGTGCCACTCCGTGAAGTCCACCACCCGCGCCGAGAGCAGCGCGTCGAGTCCCTCGATCGGCGGCGCGGAGGCGACGACGGAGAACGCTCCCGTCTCGATGAGCGCGTCGCGCACCATCTCCTCCATCATGCGATCGGGATAGTCGGCCCAGCGATCGTCCGTCGCGTGCAGCAGCCGTCCGTCCTGATCGCGCCACGTGAGGTCCGTCGTGCGCACGTCCGGGGCCGCGGAGAAGCGCGTCACGCCGAGCGCCGGCAGGGCGGCGTCGCGCGGCGCCTCGGCCGTCATGCGGCGCGTGACGATCGTCCACGACTGTCGCGGCGGCGCCTTCACGCTGCACGCGACGAGAGGGAGCAGGCAGGCGACGAGGACGAGGCGGTGGCGCTTGCTCACGGGTTTCACTCGGGGAACCTCGATGGCTGGGGCTTTTCCGGCCGCAGCAGCCGGTAGGGCCGATCCTTCAGGTCGCGACTGAACTCGGACAGGTTGCGGCTGGTCGCCTCCAGGTTCGCCAGGAGGTCGTTCAACTGCTGCACGTCGAGGGCGGTCATCGTCTCCTGCGTCTTCTGGACCAGCGACTGCATCTCGCCCATGGTCTGGCGCGTCTGCTCGAGCAGGCGCTGGCCCTCGGGGAGGAGATCGTCGAGCGACTCGTCGAGCTGCTGCGTCGCGCTCCGCAGGCTCTGCGTGCTGGCCTCGGCGTTGGCGAGCGCCACGTCGAGGTGAGCGCGGTTGTCCACGACGAGACCCTCGATCTCGCGCGACGTGTCGGCGAGGCGCGAGAGCGTCTCCTCGACGCGCGCGCGGTTCTCGTCGGAGAGGAGCTTCTCCGCGCCCTGGAGCAGCCGGCGGATGTCCTCGATGAGCGCCTCCACCTGCCGCTTCACGAGCGCTGCGAGCGAGGAGAGGCTCTCGATGGCGGCGGCTGCGTCGTCGAGGGTCGCCTGGAGGTCGAACGGCTCGCCGGCCAGCACGCGCGAGCCCTCGGCCAGCATGTCCTCGGGCGCATCGAGACGCTGGGACTGCCCGGAGAGCGGCTCGAGCTGGTGCAGGTCGACGTAGGGATCGCCGAGGATGTCGGCCTTCGTGATCTTCGCGACGGTCCGCGCCGTCACGGGGGTGCCCTCGCGGACCTCGAACGTCACGCGCACCTTGCTGCGATCGTCGTCGTCGATGCGCAGCTCCTCGACGCGTCCCACGAGCATGCCGTTGTACTTCACGGGCGTGCCGCTCTCGACGCCCGCGGCATTGGCGTAGAGCGCGTGGTAGGCGACGAGCGGCGCAGCACCCAGGCCGCGGATGACGAAGATGCCGACGATGATCAGGGCGAGCCCCGCCAGCGTGAAGGCGCCAACGAGGATCTCTTTATTCCGCGTCTTCATTTGCGCCTCGTCGCGTGAGCTTGTCCACCATCCGGGCCGCCGCTGCCGCATCCTGCTCGTCGTCGGCTCGCCGATCGAAGAACTGCCGCACCCGCTCGTCGCGGCTCTGCTCGACGTCGCGCATCGTGCCGAGCAGGCGCACCCGACCGGCATCCAGCATGAGCACGCGATCCGCGACCTGCCGGATCGAGTCCAGCTCGTGCGTCACCAGCAGCACCGTGAGGCCGAGCCCCGTCCGCAGCTTGACGAGCAGCTCGTCGAGCCCGGCGGCCGTGATCGGATCGAGCCCGGCCGAAGGCTCGTCGAGGAACAATACCTTGGGGTCCATCGCCAGCGCGCGGGCGATGCCGGCGCGCTTCTTCATGCCGCCCGAAAGCTGCGCCGGGAAGAGATCCTCGGCGCCGCCGAGCCCGACCGACTCCAGCTTGATGCGCGTCATGATCTGGATCGTCGCCTTGTCGAGGCGCGTGTGCTCGCGCAGCGGCAGCGCGACGTTCTCGCCGACCGTCAGCGAGTTGAGCAGGGCCGAGCCCTGGAAGGCGACGCCGATCTCGCGGCGCAGCTCGTCGAGATCGGCGCGCTCCATCTCGTTCATCCACCGGCCGAGGATGCGCATGCGACCCGACGCCGGCTGGAGCAGCCCGATCATGCAGCGCAGCAGCGTGGACTTGCCGCAGCCCGAGCCGCCGACGACGGCCAGCGTCTCGCTCCGGCCCACGGTGAACGAGACGTCCTCGAGGACGACCTTGTCGCCGTAGGCGGCGCGCAGGCGCTCGCAGATGATCACGGGCTCGTCGTCGCGAGGGGGCATCGGCCGCTAGAACCGGAAGAAGAGGCCGGTGAAGACGGTGTCCGTCACGACGATCAGCAGGATGCCGAGCACCACGGCGCGCGTCGTGGCGAGGCCGACGCCCTCCGGCCCGCCCGTCACGTTGAGCCCGCACCAGGCCCCCACGCACGCGATCACGCAGCCGAACACGCCGGACTTCGCGAGACCCGTCACGAAGTCCTTGAGCTGCAGGCTCTCGCGCGCCGTCTCGATGAACCGATCCGCCGGGAGGTCGAGGGCCAGGACGCCGCAGGTCAGGCCGCCGAGGATGCCGACGACGTCGGTGAGCGCCGTCAGCAGCGGCAGCCCGATGATGAGCGCGAGCACGCGCGGGGAAATCAGCCACTTCATGATGTTGAAGCCCATGACCTCGAGCGCGTCCAGCTCCTCCTGGATCTTCATGCTCGCGATCTCGGCGGCGATCGCGGAGCCCGATCGGCCGGCGACGACGATCGCCGTGATCACGGGGCCCAGCTCGCGCGTGATGGCGACCGCGACGAGGCTCGCGACGTACTTCTCGGCGCCGAGCCGGGCGAGCTGGTAGGACGACTGGAACGCGAGGATCAGGCCGATCATGAAGACGATCAGGCCGGCGATGGGGAGCGCGCTCGTGCTCGTCAGCCACATCTGGCGCGCTACCTCGGCGAAGCGCAGCCCGCCGCCGGGCACCAGCGAGCGGCCGACGTAGCCCATGGCCCTGCCGGCCGAGATGGTGAGCGAGCCTGCGCCCCCGACGAAGTCGAGGACGTTGCGCCCTACCGAGGCGAGGCCGTCGGAGACGCCCGCCATCGCGCCTCAGCGCTTCACGGCCGCAAGCGCCGCGGCGGCCGTGTCGAACAGGTCGAAGACGGACTCGAGCCGTGCGACCTCGAAGACCTCGCGCACGCGCGGCGTGGTGCCGGCGAGCAGCAGGCGACCCTCGTGCTTGCGCGCGAGCTGCAGTGCCTCGACCAGCGTGGCGATGCCGGACGAGTCCATGTAGGAGACGCCGGCGAGGTCCACCACGACGTGCGGCTGCTTGCGGGTGATCGACGAGACGATGGCCTCCCGCATCCGTGGCGACGAATACAAGTCGATTTCGCCCGCCACCGAGACGACGGTGATGCCCGATTCCACCCGCGTGCTGACCTCCACGTCGAACCCCTTCTCCCGCCGCCCGCATCCTACCCGCGAGGGCGCCGGACGGCCATCATTGACGGCGCGGGGCCGCCGTGTCGTTCAGGAACGTCCCGGCCGCCGCGGACGGGCGGCGCCCGCCGGAGCCGGGCAGCGGAGCCGCATCTCGAGGATGTTGTTGCCGGCCTCGTCCCGGCCGAAGGTGACCTCGTCCATGGCATCCCTGATGAGGTGCAGGCCGAGGCCCCCGGGAACGAGCGGATCCTTCGGCTGGGTGCAGCTCACCCGGCTCGGATCGGGAGCCTTGCCGTTGTCCTTGAGCCTTATCACCAGCGTGCGGCCGCCGTCTTGCGCAGCCTCGATGACGCACGACACCTGGAGGTCGCCGTCGCAGCGGCCGCCATGGGCGTGCCGGATCACGTTGGCACAGCCTTCATCGACGGAAAGCATCACGCGGTGCACGATCGCGTCGTCGAATCCGGCGAGCGATCCGAACGAGCGGACCATGGCACGCACCACGCCGAGATGGCGCGCGTCGCTCTTCAGCTCGAGGCTGACGGCGTCTCCTACCTCAAGCAAGCAGTCCGAGAAGCGCGAGGGAAGCGCGCGCCCGGCAGGCATCTTCGCAGAGCCGGACAGCCCCAACAAGCCGAGCCACCGTGATCCCGGACCATGGCCCTGCAAGGCTGCCGGTTCTTGTAGAACCCGGCGGCTCGTGCACGGAGGCTCTGGGACGTGCGCGAACGCCGGGTATCGTGGGGCGCGATGCGGATCGCTCGCGCGGGACATGACGGTCGCCCCACGACGCGAAGCGCCGTCTCTCGAGTGACGGCCCATTCCGAATCCTGGCGGGTCATCAAGGATGGCCTGGCGGCGCGCGCCGATGGCATGATGCCGCGCCCCCATGAGCTCGATTCCACAGCAGATCGGGAAGTACAAGATCGTGCGCGTCCTCGGCAAGGGCGCGATGGGCGTCGTGTACCTCGGCGAAGATCCCCTCCTGAAGCGCCAGGTCGCCGTGAAGGTGATCATGGGCGACGAGGTGGACGACGAGATGCGGGAGCGGTTCCGCGTCGAGGCCCGCGCCGCCGCGGCGCTCGCGCATCCCAACATCGTGGTCGTCTATGACCTCGGCGAGCAGGACGGCACGCCCTACATCGCGATGGAGCTCCTCCATGGCGAGGATCTGCGCCACCTCATGCGCCGCCGGCCCGACTTGCCGCCGCGCGAGGCCGTCGAGCTGATCCTCCAGGTCTGCGAGGGCCTCGCCTTCGCGCACCAGCACAAGATCGTCCACCGCGACATCAAGCCCGCGAACATCCACGTCTGCCCCGACGGGCGCGTGAAGATCGTGGACTTCGGCGTGGCGAAGATGGAGTCCACCTCGCTCACGAAGACCGGCATGGTGATCGGCACGCCGGACTACATGTCGCCCGAGCAGATCCAGGGCAAGGCGGTGGACACGCGCTCGGACATCTTCTCGACGGGCGTGGTCTTCTACGAGCTGCTGGCGCGGCAGAAGCCGTTCTCGGCCGACTCGATCACGTCCATCATCTACAACATCGTCTTCAAGCCGCCGGTGCGCTTCGCGGAGCTGCACCTCGACGTGCCGCCCGAGGTCGAGCGCATCGTCCACATGGCGATGTCGAAGGACCTGCGGGATCGCTACCAGTCGATGGGCGACATGGCGGCGGATCTGCGGCGCTATCTCTCGGGGGGCGCGACGGCGCGGGCAGCGACCGAGGCGCCGGCGGCGCCCGGCGAGGCGACGCGCGTCCTCACGAGCGAGGAGCTCCAGGCTTCGCGGCCCGCGTCGGCGCCCAGCACCGGCACGCTGCAGGTGGGCGAGAGCCCGTCGCAGCGCCGGCAGGCCGAGGGCGCGCAGGACACGCGCGTGGCGGCCGCCACCCAGGTCGCCGGGGCGCCCCGGTCGGCGACGCCGACGACGCGCTCGCGCGGGCCGCTGATCGGCGGCATCGCGGCGGCCGTCGTGCTCGCGGTGGCGCTCGTTGCCTGGCTCGCGACGCGCAAGGGTCCGGAGCCCGCGGGCGGGACTACATCGCCGGTAGGCGCTGCCGCCCTCGTGCCCGTCGAGATCGTGGTCAGTCCTTGGGCGCGGATCGACCGCCTCGTCCAGGACGGCGGCGGCGTCATCGACATGGGCGAGCGCACGACGCCGCTGCGGCTGACACTCGCGCCCGGCACCTATCGCGCCGAGCTCGTCAACTCGGAGCTGGCCGTCGCCGATCAGGTGGAGTTCAAGGTGCGCGGTCCCGCGCCCGAGCGCGTCGTCCACGTGTTGAAGGGCTTCGATCCGGCGGTCGCCGCCGCGCGACTCGCGGCGCCGTGATCCGCCAGGCGTTGCGACGCGGCGCGCTGATCGCCCTCGTTCTCGTGGCCATGCAGGGCGTCGCCGTCGCCGGCGACAAGGAGGCGATGGACGCCTACAAGCAGGGCGTCGCGTCCATCGAGGGCGGCCGCTACAAGGAGGGCATCGCGCAGATGGAGTCCGCGCTGCAGGCGCGAGGGCAGGAGGGATCGTTCCGCATCGGGACGGTCACCTTCGAGTACCTCCCCAGTCGTCACATCGCCGCCGCATGGATGGGACTGGGCGACGCCGCGAAGGCGAGGCAGGCGCTCGACCGCGCCGAGTCGGTGAAGGGCGCGTCAAGGGCCGACAAGGCCGCGATGGCCGCGCTGCGCCAGCGGATCGACGCGTCGAATCCGGCGCCCGCGGCCGCAACGGCAGCACCCGCCACGGCGCCGCCGGCAGCGACCGCGCCCGTCACGAAGGCGCCGTGTCCGGATGTCGCCGATGCGAGCTCCGCGCTGAAGTCGGGCGATCTCGCGCGGGCGCGCCGGCTGGCGGCAGGCTGTCTCGCGGGAGGCGAGGACGAGGGAGCCCGTCGCGTGATGGCGGCCGTCGACGCCGAGATGTCCGGCCTGCTCACGCGCGCGCGCCGGGAGAAGGCCTCGGGCGACACGGCACAGGCGGCCGCGACCATCGCGAAGGTGCTCGAGATCGATCCCGCCAACAACGATGCGCTCGACCTGCGCGATCAGCTTCCGTCCGCCGGCGCGACGGCGCCTCCGCGGACCACGGTCGCGGCCGGAACGGCGCCGCGCGGCGCGAGCATGACGGCGCCGCCGGCGGCTACCGCGGCAGTGGCCCTCGAGCCCGGCATCCGAGCCTTCTTCGAGGGCAACATCGCCGCTGCCGTCGCCTCGCTCGAGCCGCGCGTCGAGTCCACGACGCGGCCCGACATGTTGACCGTCTATGCGTGCGCCCTGGCCACGCAGTCGCTGGTCGAGGGCGATTCGGGCCAGGCAGATCAGCTCGCCGCGGAGGCCCGCGAGGCCTGGAAGCGCGCGAAGGCCCTGCGTCCCGGCCTTCGCCTCGATCCCGCGTCGTTCTCTCCGCGCGTCCGAGAGCTTCTCGGGCCCTGATCCGGCCGCCTCCGAGCGCCTCCCGCCCCACCCCTCCTCTTGACAAACCGATGCTTCGGGCGGATGTTCCCGATGCGTGTCGCGGCTCTAGCAGCCAGGCTCGCCCGGGTAGGAGGACGCCATGGGTTCATCGGAGCGCGTGTTCCAGCAGGTGTCGGTGCGGCTTCCCGCCACCCTGCTGGTCGAGGATCGGCTTCACCCCGTGACGGTCCTGGGACTGAGCGAGGTGGGCTTCTACGCCGAGGGCGTCGCGTTCGAGTGCATCGAGTCGGAGTTCTCCGTCGAGATCGAGCTCCCGCCGTCGGCCGAGCCGTCGTGGAATCCCAAGGCGGCGTGCATCATCCCGCGGGGCGCGAAGGGCGCGCTCCTCCGCGCGCGCGCGCGACTGCTCGACGTCGAGGGCGGAGAGGGGAATCGCCGGCTCGTCTCCGCCGTCCATGCGCGGCTCGAGGACATGTCGGAGGAGTGCCGGCGCGGACTGCGGCGCTGGCTCGAGCAGCATCGGCGCGTCGGACTCCCGCTGCACAGCCTGCCTGCGGAGAGCCAGCCCGGCGACACGTCAGCCACCGCCTGAGCCAGCCTTCGAGCTCGAGGGCGCGCCCAGCGAGACCGCGACGATCCCGGCATCGACGGACGGTACGGCCTGGCTCAGCTCGAGTCGCGCCAGGCCCGTGACGCGAGCTTCGCGCCGGCCCTCGCCGGGAATCAGCACGAGCAGCGCGTGCTCGCCATCGGGCAGGCCCTCGAAGGAGAAGCGACCCGCGGCGTCGCAGCGTGTCCCCTTTTCGAGGCGCAGCAGCCAGCCGTCGGAGATGAGGCCCTCGCCGATGCTGGGGATGTCGAAGAGATCGGTCGTGCGCAGGACTCCGATGCGCCCCTGATGCGGCTCACCGTCGATGAGCAGCGTTCCCTGGATCCGTCCCGACAGCAGCTGGCTCACGAGCAGGGATCGACCCGAGCGCTGCGCGAGCAGGAAGTCCTCGCCGCCGCGCGCGCGGAGATCCGCCAGCGTGAGACGCGCCCGCTCCACGTTGCCTTGTCGCGCCCACGCCGCCGCGAGCAGGTGCGTCGCCAGCGGGCCGCGCGCGAGGGTGGGTCCCTCCAGATGCTCGAGCGCGTCACGCGCGGGCTCGGCGGGCGCGGAGCTGACGAGCGAGACGAGCAGGCCGTAGCTCGTGCGCCACGTCGCGCGGCGCTCGACGCAGCGCAGTCCGGTAGCGCGCGCTCCGTCGGGATCGAGCGCGAGCAGGCGCTCGCCGATCACGTACTTCTCGGCCGCGTCAGCGAGCAGCGTCCAGCCGTCGCGGCGTGCGAGGAACGCATCCACGTCGCGCGCAGCGTCGCCGTCGTAGCCCACCTGCTGCACGCCTCCGGCAACCTGGCGGATCCAGGCCCGGTCGCGCGCGAGCACGACGACAGCCGTCGGCTTCATCGGGTGTTCACCGGCCGCCGAGCTCAGTGGCTCGCGGACGTCGAAGCGACGCATGAGCGCGCCTGCGATGGCGCCATGCGTGCCCGCGAAGATCACGCCGAGCGCGGCGACGACGATGAGCGCGCCGCGACGCGCCTGCCGATCGTGCGCGAGTCGCGCGGCGACGAGGGTGGCGCCGAGGCAGGCGCCGCAGCCCACGAAGCCGAGCGACTGACTCACCATGAGCAGCATGAGGCTCAGCGGCGCCGTCGGCCGCAACGCCGTCACCGTATCGGTGAGGTTGCGCACGCCGAAGGCGCTCCACTCGATGGCCATGCAGGAGCATCCGCCGCAGAGCAGTGCCACGAGCACGTTGACGCGGGGGCCCTGCTGCCGCGTGAGCCTGACGTGCCGCGCGAGCATCCCGCGATGGCGCGCCCATGCGAGCCAGGCGAGGCCCATCAGGGCGGCGATCAGGAGGCCCGAGGAGGATCCGCCGAGGGCGGCCATGGCGGTGGTGAGGCCGGCGCGCGCCCGCGCATCCGTCGCGAGCGTGATCAGGCTGCGCTCGGGATCCGCCTCGAGGGAGGAGAGCCATGAGTGGGCGACGATGGTGAACTCGACGAGGCCCAGCGGCAGCAGCAGCGGCGCCATCCACGCCGCCACGAGCAGGGCCTCGACGGCGCCTCCCCGGAATCCACGCGGCACTACCGGCTCCCCGTTCGCTGCCGTCTTCACGCGCCGCCTCTTCGCTCCATCACGCCCACTCGGGCGCTTGCACGATCCGGCTTCACCACCGAGCGACACCATGTCGATCTGGGCACGACTGCGAGGAGCGCCGGATGGCCAGCTGCTAGGAGCCAGGAGGTCCGGCCCCGGAGCGGACGCTTTGGTCCGTGAGGAGCCGGGCCGACGCAGCGACGCCGCAGATGGCCGTCCGCCGCCCTCGCAGGCTAGCATGACGCATGAGCAGCCCCGCCCACGATGCCATCCGCCGCGCCCTGGTCGCGCGCCATCCCGTCATCGGCCTCGTCTCGTGGGAGGAGGAGCGCGTCGAGGGGATCCTCGCCGAGGTCGCCCGCACGGCCTTCAGCAGCCCTGCTCGCTTCCACACGTGGAGCCGCACGCTCGGCCTCGTCGGTCCCGACGGGCGCGTGCCCGACACGCAGGATCCCGTCAAGGCGCTGGAGGTGGTCATCACCTCGCCCGAGCCGGCGCTGTTCGTGTTCCGGGACGTCCACGAGGACGTCGAGCGCGAGGGGATCGTGCGCCGCAAGCTCCGCGACGTGCGTCGCGAGCTCGAGGGGAAGTTCAAGTTCCTCTTCCTCGTCTCGCCGCGCCTGCGCTTCCCGCACGAGCTGTCCCGCGACGTCACGGTCATCGACGTCCCGCTGCCGACGCCCGACGAGCTCGGGCAGATCCTCGACAAGAACCTCAAGGCCATGAAGACGCCGGTCAACGCGGCCGGCGAGCAGCGCCAGCGCATGCTCTCGGCGCTGCAGGGACTGACGCTGATCGAGGCGCAGCATGCGCTTCACCGCGCGCTCTTCGGCCGCGACAAGATCGACGACACCGTCATGGAGAGCCTGTTCGAGCAGAAGGAGCAGCTCGCGCGCAAGGACGGCGTGCTCGAGTACGTGCCGCAGCGCTGGAACCTGCACGACATCGGGGGCCTCGAGACGCTGAAGGACTGGCTCATCAAGCGGGAGAAGCTCTTCAACGACGACTCGCCCAAGGCGCGCCTCCTCGTCCCCAAGGGCCTCCTGATGATGGGGGTCTCCGGCTGCGGCAAGAGCCTGTCGGTGAAGGCGATCTCCTCGCTCTGGAACCTCCCGCTCTTCCGACTCGACATGAACCAGGTGTTCTCGAGCGTCTGGGGCACGCCGGAGGAGGCGTTCGACAGGGCGCTCAAGACGATGGAGTCGCTGGCCCCCGCCATCCTCTGGCTCGACGAGATCGAGGGCGGCA
>Ga0315912_10003821_pt1 | contig 14690 bp, 11 predicted proteins | sample VfabasoilMG_FD_204469 | JGI IMG/M metagenome (GOLD analysis project Ga0315912, IMG submission 204469) | Garden soil microbial communities collected in Santa Monica, California, United States - V. faba soil | ecosystem: Environmental > Terrestrial > Soil > Garden | place: USA: California... | reverse complement strand
GATGGAAGTGCTGGCGCATTTGAGCCGCACGTCCGCTTTGGCGGACGCCAAGGATCTGCTGCGCGCCGGCGTGGACGGCTTCGTGCACACGGTCCGCGATCGCGACGTGGACGACGAGTACATCGCGCTCGTCAAGGCACACCCCCGAGTCTGGACCGGTCCAAACATTCCGAGCCCTGGTGAAACCGAAGACGAGATCGCCGCCCTCGCCGAAACGCTGCCCGCGTCCAGCATCGCCGGTCTGCGCAAGCAGCTGGCGCAGCGAACGGCCGCGGGCAATCCGCCCAACGCGCTCTTCGACCTGCACTGCCGCAATCTGAAGCGGATTCACGAGGCCGGAATGATCATCGGCGTCGGCACCGACGGCACCGGCGACGGGTTCGGCGTCCACCAGCAGATGGAGTACTACGTACGCTGCGCGGGCTTCACACCGGCGCAGGCGATCGAGGCGGCGACCTCGATCAACGCGCGCCTGCTCGGGCTGACGCGGATGGGAACCGTGGCGGCCGGCAAGGAAGCCAGCTTCGTCGTGCTCTCCGCCAACCCGCTCGAGCGCATCACCAACAGCCGCCGGATCGACACGGTGTACCTGCGCGGCTCCGATGTCGATCGCGCGGCGCTGCGCGGGACGCTCCTCGCTGGGACGAAATAAGCCTCATGGTGGCGCGCTGGTGGAAGTGGGTTCTGGTTGCGGCCGCACCGTGTGCGGTCGCCGCCGAATGGCTTGACGCGGACGAGGTCACCGTGTTCGTCCTCTCAGCGCTCGCGGTCGTGCCGCTGGCCGCCTTCATCGGCGAAAGCACCGGCCACCTCGCGCACCGGCTCGGGCCAAGCGCGGGCGCCCTCATCAATGCCACGTTCGGCAATCTCGCCGAGATGATCATCGCCGTCTTCGCCGTCCGCGCCGGCCTGCTTGGCGTCGTGAAGGCCTCGCTGACCGGTTCGATCCTCGGCAACCTGCTCTTCGTGGGTGGGCTGTCGATGCTCGTAGGCGGCTGGAAGCGCGACAGCCAGAAGTTCAGCCGCCTGGCGTCCGAGGCGTCGGCGGGGCAGATGGTGCTCGCCACCGCCGCGCTGCTCCTGCCGGCGATGTTCTTCTACGCCGGCGGCGGCCAGGCGCACCCCGACCTGATGCACGAGGTGTCGGTTGGTACGGCCGTCGTCCTGCTGGTCACCTACGCCGCCGGTCTGTGGTTCACCTTCCGCACGCACCACCACCTGTTGCGCGGGACCGGTCACGGTGCCGCAGACGGCGAGCCGGTGTGGACGATGACGCGTGCGGTCGGAACGCTTGCCGTCGCCAGCGTCGCGATGGCGGTGGTCGCCGAGGGGCTCGTCGGGGCCGTTGGGGCGGTCGGCGAGCGGTGGGGGCTCAACGAGGTCTTCCTGGGCGTCGTCGTGCTGGCCATGATCGGCAACGCCGCCGAAAATTCCGCCGCCGTGCAGTTTGCCTACCGCGACCGGATGGATCTGGCCATCAACATCGTCACCCAGGCCAGCGTGCAGATCGCGCTCTTCGTGACGCCGGTTCTGGTGCTGGTCTCGTTTCCCCTCGGCCACCCGCTCGATCTGGTGTTCAGCACGTTCGAGATTCTCGCCGTATCGCTGGCCGTGGCGAGCGTCGCCTATCTGATCGTGAATGGCGAATCGAACTGGTTCGAAGGCGTACAGCTGCTCGCGCTGTACACGATGATCGCGGTCGCGATGTACTTCCTTCCGTAACTACACGCCGGTGAGCCACACGCACCCGACGGCGATCGCCGCCAGGCCGGTTCCTGTCATCAGCCGGTGCTGTGACACCACGAAGCCGCGGCCGACGATGCCCGCGAACGCGGTCATCGCCACCACGGTGCCGACGCCGAACGCGGCAATGTAGCTGAAGGACGCTACCGGCGTCGGCAGTGCGAGCGCGGGCAGCACACCGAAGAAGTGCGAGCTGCCGGCGACGCCGTGCAGCACGCCCACCATGAACGCCGCGTGACCGTGGCCGAGCCGTCGCATCCACCGCGGGCCACGCTGCACGTGCGTGTGCTCGTGCCGCATGGCGCCGTGCGTGTGCGGCGTGCGGCGCAGCCGCGCGGCGTGCGACAGGCTCCAGAGGCCGAGCGCAATGAGCGCGCCGCCGACCAGCCGCTCGCCCCACGCCGAGATGTCGGCGATGGGCGGCAGCGCGTCGCGCAGCAGCACGGCCAGCGCCGCGACGACCATCACACCCGCCGCGTGCCCGGCGCCCCACGTCCAGCCGGCCCGCACGCTGCGCGCGCGATCGGCGGCAGCCAGCGGTGCAACCGCCGCGAGGTGATCGGGCCCCGACACCACGTGAAACGCGCCGGCCACGAGGCCGGAGATCGCGGTCAGCATCATTTCGGGGCCATCCGGATCGCGCCGTCGAGGCGGATGACTTCGCCGTTGAGCATCGAGTTCTCGAAGATGTGCTTCACGAGCGCCGCGAATTCCGCGGGCTTGCCGAGCCGCGACGGAAACGGTACCTGCGACGCCAGCGACTGCCGTGCCGCCTCGGGCAGCGCCGCGAGCAGCGGCGTGTCGAACGTGCCGGGCGCGATCGTCATCACGCGGATGCCGACCCGCGCGAACTCGCGCGCGATCGGCAGCGTCATGCCGACGATGCCGCCTTTCGATGCGGAGTAGGCCGCCTGGCCGATCTGCCCGTCGAATGCGGCCACCGACGCCGTGTTGACGATGACGCCGCGCTCGCCGTCGTCGCCAGGCGTGTTCTCGGCCATGCTCTCGGCCGCCAGCCGGATCATGTTGAAGGTGCCGATCAGATTGACGGTGACCACCCGTGTGAAGTGCGCCAGCGGCTGCACGCCCTCCTTCCCGAGGACGCGCTCGGCGGCCGGGATGCCCGCCGCGTTCACCAGCCCGTCGATGCGGCCGAACGCCGCGGTAGCCTCGTGAATCGCGCGCTTTACGTCGGCGTCTGACGTCACGTCAGCCTGCACGAACCGGGCGCTGGACCCGTGATGCGCGGCTTTGGCGCGGCCCGCCTCGGCGTTGACGTCCACGATGACCGCCCGTCCGCCGGCCGCCGCCACCATGTCCACCGCGGCGCCGCCCAGACCGGACGCGCCCCCCGTGATGAGCACGTTACGGTCGCGCAGGAGCATTCGAAAATTCTACATGGTTGGAGTACGCTCCAAGGCAATAGCAGGAGGAAAACATGAGTCTCGCAGTACAAGACGGCGGTCTCCGCATTGGCGCTGTTGCCCCGGACTTCGAGGCGGACACGACGGCAGGCCGCATCAAGTTTCACGAGTGGATCGGCGACTCGTGGGCCATCATCTTTTCGCACCCCAAGGACTTCACGCCGGTATGCACCACCGAGCTGGGCTACATGGCCAAGCTCAAGCCGGACTTCGACAAGCGCAACGTGAAGGTGATCGGTCTCAGCGTCGATCCGGTGTCGAGCCACGCGAAGTGGGCCGAGGACATCCGCGAGACGCAGGGCACCGCGCCGAACTATCCGATGATTGGCGATCCGGACCTGTCGATCTCGAAGGCCTACGGCATGCTGCCGGCGGATGCCGGCACCACGTCGGATGGCCGGACGGCGATGGACAACATGACCGTGCGCACGGTCTACGTCATCGGCCCGGACAAAAAGATCAAGCTGATGCTCAGCTATCCGATGACCACCGGCCGCAACTTCGACGAGGTGCTGCGCGTGATCGACTCGCTGCAGCTCACGGCGAAGCACCGCGTGGCGACGCCGGTGAACTGGAAGCAGGGCGAGGACGTCATCATCGCCGGCTCGGTCTCCAACGACGAGGCGAAGAAGATCTACCCGAACGGCTGGAAGGAACCGAAGCCGTACATCCGCATCGTCCCCCAGCCAGGTTCCTAGGCAGGCCTGATAGGCCTGCAGCCACATACGTAGAGGGCGGTCTTCAGACCGCCCTCACTCGATCTGCGGCGAGGCGACGATGTTGTTCGCCTCGTTCGATTCCTCCACGATGTCGTCGGCGTCCACGAACGCGATGACGAACCGCCCGGCCGCATCCATCCCCTCCGGCAGCACGATCTGCAGCTTTCGCACCTGCGATTCGTTCATGTCCAGCGGCTTGACCGGCATGGCGTCGATCAGCAGGTCCGAGTCGTCGAGCACCGCGTCATCGGACAGATAGAAGCGCAGCGCCACGCGCGGCGTCGGGCCCAGGCTGGGGTTGATGGCCGTAAACGTGCCGGACAGTCCGCACGACGCGCCCCGGCACCACGGCGTGAGGTCTCCCCATTGGCCGGTCAACCCAGGCAATGGCGTTTGACTCGAATTGGAGAGCGCGAAGCCGAATTGGTCGCCCTGTTCGGCGGCGTCGACGATGCCGGCGGCGTCCTGATGGAAGAACTGGCTGCGGATCGGATCAAGGGTCGGCAGCGGAAAGTAGATCGCTGTCACCGCGCCGACGCTGTTGCCGGCGGCGAGGTCCTCGTTTGGCGCCCCGATGGCCAGGTCGGTGAATCCGTCGCCGTCGAAGTCGCCGGCGCTTAGCGCGTGGCCGAAGTTGTCGCCCGCCTCGTTCGAGTCGGGTACGCCGAAGCTGTTCTGGCTCAGCGCGCGGATGAATCTGAGAGTGAGGTTTGCCGCACCGCTCCAGGCCCTCACCTCGCCCGCACCGGAGTCGCTGTTGGCACAGCCATAAGCGACGTCCGCGAACGCATCGCCGTTGAAATGGCCGGTGGCGATTGCCGCCCCGCATCGCTGAGTCCCTGAAGAGACAATCGTCGTCGACGAGCCGAACAACGCCAAGTCGGCGTTGCGGTCACCGGCGATCACCTCGATCCCCCCGGCATCCAGTCCGAACAGGCCCTCGTCTTCGCCGGGGCAGCCCATCACCAGCTCGTCGTCGCCATCGTTGTCGAGGTCCGCTGCGCCCACCGCCTGTCCACACTTGTCGAAGGCTTCGAGACCCTCAGGACCCTCGGAACTGCTGTGCTGTCTCAGCGATCTGCCGTTGGCGCCTGAAATCCCGCCAGAGATGCCGAACGCCACCGATACCGAACCTACGTCCACATAGAAGAAGTAATCCTTGTATGGACACCCGAAGGCCACGTCGTCGAACCCGTCCGCGTTGAAATCGCCGACGCCGACCGCCGTGCCGCACCTGTCGTCAGCCCCAAGGTCGCCAGGAAGTCCTGGCGTGTCCTCACTCAGGAACCGGTTGCCGGTGGCGGTGAGGCCCGCCGCCGATCCGAACAGAACATTCACGGCGCCGGCATTCTCGACGCCGTCGACGTCTTCGCCCGGGCATCCCCAGACGAGGTCGGCGAAGCCGTCGCGGTTGATGTCGCCGCTGGCCAGGGAAGCGCCGCAGTTGTCGAACGTCTCCGATGCGCCATTGATGCCGGGGGAATTTTGGCTCCAGAACTGGCTCCCGACACCCTTCAGTCCCGCGCTGGACCCGTACAGGACTATGACCGCGCCGGCGTGCGGCTGCGACGCCGGCGTGTCCTCGCTCGGGCACCCGAACGCCAGATCCGCATAGCCGTCGCCGTTGAAGTCTCCTGTCGTGAGAGCGCTGCCGCAGACGTCGTAGTCTTCCTCGCTGCCCGGAATATCGGGAGAGTTCTGCGTGAAGAACTGATCGCCCAGCTCGGCGAGGCCGGCCTTCGACCCATAGATGATGTGGACGCCTCCGGCCCCCGTGTTCTCGCCCGGCCCGCCGACGGCGAGATCGTCCTTGCCGTCGCCGTTGAAGTCCGGCCGCGTCGAGGCGGGGATTGCGACCGGCACGATCGCGCCGCGGAGGTCCACGGCGGTCATGAGGGCGAATGCGAGGAAGAAAACGGGGCGGAGTCCGTTGTGCATGGTTCCGCATTGAAAGTTGCCGGCCCGCACGGCCACAAGGCTCTAATCGGATACTGTTCAGTATTCGGGGCCCGAACCATGCATTTCCGTTCCCTTCGCAAGGCCGATCTCGACGCGTGCGCCGCTCTCGTTGCAGGGCCCTCACTGGCGTCTCTGTGGCGCGACCTTCTCCAGGAGGAACGTATCAACGGCGGCGTGGTCGTGGAGCCGGCTTCGGACCGAGTGCTCGCGTTCGGGCTGACGGCGTTCGTAGACGACACGTTCCTGGCGAACTACCTGGCGGCAGCGAAGCCGGACCTCGCGGCGTGCCTCTATGAAGCGGTCCGCTCGCGGCGCTCGACGTTGCTCGAGCCGAGCGACGTGCGGCGTGCGAACGACGCCGGAGCGCTGAACTTCGTGATCCTCCACTTCCACCTGCTGCCCGATCTCGACCCATCGGCCGCGCAGGGAGTCGTGGCCGCCGCCGAAGCGGGATTCCGATTGGCCCACGGCGGCTATCGCGTCCGGCGCGTGCTGCAGGAAGCGCGCGGGGCGCACGAGGCGGCCATGCTCACGGGCGCGGGGCTCCGCGTCAAGAGCGACTACTCGGACTACTTCGCTGCGCGGTGCATGGCCGCGCCGCCCGCCGCGGAGCGCCCGGTCCTCATGGGCCTCGACGCCGACGACCCGGGGACCGGCACGCTCCGCACCGCGGCGTCGGCGCTGTTTCACCGCGACGAGCCGCGGTTCTACTTCTCACCCTCCGAACAACGAGTGCTCGCGCGCGCGGTGCTCGACGAGTCGGACGAGGAGATCGCCGGCGAGCTCGGTCTCTCGATAGCTGCGGTCAAGAAGGTGTGGCGGCGCGCGTACGAGCGCGTCACCGACAAAGCCCCGGACATGCTGGTCATGGGGGAGGACGGAGCCGGCTCGACGCGAGGTAAGGAGAAGCGGCGCAATCTCATCCGGTACTTGCGCTACCACCTGTACGAACTTCGCCCAGCGGTCCGGGCTAGAATCTCCGAGCCCTGATATGAAGGTCGAACTCGAGACCACGCTGCTCGCGGCCGTGAGCGACCTGTCGTCGGCGCGCGACATCCCGGGCGTGACGCGAGTCGTCCGAGTGGCCGCCCGCACCCTCACCGGGGCTGACGGCGTCACGTTCGTGTTGAAAGACGTGGACCAGTGCTTCTACGCGGACGAGGACGCGATCTCGCCGCTCTGGAAGGGGCGCCGGTTCCCGCTGCACTCGTGCATCTCGGGATGGGTGATGCGGCACCGCATGCCGGTGGCCATCAAAGACATCTACTCGGACGACCGTATCCCTCACGATGCCTACCGTCCGACCTTCGTCAAGAGCCTGCTCATGGTGCCCGTGCGCACCGAGGATCCGGTGGCGGCGATCGGCGCCTACTGGGCGAGCGAGCACGAGGCGACCGAAGAGGAGCGAAGCACGCTCGAGTCGCTGGCCACGGCCGCGTCGCTGGCGCTCGTCAACGTGCAGCTCTGGTCCGACCTCACGCGGGCGCTCGCGCGCGAGCAACAGGCGCGCGTGGAAGCGGAACACGCACGCGAAGTCGCCGAGCGCGCCAGCCGCCTGAAGGACCAGTTCCTGTCCACCGTGTCCCACGAGCTCCGCACGCCGCTCAACGTGATGCAGGGGTGGCTGTGGCAGCTCGATCGCGGCCTGCCGTCGCCCGATCGGTTCAAGCTCGCCGTCAGCACGCTGCAGCGCAACACGGCGTTGCAGACGCAGCTGGTCGAAGATCTGCTCGACGTCTCTCGCGCGATCAGCGGCCAGCTCACGCTCGATCTGCGGCCGCTCGACGTTTCGTGGCCGGTCCAGGGTGCGGTGGCGACGTGCGAGGACGAGGCGGCGAAAAAGGGGCTGGCGGTGACGTGCAACATGGAGGCGCCGCTGCCGCTCGTCCGCGCCGACGCCCAGCGCGTGGCGCAGATTGCGCGCAACCTGCTGTCCAACGCGGTCAAGTTCACGCCGTCGGGCGGGCGCATCGCCGTCCGCGTCGAGGCGGCGCCCACGGTGGTGGCGTTGACCGTGCGCGACACCGGCGTCGGTATTCCGGCCGACTTCCTGCCGTTCGTGTTCGACCAGTTCCGCCAGGCCGACGCCCGTACGACGCGCCGCTTCGGCGGGCTGGGCATCGGACTCACGATCGTGCAGGAGCTGGTGGCGCTGCACGGCGGCGCCGTCCGCGCGTCGAGCGATGGGCCAAACCAGGGAACGTCGGTGCGCGTCGAGTTCCCGATCCTCCGGGCGGACTGATGTCACGGGTCCTGGTCGTCGAGGATTACGAAGACGCGCGCGCGATGGTGGAGATGATCCTCGAGGATGCCGGATATCACGTGCTCCTGGCCGCCGACGGCGTCGAGGGCGTCACGATGGCCCGCCGCCACCATCCCGACGCGATCCTCATGGACATCTTCATGCCCGGGATCGACGGCATCGAGGCCACGCGGCAGCTCAAGGCGGATCCCGAAACCGCCGCCGTGCCCGTCATCGCCTACACCGCCAAGCCCGCGTTCGTCCGCGACGGCGACGAGCTCTTTGCCGCCGTCTGCATGAAGCCGTGCCCGCCCGATGAACTGCTGAAGATCATCGGCGAGTTCGCGCCGCTCAAATAACCCCGCGCTTCCTCATCGTCCACGCATACGCGAACTGGAGGAGCGCGATGACGACCAGCGCGATCGTCAGGTTCCGCCAGCCTCGGTCGACGAGCGTCAGCGACGTGCCCGCCGCCACGTCGTAGATGTTGTTGAACACGATCGCCGTCAATGCCAGCGCGAAGAACCATACGGCGGACCGGTTGCGCAGCAGGAGGGCCACCGCCGCCGCGACGGGGGCCAGAGTGGCAACGCTGGTGGTCAGCACGAACCACGGCGGCTGATTCGCGTAGTACGCGACCTCGTGCGGATCCATGTCCAGCTGCCTGCCCATCTGCGCCATCAGGATCGTGACGGCGCCCGCCCCATTCCAGACGAGCGTCAGGGCGGCGACGACCCACAGGTGCCAGGGCGTTGAGCGTGCGGCAGCAGCATGCATCGCGACGTATCTTGCCGCGAGGCCGAGCCGGCGTCTTGACGAATCTTGCTCTAACGTGGAGGTGAGCCCGCCTCCGCCAGCGACGCAGCCGGCGTTGAGGGAGCGGCGGCCGGCACGGGCCGAGACTGCCGGATTCTCGATCGGAGCCGCTCGAATGGCCGCTCGATGCCGTAGTAGATGGCGACGCTGCCGAGCAGCGCCGCGACGTAGAAGCCGTAGCGGAAGACGCGCTCGCTGAACGTGGTGTAGCCGTTCTCGCCGAGCACGAAGTGGCCCGTTGCCTGGTAGAGCGCCTCGTTAGCCCACATCAGCAGGAGCGCGCTGAGGAAGTGGCCGATGAACACGCCGTACGCCAGGTTGCCGAGCGTGCGGTCGAGTGAGCCGCCCCGGCGCACCGCCCAGCCGCCCAGCGCCAGCCAGGTGACGGCCAGGAGCGGCGCGACGAAGAGCGCCGAATGTTCGGGCAGCACGAGCAGCCCCAGCGCGATGGCCACGATGAGGGCCACCGCGCCTCGCGCGATCCAGCGTTGCTCGACGCGCGCGCCGAGCCGGGGCGCGGCCTCGTAGGCGAGCACTCCGAGCACGAACATCCAGACCGAGTCGATCGGGCTGCGAATCCAGCCGTTGCCGCTCTGTGGGACCGAGAGGGCGGCGAAGCCCAGCGACACGACGGCGATCGCCCAGAGCCCCGCCCGCCGGCGCGCGACCGCCAGCGCCACCAGTGCCGGCGCCAGCAGGTAGAACACGGCTTCGACGACGAGCGACCAGGCCTGCGGCGCCAGATACACGTGGGCGGAGACGAAACGCGGATACGGGTCCGGATCGAGGGTGACCGTCTGCCACCACGCCGGCGCGAACTCGACGTCCGGAAACCCGACCGCGCCGTTTCGATTGAGGAGAAACGGATGCATGCCGCGCAGCGAGAGGACGAGCGCCGTCAGCAGCAGCACCGCGATGAACGGCGGCACGATGCGGACGACGCGATTCACGTAGAAGCGGCGCACGCCGGACGCGCCCGCGTAGTTCTCGCGGATGGTGCGTGCCATCAGAAAGCCGCTGATCGTGAAGAACGAGGACACCGCGGTGCCGCCGATCGGCTCGCCGAGGTCGCCGAAGTGCGAGCCGACGACCAGCAGGCTCAGGACGAGGCGCGTCAGTCCCATCTGATTCGCGCCATTATGTACGTGAAAAAGGCCGGCGAGAATCTCGCCGGCCTCTGTCGGGCCGGCTGAAGCCGGCCCCCACGTCTACGGTTTACACGACGTCCTTGTGCGTGACTTCCTGCACCGGCGACTTCTTCGGACGGCCGAGCCCCTGGATCTGGATCGTCGGCTGCTCCTTGAGCACCTGCTGCCGGTAGAGCCGCTCCATCTCCATGTGCTGCTTGATTTCCTCGGGCGTCATGTTCGACTTCTTGCGCGCCGCGATCTTCTCTTCGCGCGCGTTCTTCGCCACGCCGATCTCGTCGAGGTCGGTCTGCGCGCCGGCGGCCACGGCCTCGGCGTTGAGCACCAGCGAGTGCTCCTTGGTCGCCATCGGCACGTTCTTGTTGCCGGCGAAGATCTCGTGGCGGCCGTGGTCCTCGTACCACTTGGTGAGAGTGGCCGTCATGTGCATCTTCTCGAGGATGTTCCGCCAGCCGATGCCGGTGTTGTAGGCGCAGAAGGAGATCTCACCCTGCTGCGTGCCGTAAGGGATGATGCACATCTCCGTGCGGCGGAAGTCGTAGTTGAACAGGTCCTGGAACCACATGCCGGCGATGAACAGGAAGTTCCAGCGGTCGGCGCGACGGGCGTCGATGTCCGCCTTCGTGCGGTCCTTGCCGACGCTGCCGTAGTTCTTGCCGGTGGCGCCGAAGGTCTTGTCGAACTTCTTCAGCAGGTCGGCAATGCGGAAGTGCGTCGGCGCCTTGAACGGGTCGTAGTTGCGCAGCAGCGCCAGCGCCATGCCGGCAATGGATAGCGTCTTCCCACGCGCGGCGTCGTTCACCTGCGCCACGTCCTTGGCGAGCTGGTCGGCGTTGAGGAACGCGGTCACCGGCACCGCTTCCTTCGTTTCCTTGTCCACCATCAGCGCCATGCCGATGCCGCAGTTCGGGTGGCAGCCGCAGGTGAGCTGACCGAACTCGCGCTCCGGTCCGTGCACCACGTCCGCCCAGTCGGTGAACGTGGACATGAACGAGATCGGGAACCAGTCGCGCGTCGGCTCGCCGATGCCCACCTGGTTCTTCACGTCGTGCGCCAGGTGCGACAGCGTGTAGCGCTGCGCCGCGCGCCGTTCCGGGGTGATCTCTTCGTCGCGGCCCGTGAACGACACCGGCTGGAACGACAGAAAGTTGATCCGCTTCGGGTTGTCGAGCGCGAACTCGATGACGCGCCCCACCTGCTCGTTGTTCACGCCGTTGACGATCGTGATGACCGGCACGATGTCCACGCCGGCGCTGTGCAGGTTCTCGATCGCGCGCAGCTTCACGTCGAACAGGTTGCCGACGCGGCGGTGCGAGTTGGCCGCGTTCCCGATGCCGTCGAACTGCAGATAGGCGTAGCGGAGGCCAGCTTCGGCCGCCGCCTTGGCGAACTCGGGGCTCTTCGCGAACTCGATGCCGTTGGTGGCCGCCTGCACGCTGTTGTAGCCGACCTTGCGCGAGTAGCGGATGGCGTCGAGGAAGTAGGGCGACATCGTCGGCTCGCCGCCCGAGAACTGCACCGACATCTGGCGGCGCGGCTTGATGGTGATGGCGTTGTCGAGGACCTGCTTGATGTCCTCCCAGCCGAGCTCATGCACGAACCCGACCTGGTTCGCATCCATGAAACACGGGTCGCACATCATGTTGCAGCGGTTCGTGAGGTCGACGGTCAGGACCGACCCGCGGCCGTGCAGCACGGTGGAGGAACCGTGGTTGTGCAGCTTCTCGTCGTTGTGGGCGCGGATGTCGCGGCCCGGGAACACCTCTTCGAGGTGCTTGAAGAACGCCGGGTCGATGGCCATCGTGTCTTCGAAGTGGCCATGGATGGGGCAGTCCTTCGCCATGACGATCTTGCCGTCCTTCTCGAGGATGGTGGCCTTGATCTCGCCCACCTTCTCGTTCAGGAGCGTGGCGACGTCGCGCTTGCCGTCGAGGATGGCCTGGCGCGCCTCGCGCGTGCAGTCGGGGCACAGCGAGTCGGTCTCGCGCGGCCAGCCGAGCGGCGGCTTGGTCTTCTGATAGGACTTGAGGAGCGGCTTGTCGGACCAGCGGGGGATGAAGGACGGGTTCTGGGCGATCTTGTTGGCGGTCGAAAACACCTGCCAGATGCCGTTGGCGGCGATCGAGAGGCCTTTCTCCACGTACTTCGCGGGCGCGTGCATGCAGTCACTCCTCAGCCGGGCCGGACGGACCCTGGCAATCCTGAGCAGCTTAGCGGGAAAGTCCGCGATTTCGGCCTGAAATCCAGTGGACTGGCATTTGGGGCGGTTGGACTGGCGGCTGGTACCAGCCAGCGGTCGGATCAGCTCGGCTGGATGGTGGCGCCGAATCCATGAGCGTTCTGCATGGATTCGCGCAGATCATTGTATTTCCGGATCGCATGACTGATCGGCAGAATGTGACGACCATGCCAACCGATGGGCAGCAGTGTTTTCCGGCGGAGCCACCTTCACAACAGGGTTTGTACGACCCGCGCACCGAAAGCGACGCCTGCGGCGTCGGCTTCGTCGTGCACCGGAAGGGTAAACGCTCGCACGACATCGTCGCCAAGGCCCTGCAGGTCCTGATCAATCTGGAGCACCGCGGTGCGTGCGGCTGCGAAGCGAACACCGGTGACGGCGCGGGCATTCTGATCCAGACGCCGGATTCGTTCCTGCGCGCCGTCGTCCCGTTCTCGCTGCCGGCGCCCGGCTCGTACGCGGCGGGGCTCGTGTTCCTGCCGCACGACGATCGCGATCGCGACGCGATCAAGTCGCTCGTCGCGCGCATCGTGGAAGAAGAAGGGCAGCGCCTCCTCGGCTGGCGCGAGGTGCCGATCGACGACCGCCTCGTGGGTCCGAGCGCGCGCGCAGCCGCGCCGGCCTTCGAGCAGCTGTTCATCGCGGCGGCAGGCACCATCGATGGTGCCCGCTTCGAGCGCAAGCTGTATGTGATCCGTAAGCGCATCGAGCGCGCGGTGGACGGGCTGAAGATCAACGCGCTCGCGCGGCGCGCGTTCTACATCGTGAGCCTGTCGGCCAACACGCTGATCTACAAGGGCATGCTGACGGCGCAGCAGCTCGGGCCGATGTTCCCCGACCTCGGCGACGAGCGGCTGGAATCGGCGCTGGCGCTCGTCCACCAGCGCTTCAGCACCAACACGTTCCCGTCGTGGCCGCTGGCTCACCCTTACCGGATGATCGCGCACAACGGCGAGATCAACACGCTGCGCGGCAACACCAACTGGATGCGCGCGCGCGAAGGGCTGCTCCAGAGCGAGCTGCTCGGCGACGACCTCAAGAAGGTGCTGCCGGTCATCCGCGAAGGGGGCAGCGACACGGCCACCTTCGACAACGTGCTCGAGCTCCTGGTGATGGCGGGGCGGTCGCTGCCGCACGCCATCCTGATGATGATTCCGGAGCCGTGGAGCGGCCACGCCGAGATGGCGGCCGATCGCAAGGCGTTCTACGAGTACCACTCGTCGCTGATGGAGCCGTGGGACGGTCCGGCGTCGATTGCGTTCACCGACGGCAAGGTGATTGGCGCCGTGCTCGATCGCAACGGCCTGCGGCCGTCGCGCTACTACGTGACCAAGGACGATCTGGTGGTGATGGCGTCCGAAGTGGGCGTGCTCGACATCCCGCCGGGCGACGTGCTGGTGAAGGAACGGCTGCACCCTGGCAAGATCTTCCTGGTGGACACGGTGCAGGGGCGCATCGTGGACGACGAGGAGATCAAGTCGCAGCTCGCGGCCGAACACCCGTATCGCGAGTGGATCGACTCGCAGCTCTACGACATCAACGAGCTGCCCGCCGCGCCTGTCGAACGCCCCGAGCGCGAGACCGTGTTCGACCGGCAGCAGACATTCGGCTACACGCAGGAAGACCTGCGCCTGCTGATTACACCGATGGCCGAGAAGGGCGAGGAGCCGATCGGCTCGATGGGCACCGACGCCTCGCTGGCCGTGTTGTCGGAGAAACCGCGGCTGCTCTACGAGTACTTCAAGCAGCTGTTCGCGCAGGTGACGAATCCGCCGCTCGACGCGATCCGCGAGGAGCTGGTGACGTCCATGGGCTCGACGATCGGGCCGGAGCGCAACCTGCTCAAGCCGGAACGCGAGTCGTGCCGGCAGATCCACATCAAGTACCCGATCATCCACAACGAGCACGTGGCGAAGCTGCGCAACCTGCCGCCGGACGTGCCGTTCCGGTCGACGACGCTGTCGATGCTGTTCGACCCCTCCACCAACGGCGAGGGGCTCGCCAAGGCGATGGACGCGCTGTGCGCGCGCGCCAGCGAGGCCGTGGCCAACGGCTACGACATCCTGATCCTGTCGGACCGCGGCGTCAGCCGCGACCTGGCGCCGATTCCGAGCCTGCTGGCCACCGCCGGCGTGCACCATCACCTGGTGCGCGAGGGCACGCGCACGCGCTGCGCGCTCGTGGTGGAGTCGGGCGACGCGCGCGAAGTGCACCACGTGTCGCTGCTCCTCGGCTACGGCGCCGGCGTCGTGAACCCCTACGTGGCGTTCGAAACGATCGACGACATGATCGCGCACGGCGCCATCACCGGCATCGAGCGCGACAAGGCGATCCAGAACTACATCAAGGCGCTCAACAAGGGCGTGCTGAAGGTGATGTCGAAGATGGGGATCTCCGCGC
>Ga0315912_10003819_pt1 | contig 14696 bp, 13 predicted proteins | sample VfabasoilMG_FD_204469 | JGI IMG/M metagenome (GOLD analysis project Ga0315912, IMG submission 204469) | Garden soil microbial communities collected in Santa Monica, California, United States - V. faba soil | ecosystem: Environmental > Terrestrial > Soil > Garden | place: USA: California... | reverse complement strand
CGCGACAGGTTTACCCTTCGGACGCTTCAGCAGAAAGAACCGCGTGAAGTTCTGACGGTCATCCTCGATGGACCGCTTCAGAATCCGACATCCATAAAGTTCCGCAGCCAAGCTGGACGCAATAGCGGCCGAGGCTTCCGGCTTCTCCTCGGACAACATCTTGACGCTGCCTGCGGTGTCATAGAACGGCACGCTCTCCATCTGTGGATTGGCAGCAAAAAAATCCCGGCACTGGTTGAGCGCCACTGGATGCGAGAACACCCGGCGAACCGTCTTCATCACGACCCCAGGCAGTGCGATTAAGTTGTGAACAATGCGGACGCTGGTCTCGGCGACGATGGGGAGTTCGAACTTGAGCAGGTGATCGTAGTTCTCATGAACCGACCCGTGCAGCGTGTTCTCAATCGGGATCATCGCCGCGTCGATCTTCCCGGTCGACAGCGCTTTGAATACCTGCTCGAACTGCGCATGGGGAATGGCTTTCGCGGAGTCTCCCAGCAACTGGCGAATCGCCATATGGCTGAAGGCACCCAGCTCGCCTTGAAAACCGACCCGCATCGTAGTTGCCATAGTTCTATTTTCCATCCCAGCGGCTCGCCGTGGGATTCGGAATCCCTAGGAGGTCCAATACCCGGTCGACGGAATGATCTACTATATCTTGGACGGTCTTAGGGTGATGGTAGAAGGCCGGGATCGGAGGCATAATAATAGCGCCCATCTCCGCGAGGGCGGTAAGGGTTCGAAGATGTCCCAAATGGAAGGGTGTTTCTCGCACTAACAATATGAGCTTGCGGCGCTCCTTCAGGATCACGTCCGCAGCCCGGATGAGGAGGTTTGAAGTGATACCGTTGGCGATCGACGACATGGTGTTGACCGAACAGGGGGCGATTACCATGGCATCGGTCTGGAAAGAGCCACTGGCGAGTCGGCAGCCGATGTCGTCGTTGGTGTATGAGTGGGTGGCTAAAGCCCGCAGCTCGGCGGACTTGCGCCCTGTCTCAAGAGTTACGGTCCGATCCCCGCTTTTGGTGACAACAAGGTGGGACTCCACTTCAGGCCGCATCCGTAGCTTTTCAAGCAGGGTGATCCCGTATATGGAGCCGCTCGCACCCGATATCCCAATCACAATCCTGACGGAATTCACAGTGTAAACCTTCCTGAATCATTATGTTCTGATTTCAGAACAAAAATGTAATAATTGTATGCAGTCGAGCGGATTTCTAATTGCACCCTGGAGAATCATAGCATGGAGGCGGGCCAGAAACTAAAGGCTGTGCGGGAGCGACTCGGCCTGCGGTACCGAGAGGTCGAGCAGGCGAGCCTAGTCCTGGCAGAAGCCCATAAGAATGATGAGTATGCGGTGGCTCTCAGCCGACTCTCTGACATTGAAAACAAGGGGACTGTCCCCAGTTTTTTCCGTCTGTACTCGCTTTGCGCCATCTACCGCCTTGATTTGCTGGAAGTGCTGAAGTGGTACGGAGTCGATGCTACCAAACTCCCCGGCGATGCGCTCCGGGTCGAAGTCAACAACACACACACCATTGGGTTTGAAACCAATGACTATGGAAGCATTCAGATACCTTTAACCTTAGACCCCGGAATTGACCTCCGCAAGACTATCCATCTCAGCCGACTGATCCAACGCTGGGGCAGCATGCCACTCATGCTATTGAATGCATTGGACATGAAGAAGTATCGCTATGGACTCATCGGGATGGATGACTGGTGGATGCACCCCATCTTACAACCAGGCGCACTGGTCCTGATTGATGAAAGCCGCAGAAAGCTTGGCGCGGAAACCTGGACAAATGAACATGACCGGCCAATTTTCTTCTTCGAGCACCGACTAGGGTTCCTATGCAGTTGGTGCACTTTAGAGGGAGAGACACTGACCCTTCAGCCTCATCCATCGTCCATCTATGCCCCTAAGTTCTTCAGTTACCCCGGGGAAATTGACATCATCGGCCAGGTGACCGGCGTGGCTATGCGTCTGGGTCCGGGACGGCGACGCCGCAGTCGTTTCTAAGAATCCAGAGTAGAGCTTCAAAGTCCGCCAGGAAGAGCTTGCTTTCATGCGTGCGTATTCCAGCGGGCAGGACGTTCTTGTAAGGGGCCAGTTTGAGCCAAGATTCCACCAGCGTGGCGCGAGGACCGTCCAGAGTAGACAGGTGAAGATCCAGGTCAGCTTTTTGATGTTCTAAAGGTAGTGCCAGCCACTCAGCAAAAACGGTCCGGTGGCTGTCCGACAGCGCCCGATCCGACTCTTCCTCACCAAACGACATCGCTAAGCCATGATGCTCATAGCGCCCGGTATTTGAGTTTCGAGTACCAGACAGATAGACCATTCGCCCAAAAATCGACGGTATTTGAGACAGGGTATGGCGCCAAACATCAGAAGCTATCCCCTGATCAAATAGAACCTTAGTACGTCTTTTTACCGGCACGGCCAATCCTTACCTCACTCTATCTTAGTACAAAAAGCCGATTCTGCAAAGGCCCAGACCCTACGTGACAGGTGCAGAAAATACTTAAGTTCCTATAAATTGTTCTGAATTTCGAAAATCTCTCACCCGATCAACACATTATGGAAAACCTTACGTATTCTGGTTTCGTGCTGGCAACGGCACAAATTTCTCACAGAAAAAAGAGGGTCTCCAAATGAAAAAGTTTATTCTTGCACTCGTGATTACGCTCCAGATGGCTTCCTACGCAAACGTGGCAAAGGCTGAGCAGCCCTACCGGAATGCTCCCCCTGCGAAGTCCGCTAGACTTCAAAATCTTTTAAGGAAGGGCTTAAACCCGGCGGCTTCCAATTGGTTCTTAACCGCCAATTGGTCAGCGGTTCCTAGCGGGCCAACCAGAACGCGAAAGATAGCGGGATCTGGCGAGGGAGAAGTCTTCGCGCTTAAGCCCTTTCCTTTCAAGAACTCAACAGAAACCTCCGCCATTCCACGATCCACGGCGGCCACTTGATAGTAGACTTCATTTGGCTGTGGGACAATCGGCTGCATTGTCTGATGGGATTGCGTAAGGGGAGGCATGACGGGTGATTCAACAGCCGGAGCTGTCACGATGGGTTTCGGCTGAACGGATGGTGCTGGCTTAACCGTAGATGCCGCAACGGCTTCTACAATAACAACCTGCTCAGGCGTCGTGTTTACAGGAGCCTCTACCAATGGCGTTTCCCCGCCACTGGTAATCCTACCCGCAAGATAAGACACCGAGCCCACCAAAGCCAACAGACTCACCACAACGAAGCCCACAACCGCCATTTGCTTGGAACCAAAGTTGAACTCAGACGGCGCACTAGCTGGTGTCTGAGGCGCAGTTTCCTGGATCGGTTGGGAAAGATCGGTCAGAGAAGGTATCATCGATTGCTCCACACATAAAATCGGACACCTTAGATAATTACTTTAGTACTACCGACCCGTGATCGTCTCTCGGGCCAGCCAAAAATAGACCACCGGCATGGCAAACAGACTGGAATCCACGCGATCCAGCCAACCACCATGACCGGGCAGGAGGTTCCCGCTATCTTTAAGTCCGGCACCGCGCTTAATAGAGGATTCAGCCAGATCCCCGAACTGGCCAGCTGCATTGGCAGCCACGCTAACGAGCAGGGCTTCCAAGACGCCTGTGGCGGGGATGAATTGTCTAAGATAGAGCACACCCAAAATGGCGGAGAACACTACCGAGGCGATACTGCCTTCCCATGTTTTGCCAGGCGAGATGCCTGGTGCCAATTTATTGCGTCCGAAGTTCGACCCAACATAAAAAGCCGCAACATCGCCGACCCAGTTCAGCGCCAATGCATAGAGCAGCCAGTGTGGATTGAACTGGTGTAATCCAATAGCGGTGCGCCAGGCACCAAAGATGTACACCACACCGAACACAACAGAGGAAGCCTGCGGCAGAGCAACCATCATGCTCCCGTGCCTCATAGCCATTACCATTGCAGCCATCGCGACCAGTACCAGGATGGCGATATCCATTTTAGGAGCTACCAGAAATACGAACCCGGCAGCGTAGGCAAGGGGCGAATTCGCCTCATAGCCGTGGGCATCGGCGATGCCCGCAAACTCGAAATAGCAGAGCACTGCCACTAGAGTCACGACAGCAAGAAAGACATAAGGTGGGCTGCCAAGGATCACCCAGGTAACAAGCGGCATAAGGACCGCTGCGGTTAATACTCGCTTCATTCGATTCTCATTACTTGATGAGGACAGGAGCCGATCCTACCAACGGATCAGCGGTGTTGGCGGGGGCCTGGGTTAAGCCGCCAAAGCGGCGGTCGCGTTTTTGGTATTCAATGATGGCCTGGAGGAGGTCGCCCTGGCGAAAGTCGGGCCATAGGGTTTCAGTAACGTATAGCTCGGCATAGGCGATCTGCCAAAGCAGGAAATTACTGATGCGCATTTCCCCCGAGGTTCTAATCAGCAGATCGGGATCGGGAACATGCGAGGTATCAAGACAAGCACTCACGCTGGATTCGTCGATTACCAGACTGTCCAAAGTACCTTCGCGCTTAGCTCGGCTCATAAGGCGGTTGACGGAGTCGACAATCTCGGCACGCCCGCCGTAGTTGATCGCCAGATTGACTCGCAATCCGGTATTGCCTGAGGTCTGGCGGATGGCGTCATCCAGATCGCGCCGCACAATCACCGGCAGTGCTTCGACTCTGCCGATGGCATGCAGCCTGATGTTATTGCGCAACAAGCTAGGCAGTTCTTTACGGATATAGATTCGCAAAAGCCGCCACAAGGTTTCCACTTCGGCGCGAGGACGTTTCCAGTTTTCCAGCGAAAAAGCGTAGAGAGTGAGGGCTTGAATTCCAAGTCGTGCGCAGGATTCCACGGTGGCGCGCACAGGGTCGATGCCGGCTTTGTGGCCTGCCACGCGTGGCAGGCTGCGCAGTCCGGCCCAGCGACCATTTCCGTCCATGATAATGGCGATGTGTGCGGGTAAGCGCTCGGGATCAATCGCCCTGGCCAGGTTCCCATCAGGATGACCGGGCGCGAGGGCCTCGAATAGTGCCTTCATTTGCGAGGTTCTCTCCAGTATATCTTTAAAGCACGTCGGCAAAGCCGCGCTTCAAATGCCTGAAGAAAAGTCCACCGAGGAGGAACACGGTAGCGCTGAAAAGCCCGAGAATCACCAGTTCGTGCCAGTCGGGGCGAACGCCGTTTACGAGTAAAGAACGGTAGGCCCTTACGAGGAAGGCCATCGGGTTCCATTGTTGCAGAAACTGAAAGTCCCGATAGGAGGTTTCCGATACGAAGATTGGTGTCATCCAGAACCACAGGGTGAGAAAGACAGAGAGTGCCTGCGCGGTGTCGCGCAAGTAGACCTGGAGACTGGAGAAGATCCAACCCAGTCCGACGGCGAGCATGCCGGCAAGGAGCATGTAGACGGGAAGAACCAATAGATTCAGACTTAGTCCGCCGTTAGTCCAAATGATCGCCGCCAGGACCAGGGCCAACGTGAGCAGGTGGTTGACCAGCGTGGAGAAGAAAATGGACAGTGGGATGATCTCGCTTGGGAACACGGTCTTGGTAATCAGGTTGGACTGCTCCACGAGCGAACCCGCCGAGCGCAGCACTGTCTCCTGGAACAAATACCAGGGGAGATAGCCGGCCATCAGATAGAGTGGATAGGGTCCGCCTTGAGGGGCTTCCTGGCGCAGGCAATACTGGAATACGAAGGTCCAACTGAGGAGCATGACCAGCGGGTGAATCAAGCCCCAGAGCCAGCCGGCTGCGGAGCCGACGTAGCGCTGTTCAAAGTCGCGCCGGATCAATTGAAACAATAATGCTCTGCCCCCGATGAGATTACGGACAAAATGAGATCCCGGCAGAGGCACAGCCATCAGGATACCGGATTCGGGCAGGGATCAGTTGCTATCATCAATTTTGCACTTGTCCAGACCTCTGATCTCGGTTGTGGTCCCGTGCTTCCAGGAGGCGGCTGGACTGGCGGAATTATGGCGGCGCGTGTCTGCGGTTTGCAGCGGACTGACGAATGCCTATGAACTGGTCCTGGTGAACGACGGTTCCACGGACGGCACCTGGCCAGAGATGCAGCGAATCGCGGCACAGGACCCACACGTAGTGGCCATTGATCTTTCGCGCAATCAAGGACACCAACTGGCACTAAGCGCCGGGCTGGCACATTGCACCGGAGAGCGGGTATTGATACTCGACGCGGACCTGCAGGATCCTCCTGAACTGCTTGCGGACATGATGGCGCTTTGTGACCAGGGTGCCGATGTTGTTTATGGTCAGCGCCGGACACGTACCGGGGAATCGGCGTTCAAACGTTTTTCGGCGTTTCTGTTTTATCGAATTCTGAACTGGATGGCCGATCAGCACATACCGGAAGACACGGGCGATTTTCGGCTCATTACGCGGCGGGTGTTGGATGTGATCAAGTCCATGCCGGAGAATCCGCGGTTTTTGCGGGGCATGGTTTCGTGGGCAGGGTTCCGACAAGTCCCGCTGCTGTATGATCGCGCGCCGCGATTCTCGGGCCAGACCAACTACACCACACGCAAGATGCTGCGGTTTGCGCTGGATGCGGTGACCAGTTTTTCAGTACGTCCTTTGCGGTTGGCTTTTTACGCAGGGGCCTGGTTATGCGGGGCCGCGATACTGCTGCTGGGGTATTCGCTCTATGCGTATCTGGAAGACGCGACGATACGCGGGTGGACCAGTCTTATGGCCGTGATGCTGATCTTTGTCGCGTGTCAGTTTCTGTTTCTGGGACTCATCGGCGAGTACGTGGGGAGAATCTATACAGAGGTGAAGCGTCGGCCACTTTTCGTTGTCCGTGAAATCATTTCCAGCCGGAAGGACGCTACTTCGTGAGCACCGAGTTCGACAACTACGCTCAGGAATATGATGCGCTGTTGAAAGATCCGATACGGGATCGGTTTGCGTCCGGGGCTGAATTTTTTCATGTCCGAAAATGGCTATTGTTGAGAGATTTTCTGCGCCGGACTTCGCGCCGACCCGCGGAACTGAGCTGGCTGGATGTGGGTTGCGGTAAAGGTGAATTGCTCCAAGCGGGAAAGTCCGAAATTAAGAGTGCGCTGGGTTGCGACCCCTCTTTGGAGATGCTGCGAGCAACCAAAGACATCGAAACAGTTCATCAGTCAGAGCCTGCGAAGCTTCCCTTTGAAAGCGGGAGTTTTGATGTTGTCACGGCTGCGTGCGTTTACCATCATCTTAACGACGGCGATAGGATTTCGATTTCCTCGGAACTTTTCCGAGTTCTTCGGCCAGGTGGAGTGGCTGCGATCTTTGAACATAATCCCTGGAATCCAGCAACACGTTTGATTGTTAGCAGGACGCCTGTTGATGCCGACGCCGTGTTGTTGCGTGCTGGAGAGACGCGCGGGCTGATGCGAGCTGCGGGACTGAGAGTTGTCGAGACAGCCTATTATCTTTATTTTCCACAAAGGGTCTTTAAACTGGTGGGAGGAGTGGAACGCATCCTTTCGCGGATTCCGGCGGGCGGGCAGTACGCGGTCTTTGCGGAACGAGTTGGCCGGTAAGTGTCAGTGAAGGCCGTAGGCGTTTCGGTTCTTCTTGCCATCGTGGTTGCTACGTGCTACCTCAACCTGCAATGGAGTCTGGACCGCACAACGGCTGCGACGACAAACGGGTTATGGAAGGCTGGTGCTGTGAGTCGTGCGGCGGCGGGTGGCGGCGCGGCACCGGACTCGGGAGGCTATCTGTATGCGCCTGTCACTGGCTGGCTTTGTAATCGCGTTCCAGAGAGCTGGGTGGATTTCGGCGCGCCTGTTGCCGACGTTACGTTTCGCAAGATGGCGGTGGTCAATTGTTGTCTGGGCGGGATATGCGCGGGACTGGTATTTCTACTAGCATGGAGCGCAACCCGGTTGTTCTACTGGTCGTTCGCGATGGCGGTTTTCCACGCCTCCTGCGCGTTCGTAATGGTGTGCAGCCTGAATAACGAAGACATCATGCCCGGGTATACGTGTTTCCTGGCTGCGGCTGTCCTGCTATTTGCGACGAGGGATTTTCGTGCGGCTGGAGTGCTTGGCGCGGGCGTATTTTCGGCGCTGGCGACGCTGCTGCATTGGACGCTGACGCCTCCTTTGGCTGCGGCGGCGTGCGTGACTTTCTTAATGGCGGTACGGCGAGACATAACACGAATGGGAGTTTTTGCGGCTGCGGCCATCCTTTATGGTGTCGCGTTGTTCAAGCTTCCCCTGGAGAACGGCATGAATCTTGCCCCGTGGCAGGTTCTGGTGCCAATGAAGGCTACAACCAGCGGATGGGTTGGATTTCGGCTGGTGAAATGGAAGTTCCTGACTGCGGCGATTCCTCAATATTTCGTTGGCGGGATGAACATCTCGGACGAGTTTTATCTGTTCAAAGGCCCGCAGGAGTACCTTGTGATTCCGGCGGTGCTGCTCACTTTGGGCAGCCTTGCCGCCTGCGTGCGTTGCGCGCTTCGCGGTGAGAACGAGCTCCGTCTGCGCGCATTGGGTGCGTTTGGCGTTGTTCTGTTTGTTGTTGCCCAATTGCAGAATATCTACGCACAGCCGCAAGATCCGCAAATGCAGATTCAACCGATGTTAGTGGTGATCATCGCCGGCATCGTGCTGGGTGCGGAACATGTGGTGCGCCTGCGGACGGCTGGGTGGTTGGCTGGCGCGGGTGCTGTTGTGCTTTGCGGAGCCATGGTTTTGGCAAACACGGAACTCATTCGGCGAAATAATCCGACCGATAGTGAATCCATTCGGTTTGTCCAGGAGTTGCGCCGCCAGTTTCCGCCGCAGCAAACTACGTTGGTGTTAGGTGGGATGGAAGCGTGGTCGAGTTGGGATTGTCTGATCACGTTCCAAGGGGACGTCGATGAGTGCAACAAGAAAGACAGGACGATTTTCCGCTCGCTTGTCACTAGCGAGACGGCGGATGAACTCGTCGCCGCATTAGCCAAGGCGGAGTGCGCCGGTGAGCGTGTCTTTGCGAATGCTCTATGGAGCCAGAGCAGGAGCGAATTCAGCGACTCCACGGCAACCATTGCGGGCGTGGAACGTAGCGAAGTTCTCTATGATCTATTTCGACGGGGAACCGCTTCTGGTAAGACTGTACGGGTTGGCAACACCGATTTTGTGGAGATTCTGCAAGATGAAAAGTGCGGTGGGCCGGAGCGTTGAGCCAGGCTGTCAGGAATCCGGTAAAATTCAAGAGAAGGGCCCTTAGCACAACGGTTAGTGCAGCGGACTCATAATCCGTTGGTTGTAGGTTCAAATCCTACAGGGCCCACCAATACGTTTATGAAGCTCCTGTGCCTGCTCGCCTTACTCATCCTGCCACTGCACGGGCAGCAGCAGAGCCAAGCTGATCCTTTCACACAGGATCGCATTCTGAAGATCGACATCCAACTCCCCGCCGAAGACTGGAAGTACGTCCGCACCAGCCATCGCAATGGTGGTAGCGGCGACTTTGCGGAATGGGCTGAAGATGCGTACGAATACCGCAAGGGCGACGTCACCATTGACGGCGTGAAGTTCGGTTCGGTGGGAGTGCGCAAGAAGGGATTTCTCGGCTCGTCTATCTCCACGCGTCCTTCGCTGAAGATCAATCTCGATAAGTACATCAAGGGTCAGCAGTTCGAAGGCCTGAAAATGCTAACGCTCAACAACAATAATCAGGACAAGTCGATGGCGCAGTCCGTGTTCGCCTATGACTATTTCCGGCGCGCTGGAGTCCCGGCTTCTCGCGCTGGATATGCTCACGTCACGGTGAATGGCGAAAACCTCGGCATTTATACGAACGTGGAATCCCTCGACAAGGTCTTGATGCAACGGCTTTTCGGGAGTTCAAACGGCCTTTTGTACGAAGGCTACGCGGCTGATTTCAAGCAAGCCGACCTTCCGCGCATCGTGGAAAAGAGCGGCGGACGGGATCAGAATCGTGGCCGAATTGCCGAATTGGCCGCGCTACTTGCCGCGCCGGGTCCTGTTTCGCTGGAGAAGATTCAGCAGTACGTCGAACTCGATTCGTTCCTCAAGCTGTGGACGGCTGAAGTTCTGATTGGCCACTGGGACAGCTACTCCGGCAATCGCAATAATTTCTACCTCTATCAAAATCCCAAGACACAGAAACTGCACTTTCTTCCGTGGGGACCGGATTCGGTCTTCACCGACCCAGGTCCATTTATCGCGATGCCAGTTCCGAAATCGGTGAAGGCTGTCGGCCTGCTTTGCAAGCGTCTTTGGGAACTGCCGGAGATTCGAACCCTGTACCGCAACGAAATGAATCGCCAGCTTGCGTCTGTTTGGAAGGAAGACGAAATGGTCGCCAGAATCGCCAAGTTTCAGGGCAGCGTGGAGGGCATCACCACAGCCAATAAAGACGGTGCCAAAGCAAACACCGACATGATTCTCGCGTTCATCAAAGCCCGCCGCGACGATGTTCGGAAGGAACTCTCCGGAGCAGCGCCGGAGTGGCCTGACGTACCCGATTTCCTCGTTGCACTCACTACCGGACCGAGGATGACGATTTCCGGCACTTTCGAAGCGCCTTTGCTGGAGGCACCTCCCGCAAGTCAATTCGGCACTGGCAGCGCCGTTATCAAGATCACAGGAGCAAGCACGGAGCCGACTTTCCAGCAATACACAGCCTTCTCACGCATTCTCACAACGGGAAACCGCGAAGGTTATGCGACGGTTAGTGTGCGCGGATTGGAGCAAGCCACCGGCAAGGTTTGGAACTTGAGTTTCACCATCGATCCAAATCGGCTTAATGAGAAGACCAAGTCTTTGCCGATTGACCATTTCGAAGTGTCTGCGACAGTGATCGAGGGGACCAACAGACGCACCGCCGGAGTGATAGGCGACATGAAGTTCAGCGAAGTTTCGCTGAAGTCCGGTGGCCGGATCACGGGATCGTTTACGATGACGACGACGGCGTTTTAGAGTGTGAAAATGAAACGGATCGCGTGGTTCGGGTGTTTTTTCGCGATGGCTTGTGTCGCGCAGCAGCCCACTGCGTTTCGCTCTGACGTGGAGTTGGTCACGATTCCCTTTACGGCTCTTGATTCTCAGGGTGCGCTTGTCTCTGATCTGGAGAAAGAGGAGGTGCAGGTTTTCGATAATGGACAACGCCGAGTGGTCCGGAGCCTGTGGCGCGATGAACTTCCTTTGACTCTGGGAATCATTATTGATGCGAGTGAGAGTCAGGAGGCGTTGTTAACCAGTCATCGGGACACGGCGGTGGCATTGCTGGAGCGGATCATGCGGCGGGGTGATCGGGCGTTTGTTGTTTCGGTGAATCGGGACGTTCGCCTTTGGGCGGAGATCTCCAGTGATGCGGCAGGTGTGAAACGCCAGTTGACGTCGGCTCGTGGAGAACGGATGGGACAGGCTTGTCCCGGCGATTGCGGGGCCAGTCTGCTTTGGGATGCTGTTTATGAAACGGCTCGTCTCAAGCTGGCGGGAATTCCGGGGAATAAGGCGCTGCTGATTATGTCGGATGGCTTTGATAGCGGCAGCGCTCATACTGTGGAACAAGCAGCTCGCGAAGTGCAAGGGGCCGATGCGAGTCTTTATGCGGTTCACTATCCCGTCAATTCCAGTCGAAGGATCGCGGCTGCATTGCGGCGGTTGGTGTCGCTCACTGGCGGGTTGTCTTTTGATCCTCCGAAGAAGGGCGACATGGAGCCGATTGCGTTGCAGTTGGAACGTGATCTTCGGCGACGCTATATGCTCTCTTTCCTTCCAGAAAAGGTCATGGGAGGTTGGCACGATGTTCGTGTCGAGACGACGCGGACCAACGTGGTGGCGCTTGGTAACCGTCGCTACTTTCAAAAGTGAGACCATAGGCTAACCGTGAACTGGCACGTCATTCAATCCCCACCGGATGCAGAACTGGACAAACTCGCCGAGCGCTACGGCTTGCACGCGCTGCATGTGGAGGACTGTCGCCACCGTGATCAGCGCGCCAAGGTAGAAGAGAGCGGCTCGTATTTATTCGTCGTGCTCAAAGCCATTCAGTTGCTGCCCGATGGCACTCTGGAGGCTTCAGACTTGGATATCTTTCTGGGAAAGGATTTTCTAATCACGGTGCAGGAAGCCGAACACGCCCATCTGAAGGACATCGTCAGCCGTATTGAAGCCACTAAGCCTACACGTCCGGACGTGACGTTTTATCGGATACTGGATGCGGTTGTGGATTCCTACATTCCGGTGCTGGACCAGTTCAACGAAGCTATTGATGAACTGGAGGACACCGTCCTCAACGATCCTTCGCCCACAGCCCTTTCCCAAATCCTTCAGACCAAGCGACTCCTCATTGAAACCCGCAGAGTTCTCGGCAACATGCGCGATGTCACCAGCCATGTCCAGAAGACCGAATGCGCTTTGATCGCGAGTGATCAACTGCCATTTCTTCGTGACGTCTACGATCACCTGACACGCAACCTCGACCTTATCGAAATGCAGCGCGACCTGCTCACCGGCTCGCTCGACATCTATCTCTCCAGCGTTGCTAATCGCACCAATCAGGTGATGAAGGTGCTTACTGTGTTGGGAACGATTGCCCTGCCGTCGATTGTAATCTCAGGCTTTTTCGGAATGAATCTGCATGGGCTGCCGTGGTTCCAACATAATCACGGCACCTTGATTGCCGCCGGTATTATGCTGGCCTCGACGATTGCGCTACTGGTGTTGCTGCGCATTCTTCGCTGGTTTTAGCAGCAGCACAGCGGTGCCGAGCAATCCCAGCGCAGTCAGCGCTCCGCCGATGTAGACGCTCCATGGGAAGTAGTAAAACTCCACGCGATGGGAACCCGCGCCTACTACGACGCCTTGTATCACCGCGTAGGCTTCGTGAATCGGGGCGTCCACTCCGTCTACTTTCGCGTACCATCCTGGATAGTTTGTCTGGCTCAGCACCACCAGACCTTTGCACGCCATTTGAACGTCCAGAACGATCCGGCGCGTCTCTTTATTGCGCACGCGCACGGTGTCGGGCGTGGCGCATTGCTCTAGCTTGGGAGCATCTTCCATCAGCAGTGTCTGCTTGGCGAGGTCGATACTTTCGAGGCGAGGGAGAATGCCTTTGGGCGCGCCGGTCACTACTTCATGAACGCTCCAGGCGCGCGGTAATACGGGCGGATTCCTATACACAGCGATTCCAGACTTGCCCCGGAAAATCTCCACCTGTCCGGCGCGCGAAGCTCCGCGGCCTATCCAGTGGGTGAGGGAGAAGATCTGCTGAACCACCGAAGGTCCTGCTGGGTTTTCGCCTGCGATCGGAATCAGGTTCGCGGTAAGGCTCGCCAGATAACCTTGAAAACCATCGATGCCTTCCCAGTCACCGAAGTTGTATTTCATCGTTTCCCGGTCAATCTCGGCTCTTACAAAATCGGGTTGCGTGCGGAGGAAGTCGGCTACATCTTTGTTTTTGGTGATGGCCGCCAGGAACCCGGTGGGAGCATCGCGATGTGCATAGCGCTGCTCAACCAGTGTACCCACCTCGAACAAGACCGCAATGAAAACCAACACCACAACGGCTCGCTCGCTCAAGAGCTTCTTCTTCCATGCGTGCAACAGGGCCGCGAAGGCAATTGCGGTGTAGCCGAACACAGCCAGCCGTTCATACTCTCTGGAAGCCTCCGCACGCGCGACGTTGAATCCGGCCATGAGCAACAATGCAGCAGCGCCACTGGCGAGCAGCCCGGGAATCCACCATTTGCTCCATTCCACGCGGCTCCGCAGTGCGTCTAAACCATAAGCGGCCAGTGTCACCATCGCGAACTGAACAATCACCAGTGCCATCACGGGCGAGCGCGCTTTCTCGACCATCGGCACAATCAGGTAGGCGACACCATGAAAGATGGAAAAGCCGCCCATTGCATACAACAGCCCAGCCAGCGTGATCGCGCCAAGCCGTTTGACGTTACTTTCCTTGAACTCATGAATCAGACCAAACACGGCGAGCGCCACCAGTGCGATGCCGAGAAAGACATCGCTCAATGTGACGTAGGGCAGAATCATTCCGAGGATTGCGGACGGATACAAATGCTCCTGATTCACCTGATGCACCGGATACGGTACGTATTGTCCCCAGTGAATCGCGTATGGCGCTCCGACAAAGCGCGCGGCGTGTCGTGCGTACTCGGATGCGGGCAGCAACTGTAGTGCGCCCATGGCAAATGCCATGGCACCGAAGGCAGCCAACGGTTTCCAAATCGCCTGACGCTTGCGCCAGATTTCGGGAAGCCACAAGCCTCCCATCATGAAAGTAGTGAAGCTCGGGATCATGTGATGTCCGCCGAGCCACGACATCCCGAGGAAGGAACCGGAGAGCGCGGCACTCACCAAAGGCCTCTCCCCGCGCAAGTAGCGCAGATAGTACATGACGACCAACGGAATCCAAATCGCGCCGTTTAGTTTTTGCGGCCAGCCGACGTTGGCGATAATTCCGGTAATTGCAAACGCGGTTCCGCCCAGCACGGACGCTGAGACCGAGCGCTTCAAATCTCTACATAGTAGATACGCGAATAGCCCTGCCAGGCAGTGTGCGATCACGTAGTCAATCTGCACGCGGAAGAGGCTGATGTATCCGTTCTTGAAGGGCCAAAGAAACAGCAGCCAGTTCAAGGGATACGCGGCACCGGGTTGGATTTGGCCGATCAGTGGCTGGCCGCCAAACAGGTGC
>Ga0315912_10003818_pt1 | contig 14696 bp, 14 predicted proteins | sample VfabasoilMG_FD_204469 | JGI IMG/M metagenome (GOLD analysis project Ga0315912, IMG submission 204469) | Garden soil microbial communities collected in Santa Monica, California, United States - V. faba soil | ecosystem: Environmental > Terrestrial > Soil > Garden | place: USA: California... | reverse complement strand
ATCCAGCGCCTCGTCCAATAACGTTTCAGCTTCGGCATTATGGTAGTGCGCCTCTGTTGCCGGCGGCCGTACGGTAACAACAAGGTCGGCATCGCTTAATCCTAAGTGAGCCCTTAGTGACGGATCGGGCCTGAGTCTGTGGATATACACGTCTTCTTTCAGGCCTGGATACCTCATAAATCGACGCCCTGCAGAAGCCGCAACCGATTCAGGAATGAGGTCCGGAGTAAAAGCCCAATCGGGCTTCACTCCACCGGCGGCGCTCGTGAATTCGTAATCAAAGATTTGGGTACATGGGATACCCAAAACATATGAAACAAGAAGTTGAGCGCGAGATCCATGCGCAATCGCCAACGCGGGCCTGTTCCTTAGGATTAAAGTAAGGAGCTGCCCCACCCGCAAGAGAGTCCCCATTATTTTCAGGATTCGTCTCTTACCCCAATGCCTCCCAACGACCGTCACCCTTGACGAAAGCCCATACAACTCAAGAAGCTCGCATACTTGATACGAATCCCGCGCAGTTAAATGCAGTTCATATCCCATTGATTGAAGTCGATCAATAATCGGCTGAAAGAACAGCACATGAGGCGAATTGTCGAGATCGATCCAGATCTTCTTAGGACGGGCACAATTCATGGCCAAGTAGTTCCAATAAATCGGAAATCCTATTCAGATTTCAGGCGCAGGCGGGTTCAAGTTGCCGACGGCGATCAAGGCGAATCCTAGCGCGATGGACAAATAGCGATCATCAAACACCCGTTCACCGGCCGGCAAGCCATCTGCTTGCAGAGCACTCTTCTTCATGACCCAACTCCCTTCCAACCCTGGCACTACACCACTTGGAGCAGTCCGATCTGATCAATGTCCATCGTCAGTCTGACTTGCGAGCCTAGCATATTCAATAGCAGGGACACTCGATGTTGCTTTGACATCTCTCCCGTGAGAATAGCCTCAAGACCAGCAAGTGGACCTCCGCTGATTTGTATCACTTGGCCACTTTGGAATGATGGCGGTGCTATTCGCACATAGCTCCCCTGCACCCTTTGCTTAATAGCGTCGATTAAATCATCTTTGATCTCGGCCGGCTTGAACCCGAATTCCACGATGTGCAAGACCCCCCTGGCAAATTTCACAGCTCTATAGTGCTCTTCCAGATCGAATCGCGCGAACAGGTAGCCGGGGAATAACGGCTCCACCACCGTCTTTTCTTGACGCCAGATCTTTACATTCTGCTCGATCAACGGCAAAAAGGTGTCTTCGCACAGTCTGCTCAGATGCAGGTGGGCCAGCCGTTCCTGGTGAGGTTTTGTCCTGATCACATACCATGGCATCTTTATTACTCCCAACACACGTTGATCTGGGCTGTCTTGTCTGTCTCGTCTGTTTGGTCTGTCTGGTCTTTTTCGTCTGTCTGGTCTATCTCATCTGTCTGGTTTGGTTTTTCTAGGATCAAGCAACAAACTCCACCAGGTGAACCAAATCAATCAGATAAACAACCTAGACCAACCAGACAGACCAGGCACTACATGGGCTACCGCCCATCCGGTGCATACCGGTTTTCTCTACGGCTAAGGCTGACATGTCGCAGGCTGCCAGAAGGAACTAGTCATTTCAAAATGACAAGGGCTTCTTCCGGCAGCACACACCGAAATCAAGATGCTAATCTAGCACGTTATTAGCAAACGCCTACCAGAATGCTGATTGCGCCTGAGAATCGCTCACCTCACACCGGCTTCTTCTTTCCCGATCGGATATTCGTACCCCTGGTGCATGTAATAGGGAAGGCCTCTGGCCTCCATCTCGTTTAAGATAATGCTCATGTTTTTCGAAGCAGTACCTAATGTTCGCAGCGCACTCTCCACAGCATGGCGAGGAGTCAATCCGGCACGAATCACGAAGGCGACCATATCTGCAAGACCGGCCATCACATGCATATCAGCAAGTGGCAGGACCGGAGGGGCATCGATAAGAATAAAGTCATACTGTTCTCTGAGGTGCGCAAGAATTTCGCTTATTTGACTGATCATTGATAGGTCATCCACGGCACGCCCACGATCTGTCCCGCACGGCAAGATCCAGAGGGGAAGCTCCCCCTCCTGCCTGAGGCAGGATTCCAGCGACTGCGCCCCTTGCAAGACATCCCGCAATCCCGGCGCTTGGGGAATCCCCCAGTACTCATGCACAGTCGGGCATTTGAGGTCACCATCGACCAATAAGGTCCTCTTTCCCATATCACGAGCGAGGGCATAGGCGAGATTCGCGGCGACAACCGACTTGCCTTCTCCTTTCACTGCGCTGGTTATGACCGTCACCTTGCCTTTATTGGCATACTGCGACAACGCCAGCCTTGTGGCCGCCACTCGGAACTGCTCGGCCACGACCGACCAGGAATTCCATTTCACGATGACCTCGAACTCCCGCCGCACATTGGCCCGCCCCGAACGAGGCGTGACGGACAGGGCCGGCATTCTCGATGCTTCCGTCCCTCCATTGTTGCTACCCGCTTCACCAGCCGCTGGACGGTCTATCAATAAGCCATTGGTCCTGCCTCCGTTCGGTGTCACCGCTTTGGCAGAAAGATTCTTTTGCCCTTCGCCCAGGAGGCTCTTGAAGCTTGGAATCGACGCAATCACCCTGAGACGCAACAGGCTTTCGACGTCTTCGGATCGCCTGAATACGGGACGGAGCAGTTCCAAACCAATCACGCTACCGAGCCCCAAACCGCATCCCAGCAACAAACCAACCAGCATGATTTTTAGGCGATCCGGCTTATCGGGTTTGTTCGGGAGATTCGCGGGATCCACGATACGGAATTGTTCGCCCTTCTGACGTTTCTCCAAATTCTCCGCCAGACGGGCATTCAGCTTTTTGTCGAGCAGGGTGCGGTAGTTTTCTTTCAAGTTATTATAATCCCGAACCAATATCTCCAACTCCTGTTCACGCGTCGGCGCCTTTTCAACGCGCTTTTCGTAATCGCTCATTTCCACTCTTGTCCGGGCAAGACGATCTTTCATCGACACGATCTCGATCCTTGACTCATCACGTTGCCTGATCAATTCTCTGAGATACAGGTCCGTGGGTTTCACATCTTTCGCTAAGGATGAGACCTCTTTAGATCCATCCTTCTCACCGGCTGTCTCTTTTCTTTCTTTCAATTGGGCTTTGACGCTCTGAATCTCCTGCTTCAAGTTCACAATATCCGGGTATGTGTCTTTATACTCTGCCGACAGTGCCGTCAGATTTTTCTCCAATTCTCTCAGTCGAACCACCAGCGGATCGACCACCACGACTCCGCCTGGCCCCTGTACCGTTGCCGCCATCGCAGGAGATTCATATTCCTTCAGCATCCTTTCGATTAACGTCAGTCGATCGGTCGCTTTCTGAATCGCCTCGACCGCCGCACTGTGCTGAGACTGAAGACGGTCAAGCGTGCTGATATTGGCCTGTACTTGTTCGGGCAATTCACCCATATACTTGGTCTTGTACTCGCTGATCGTTTTCTCCTGGCTTTCGAGCCGTCCTTTGGCCAATGCAAGTTCCTGTTCAAGAAACTCGGATGCCCCCTGCACAAGCTGCTCGCGCACCTTAAGATTTTCTTCGATGAACTGAGAAGCCAGCTTGTCGGTCATGTTCATGGCAATTGTCGGATTCTCATGCGCAAACGAGATCGAAAATGCGTCGATTCCCGACCCCCTATTGGAACGTGCCCCCATGGTTTCCACTTTGATGTCCTTGCGAACCCTTTCGACCACCGCATCTATCCCGTTTCTCTTAACCATCTCGGGGTACAGACTGAACTCCTCGATCATCTTGGTCAGAACCGTGCGGCTCATCACCTGTTGCTGGAGTGAGTTCAGCCGCTCCTCGATCGAAGGGCCTATCACGGCCTGCACATAGTTCTCCGGGATCTTTTGACCTTCGACAAGAATCAACGTGCTGGACCGGTACGATTCCGGCAGCACTACGCACAACGCACCGGCGCCTGTGACGCAAGCCGAGAAGATGGCCATCGCGAGCCATTTCCGCCTGAGAATCATGCTCCAGTAATCGGCAATCGACAGCAATGATGAAGAATCCTGATCCAATGTCCTACTCCCAAGTGGCCCGCACGCTCAACATGGCTGCATGCCGGTCGAATTGACTGATCAATCCCCCAGACTCACGATCGAATCGTAAATAGCTGTAGCCTATGGCAGTCGACCAGATTCTTGTCATTAAATACGCGAGATTCACTGATCCCCCATACGAATCGAACTTGATCGCATCAGTCCCCCTGGTCCCCGAACTATGTGAATAGTTCGCCGATCCGGTCAGTTGCCACTGAGAACTGATCTCCTGGACTGCGGACAGTGACACCACGTCCCCCACAACTTGGGTTGGAACACCTGCGAAACTTGGAAAAGCAGTACGAGCATAGCTGATCGTTGCCCGACTATTGGCATAGTTCATGACAAGCGCCGCATTTGCGGCATAGGTAGTCCGCCCCTGGTCCAGGACGATACCACCACCACCAGCCTCCACGCTGAAATTCGGGGTAAGAATTCGTGCCCACCCAAGAGTTGCCATATTCGTATCTAGGGAAAACGAAGATACGGAACCGCCTGTAAATTCCGACTGTGTGCGAGAATACCGGATATTCAGAGTATCTACTCCGCTCACTTGAGCGCTTCCTCCTAGTGCTCCAGTTTGGGTGGTCGTATCGAATACTGTCCTCTGAACACCAGCTTGTGATGTTGAGGAATCTGACAGGAATCTCAGCATCGAATGGCTATAGGATGCGTTTATCCTTGTCGAGGCACTGGTAGCATAGGTGGCCGACACAGTCCCGCTATTGGTGACTCGGTTGGTCCTTTGAAATAGAATGCCTTGCGCGAAGACATCTTGAATGTTCACCAGAGCGCCGGGATTCGTTCCAGCCACCGGATTGACAAACCCAGGCGGCGTGGGCGAATAGCTCATGGAATCTGTGATGAACAGGCCGGCATTAGGAAGCACCCGCTTTACTGTATTATCAAGATTGAGGGAGAGGGTGCCGTTTGCGCCAAAATAATTCAAGCCGGAGTTATTGACATAGGTTTCGTGAAATCCTCCCATATCAAAAAATCCCGTGGCGTAGTCCCCGTTATGGTTGATTCGCAGCATCGGGTTTACACTTGTCACGTAGTCCGCTCGCTCCAGCCCCGGCGCGGCAGGTCTAAAGAACACATTGCTGTCATACCGCTCGGACACACAGATGGAAGGAACCAACTCAAGAAAACGCCCCCCTGGCGCACGAGCAGCCTCTCCTCCTTGTCCACTACGTGGAGCCGGCGCCTGGCATGCCCCAATGAACTGACCATATGCCATGTTATCAGCTCCCCACCACACAGTAATCGCAAACGCCAAGATAACCCATTGGCGCCACTTACACTTACGGCACCACAATAGTATCACCTGATTTCAAGACAAAATTCTCGATCGCTCCCTTTCCTGATACCAATTCGTCATAGGGGACCGGAATCCGAATCTGGCGCTGATCACCATCGCCAATTGTCACAGTACGAAGAACCGCCATCTTGCTCTTCGACGCGAAGTTCGTGAAACCGCCGGCAAGCGACACACCCTGGAGTACCGTCGCATACGATTTGATCGGATACTTCCCAGGCTTCAAGACCTCGCCCAACACGTAGATGAAGTAGCTATTGACTTCCTTGACGCTAACCGACACGTTCGGATTTTCCTTGAACTCCGTCAGTTTCGCTGCGATCTTCGCTGCCACCTGCGATGCACTGAGCCCGCTTGCCTGTACATCGCCGACCAAGGGGAGCGAGATCTTTCCATCAGGGCGAACCACGACGGTCCGTGACAGGTCCTGATTGCGCCAAACTGTCACTTCAAGGACATCTTCGGGCCCCAGCAGAAATTCTTTGGAAATTGGTTTTGTAGCCTCATCCAATGCTTCCTTGGAGACCGGAGTACAACCGATTGCAACGCCAAGAACGACTGCAGCAATTGCGACTCCGGACAGTACACTTATCTTTCGCATATGGTTCCCTATTTCCGCCAACTCATCATCGCGCTCTTTCCTACTTCACCAATACCATTGTTTCGGAAGGTACGACGATCGTATCCCCCGGCCTTAGTTGAACGTTCTGCGGGGACTCGTCACCCATAATGATATCGTCATAACTAGCCTTGATTTTTACGTCCTTCCCCCCCTGTTCGCCGAATCGAAAGACCACGATCTTGTTGCGGGCGGCAGCCGGAGTGAATCCGCTGGCCAAAGTGATGGCCTGGAGTAGGGTAGTCTTACTTTTCAGAGGATACTTGCCCGGTTTTGACACTTCGCCCAAGACATAAATCGCGTAGCTATTGACTTCTTTGACGAGGATCGAGACTTGAGGATTCTCCTTGAACTCTTTCAATTTCTCGGAAATCGCCTCTGCCAATTGGACCACCGTCTTCCCCGCCGCGCCGACGTCTCCGATAAGAGGCAACGAAATGCGCCCATCAGGTCTCACCGACACGACTTTTGAGAGGTCGGTATTCCTCCAAACTGTAATCTCCAGTACATCTTCCGGACCGATGGTGTAATCAGAGGTGACAACAAGAGAAGACTCTTCTATTGCTTTCGCAGCGCGATCTTTCCCAACTAGGGCTCCCTGCGTCTGACTCGCTAAGGTCTGACCGGCCGCGGAACCGACGCCGATGCTGAAAAGTAAACCGACCACCAGCGCCCAGACTCCTGGCCTCAAAACCTCCATTCCTCTTGTTCGCACTATCTTCATTTTATTGACCGGCGTATTCATCACGGTTGCTGGTTTCGAGTTGAAATGTGCCAAGGTTCAAGGTGCACGTTCCAAGGTTCAAGATACAAGGTTCAAGGTGCAAGCAGTAATTGCTAAGTAGCAAGTTGCACGGTGGCACGATGCGACTCGAACCAAGCAACTCACAACTCTCAACTTTCCACTCTCAACTCAAAACTATATTCTCAATCTTATGCCAACAGCCAAAGGCTATACGCTCTTCATGCCGCTTGTGCTATACGCCATCAGCCATACGCTCTTTGCGCCGACCGCGTTTCACCTTTCACATCTCACGTTTCACGTTTAACTTCTCACGCTTCACGCCTTACGCCTCACCTTTCACGCGCTTCATTGCGTTAAAACATGAACTTCAACCCGACGAAATACGCTCCACTTCCGTTCACACGACCGAACGGCAGCTTCCTTGTCCAGCGCACTTCTGCAAGGGTGGGAGTTTCAGCGACGGTGACCGGCGTCGGAACATAGACCTTCAACACCTGATCGACTTGCGGCGCTTGATCCATCAAGATCAACATGCCCCCGCTGCTGATATTGAGAGAGAGCGCTCTCCCACTGGGAGTTGCCGCAGGAGCACCTTCTATAGTCGCTGTCATCTCGTAGGGAATAGGCCTCAACAAGGCCGCCCGCTCACTATGGTTTTCATGACTGTCCTTCATCGACCACTCCCACTCTGGATTTGTCACGTTGCCCCTCCACTTGATATGGAACGAATGATACTAGCCTAACTTGTGCTTATTGTCAGGAACTCATCAAGAAATTACCTATTTCGCTTAAAATCAGTCCCACTCCATTTTCCTAAACGATGTTCGTCACTCTAGTTGGAATTCAGAGGGACAACAATACCGACGATGTAGGTTCTGCTTTCTCAAAGGTATATGTTGACTCCCCCAAAAGTGTTATATAGTATGGGCTCGCTAACAAGAGAGCCTTCACACTCTCTCTTGAGCGGGTTAGCTATCGTCTATTATTGCCACACTCTCCCCAAGACACGGACTTACTTCTTATGGCTGATAGCCCCAACACCGTTGACCCAAAAGACGGTTTTGTAGATCAACGAGCAGGATCAGGAATCGTAGTCCTATCAGCATCCATGCAGCTGCTCCACATGAATCGGCAAGCGTCTGAGCTTGCAAAAAAAATCAATGCCGTTGAACATGGCGGGCAGACGGCCAAATCAGCCCATGGAGTTCTTCCCACAGCCCTCACGGAACTATGCGGCGAAATTATAAAAGCCCTACACGTCCGGACAGAAGCAAAGGACTGGGAACAATTCGAGTTGAAACGTGTGGCAGGAGACCCAAATCAACCCATTCTGCTCAGAGGATTCGGCCTTCCAGACCGCGGTGGCGTTCAGAACGCCAGACTCGTCGTCACCATGGAGGAGATCGGGCGGAAGCAGAACCTGAATGCCGAACATGCCCGTGATCGCTTTAATTTGACCAACCGCGAGCAAGCAGTCGTCGAACATCTTGCAAAGGGATGGACAAATAAGGAGATCGCAAATGCACTTGAAATCACTGAACAAACGGTGAAAGAGCACATCAAGCATATTATGCGAAAAACGAACGCTTCGACTCGCACCGGGATTCTCGTCCACATGTTTAATTCGTAACCGCTTGAAGTGCGTGAAGCGTGTCTCGTCCTTCGACTCTGCTCAGGACCGTGAGCTTGTCGAACGGTGAAGCGTGAAAAGTGAAACGTGAGATGTGAAGAGTGAATCGCAATTATGATGGAGTTGAGAATTTTGAGTTGAGAGTGGAAAGTTGTGAGTTTCTTGTTTCGAGTCGCATCATGCCACTGCGCGACTTGCCACTGACCACTTGCATCTTGCTACTTGCATCTTGCTACTTGCACCTTGTTCCTTGTACCTCTCCCCTCTCCCTTCTCCCTCTCTACCTGTTGCAAAGACACCACAGTGAGTAGCCTTTCACACATTCAGATCCATCGATATTTAGAATACAAACAATAAATCAATCACTTATGTAATTTTAATTCAGGCCCGTTGATTGCACTAGACTAGGCAGTTATTGCCGTGATAAAAAGCCGCGGCATCCATAAACTCAGAAATGGAGATTGAGACAGTGCAGCAAACTTCGCGGGCCAAAACGTTGGTGCTGGGATTGATCGGGGTCGTTGTGCTGGCTTCTGGGTGCCAAACCAATCACTCCATTAACACGGCTGTTCTTGACAATAGCAAGTTCATGTCGCTCTGGGAGACTTACAGCGATTGTAAGCTCTCGTCAGATTTTAACCGGGCCAGCGTAGGCATGCAGCAACTCTCGTCGGCTGCCATCCTCTCCCAACAGAATGAGGGCTATGATGGATTTGTGCTTCCCTTGCCGACTCAGCTAGAACGGCTGGTAAGCAACCCCGCTAACCGCTTGGCTGTTGATCTTCATGCAATGACTGCGGCCTGCTCCCTTCACACGGGACAACTCGCCCTTCACGAAGGGCACGTTGATGAGGCTCGTCACGCGTTTACATCTATCCTCACACTCAACCAAAATCTTTCGCCCTATTATGTCTTGCAAGCGAAACGATTCCTCACCGAACTCGAACGGGGAATCGACATTGCGGCCAAGACACCATAAGCTTACCCCCTCGCTCCAATAACCGATCGATACAGCTGCACATATTGTTGTGCAGCTTGTGTCCATGAAACATCCGTGCTCATTCCAGTCTGTATCATGGAACGCCATGTGTCCTGCTCTTGATACACAGCCAATGCCAGCAGTATCTCCGTCAAAAGCGCGTCCGACGACGAATCGACAACATGAAAACCTGTTGCACGTTTAGCCTGCGCTGTTGATGGTTTAAACGGGACAATGGTATCTCTCAATCCGCCCGTACGTCGAACAATGGGAACGGTACCATATCGAAGACTATAGAGCTGGCTCAGTCCGCAGGGCTCATAGCGGGAAGGCATCACCAACATATCTGCGCCTGCCTCGATCCGGTGGGCAAGTCCTTCGTCGAAACCGATGTGCACGGCTATGCGATCAGGATAGGCGGATTTTGCCTTCAGAAACTCCTGCTCCAGATGATGATCCCCGGTGCCTAATATGACAATCTGAGGATTCAGCAGCATCAGTTCAGGAATAATATCGAGCAGCAGGTCAAAGCCCTTTTGGGAAGTCATTCGGCCGATCAGAGCCAGAAGCGGCACATTGCGGGCAGGCAACCCGAACTCTTTCTGCACTGCCCGCTTGCACACCTGTTTGCCCGACAAATCACTGGCTGTGTAGCATGCCGGCAAGTAGGGATCTCTCTCGGGATTCCACAGAGCGACATCAATACCATTTGTAATTCCCTGTACGCCGGCGGCCCGGTTCGCAAGCACCCCTTCGAGCCCACAGCCGAATTCCTTGGTCATAATCTCTTTGGCGTATGTAGGACTGACCGTCGTCACTGCATCTGAAAAGATGATCCCACCCTTCAAACAATTGACCGACCCGTAGAACTCGAGTCCGCTCGGCGTAAACAAGTCTGCTGGAAGCCCTGTCTTTGAAAACTCTTCGCTGGTGAAGACCCCTTGATACCCCACATTATGCAATGTCAACACGGTCTTCAGCAGCTCAAGCCCCTCGCGCTCTTGGGTCAGCGCGTTCAGATACACCGCGCACAATGCCGTCTGCCAATCGTGCAAGTGAAGAACGTCTACCCTCTCTTTATGTGATCTCCCAAGAAACCGCACTGCGTGAAGAACCGCCCGACAGAACAAGACAAATCGCTCAAGATTGTCCGGGTAATCCCCGCGTTCATCTTGATAAAGCCCTGGGCGGTCGAAGTAGGGATCATAGCGAACCCCTAAGATCCTGAGTGGATACAGCCCCCCTGCGACCGGCACAGTCACTTCCTCCAGCACCACCTCTGCTGGTAGACCTGCAGTGGGAATCCGACATCGCGTGACAGTCCGACGTGGCTGATCAACGCTGGCAAAACTCCGGTAACCGGGCAACAGTACCGTGACTCGATGCCCCAGCTTAATCAATTCTTGTGGCAACGCGCCCACGACATCTGCCAATCCCCCTGTCTTGGCAAAGGGAACCGCTTCGGATGCTGCTATCGCGATATTGAGAGGCTTTGCGGGTCGCTCCTGAGTTTCGTGTTTCATGTTTCTGGTTTCGAGTTGTGCTTTGCGAGTTGCTTGATTCAAGGGGCAAGTTTCAAGGTGCAAGGAACAAGGTTCAAGGGACAAGGATCAAGGTTCAAGGATCAAATTATATGCGAGCATCCCATTTCAACTTGCAACTTGGACCTTGCACCTTGAAATCTAGCGTCCAGGTGCACCTTCCAATCGTGTTTTAAAGCGATCCTCGTATGCCCACGTTTCTACAATCGTCCGCAGCTCCTCAGCCTTAAGCTCTTCCTTATAAACAAGGCGCTCCTCAAGAAATACCAATAGCCACCCGCGTTCAGGATACGCAAAAAACAACCCCTCCCCTGCGTGAACTTCCGCACTCCATCCCCTCGGGGTCTCGCCTGTCACCACACGCATGCTCGGAATCATACGTTGATCCGACATGACAAAAAAATGGGTGAACAGACTTCGATGGTGAGGAGGCTCCCCCCACACATTGACGACGGCCCGGGCGGTGACATGATCGAGTACAAGATTATTCGCTTTTACGAGTCGTTCTTGCTCCGCCAATGTCGGCACTCCCTTACACCCAACCACAGCGATGAGCGCCAGCACATTCCCAAATACACACATCATTCGCAGAGCCTGCTGACAAACAAGAACAGATGGCAACCTAAAGCCTGTCACAACCTCTGTTCTCCCTATCACATCAACCTCCTGGATTTTGCTTCAACCGGCTTGACAGGCTGGCAGATATCGCACTGACATAGTTTCCTCAATAACGAATAGGCATAAATGCCCGTATCGTGGCCATCACTCCATCGGAATTGCAGTGCATAGCGTCCAACCGGCTGAATATCCTGCACCATGATGAGCAAGGGCACGTCTTCGCCTTTCAACCGGCGCTCTCCCGTCCACTCGTCCACGCACGCTGCGCAAGGACAGTGCAGGCGAAGATATCGAACCGGATAGACGCTGTGATGGCCGTCGTTCCACTGAATGCCCAAGACCCCTTTATCAAGCCACTCCATATCACGTGGCTCCAGCGAATCCGCCGTCATACCCTCACCTCTCATACAGAATCATGTCATTCAGATAGACCGCGCGGATGACAAAAAATCAACCGGCGGGAGCCGCTTGCCGGCGACGACCGTCACATAGCCTTCGATCGCCGCTTCAATTTCACTCCGCACCTGCCCGGAGGCTCTGAGTCGGGTGACCAGTTCCGGAGCCAGCCGAACAGCTTGCTGGAGAAATGCCAGGCTGCCCGGTGAAAGCGGCAGGCAGCGAACCCGTTGTCGCGCAGCGCACACCAGGCACACAAGTCCCCCGGCCACGGGCGAAAATTGCGGCCCCCCGGTCAACTGTACTTTTCCGCAGGCGACACAGTGATCGGTCTGCGGACGAAACCCGGTCAGGCCCAACAGTCTGATTTGAAACAACAACGCGGTATAGGCCGGATCTTTGCTCTGATGCAGCGAAGACAAGCCCCGCTCAAGCGTATCGAACAACAGCGGATCCGGATCCCCGTCAGGAGTGATCGCAGCCACCACATTGACCATCCGTGCCGCCGAATCCATTAAGCCGAGATCTTCACGCAAGGACTGGAACGACGTCGTGACATCGACATGCGATATCCGAAACAGCGAGTCGCCCGGCTTCTCGAACAAATCCAGCCGGCATACGGTAAATGGCTCAAGTGCTGCGCCAAAGCGACTTTTCTGACGTCTTGCTCCACGGGCCACTCCTCGAATCTTCCCCAAGCTTCTGGCATAACAGGTCACAATGCGGTCGGCATCGCCCCACTTACGGCTCCGTAAGACAATCGCCGTCGATTTAACAAGCGGCATAGCGCAATACCCTATTGTGTTAGCCCGCATTGTTCATGAGCGCTTCTGCTGCAATCACCAACGCTCGACTCACGCGAGACGGGCGAGAGTGGCGTGACAAGCGGGACCGGCAGCGATCGGCCTTGCGCCTCACGCACGTCGCGCTCTTCGCGCCAGGCGCGCGCGGCCAGCAATTCGCGACGAACCGTCATGAATAATGCGGGCTGGGATACGGCGCAGTCTGTATTCAACGCCGTCGTTCACCGCAACTGGTCCAGAAAAATTGTTGCCAGTGTGAGATAGATCGTAATACCGGTAATGTCGTTGGCGGTGGTGACGAACGGTCCGGCTGCGACGGCCGGGTCCACCCCCATCCTCTTGAGCACGATCGGCATGATCGTAGCCATGCTGGTCGAAACCAGGAACGCAATCACCAATGAGACTCCCACCACCACTCCCAAAAATCCCTGCTGCAGTCCCCATCCGACGATGGTCAAAATAACTCCGCATGCAAGCCCCATAACAAGACCGATCTTCACCTCACGAAAAAACACCGTCCAAACATCCGTCAATTCAACGAGGCCTGTCGCCAGCCCACGGATGATCAGCGTTGAGGATTGCAACCCCACGTTGCCGCCCATCGCGGCGATGACGGGAATAAAACTGACAATGGCCACGACTTCTTGAATCGTGTAACGGAAATACCACAAGATTGCGCCCGACAAGAGGCTCCCGACAAGATTGGTAAAGAGCCACGGCAACCGTAGCCTGGCCGATCCCAGACTCGACGATTTTGAGACGGTGTCTTCTTCGATGGCGCCGGCCATCTTCAGCATGTCTTCCGTCGCTTCTTCGCGGATGACGTCCACGACGTCATCCACCGTGATGATCCCCGCCAATCTCCCATCCTTCTCAACCACCGGAATCGCGAGCAAGTTGTAACTGGCCACCTGGCGCGCGACTTCTTCCTGGTCCATATCAACCGTGACGCTCATCACATCCCGTGTCATGATATTCTTCAACGGCGTCGCAGGCAGCACCGTCAGCAGTTGGCGTAAGGACAAGACACCGACCAGGCGCTCATCTTTATCTGTGACATAGATGTAGAACACCATCTCCGCATCGGTGGCATGCTGCAACCTGCGGATCGCTTCTTGGGCCGTGGCGTCCTCCGACAGAGAAAAGAACTCCGTCGTCATAATGCCGCCGGCGGTGTCTTTGGGGTATTTAAGGATGTCCGCGACTTCGGTGGAATCCTCCGTCTTCATCAGAGCGAGAATGTCTTTGCCCCGCTCCTCCGGAAGAAACCCAAGGATGTACGCGACATCGTCGGGCCCGAGATCCTTCAACAGCCAGGCCACGTCCGAATGCAACAGATCAGCCAACACCTCCTGAATGCTCTGCCCTTCCAGTTCGCTCAGTACCTGGCCGCGCTTGTTTTCTCCTCGGACCAGCTCAAACACTTCCCGCTTTTCCTTTGAAGACGAGAGGTGGTTGATGACCTTGGCGACATCGGCCGGGTGCATCCGTCCCAGCATCTTGGCAAGATTGGTGATGGCCCCGCGCCGCAACAGTCGCTGAACGGATTGCAGGACGATATCGGACTTGGTTTGCCCACGCTCCGCCTGATCGCGCAGCACATCCCGCAAGGCATCTTTCTCCGGCACGCGCGGACGCATGTCCTGTGGCTTTGGCTCGATCGGCCGTTCAGTGGGCTGCATTGTTATGCCATGGCTGAAAGTTTGAAAGTCATCAAGTCAAAAAGTCGAAAGTCGTCTGCCTGAAAGTCGTCAGGTCGAACAGTCATAAAGTCACCAAGTCGTACATCCAAAGGATCAGAGGATCGGAAAGTCATCGAGTCTGAAGGTCGACAGGTCGAACGTCATCAAGTCTGAATCCAAAGACTTTCGACTTTTTGACTTTCCGACTTGATGACTCTCTAATATCCCAAGTCCGCAAGCGCCCGCTCATCTTCCCGCC
>Ga0315912_10003817_pt1 | contig 14696 bp, 11 predicted proteins | sample VfabasoilMG_FD_204469 | JGI IMG/M metagenome (GOLD analysis project Ga0315912, IMG submission 204469) | Garden soil microbial communities collected in Santa Monica, California, United States - V. faba soil | ecosystem: Environmental > Terrestrial > Soil > Garden | place: USA: California... | reverse complement strand
AGGAGCGCGCTTCAGCGCGCGATCCTTTCGGCGTGCCGACAGGTCGACGCCATTCGGAAAGATCGCGCGCTGAAGCGCGCTCCTACAAACTGTAGGTGGGCTTGCGCGGGATTGGGCAGGAGCGGGCGGGCGGATCCGGAAGCGCCGGATCACTCCGGCCCGCCATCATGGGACGCCAATCGCGCCGCCATGCGCGCCCCTGCGATCCACACGCCCAACGACGTGCCCAGGTTGCTCAGCACGAAGGTCAGGAACACGCGCGCGACGCGGTTGCGCCACCAGCCCTTGATCGTGCCGAGGTCTTCCTTGAGCGCGGTGAAGTCGCCCACCGAGGGGCGCCGCAACCACAGTTCCGTGGCGCCACTCACCATGCCCGAGGACAAGGCGGGATGGAACGGCGTGATCGGCGAGGCGATGGCGCTGGCGATGATGGAGAGCGGGTGCGCGCCCGCGGCGAGCGCGCCCAGGGCGCCCGCGACCGCGGTGTAGGCGACCCAGATCAGCACCACGTCGATGCCGACGGACTTGCCCTGCATGAACGCCCACACGAATCCGAACAGCACCAGGGCGAGGATCGCCATGCCGATCCAGTGCGCGACATGGCTCGGCGGCGGTTCCGCGTTGACCTCCGCCAGCACCTGGGCCGGCGCGCGCGATTCCCCCACGAGTTCGCGCGCGATGCCCTCGAGGTGGCCCGCGCCGACCACGGCGAGCACGCGCTTGGCGCCCGTGCGCGCCGCTTCCTCGCGCAGGCGCGCGGCCATGTAGCGGTCGCGTTCGGCGATGAGCGCCTCGTACAGCGCCGGCGATCGCCGGGCGAACTCGCCGAACGTGCTGTGCAACAGGTCGCCCTGCTTGAGCTTCTCGATCTCGGCCGGATCGACCTCGCTATCCTCGAGCACGCTCGCGATCAGGCCGCCGGTCAGCGCCATGCGCTGCCAGAAGCCCACCGCGGCGCGCGTACGGCGCAGCGTGATGCCGATGTCACGGTCGATCAGCCAGGACTGCACGCCACGCGCGTCGGCGCCCTCGAGCGCCACGCGCATCTCCGCGCCGGGATCGATGCCGACCTGCGCGGCCAGGCGCCGCTGGTAGGCCGACAGCGCGAGCGAGGCGGCCACGATGCCGGCGCGGCCCTCGCGCAGCACGCGCAACAGGTCCATGCGCGCCATCGCGTCGGGATCGCGCAGCGCCTGCGCGCGATGGCTGCACAGTTCCACGGCGACGGCATCGAAGGACTCGTCCTGCAGCAGCCGCGACACCGCATCGGCGCTCGCCTTGGACACGTGCGCGGTACCGAGCACCACGAACTCCGTGCCCGCATGGCTCAGGCGCAGGATCGGCTCGGCGGGTACCGGCGTGTCGGCGACGGCGTCGAGCGCGAGGCCCGCATCGATGGTCGCCGGCGCCAGCAGGTGTTCCGCCGGCGTGGGCAGCTGCTCGGGGACGGACACGCGGCTCAGTCCCGGTACCGGCGCAACAGGTCGCCGTAGGCGTCGATGCGCCGGTCGCGCAGGAACGGCCAGATGCGCCGCACGCGCTCGCTGCGCGCGAGGTCGACCTCGGCGACGAGGACCGTGGGATCGGATTCCCCCGCGGTGGCGAGAAACTCGCCCTGCGGTCCGGCGACGAAGCTCGTGCCCCAGAAGCGGATGCCCACGCCGGCGCCGGCGGGCGCCGCTTCGAAGCCGACGCGGTTGCACGACAGCACGGGCAGTCCGTTCGCGACCGCATGGCCGCGCTGCACGGTGACCCAGGCGTCGCGCTGGCGCGCACGCTCCTCGTCGCCGTCATTGGGATCCCAGCCGATCGCGGTGGGGTAGAGCAGCAGGTCCGCGCCGGCGAGCGCCATCAGGCGCGCGGCTTCGGGATACCACTGGTCCCAGCACACCAGCACGCCGAGCCTGCCGATCGAGGTCTGCACGGGCTCGAAGCCGAGGTCGCCGGGCGTGAAGTAGAACTTCTCCAGGAATCCCGGATCGTCGGGGATGTGCATCTTGCGATAGCGGCCGAGCAGTCGGCCGTCGCGCTCGAACACGACCGCGGTGTTGTGGTACAGGCCCGCGGCGCGCCGCTCGAACAGCGAACCCACGAGCACCACGCCGTGCCGCTGCGCGAGCGCTGAGAGGACGTCGCAGCTCGGGCCCGGGATCGCCTCGGCGCGGTCGAACTCGTCGGTGCTCTCGTGCTGGCAGAAGTACGGCCCGTTGTGCAGTTCCTGCAGCAGCACCAGGCGCGCGCCCCGGCCCGCGGCCTCGGCCACGGCGGCCGTGATCGCCGCGAGGTTCGCCTCGCGCGAGCCGCGATCGCGGTCCTGCACCAGGGCCACGGTGAGCATGTCAGCCATCCCGCAACACTCCGCGCGGCAGCTGCATGGTGACGCAGTGCAGGCTGCCGTTCTGCTCGATCAGGGCGCGGCAATCCACCGGCATGATCTCGCGCCCGGGGAACGCGCCGGCCAGCGCGGTGCGTGCATGGTCGTCGGCGGCATCGCCGTACGCCGGCATCAGCACGGCATCGTCGAGGATGAGGAAGTTCGCGTACGAGGCCGCGAGGCGGCGGCCGTCGCGCGCGTGGATGGGATCGGTCCAGGGCAGCGGCGTGAGCAGGTAGCGGCCACCGGCATGCGAACGCAGGCGCTCGAGCTCGCCCTGCATCAGGCCCAGTTCCGTGTAGTGGCGATCGCCCGGATCGTCGCAGGACTGGTACACGAGGTGGTGTGGCGAGGCGAAGCGCACGAGGGTGTCGATGTGCGCGTCGGTATCGTCGCCCTCGAGCGCGCCGTGCTGGAGGACCAGCGTGCGCTCGGCACCGAACATCTCGGCGAGGCGTGCGGAGAGCGTCTCCAGGTCCAGGTCCGGATGGCGCTGGTGGAGGCAGCGCCAGGTGGTCAGGATCGTACCCGCGCCGTCGCTTTCGATGGCGCCACCTTCGAGCGCGAACTCCAGGCGTTGCCGATGCGCGCGCGAGTCGAACAGGTCCGCGTGCACCAGCGCCTCGACCATGCGGTCGTCGCGCTCCGCGCCGAACTTGCCGCCCCAGCCGGTGAAGGCGAAATCGAGCAGGCGGTAGCGTCCGTCCTCGGCGGTGAGCGTCACCGGGCCGCTGTCGCGCAGCCAGGTGTCGTCGTAGTCCACCTGCACGGTGCGCAGGCGCGCGAGATTCACGCCGGCGCGCTCGAGCAGCGTGCGGGCGTGGCGTTCGACGGTGTCGTCGGGCACGCAGAGCACCACGCGCGTGTAGCGCGCGATGGCGCCCACGAGGCCCACGTAGCAGCGTTCGACCTGCAGCAGGTTCCCGGCCCAGTCCGTCCCTTCGTGGGGCCAGGCCAGCAGCACGCCGTCCTGGGGCTCCCATTCGGCCGGGAGCCGGAATGCGGATGCGGTCATTTCTTCGCCGGATCCTTCGGACCCTCTTCCAGCGCGGCACTCTTGTACACGACGCTGTCGAGCACCTTGTCGTGCTCGAAATAGACCGCGAACCCGGCGTAGCGCCAGCGCGTGATCGGCGGATGCGTGGGCGACCCGCCGCCCACGGCCGCGTCCTTGCCCACCGGCGCGCCGAACGCACCCTCGACCTCCGCCATGCTCATGCCGCGCTTGGGCATGTCCATAGGGGCCTCGCGCTGCACGCGGTCGATCAGCAGGGTGTCCGCCTGGGCGGTGCCGCACCCGAGCAGGGCGCAGATCACGAACGGTACGAGGGCTCGCATGGCGGACTCCTTGAACTTTGGCCGGCGTTCATTGTCCGGTATCGGGCGCCCGCGCGGAAGCGCGGATGCGCGTGGCGTGCATGGTGGGTTCAGGCGCGCGCGAGCACGATGGGCGCCAGCGGATCGGGGAGTAGGCATGGCAGAGGGTCGACGCGCGCTGCTCGGACTGGCCCTGGGCCTGTTCGCGGACGTCGCGCGTGGCGCGCCGGCGCGCGCCGGATCCGAGGGCGGTTCCACGCGCGATCCCCTCCACCTGCTGGTGTCGCGTACCGGCTTCGGCATCGCCGAACCGGCCTGGCAGCGCGCCCGCGCGCTCGGCGCCCACGACTACCTCGAGGAGCAGCTCGCGCCCGAGTCCATCCCCGACACCGTCGTGGACCAGCAGCTCGCCGCCGTGGCGCCGTCGCTGACGTGGGGCGTTCGCAGGCTGGTCGAGTACACCGCGGAAGCCGAGCACCAGGCCCGCGCCCTGAAGGAGCTGCGCGCGGCAACGCTGATCCGGCAGGCGTACAGCCAGCGCCAGCTGCTCGAGGTGATGGTGGAATTCTGGGGCGACCGCTTCAGCGTGCGCCACGACGACGGCCCCGTGCGCCTCTACAAGACCGCGCACGATCGCATGCTGCGCGCCAACGCCCTGGGTCGTCATGCCACGCTGCTCGCGGCGAACGCGCGCAGTCCGGCCGTGCTGTACGCGCTCGACACCTACGCGAACGTGGCGGAGGGCCCGAACGAGCATTTCGCGCGCGAACTCCTCGAGCACCAGACGGTGGGCGTCGGCGCGCACGGCGAGGCTGACGTGCACGAGGTGGCGCGCGCGTTCACCGGCTGGGGCATCGGGATCATCGATCCGCGCACGAGGGAGATCGGTTTCGTGTTCCGGCCCGAGCGCCACGACACCGGTGCGAAGCGGGTGCTGGGCACCGTGCTGCCGCCCGGTCGCGGGGTCGAGGACGGCGAGGACGTACTGGCGCTGCTCGCGCGCCACCCGGCCACGGCGCGCACGCTGTCGACGCGCCTGGTCGAGCGCTTCGTGTCCGACCGTCCGGAGCCCGGGCTGGTGGCGGCGCTGGCGGAGCGCTACCGCGAAACCGATGGCGACATCCGCGCGATGCTGCGCACGCTGCTGGAATCCGACGCGTTCCGCGCTTCGGCGCAACACAAGCTGCGGCGGCCATCGGAGTACGTGGTGGCCGCCGCTCGCTTGCTCCATCGGCCCGAGCGTGGGCTGCCGGTCGATCGGCTCGTCGAGGCGCTCGATGCCATGGGCCAGCTGCCGCACCTATGCAACGACCCTGCAGGCTATCCCGACGACGCGGAGTCCTGGTCGGACGAGGCGAGCATGCAAGCGAGGTTCCGATACGCGGGCGATCTGGTGGCGCGTGGCACGGTCGGGGCAGGGGAAGAGGACCTGAAGACGCTGGTGGGACCCGCGCGCACGCCGCGGGCACTGGTACAACGCCTCGCCGAGCGCGTCCTGCACCGGCCGCTGGCGGCGGGCGACCTCGCGACGCTCGTCGCGGGCGTCGCGGACGGTGCCGGTGCGGACGAACCGCTGGGCGAGCCCGGGCGGATGGATCGTGCACGCACGCTGCTCGTCGCGCTCATGTGCTCGCCGCAGTTCCAGTACCGATGACCCCACCGTGACGCGCCAGGGACGCCCATGATCCTAACCACCCGCCGCGACTGCCTCAGGCTCTCGGCCGCGCTCGCGGCGGCGTCGCTGCTGCCCGCAGGTCGTGCGCGCGCCGCGCGCGCCGGCGGGCGCGACGTGCTGGTGCTGGTGCAGTTGCGCGGAGGCGTGGACGGATTGAACCTCGTGGTTCCGTACGGCGATCCGAACTATCGACGCCGGCGCCCGAACATCGGCGTGCCGGCACCCGATACGGGCGAGGGATCCGCCTTGCCGCTCGACGGATTCTTCGGCCTGCATCCCGCGCTCGCCCCCATCCATGACCTGTACGTATCTGGGAAGCTCGCGGCCGTGCATGCCGTGGGCATGCCCACGCCGTCCCGTTCCCACGGCGTGTGCCTCGAGGGCATCGCGCAAGGCATGGAGCGGTCCCCGTCCAGCGAGCGGCGAGGGTGGCTCGATCGCCACCTGGCGCTGTCGGGTGGTGCGGATGCGGCCCGTGCCGTGTCATTCGGTCCGGGGGGCTGTCCGGCCTTGCGCGGACTGAGCGGAGGATCGGTGCTCGCCCCCGAGGATCGCGTCGATCTCGCGCCCGGCGCGCTCGATGAGGACTGCGCCGCGACGCTCTCCGAACTCTATGCCCGCGCGTCCGGGCCGTTCGCCGTGGCAGCGCGACGGGCACTGGACGCCGAGACCGCGGATGCGATGGCGCCGGCGAAGGCGTCTACGGCCGGAGACGTCGCCGTCCCGTATCCCCGAACGCGATTCGGTCGCCAGATGCGTCGCATCGCGGCGCTGATCCGCAGCGATCCCGCCCTGGAAGTGGCCTGCGTGGAGCTTTCGGGCTGGGACCAGCACGAGCGCGCGTCGGCGCAATCGGACGCGCTGCTGGACGAGCTGGCGCGCACGCTGCTGGCCTTCGATACCGACCTGGGCGCCGATATGGCGCGGGTCAACGTGGCCACGGTGACCGAGTTCGGCCGCTCGGCCGCGGAGAACGGATCGCAAGGCACCGACCACGGTTCCGCCAGCGCCATGTTGCTGCTCGGTGGCGGTGTCGCGGGAGGCGTGGTCTATGCGCTATGGCCCGGCCTCGCGGATGCGAACCTCGATCGCGGCGGCCTCGACGTCACGCTCGATACCCGCACCGTACTGGGCGAACTCCTGCACAAGCGCATGGGCAACGACCGGCTCGACGCGGTATTCCCGGGCTTCGTCCCGCAGCCGTCCATCGGTGCGTTTCGCAGCGGGGCCTGAGCAGGAATCAACGGGACCCGGGGGGCTGAAACGAACGAGGCCGGCATGGCCGGCCTCGTCGTGCGATCGTGCGGAACGAATCCGCTCAGCGCTGGCGCGCCTTGAAACGAGGATTCGACTTGCAGATCACGAACACCTTGCCACGACGACGGACGATCTTGCAGTCACGGTGCCGCGCCTTGGCGGATTTGAGGGAAGAGAGCACTTTCATGGGGCGACTCGGCAGGTAGTGGGTCGGGGAAAACTGGGATTGTAGCCCGCTGGTGGCCGCATGCGCAACATCGGCGCTCGACAATCCTGCGCATGCTCAAGGGCTTAGATACACCCCTGAGCCCGTCGCGACACCGGCATCGCCAATCTTGGGGGCTGGCCGACGACGCGGCGTACCTGTTGGCGCGGAATGAGAGTCGCGGCCCGGGCCGCAGTTTCCGGCGTCTACCCGTGCGAGCATGAGCAGGTCGTGGCGCGACTGGCGCACGCGCGTCCGGGCATCGCCGTCCCGGGATCGTGGTTGTCCGGACTCGGTCGAGACTTGCAGGATCGGCGACACACGCCTCCGGCTTTCGGTACCGGAAACCTCCTGGGTCATTGATCCAGGCATCCGTCGAAGGCAAGCCGTCCGGGCTCCGGGCTCGAGCGGCTCGAGACTTACACTGCGGAGTTGATGATCGAGCGATGTTCCGGGATCAATGGGGGGGATTGCCGGGATTTCCGACCAGGCTACCGAAAGAACCGCGCGCTCGACGCGGCAGTTGTTCGCTGGCGCCATCCCGCCATTCATCACGGACCCGTCACGGATCCTGCAGTGTCATGTGGCTGCTTCCCGCGCCCCGTGCCAGTTCCACCACCCTGTAGTCCCCCACTGGAGCGCCCCATGATCCGCATCGGAAAACCTGCGCCACTGGCCATGGCCATCGCGCTCTCGCTGGCTGCACATCCGCTGCTCGCGCAGGACGCGCCAGCGGATTCCAAGACCCTCGACACGCTGATCGTCACCGGCACGCGCGTGACGGATCGCACCGTGGCCGAGTCGACCTCGGCCATCGACATCATCACGCCCGAAGCCCTGGAAGCGACGGGCACGGTGGAACTCGCGACCGCGCTCTCGCGCGTGCTGCCTTCGTTGAACTTCCCGCGCCCGGCGATCTCCGACGGCACCGATGCGGTACGTCCGGCGCAGTTGCGCGGGCTGGCACCGGACCAGGTGCTGGTGCTGGTGAACGGCAAGCGCCGCCACACCACGGCACTGATCAACCTCAACGACAGCCAGGGTCGCGGCTCCTCGCCGGTGGACCTCAACGCCATCCCGATCGCCTCGATCGAGCGCGTGGAAGTGCTGCGCGACGGCGCCTCCGCGCAATACGGTTCGGACGCGATCGCCGGCGTGATCAACATCGTGTTGAAGGGCAGCCGCAGCGGTGGCCGCGTGGCGACGCGCGCTGGCAAATACAGCGCGGGAGACGGTGAGCAGGTGCAGGTCTCCGGCGACGGTGGCTTCGGCATCGGCGCGGATGGCTTTGTTCATCTCGCCGCACAGGCCGGGCACCAGGACCAGACGGATCGCGCGCGCCCGTTCTCGGGCACGCCCACGTCCGCCACGCCACCCCTGGGCAGGGTCGTGCAGCGTTACGGCGATCCCGACCTCGACCAGGGCGCGATCTCGTACAACACCGAGTTCGGACCGGCCGACGGGTTCCGCTTCTATTCCTTCGGCTCGGCCAGCCATCGCGACGTGCTGTCGAACGGCTTCTTCCGGCCTGCCGGCGACTCGCGCAACATCCCCGCGATCTATCCGGACGGCTTCCTGCCGAAGATCCACAACGTGGCGAAGGACCGCGCCATCGTGCTCGGCACGCGCGGCATGCTCGGCGAGGCCTGGACCCTGGACCTCAGCTACAACTACGGCAGCAACGATCTCAGTTTCGACATCGAGAACAGCCTCAACCGCAGCCTCGGCGCCAGTTCGCCGACCGACTTCTATGCCGGTTCCCTGGAGGTGTCGCAGCATGTGCTGAACCTGGATGCGCGCCGGCCTTTCGAGGTGAATTGGAGCAGCTACCCGGTGATGCTCGCCCTTGGCGCCGAATGGCGGCGCGAGAATTTCACGCAGGGCGCGGGCGAACTCGCCTCCTATGTGGATGGCGACGGGCCCACGGTCAATACGCCGCCCGGCGCGCAGGTGTTCCCCGGCTTCCAGCCCGGCGACGCCGGCGACCAGGACCGCCACAGCTACTCGGTCTACGCGGACGTGGAAACGGACCTCACCGAGCAGTTCACCGTGGGCCTGGCCGCGCGCTACGAGGACTACAGCGATTTCGGCACCACCACGTCGGGCAAGCTGTCGGCACGCTACGCCTTCAACGAGCAGGTCGCCCTGCGTGCGACGGCGTCGACGGGTTTCCGCGCGCCCTCGCTGCAGCAGCAGTACTTCCAGTCCACAGCCACGAACTTCATCGGCGGCGTGCCCTTCGACGTGCGCACCTTCTCGGTCGACAACCCCACCGCGATCGCACTGGGCTCGGAGCCGCTGCGCGCGGAGGAATCCACGAACCTCGGCATCGGCCTCGTGCTGCAGCCGATCGAGGCGCTGTACATCACCATCGACGGCTATCGCATCGACATCGACGACCGCATCATCCTGTCGGAGAACCTGATCGGCGCCGCAGTCACCACGTTCCTCGAGACGCAGGGGATCTTCGGCGTCACCGGTGGCCGCTACTTCACCAATGCGGTCGACACCAAGACCACCGGCATCGACGCGATCGGCACGTATCGATGGACGCTGGACCAGGGCAACTTCAACCTGACGCTGGGTTACAACCACAGCAAGACGAGGATCGAGCGCATCGCGCCGAATCCGCCGGAACTCACCGCCGGCGGCCTGAACCTGCAACGCATCGGTCGGGTCGAGCAGGGCCGCATCACGGTGGGTGCGCCGCGCGACAAGGTCCTGCTCGCCGGCGAGTGGCAGACCGGCAACTGGCGCATCAGCAGCACGGCCACGCGCTACGGCGAGTTCAGCGTGCTCAACGCCAGTCCGGCGCTGGACCAGACGTTCGATTCGGAATGGACCGTGGATCTCGCGGCGACGTACCAGCTCGGCCAGTGGGACTTCACGCTGGGTAGCGACAACCTCTTCGATTCATACCCGGACGAGTTCATTTTCGCCACCTCGAACGGCGGCCAATTGCCGTACCCGCGCAATGCGCCGTTCGGCTTCAACGGTACCTTCGTCTACGCGAACGTGGGTTATCGCTGGTAGTCGACGGCGCACCTGGGCGCCGCGAGGCGCCCGGGGCAGCCCGTGTCGGTGATGCGCGCACGTCGCCAGATCATTTCCGATCCTTTACGACTTGGGTCCAGGTCCGGACTGGCCCCTAATCGACCGGGAGCGATGGTGCTCGACGGCAGGACTGCGGCCCATGGCCAACCTGGCGACCCATGGTGTGTCCCTGCCGGATTCGACTGCGACGGAGAGTGACTTGCATCGGGCGCCGTCGGCCCGATGCGCCGATGCGCAAGTCGGGCGCGGGTCCGCGTGCGACCATGCCCTGGTGGCGCAAGCCGTTTGGGACCATGTCGAGGCGCGCGGCGGATCCGGTGAGCAGCCGCCGGACGCGCTGCTGGATGCCGCCTGGCACGGCAAGCGGCTCGACGCGGGCGGCACGAGGCTGGCGGTCGAGCGGCGCACCGAAGCGCTCGCGCGGGTGCGCGCCGAGGCCTCGGACGCTACCCGGCCCGATCGGTGCCATCTCACCAGCCTGCGCGTGTACTTCGACGACTTCGCCGTCGCACGCCTCGATGACTGGGCTGCCGCGTCCACGGAACTGCTGCTGCTGTTCAAGTGCGCTGGTGCGTGGCGCATCGGCGGGACCGTGGGGGTGGGTGCCGACTGCGGCGTGCGCCAGCGCCGGTTCAATCCGCGCACCGCCGAGTCCGAGGTGCTCGAGGTGATGCAGCTCTATTACGAATCCGTCGATCGCGGCGACGCCGGCCCGCTCGCACGCATCTTCCATGCGGAATGGCACATGAAGAATTTCGAGGGTGGCGTGCTCGTGGCCGAAGATAAGCCCACGTTCCTGCGCCGGGTCGACGGAATACCCCTGCCGGGCTACGCCGAGGCGCGCGAGGTGGCGCAGGTCGAGGTCGTGCACGGTTGCCTGGCGCACGTACGGGTGGACAAGCCTGCCGTGCCCGGCGTGACCGTGTTCAACCTCGTCAGGATCGGGATGGAATGGATGATCATCGACAAGGCCTGGTCGTCGGCGAAACCGTGACCAACGCGCGCATGCAGCTGTCCGGTTCCGGTCGCCCGACGCGAGCCCTCGATGCGTGGCGTGCACTTGCGCTCGCGCTCGCGATGGGTGCGTCGGCGGGCGTCGTCGCGCAATACGGCACTGGCGGCGATTCGAAAATCGACGCAAGCCCGGGACCGCTCGTGATCGAGCCGCGCATGACCGGCACCTGGTTCGACCCGCTCGCGCCGGGGCAGGGCCTGGCGATCGAAGTGCTGCCAGGCCGCCAGGAGTTGTTCGTCGCCTGGTTCGCCTACGGGCGCACGGCGCCGTCGCCCGGTAGCCAGGAGCACCGGTGGTTCACGGCGCAGGGACGATACGACGGAGCGCGCGCGTCGCTCGATGCCTACCTGACCACGGGTGGAACGATGAACGGGCCGTCCCCGGTGCAGACCCGCCGCGCCGGGACGCTCACGATCGATTTCGTCACCTGTTCGCATGCCGTCGCCACCTACGCGCTGGAGCCCGATGCCTTGGGCGGCGGCGGTGGAGATCCTGCGGGTCTCGTCGGCCGCATGAACCTCCAGCGCGTGTCGTCGGAGCACGCATGTCCTGTGCCCGCGACGACGCGTGCTGCTCTGGACCAGGCGCTCGCGCGCTGGTCCGACGGTGCCGGACACTACGGCGTGAGCGCCTCGGTGGTATTCCCCGACCGCAGCATCTGGAACGGCGTGGCGGGCGGGTCGTCGCCCGCGCAGGCGCTTGCGCCGAACGAGCTGATCCACGTCGCGAGCATCACCAAGAGCATGACCGGCGCCCTGGTCCTGCGCCTGGTCGACCAGGGCCTGCTCACGCTCGACGACACGATCGGCCGATGGCTGCCGACGATCCCGAACGTGTCGCCGTCGATCACCCTCCGGCAACTGCTGACCCACAGCGCCGGCCTCGCGAACTATCCCGCGAACCGCGCCCTGCAGGCCGAAGTGGTGGCGAATCCGTCGCGCGTGTTCAGCGCGAGCGAACTGGCGGCGTACATCGATCCGCCGGTGTTCGCGCCGGGCACGCGCGTCGAATACGGGAACTCCGCCTTCCTGCTGCTGGGCCTCGTCGCCGAGCGCGTCCTGGGGCGGCCCCTCGACGAGCTCTACGCGACGGAACTGTGGCAACCGCTGGGGCTCACAGGCGTGTTCCTGCCGTACGCGGATTCCCCGCCGGGACCGGTGGCGCTGTCGCAGTCGCCATACGGGCTGGTGGATCCGCTGGACTTCCCCTCGCGCCATTCCCGCGGCCAGGGTGCCGCCGGTGTGATGGCCACGGCCGAATCGATCGCGCGCTGGGGCGATGGGCTGTTCCGCGGCCGCGTGGTGTCGCCGGCGATGCAGGTGCAGCTGAGGACCCTGCTGCCGGCGCCGGGCACCATCCCCGGCGAGTCCGGCGTCGGGCTCGGCATCCGGGGCTATGCGTACCTGGGCCGCACGCAGTTCGGGCACAGCGGCAGTTCCGCCTTCGGCAACGGCCTGCTGCTGCACGATGCGGACACGGGTGTCACCGTGGCGGTGCTGATGAACCAGGGCGACGCCGCGGACCACTTCACCCTGGCACCGGAACTCCTGTCGATCGCGACCGGCGGTGCGGCCGCGGCTGCGACGAATCCAGTCGACCGGTAGCCGGGACAAAACGGGATCACCTGGGTGCTTTCGTTGGCATCCGTGTTGGTGCCGATGCGCCCCAGTCCACATGCGTAGCCGTGGCTGGGATTCGGGTTCGACGGCGGTGCGAAGGGTAGAGCCGAGCAAGCTCGGCTCTACAGGGGCGGAATTGGCCTCGGTCAGGGCCTCGGCGCGGGCGGTCCATTCGCGGCGACCTGCGCGAGCACCTTGGGCACGCGTGCCGACACCCAGTTCTTCAATGACGTGAACGCGCCGCTCTGTTCGCCACCGATGTGGGGATCGGCCTCCATCGCGGGTTCGAGCGCCGGCTGGATCGAATCGAGCAGGGCATGCACGCCCGCGGGCGCGAGCGGTCCACCGGGCGACACCAGCCCGGTCATGATCGCGTTGTAGCGCGCGCGGTACGCCGGATGGTTGAGGATGATCTTCTGGTAGTCCGTCTGCGACGTGCCCTTGCGCGCCGCCTGCCCGTAGATGCCGGCCGTGGTGCTGCGGAAGACGGCATCGAGGTCCCACGGGTAGTAGCGACGCTTCAGTCCGCTCTGCGCGAAGTCGGTGAACAGGAAGTTCTTGCCGTGCGAGAAGAGGGCGTCGGGATTGTCGGTGAACGCATCCACCGCGCCTTGCGCAAGCATCGCGTCCATCTCGATCAGTGAATCGAGCTGCGCCAGCAGCGCCGGGTCGGACGGGGTAGGGCAGGTGACTGTCGCGCGACCCTTTTTCGCCGGCGGCCCGAACGGGCGATAGCACAGCGTGCCGAACGTGGGGCTGTGCGGGTCGCCCGTCTCCAGTTCCCAGCCGTCGATGTCGCTCACATCGTAGAACCAGGTCTGGTTCTTCACGTAGATCCCGCGGTTGCGCAGGAACTGCGTATCGCGCTGCTCGACGTTCGTGTACACGCCGATGTGCGTGCCGTTGATGTTCAGCCGCACCCAGTTCGCGAGCGCAGGGTGTGCCTCGGGCCCGTAGTAGCCGGCCTGCGCCGCACGCTCGTGCAGTTGCCACGCCATGCCTTCGCTCAGCACCGACACGTCGCCGCCGTTCTCGAGGCTGAGCTTCGCGAGCCCGTGCCACAGTTGCGAGGACACGTACTCGTTGATGTCGATCTTGAGGCTTACCTTGACCGGATTCGCCTCAGAGGGCAGCGCGCGGCTCGACTTGCGCCGCACCGACACCTGGATCGGCGTCTCGCCATCGGCGGAGAACATCGCGGGCACTTCGATCTCGTTGGTGACGTCGAACCGGATCGTGTCCCAATCGGCAGGCGCGATCTCGAGGTTGAAAGTGCGCACGACGGTGGGATCGAAGACCTCGGGCCAACCTTGCGCGAGGGCCGGTGCGGCGCACCAGGCGAGTGCCAGCGCGAGCACGCGGGCGATGGTTGGGGATGGGGACATGCGGCCTCCTGACAAGTGCACGCACGAGGGCGTGATCGGGCACACGACAATAGCCGATTCCGCGCGAGGATTGCGTGCAGGGCGCCGCACGGAAGTGCTGCAGCGGCAGCGTGCGCGCAACGCGCCAGGGTCCGTCCTGCGGCGCCCGCGCGTCCACCCTGAAGTCGCGGCCACGCCCTCCCGGGCGTGGCCGTCGCCGGATCAGTAGCCGATCGAGAAGCGCTTGCGACGGTGCGCGCCCCGCTCGAGTTCGTCCACCATCGCGATGGCGTAATCCTCCATCGAGATGCGGCTTTCGCCCTTCTGGTCGGAGATCAACTCGTCGGTGCCGAGGCGGAACGTGCCGGTGCGTGCGCCCGGTTCAAAGTACGCGGCCGGGGCGAGGTAGGTCCAGTCCACGTCCGACTTGCTGAGCACGTCCAGCGCCTTGACGTGCGAGTTCGCGATCGGCAGCCAGGGCGCCGGCAGGTGGCCCGAGGCGATCAACGACACGCCCGGCGCCACTTCCAGGCCGCCCGCGCCGCCGACGACGAGCAGGCGATCGATGCCGGCCTTCTTCACCGCCTCGACCTGGCGCTCGGTGACGCCGATCAGCGCGTCGGTGTCGTCCGCCGGCGGAGCGTAGGCGCTGATCACCGCATCGGCGCCGCGGATGGTTTCCGCCGTCCTGCGTGGATCGCTCAGGTCATCCTGCTTCACCGTTACGCCGGGCGACGGCGTGAGCTTCGCGACATCACGGGCGACGGCGGTGACCGTGTGGCCGCGGGAGACCAGTTCCTGCAACAAGCGGCTGCC
>Ga0315912_10003816_pt1 | contig 14701 bp, 11 predicted proteins | sample VfabasoilMG_FD_204469 | JGI IMG/M metagenome (GOLD analysis project Ga0315912, IMG submission 204469) | Garden soil microbial communities collected in Santa Monica, California, United States - V. faba soil | ecosystem: Environmental > Terrestrial > Soil > Garden | place: USA: California... | reverse complement strand
CGAGCCATGACATGGAGGACATCGAGCAGACCTGCGAGCGCCTCGTCATCCTCGATCACGGCCGCGTGCTGTTCGACGGCGACCTCGTGGCGCTCCATCGGCGGCTGGTCGAGCGGCGCGCCGTGGAGGTGCACCTCCACCCGGGCTCGACGGGCTATCGCCCGGAGAAGAAGCCGCGCCACGAGCAGCATCGCGCGACGCTCGTTCGCGAGGCGCCCCTCGTGCTGATGTTCGAGCTGCCCGCCGAGAATGCGCAGGCGTTCATCCGCGAGCTGTTCGATCTCTTCGAGGTGCGCGATCTCGCCGTCGAGCGCCAGCCGCTCGAGCAGTTGATCCGCCAGATCTTTCTCGCGGGGGAGATGGGGAAGTGAGCGTCGCCATCTCGCTGCGCGGGGAGGACCTCGTCCATGCGACGCGGCGCCATCTCCGGCTGCTGCGCACGGCATTCGTCTACGAGCTGCGCAAGGTCGCGGCCTTCCGAGCGGGCTTCTTCACGCGCGAGGTGCTGCGCGGGCTCGAGCGCTGCGCGGTGATGATCTTCGTGTACGTCGCGTTGTTCCACTCGTCGGGCCGCGCCACGCTGCGCGGCTACACGCTCGAGGGGATGGTGCAGTACATGATCCTCGTGGCGGTGCTCCAGAAGATGCTCTTCCACGAGCGCGCCATCGACGTGGCGGATCAGATCTTCGAGGGGATGATCACCAAGTTCATGGTCATGCCGGTGCGCTACTTCACGCTCGTGCTGGCGCGCTGGCTCCAGTTCATGGCGCTCCAGGGTGCCGTCGCCGCGCTGGTGTGGGTCGCTGGCGCCCTGGTCGCGCCGCGCTGGTGGCCACATCCTGCCGGCGCGCTCGCCGTGGCGCAGGCTCTGGTGCTGGTCGTGCTCGGCAGCTACTGCTTCCTGCTGATCTTCTTCCTGCTCAGCGCCTGCGCGTTCTGGCTCGATCGCGTGTGGACGCTCCTCGCGATGACGCGCATGGTCTCGGGCTTCGCGATGGGGGAGATGGTCCCCGTGACGCTGATGCCGAAGCCGCTGGTCTCCACCTTTCGGCTCATGTTCCCCTACTGGTCGCTCAACGGGCCGATCGAGATCTTCACGGGCCGGCAGGGCAGCGCGGACTTCGCGTTCGGCCTCGTCGTGCTCATCGCGTGGGCCATCGGACTGCAGGTTGCCTGCGGGATCGCGTGGCGGCGCGGGCTGCTGCGCTACGGAGGCGTGGGCGCATGAGCGGGACGATGGTCGCCAGCGGCATGCGGACGCTGCGCAAGCACGCGCGCATCGCGCGGCAGTACGCGCGCATGGGCGTGCGGCGGCGCTCGCAGTTCCGCGTCGAGTTCGTGAGCCAGGTGATCATGGATTGCATCTGGTACGCGGCGAAGATCGGCGTCTTCGAGGTGCTCTACCAGTACACGTCGAGTCTCGCCGGATGGCGCGCGGCGGACATCCGCGTCTTCCTCGGCTTCGTCTTCATTGCGGATGCCTTCATGATGATGTGGCTCGGGCATCGGTGGGTCTTCGGGCGCGAGCTGAAGGACGGCAAGCTCGATCCCTTCCGCGTGCGGCCCGCGAACACCGTCTTCCTGTACTTCTTCCAGCAGTTCAGCCTGGAGGCTGTCCTCAACATGGCGATAGGCGGGACCTACCTCGCGTTCGCGCTGCAGCGCGCGGGAGCGCTCGACGATCCCTCGGGCGTGCCTCGCGTGCTGTGGGCCGTCGCCGTCGCGTGGTGGTCGATGACGGCGATGACGGTGGCGTTCTCGATCATCGAGTTCTGGCTGGTCAGCTCGGACCTGAGCATGTTCCTGACGCACGCATTCGACCTCGCGAGCACGAATCCGCTGGACGTCTTCACGCGCCAGGTGCGGAGCTTCCTCATCTGGTGCGTGCCCGTCGGTCTCATCAACTACGTGCCCGCGTCGATCGCGCTGGGGCGGCTCGGGCTCGCGACGGGGATGCTCTACACGGCGTGGATCGTCGTCTTCGGCCTGCTCGCATGTCGCGCCTGGGTGGCGAGCTTCCGCCGCTACGAGTCGGCCATGAGCTGAGCGCCGGCCGGGAGGGGTCCCGCGGAAATGGGGTCAGGCACAATTACAGAAAAGTCGCGTGGCGCGTTGGCGAGGAGCGACGCCGGGGCGGCGACGCGGTGACGCAGTTCTGACAGCGGAGGCTCGCCGTTTCGGCTAGCCTGAGGCATGAGCGCGCCATCGGGCCCTTCGCGCGGCGCCGCGGCGCTGCCCTACCTCATCGTCGCGGTGCTGGCGCTCATCCCGTTCTCGGAGGCGCTCGTGCCCGGGCGCGTGCTCTGCTATCGGGACCTCGGCGCCTGGTTCCATCCGGTGCTCACGCAGGCCTGGCCACGAGCGGAGCTCGGATCCCCGCCGCTCTGGATCCACGGCGTCGCCTGCGGCAGGCCGCTCTGGGCGAATCCCGGATGGGCGCTGGCCTCGCCGTCGAACCTCCTCTACCTGGTCCTGCCGTTCAACGCGGCCTTCGACGCCTTCCTGATGCTCCACGCCTTGCTCGCCGGCGTCGCGATGACGTGGCTCGCGCGCGTGCTCGGCGCGAGTCGCGTCGCCGCGGTCGTCGCCGGCGCCGCCTACGTCATGGGCGGCGGCATCGTCTCGGCGACGGCACTCTATTGGACGCTGGTCGCGCTCGCATGGGCTCCCCTCGTGATCGGCTGCGCGCTGCGAGCGCTCGAGCAGCCGTCGCGTTGGCGGTTCGGCCTGCTCACGCTGGCGCTCTTCTGCCAGGTGATGGGCGGGCAGCCGGAGCCCATTCTCGCGACCCTCGTGCTGGGCTTCGTGCTTTCGATCGCCCGAGGCCCGTCGCGTCTCGGCACCCGCATCGGGCGCGCGCTGCTCGCATGGACCGTCTGCGGCACGCTGGCAGCGCTCCTGGCGTCGCCGCTGCTCGTGCCCGCGGCGCAGTTCGCGCGCACGACGTACCGCGCCTGGGGCTTCGATGCGGGCAAGGTGCTCTACAACAGCCTCGATCCGCACCTCCTCCCGGCGATGGTGCTGCCCCGATGGCTCGGCCACCCGATGGACCGCATCGCTGGGGGCTACGCTGCCGCCGCATTCACCGACACGCGCACCTCGTACTTCCACTCCCTCGACCTCGGCCTCGTCGCCGCCCTGCTCGCCGTGATCGCCGTCTTGCTCGTGCGCCCTCGAGCGATGACGACTGCCCTGGCCGTCATGGCCGCGCTCGGGGTCGTCATCGCATCAGGACGCTTCGTCCCCGGTGTCGAGACGCTGATCGCATCGCTCGGCCCCTTGCCGCTGCGATACCCGATCAAGGCGCTCGCGCTCACGCATCTCGCACTGCCGCTGCTCGCCGCTCTGGGCGCCGATGCCTTGGCCACGCGCCTTCGCCGGCCGCGCGCGCTTCTCGCGTTGCCCGTGCTCGTCGTTCTCGAGATGGCCTACGCGCAGCACCGCATGCTGCCCGCCTGCGACGCCAGCCTCTTCGAGGAGCCGCCGCTCGCGCGCGAGCTGAAGGCGCGCGCCGCGCAGTTCGGCGCCCCCGACGGCCAATGGCGCGTGCACCATGAGCGGCTTCCCATGGCGGGGCCATGGTCGCCTCCTCTCGGATCGCTGGAGCCGACGGAGCAGGCCCGCCTCGCGTGGGACACGCGGATGCTCTTTCCGCCCCGCGGCGCTCCCTTCGGGATTCACCACGCGCTCGAGGGGCTCGCTGATCTCATGGACGATCAGCGCTGGTTCACGGTCGCACGTGACCTCTACACGGGCCCGCGCGGAGAGTGGGCGAGAGGCCTCGGCGAGCTCGGCGTGCTCTTCGTCATCTCCCCGAGCTGCGATCTCGCCAGCACGACGGCAGGCCTGGAGCTCGAAACCGCACTCGGTCGAGAGCAGGGCCTGCCCGAAGGCTCGGGATACCTCTACCGCTGCACGAGCTGGGTCCCCCGCATCCGCCCGATCGGCGGCGATGCCGGCCGCTCGGTCGGAGCGGCGGGCAGCGTCATCGAGACGCCCTACGGCCTGGAGGTCGAGGTGCATGCGGACGCGGACGCGCAGGTGGTGATCGCCGATGCCGTCGGGGATCTGTCGGCCTGGACCGCTTCGGTCGATGGCATTCCCGTCCCGCTCGTGCGCACGGGTCCGCGCGGCGCCCTCGTCGAGCTTCGGATGCCGGCGGGGGCGCATCGCGTCCGCGTCTGGCGCGACCGGCTCTGTCCCCGATGGGTCGAGCGCGTCTGGGATGGGACCTGGTGCGCGCTGGCCCTCGCCTGTCTTCCGTGGCGCCGCCGCCGCGTCAGCTCTCCCTGACGGCCACCCACAGTCCGTCGCCGATGGGTACGATGATCCCGCGCACGCGCGGCTCCTTCGCCATGACCTCGTTGAAGCGCTGCACGTGCCGCACGGACTCCTCGTCCGGGTTCTCGTCCAGAAGCTTGCCGAACGCGAACGCGTTGTCCACCATGACGAGCCCTCCGACGCGCACGATGCGCAGGCACTCGCGCAGGTACGTCTCGTAGCCGGCCTTGTCGGCGTCGATGAAGCACGCGTCCGCCGAATCGCTCTCGAGGCGCGGCAGCACCGCGCGGCCGTCCCCCCGCAGCACCGTCACGCGCTCGCGCACGTCCGAGCGCGCCACCCATGCCTCGGCGAAGTCGGCGTGCTTGTCCTCGAACTCGACGCTGCGCACGCGGCCGCCCGCCGGAAGCGCCCGCGCCATCTGGATGGCCGAGTACCCGGCGAGCGTTCCCACCTCGACGACCTCGCGCGCCTTCGACAGCTTCAGCAGAACCTGCATGAAGCTCGCCTGCTCCGGCGAGATCTGGATGGCTGGGATGCCCGCGGCCAGCGACTCGCGCTTGAGGCTCGCGAGGAACTCGTCGTCACCTTGCGTGCGCGCGGCGAGATAGGCGATCAGGGCGGACGAGACGACGGTGGAGTCGGCTGACATGCGCCGGAGCATGCCACGCGCAGGCGCGCACGTTCATGCGGGGGGCGCGCGACCTCGTCGCCTACGCGAGGCGCGCCAATCCGGCAGGGCAGCGGCGCCGATGGCGAGCGACAGGGTCAGCGCCACGAGCGAGAACGGCGTCGCGAGATCGCCCAGCCGATCGGAGAGGAACACCGCCCCCTCGCGCAGCTTCTTCGCGTAGTTGTTGAGATACACCGGATCGAGGCCGACCTTGCCGTGCGTCGCCATGCTCCCGTCCGGCTGGAGCACCATCGGCACGCGCCGCTCCTGCAGCGCGACGAGGGCACCGCTGCCGAGCGACGACTCGACGACGAACACGGCGGCGAGGAGCGGCGCGGCCAGGCCCGAGAGATGCCGACGCCATCGCGCGATGAGCACCGCAGCGAGGCAGATGTAGGCGGACTGGTTCAGGTGCGCGACCCCCTGCGGCGCGAAGTCGGGAGACAGCGCCACGTTGAGCGGAATGCCCACGACGACGAACGCAGTCCAGAACCGCCACCCCGGCTCGCTCGGCGCGGGCCGGCGCACGGCGGGGGTGCCTCGCGAGCGGATCTCGCGGAGCGCTCCCGCCGTCACGACGAGCAGCCCGAATGATCCCGCCCAGCCGAGCATGCCGAGGAGGCTCTGCTGGTTCCCGGCGAGATCGCTGAGCCACTCGGTCCGACGGTTGAGCTCGGACGGCGCCGGCATGGCTGCCTCGCCGGCGCGCGGGTCGAATTGCAGGATCCGCGGAGCATTCAGCACGCCATCCAGGTCGTGACGCCATCCGCACGGCACCACGCTCGTGGCGAGATTCCCGAGCATGATGCCGCCCCGCGCTTGCGGCGTCCCGGGCGAGCGCACCACGCGCTGCGAGTAGTCCCCGAAGGTGCTGTTCGAGGTCAACGTGGCGCGCCAGCCCATCGTTGCGACCAGGTAGCCGAGCCACGTCGCGATGAGTGCGGAGCAGGCGACGAGGGGCGTGACCACGCAGCGCCATCCCCAGCGGCGCTTCATGGCCGACCACGCGAAGTGGAGACCGATGGCCAGCACGAAGGGGAGTGCGAGGTAGTGAGCCAGCACGCCCATTGCGCACGTCAGCAGCGCCAATGCGCCGATCCATGGGCGGCCCCGGGCGAGCGCGAGGCGATGGAGGTGGATGCCGCCGAGGATGAAGCCCAACGTGAAGGCCTTCGTCCAGGTCCAGAGCTCGTGCTGCACGGCGAACGGAGCCAGGGCGAAGAGGACGGCGCTCGCCAGGAGCGCCGTGCGGGTGCGCAGCCTGCCCAGGTCGCGAAGGAGCAATGCCATGGGCAGCACGGGCCACGCATTGAAGGTGGTCGCGATCACCTGATAGTCGGCGAACGCGCGTCCCAGCACGGCCATGAGCGCGGCGGCGGCGGCGTTGAACGCCGGGCCCCGCGCGGCCAGCCTCCACTGCCCGTCGAGGAACCGCGTGTCGGGCGGGAGGCGATCGAGGAAGAAGACGGCCCGCTCGTAGTGCTCCCACCAGTCGCCGTACCAGAAGCCTCCACCGTAGACCTGGATGCGCGCCTGGAAGGCCAGGATCCATGCGGCGAGCGCGACCCATGCCGCGAGGCCGAGCAGCGGAATCCTCACGGATGGCTGCATGCGGGACCGGCGGACCGAGGACGCCACGCCGATGATGGCCACGCAGCACTGCGCGATGAAGGGGGTCCACGCCGGCGCCTCGACGAGGAACGCGCCGAACGTGAGCAGGTAGAGAAGCGCGAAGCCCGCAACGCTCGCGACGACGAGCTTCGTCAGGGGATCGAGCGCGAGCCTCCTGGCGAGAGTCCAGCCCGGCACGGCGACGGCGAGCACGGTGACCAGCAGCTGCGCCAACGGCAACGCGACTTGCGCGACGAGCTCGAGGGCAGGTCCATGCGCCATGTGCGCAGGATTCTCCCACGGTGTCCGAAGCGCGCCATCGATCGGACGCGATTCGGGAGGCGCCGTGCGCGGCGGCCTGCGCCAGGGGTCAGCGATGCGAGCGCAGGGGCGAAGCCTGCGGCTGACAGCCCTTCCTGGTGCGCCTGGTAGGAGTCGAACCTACGGCCTTTGGTTCCGGAGACCAACGCTCTATCCACTGAGCTACAAGCGCGCGGAGCTTTGGGAGGGGCGAATCATCCCACGCCGCCGGGGGGTGGGCAACCGTCGGTACATGCGCCCAGCCCCTGCCCGAACCGTTGGTTTCGTGGCACCCTTGGGGGCTCATGCGACCCCTGCTCTCGTGCCGAAAGGGCGAGGACGCCGGTCTCGCGATCACCCTCGAGGCATCCGGCTGTCTCGTGGGTCGCGCGGCCGACTGCGACCTCTCCCTCCGTGACGCCAACCTCTCGCGGCGTCACGTGCGCTTCGCGTTCACCGACGGCGCCTGGCGCGTGGAGGATCTCGAGTCGAGCAACGGCACGTGGCTCAACGACGAGCAGCTCGCGCCGCATGAGCCGAAGGCGCTCGAGCACGGCGATGTCGTCGGCCTCGGCGACGACACGGAGCTCGCATTCCTCGATCTCGAGCGCCTGTCCCGCACGCGCGTGATGGGCGCCGCCATCGTGACGCCCGACGGAGGACGCCTCACGCTGCACGGTGGCGACAATCCCATCGGCTCCGCCGAGGACTGCGACGTCATCGTGGACGATCCGACCATCGTCGGCCACCACGCGACGCTGCGCCTGACGCCGAAAGGACTCTCGGTCCTCCGCAACGACGGCCCGCTCATGGTGAACGGCGAGGCGATGGACGATGCCGAGCTCGTCGGTGGCGACTGGGTGAGCCTTTCGCCGAGCCTCGGATTCTCGATCGACATCCTCCGTGGCTTCGCGGCTCCCGGCGCCCATCCCGAGCCCGCGGCACTGTCGCCCGAGGCCGCGCCGCCGGCCGTGCCCGAGCCTGCTCCCGTCGTGGCGCCCGCGCCAGCCCCGATGGTGACAGCTGCCGACGATGACTTCGTCCTCGCCGCGGCGCGTGCCGCCGACGAGGAAGTGGACGAGATCTCCGACGGCCAGTCCGAGGATGCCTTGGACGAGCAGTTCGACGATGAGCCGCCCGCCGAGGCCGAGGAGGAGGCCGAGGACATCTTCAGCACGGGCGAGCTTCCCGAAGGCATCGGCGTCGAGCCGTTCGCGGATGCCGACTTCGGCGCCGCGCAACCGGCCAGGGTCGCCGCGGCGGAAGTCGTCAGCGAGGCACTCGCACCGCCGCCTCCTGCCGCTGACGTGCAGGCTGCCGCCTCGACGCAGCGCGTGAGCCTCGACTCGGTCGCCGCCGCGCTGGCTCGCGGCAGATCGGGTAGCGCTCGACATGAGCACGAGGACGCCGAGGCCACGCACTCGCAGGGCTCAGGCCCATGGCCCGCCGAGGAGGCGCGCACGCAGCGCTTCTCGGCGCGGCCTCTCGTCGATCCCGGCGACGCGACGCATCTCAGCACGGACGTCGAGGAGGCGATCACGCTGGGGCCCGGCCACATGATCGACGCCGACACGACGACCCTCCTGTCCGAGTCGCCGATCGTCGGGAAGCCGAAGCCTCCTCCGCGGCGACTCGATTCGACGGAGACGGAGACGCTCGGGTCCGACGTCATCGACGCCGCGCTGGCGAAGGCGAAGGCCCGCCACGATCAGCTCGCGCTCCAGGCGAAGCCCAGCACGAACCCGAGCCTGCCGCCGCGCGATCTCCCGCGTCCGCCATCGAGCCCCCGCGGGGCCGTGCGCCGCGAGGTCGCCGCGCGGCTCCACGTCACCTACGGCGAGGCGGAAGTCGCGACGGTGCTGCTGCGCGAAGGGCGCCATCTCGTCGGCAAGTCCGCGCGCTGCCGCGTGAAGCTCGATCACGTTTCCGTCGTGGACGAGCATGCCGAGGTCTCGGTCGGGCCCGACGGCCTGCGCATCCGCGCGTTGTCGCCGAGCGGCATCCTCTCGCGCCAGGGCCGTCGCTTCGCCGATGCCACGATGCCCCCCGGCGACCGCTTCGAGGTCGGCGAGCTCACCGCCTGGTTCGAGAACCTCTAGCGCGGGCAGTTCGGCAGGCGATAGAGCAGCACTCGGCCCGTCGCCGGATCCACCACTGCCGGCTCCGGCTTCCACTCCGCGAGCAGCCCGCGAACCGCTTCGAGGTTCCAGTCGAGCTTCGCCACGCGTTCGGGCGTCAGCGGCTCGATCAGCTCCGGCAGCGCGAAGACGTGACGGCCGTGCGCGCAGTGCTCCGAGAGCTTCGCGCCGAGTCGGCGCAGCGATTCCGCGTCGTCGACTTGCGGGCCGAAGAAGAACTCCGGGATCACGGTCGTGCGCCCGGCGTAGTAGCTGATGTAGACCTTTGTCGGGTTGCCCGCGACTTGCGAGGCGAGCACGACGTCGTCCTGTCCCGTCGCCTCCGCCACCATGTCCGCGAGCGCGCGGTACGGGTTGTCGGCCGGATCGAGCTTGGGCGCGATCGTCCCTCGCCATGCCGCGACGCCGATGATCGCGGCGAAGCACGTCGTGAGAATCGCAGCCCCCACGCGCGCGCGATCCGAGGGAAGCAGCGAGGCGATCCCGCTGGCGCCGAGGACCGCGAGCGGCGTCACCATGAAGCAGGCGAACTCGAAGTCCTGGTTGGCCCAGCCCGCGAACAGCGCGAGCGTCGCCACGAACCATGGCGCCGCGAGGCGCAGCATCGTGCCGCCACGCTTCAGCGTCAGCGCGACGACTCCGGCGAGCAGCCAGAGCCACGGCAGGACGCTCGCCAGCGTCGTCGCGAGGCCGGCATCCGGTCCGACACTCCGCGAGACGGCGCGCCACTGCGCCCATGGGGAGAATCCGTCGTCCAGAAGGTAGCTCCCCCCGGGCGAGTCCGCCTGGAACGTGACCAGGTGGATGAGGCGCCAGTCCATGGGGGATCGCTCGAGCATGATGACGCGCGGCAGGTAGGCGAGGCCGAGCAGGACGCTCGCGACGAGCAACGCCGCGATCACCGGCCGGAGCCGCTCGCGGTACGCCACGAGCGCCAGCAGGAGCAGCGCGATCCACTGCGTGCCGAGCGTGATGTGAAAGGTGGCCGAGGCGCCGAGCAGCACTCCCGCCGAGACGATCGTCGCGCGACGCGGCGCTTCCTCGAGCAGGCGACGCAACGGGCCGAGGGCCGCGAGCGCAAGGGCGAGCGAGAGATGATTCGTCTCGCCGTCGGTGGCGAAAAACCACGTGCCCGCCGCGAGCGACGCGGCGAGCGACGTCGCGACCGCGAGCGGCAGGCCCGTGTCGGGAGCGAGGCGCGCCACCATGAATCCCGCCATCGCCGCGCCGCCGATCGCCGCGAGGAGCTGGAGGACGATCATGCCCCCCACGGGGATCGAGAGATGCTGAAGCGTCCACGTGATGGCCGTCGCGACGGGGAGATGCGCGACGTGGTACGGATTGAAGAAATCCGTGAAGAGTTCGCTTCCTCCCGTGACTCCCTCGACGAACTGCGCATAGATCACGGCGTCGTAGGTGTTGCCCGCCGTGAAGGTCGAAACGTTGAGACAGAGGACGACGACGGCCACGAGCCAAGGGACGAAGCGGCGAGCGATCGCGCGATCCGGCATGCGGCCGCAGGATATCAACACGCGACGCGCCGACTGCCGCTCGCCGCACGCAGCACTCGAAAGGCGGTGATATCCTCCGGCTTCCCAAGCGGAGAAACGAAGTCATGTTGCGCCCCGCCGGATGCTCTGTCCTGCTGCTCTTCGTTGCCACGACCGTGATGGCGGCGCCCGCCGCCAAGCCGCCCGCAGAGAAGCCGTCCGAGACCGCCAGCAAGCCGAAGCCCGCAGCCCCTCCGACTCCCGAGCCCGAGTACATGGGCATCTGCTATCGCGTCGCGCCGGAGGATCGCTCGCTCCAGTCGCTCGAGCGCCAGACCTACGCGGTGCAGTCGAAGGTGAAGGGTCTCGGGTTCGGCGGCTCGCGCACGAGCTTCGAGGTGCCCGGAACGGCGTCGCCCGTGAGGTTCCCGGCGGGCGAGCCCATGGAGTTCGTGATCCGGGCATCGTCCAAGGACGTGGATGTCGCGACCATGCTCAAGCTGGTTCCACTGAAGGCGGCCGCGCCGGGGAAGAAGTCGAAGGCGGGCAGCGCAGGCACGCGGCAGATGACCTGGGTCGATCAGCACGGCCTCTTCGGCGACGTCACGGTCGATCCGACGCTGGGCGCGTTGCCAATTCTCGCGAAGACCTTCGGCGAGGCGTCGATCCAGTTCAAGCCCGAAGCGGATCTCGTGGCGGGGGAGTACGCGGTGCTTCTGCCGTCGTCGATGACCGCGTTCTGCTTCGGCGTCGACGCGAAGCCGGCGCCGTGAGATGACGGCGAGCGGGTCGTCCCGCTGCTGACTTCGTGGCGCGCGCACGTCGGGCGCATCCTGCCCGGTCGCCCGACACAGGCGCTCGTCTTCTTCTCCATCGTCGTGGGCTGCGTGCTGCTGCTCGCGGATCGTTCCTGGTATCCGCCGTGGTTCTTCCCGAAGCTGACGGGGCTCGGCGCGCTGGTGCACGCCGCCTCCGTCATCGCCGTGCGCTTCGTGTTCCGCGAGCGGGAGCAGATGAGCCCCGAGCGCCGCAAGGCGCATCGCCGCGCGCTGCGCCGCCTCCAGCTCGAGCTGGCCATCGCGCTGCTCGCGTGCCTGATGGGCTCGCTGGGGCTCTATCGGCTGCATCGCCTGGGCGTCCCCTACGACAAGATCCTCCACTTCGTCGTGCCGGCGCTGCTGACGCATGGCCTGGCGCGCGTGCTGCGCGGCCGCCGGCGACGCACCCTCCGCTCGGCCGCGCTGCGAGCCTGCGCGATCCTGGGCATCGCGGCCGTTGCGTGGGAGCTGACCGAGTTCATCGGCGATGCGCTCTTGGGTACCAGCGCGTTCGGTCAGGAGGGGAAGAACATCCTGATGGACACCTCCGTCGACCTCCTGCTCGGGGCCGCCGGCATCCTCCTGGGCGCGGCCGCGACGTGGTGGCCGTCCCGATCCGTGGACCACGTGCGCCGCGTGCAGAGGCGTTGAAGGCGCTGCATGCCCGCCGCCGCGTTCGCCTCAGAGCGCGCGTGGCAGGCCCCTGCCGCGCCCTTCGCGCCGGCACGGAACTGGCATCTCCTCCGAGGCGAGGAGCCTCCATGTCACTATCCGTGCATCTCGAACACGCCGGACGCCTCGCCGAAGTGGCTCGCCTGCTCGTCAAGTACGGGCGCGGCGATCTCGTCAAGCGCGCAGGTCTCGGAGATCTCATCGAGGACAGCCCCGCGCCCGGTGCCGACGGCGCCGGTCCCGCCCAGCTCGCCCGCGACCTCGAGGCGCTGGGCCCGACGTTCATCAAGCTGGGCCAGATGCTCTCGACGCGCGCCGACATGATTCCGGCGGCCTACGTGGATGCGCTCTCGAAGCTCCAGGACGACGTCGCCCCCATTCCCTACGAGGAGGCGGTCCAGGTCGTCGAGAAGGAGCTCGGCGCCCGCATCACGAAGCTCTTCGAGTCGTTCGACCGCGAGCCCATGGCCAGCGCCTCGCTGGGCCAGGTACACCACGCCGTGCTGCGCGACGGACGCGAGGTCGCCGTGAAGGTCCAGCGACCCGGAGTGCGCGAGCGCGTCGCGTCGGACCTCGACATCCTGGCCGAGCTCGCGAAGTTCATCGACGCCCACACCGACATCGGCCGCCGCTTCCGATTCGGCGAGATCGTCGCGCAGTTCCGCGACTCGCTGATCCGCGAGCTCGACTACCGGCAGGAGGCGCGCAACCTCCAGACCCTCGGGAGCAACCTCGAGGAGTTCCCGCTGATCCTCGTGCCGGCGCCCATCGGCAGCTACACGACGTCGCGCGTCCTCACGATGGAGTTCGTGCGCGGCATGAAGGTCACGACGATCAGCCCGCTTCGCCGCGTCGAGCTCGACGGCGCCGCGCTGGCCGAGGAGCTGTTCCGCGCCTACCTCGAGCAGGTGCTCGTGGACGGCTTCTTCCACGCGGATCCGCATCCCGGAAACGTCTTCCTGACGGACGACGGGCGCGTCGCGCTCATCGATCTGGGGATGGTCGCGCACGTATCGCCGCGCATGCGCGATCACCTCCTCAAGCTGATGGTCGCCATCGGCAACGGCCACGGCGACGAGGCGGCGGACATCGCCTGCTCGATGGGCGAGCCGATGCCGTCGTTCGACCGGGAAGCGGCGCGTCGCGACATCGCGGGCCTCGTCGCGTGGAACGAGGGACTGACCGTCGCCGACATCGACGTCGGGCGCGTGCTGCTCGGCATCACGCGCTCCTGCGGCGCCAACGGCCTGCGCGTGCCGCCCGACCTCGCGATGCTCGGCAAGGCGCTGCTCAACCTCGACCGCGTCGGCCACGTGCTCGACGAGGCCTTCGATCCGAATGCCAGCCTGCGCCGCCACGCCGGCGAGATCGCGCGTCGGCGCGTGCGCCAGGCGGGCTCGATGCATGACCTCTTCGGCGCCGCCATCGACGCGCGCGACTTCCTCGAGGCGCTCCCGCGACGCGCGAACAAGATCCTCGACGCGCTGGCGAACAACGAGCTGAAGGTGACCGTCGAGGCCATCGACGAGGATCGTCTGATCTCGGGCCTCCAGAAGATCGCGAACCGCATCACCCTCGGCCTGCTGCTCGCATCCCTCGTCGTCGGCGCGGCGCTGATCATGCGCGTGCCGACGACGTGGATGGTGATGGGCTACCCGGGCCTGGCCATCCTCCTCTTCCTCGCGGCGGCCCTCGGCGCCGGCGTCCTCGCGGTCCACATCCTCAACCAGGACGGCAAGCACCGGAAAGGCGGATAGAGGAGAGAGCCTGGCCCGGGAAGATCGGCAACGCCTAGCAGCAGCCAGGAGCCTTCTCGGTCTTCGGCGTGTCCTCGTTGCGGAGGCGATCGACGACGGTGCTGATCTCGCGCTCGGCGCGATCCTTCGCCCAGCCGTACTTCTCCTGGAGGACGCCGACCATCTTGTCGAGGCTTCCGCCCACGCGCGTGAGATCGTCGTCGGTGATCTCTCCCCATGCCTGCTTGGCGAGGCCCCTGACCTGCTTCCACTGACCTCTGAAGATGTCGTCGTTCATCTGATGCTCCGGGGCGCGACCGCGCCGCGAGGCGGGATGCCTGAGGTGGGTCGCGGTCTGCCAGGGCAGCACGCCGCGTGCCACGCATCCTGGGCGCCCAGGAGCCCGTGGAAGCGCAGCGCCGGCCCTGCCGATGCCGCGTTCGCGCCGCTGGCGCAGGACATGCACGCCCGCGACGGGGCGTCTCTCAGGACGACGCGCAGGCGGCGAGCAGGCACTCGCGCGGATCGACGGGCTGGCCGCACGTGTCCCGTAGCTCGAAGTGGAGATGCGGCTCCATGCCCTCGGCGTTGCCGCTGTCGCCGACCCATCCGATGCACTGGCCGGCAAGCACGCGCACGCCGCGATGAAGTCCGTCCGCGAGGCCGAAGCCTCGGCCGTCGTCGGTGCCAGGCGTGTCGTTGTTCAGGTGGATGTAGCGCGAGCGCCAGCCGTCGTCGTGCAGGATCTCGAGCGCGCAGCATGCCGCGTCGCCGCCGTCGTGCACCCAGCGCACCTCGCCGTCGGCCACGGCGTAGACGGGCGTCATCTTCGGAGCGCCGATGTCCACGCCCTCGTGATGGCGCCCGCCGGGCCGCGGATCGCCGAAGTCATGCCCCACCTTGAACGAGCCGGCGAGCGGGCTCGCCGCGAGAGGTGGCATCGCGCCGACGGGCAGCGCGATGGGAGGCGTCGCGAGGGAGG
>Ga0315912_10003815_pt1 | contig 14704 bp, 11 predicted proteins | sample VfabasoilMG_FD_204469 | JGI IMG/M metagenome (GOLD analysis project Ga0315912, IMG submission 204469) | Garden soil microbial communities collected in Santa Monica, California, United States - V. faba soil | ecosystem: Environmental > Terrestrial > Soil > Garden | place: USA: California... | reverse complement strand
ACTCGTTCAGCAGCGCGATCTGCGCTTCCAGCAGGTTGTCCATCCTGAGCAGCGCGGGCATCTGCAGGCCGCGCTGCTGCATGCCGGCGATCAGGTCCATCAGGCTCACCGCCACGCGCGCGCCGCTCGTGGGCACGCTCACGGTGACGTGGCCGTGCTCGTCGATGTCGAAATAGCCCGCGCCCCAGTTGCGGATGCCATAGAGCTCGGCGGATTCCGCCGCCGTCCACTCCACGGGGTTGCTGACCAGTCTCGGTTTAATTGCTGCCTTTTGCATGGATGCCGCCAGGTGAATTTGCGAACAACCGGGAGTGTCTCGCGTTGAGGCGATGCAGGGCAAGCCCGATCGACGTTACCGCATCATGAATGCCGGCGGCGCCCGCTGGGCCCGCGCCTCCGCCGCGATACTATCCGATTGCCAGCCGCTTGCCGCTCCTTAGCATCGCCTCCATCTCGCCTGCCGGCACGGGCCTGCTGAAATAGTAGCCTTGGATATCGTCGCAACGGAACCTGCGGAGCATCTCGCAGTGTTCGGCCGTCTCCACGCCCTCCGCGATCACCTTGAGGCCCAGGCTATGCGCCAGGGAAATGACCGCCTGCGAGATGGCTGCGTCGTCCGCGTCGTTCAGCATGTTGCGCACGAATGACTGGTCGATCTTCAGGTAATCGACGCGGAAGCGCTTCAGGTAGCTCAGGCTGGAGTAGCCCGTGCCGAAGTCGTCGATGGACAGCTTCACCCCGGCAGTCTTCAGCCGGTTGATGGTGTCGATCACCTTGTCGACATCCCGTGCAATCAGGCTTTCGGTCAGCTCCAGTTCGAGCTGCGCGGGCGCGAGGCCAGTGTCCTGAAGCGTCTTCAGGACCCAGGCCACAACGTCCTGCTGCAGGAACTGGCGCGCCGAGATGTTGACCGCGATACAGACCGGCGGCAATCCGGCGTCGGTCCAGGCCTTCCCCTGCGAGCATGCCGTGCGCAGTACCCAGTCGCCGATCGGCACGATAAGCCCGGAATCCTCGGCGACGGGGATGAAGCGCGCCGGCGAGACCGCGCCGAGTTCGGGATGGGACCAGCGCAGCAGGGCCTCGCATCCCGTGATGCGCCCGCTCGCGAGGTCGACCTTGGGCTGGTAGGCAAGATGCAGCTGGCCTTCGGCGGCCGCGCCCCGCAGCCGGTTTTCCATATCGACGCGGCGCTGCGTCTCATCGCTCATCTCGCTCGTGAAAAACTGGTAGGTGTTGCCGCCGAGGTCCTTGGCGCGGTACATCGCGACGTCGGCGTTGCCGATGAGCGTCTCGGCGGTCTGGCCGTCCTGCGGAAACACGCTCACGCCGATGCTGCTGGAAAGGTGAATCTCGCGATCCTGCACCAGCAGCGGGCGCTCCAGATTGTCGATGATCTTCTGCGCCACCACGTAGCCGTCGGCCGCCTTGCCCAGCGTGCCGAGCAGGATCAGGAATTCGTCCCCGCCGAGGCGCGCCACCGTGTCGCTCTCACGTACCAGCGAGGCGAGGCGCTCCGCGGCGGCGCGCAGTACTGCATCGCCGAAGGCGTGCCCGTAGCCGTCGTTGATCACCTTGAAACGGTCAAGGTCGAGGTACAGCAGCGCGATCTGCTCCCTTGTGCGGCGCACGTGCGCGATGGCGCGCGTGATGCTCTCGTGGATCAGGGTGCGGTTCGGCAATCCGGTCAAGCCATCGTGCGTAGCAAGATGCTCGATGCGCTTCTCGGCCCGCTTGCGCTCGGAGATGTCGCGCGCGGTGCCGACGATGATCCAGCCGTCCTTCGTGTGAAGCGCCCGCCGGCGGCTCTCGATCGGGATCCGCTGGCCGTCCTTGCGCCGGTACTCGCCCTCGACCCTGCTCGCGGCGGCGTTGTTGTCCGCGATGATCGCGTCGTAGTCGCGCTCGATCGTGGCGCGGTCCGCGCTGAACAGGTCCATCGGCGTCATGCCGAGGACCTCGTCGCGCGTGTAACCGACCAGGTCGCAGAGCGTTTGGTTGACGTCGACGTAGCGAAGGTTCGCGCGGTTGACGAGGAGGATGGCGTCGCCCGACGCCTCCATGGCCGCGCGGAAGCGCTGCAGCGCCTCGTCGTTGCGCTTCCGTTCCGTGACGTCGCGGAAAAAGATCGCGATTCCCTCCGGAGTGGGGTCGACGCGGACTTCGAACCACCGGTTCCAGGGCTCGAAAATGTGCTCGATCTGCAGCGTGACGCGCTCGCGCATGACGCGCGCGTAATCCTTCTCGAACGGAGAGCCGACGGCCTCCGGAAAGGCCTCCGCGAAGAGCCTGCCGACGAAGGCCTCCGGCGGGCGTCCGATGATCTCGGCCGCGCGCGCATTCGCGTACGTGATGCGCCAGTGGTGGTCGATCGCGAGGAAGCCGACCGTCATGCCTTCGAGAATTCCGCGATGTCGCTGCTCCGATTCACGCAGATCCGCTTCGGCGCGCTTTCGCGCGGTGATGTCCTCCATCATGCCGATGCTGAAGCGATCGCCGCCGGGCTGGGCCCGCGGCGCCGAGACGCTCAGGCTCACCCAGATCACGCTCCCGTCCCGGCGCAGGTAGCGCTTCTCGAGCTGGAAATGATCGATCTCGCCGGCCACCAGCGATTTGAACAGCCCGGCATTCGGTTCGATGTCGTCCGGGTGCGTGAACGAGGAGAATTCCCGACCGACCAGGTCCTCTTCGGCGTAGCCAAGCATGCGCGCGAGGGAGGGGTTGCAGCGCAGCAGCCGGCCCGTCGAATCGGTGAGCGTCATGCCGATCGCCGCACTCTCGAAGATCGAGCGGAAGGTTGCTTCGCTGTCTCGCAGCTGCCGGTGCAGCGCGGCGCGCTGCGCGTCGTCGTGCGACTTGAGGATTGCCACCGCGGCGGTGTGGGTCGCCATCTCGATCAGGCGGCGATGGCGGGCGCCTGGCCGCGCAGGCTCGCGCAGGTAGATCGCGAACGATCCCAGTACGCGCCGCTGCGGGTCGAGGATCGGCGTCGACCAGCAGGCGCGCAGCCCGTGCGCCGCGGCGACCGCGCGGTAGTCCGCCCACAGCGGATCGGCGGCAATGTCCTGCACGATCACCTGTTCGCCGCGGTGCATTGCGGTGCCGCAGGAGCCGGCCCGCGGCCCGATCGGTTCTCCATCGATGACCTTCCAGTAGGCCTCGGGCAGGCGGCCCTTCGCGCCGTGGCGCAAGTGCAAGCCGTCGGCGTCCAGCAGCAAGATGGAGGCGAAAACCTCGGGCGCCGCTTCCTCGATGGCGCGCACGATTGCCTCCAGCGTGCCGGTGAGCGGCGCTCCGGCGGCGATCATCTCGAGCGCCCGCCCCTGATTCGCGCGCAGTGCTTCGTCGCGCCGCAGCTCGGTGAGGTCGCGCACGTATCCGGCAAACAGGCGCCGTCCGCCCGGCTCCGAGATCTCGGCGATCGCCAGTTCGACGGGAAACTCCTCGCCGCCGCGCCGCAGCGCGCTCATTTCGAGCCGTTGCCCGATGACCTGCGCCCGGCCGGTCGCGAGAAAGCGCGCGAGTCCCTGCGTGTGCCGCTCGCGCAGCGCGTGCGGGATGATGAGCTCGGCAAGTTGTCTGCCTACCGCCTCGGCGGCGGCATAGCCGAACATCTGCTCGGCGGCGCCGTTGATCTCGACCACCATGCCGTGCTGGTCCATGACGACGACGGCATCGAGCGCTGCCTGAAGCGCGGCGGAGTGGATCGCAGCCTTTGCGGGCATCGCGGTGGCTCCCTTCCCTTCGGCGCCTGGGTTCGCCGAAGCTGGAGCCACTTTACGCAACTCCCCAAGCGGGGTAAAGCCAGGGGCGCCGGGGGCCGCTCAGCCGAGGCGCCGCAGGACTTTCTCCTCATGCGCCTTCAGCACCCGCACGCAGGGCTGGTAGCCCTCGTGGACGATGCCGTGCAGCTCGGTGCGCTTCTGCGAGCGCAGCAGGTTGGCGAGGTACTCGCTGATCTTGGGCGTGATCACCTGGCCGGGTACCAGCACCGGGATGCCGGGCGGGTAGGGCACGATGCCGTCGGCGCAGACGCGGTGCGCGAGGCCGCGGTTGACGCGCTCCTTGTCGTCGAACACCGGCACCAGCTCGCCGCCGCAATAGTAGGCATCGCGCGGCAGGTAGCGCAGCTTGGTGAAGGCCGGGATTTCCGGCGTGCGCACCAGGCGCCGCGGCGCGCGCCCTTCGCGCGCGAGGCGCATGAACGCGTCGTACAGGCGCGAGACCTTGGAGCGCGTGGTGCCGATGGTCAGCAGCAGCGTGATGGTGTTGAAGGTGCTCTTCTCGACCTGGATGTTGAAGCGGTCGAACAGCTCCTTCTGCAGCTCGTCCACGGTGTAGCCGCTGCCCGAGACGTCCACCGTGACCTTGGTGCTGTCCAGGCGGATGCCGTCGTGGCGCACTTCCTCTGGCAGCAGGTCGGCCAGCTCCAGCACGCGGAACGCGCCGGTGGAATTGATCTGCCGGCGCACCTCCTCGGCCAGCGCCAGCGTGCGCGCCAGCAGCTTGTAGCCCTCCATCACCGCCTGCTTGCGCGCCACGTCCAGGCTCGCGATCAGCGCGTACTGCGGCGAGGTGGAGGTGTGCATGTTGAAGTTCTCGCGGAACAGGTGCTCGCGGAAGCCGGGATCGTTGACGTGGATCATCGAGGCCTGCGAGAAGGCCGACAGCACCTTGTGCGTGGATTGCGTGGCGTAGTCGGCGCCGGATTCCATCGCGGTGGGGCGGAATTCCGGGTGGAAGCGCGCGAAGCCGTACCAGGCTTCGTCGACGATGACCTTGATGCCCTTCGCGTGCGCGGCGGCGACGATCGGTGCCAGGTCGTAGCGCAGCCCGTCGTAGGTGCAGGAGGTCAGGATCAGCGCCTGCGCGTCGGGGTGCCGCTGGATTTCCCTCAGGATGGTCTTCTTCGGCACCGGGCCGTACAGCCCGTACTTCCGGTTCAGCGCCGAATCCAGGTACACCGGGTGCGCGCCCGAGAGCACCACGCCGTGGTGCACGCTCTTGTGGCAGTTGCGGTCCAGCAGCAGCTTCTCGCCGGGCGCGAGCAGCGTCTGGAAGATCACCTTGTTGGCGGTCGAGGTGCCGTTGGTGGCGAAGAAGGTGCGCCGCGCGCCGAAGGCCTTGGCGGCCATCGCCTGCGCTTCCAGGATCACGCCCTTCGGATCCATCAGCGAATCCAGCATCGGCACCGAAACCGACAGGTCGGCGTCGAAAGCGTGCTCGCCCATGAACTCGTAGAAGTCGTTCACCCAGGGGCTGCCGCGCAGCGAATCGCCGGAGGAGTGGCCGGGCGTGTGCCACTGGTCCTTCGCCATCCAGACGTAGTTCTTCAGCTGGTCGGTGAAGGGCGTGCGCGCCTTTTCCTGGATCTGCGCGTTCAGGATGCGGTAGATGCCGCGGTAGTCGCGCTCCTCGCGGTAGAAATAGCCGTCGACGGCCTCGGTGAAGAGCGCGTCCACCACGTCGTCTTCCTTCTCCTGGGCGATCAGGATGTAGACGTCGAGTTCGGGCCGGAAGCGGGTGATGCGCTGGACCAGTTCCAGCGCCGACATCTGCAGCTTCTTCCTGCCCTTGGCGCTTTTCGCCGCATCTTTCCCGCTCGGCAGGGAATACAGCTTGTCGTCGACCAGCACCGCCTGGATGTCGCCGTCGGCCTCGATGGCGGCCAGCGCCTCCCGCGCGGTGGCGACGCCGCTGAAGGTGATGCCGAGGGGATTGTCCAGCGAGCGCGCCGCGGCGTTCAGGCCCTTGACGATCTCGCGCAGGACGAGCGGCTCGTCCTCGATCACCAGGATGCGGCTCAGCGGTTTGGCCATGAGCTATTATTTCGCATGTCCGAGCCGGAAATTGTCGAGCTGGTCATCCAGGGCGTGACCCTGGAAGGCAAGCCCTTCCGGCCGAGCGACTGGGCCGAGCGCCTGTGCGGCGTGATGGCCGCTTTCGGCGGCGACCATCGCATGCAGTACTCCCCTTATGTTCATCCGGTGACGGCGGCGGGCGTGCGCTGCGTGGTGGTGGACGTCAGGCTCGAGGAGGTCGAGCCGATGGCTTACCGCTTCCTGCTCAGCTTCGCCAAGGACAACGAATTGAAGACGCGCGACGGGCGGGACGCGAACCGCAGCGAGCTCGCCAAGGTGCAGCGAGCCGGGGATACCGATTGAACAGGGGGGATGGGACCCTGTTCTCCAGGCTAGGACATCGCCTTGATGGCGTGCGCGAGGCGGCTTTTCTGGCGCGCCGCGGCGTTGCGGTGCACGATGCCCTTGGCAGCGACCCGGTCGATCACCGACTGCGACTTCACCAGCGCGGCGGCGGCGGCCTTCTTGTCGCCGGCGGCGATCGCCTTTTTCACGTCCTTGATGGCGCTGCGCGCGGCGGTGTGCATGCTCACGTTGTGGGTGCGGCGCTTGACGGCCTGGCGGGCGCGTTTGCGGGCGGACTTGATGTTTGCCATGTCTCTGTTCCAACAATCAAAAGGGCGCGAATTCTAGCATGAACCTCCACGCAGGAGTCGCAGGGTGAACCTGCTCCGGGCCCTAGCCACCGTCAGCAGCCTGACGATGGTTTCGCGGGTGCTGGGCTACGTGCGGGATTTCTTCATTGCCCGGGTCTTCGGCGCGGGTCTGGCGACCGACGCGTTTTTCGTCGCCTTTCGCATCCCCAACCTGCTGCGCCGGCTGTTCGCCGAAGGCGCCTTTTCGCAGGCCTTCGTGCCCATCCTGGCCGAGGTGCGCACCCGGGAAACCCCGGAGGACACGCGCGCCCTGGTGGACTGCGTCTCCACGGCGCTGTTCCTGGCCCTGCTGGCGACCGCGGTGCTGGGAATGGCGCTGGCGCCCCTGGTGGTCTACGTGTCGGCGCCCGGCTTTGCCGCCGAGCCGGGAAAATTCGACCTGACCGTGACGATGCTGCGCATCACTTTTCCCTACATCGTCTGCATCTCCCTGGTGGCGCTTGCCGCGGGCATCCTGAATACCTGGAGCCGCTTCGCGGTGCCCGCGATCACCCCGGTATTGCTGAACGTTTCCTTCATCGCCGGCGCCGCCCTCTTCGCCGACCGCTTCGACCCGCCGGTGCTGGTGCTTGCCTGGGCCGTATTCGCCGGCGGCTTCGCGCAGCTCGCGCTGCAGCTGCCGTTCCTGTGGAAGATCGGGATGCTGCCGCGCTGGCGGCTGGACTGGCGCCATCCGGGCGTGCAGCGCGTGCTCAAGCTGATGGCCCCCGCGGTGTTCGGCGTTTCAGTGAGCCAGGTGTCGCTGGTGATCAATACGATATTCGCCTCCTTCCTCGTCACCGGCAGCGTGTCCTGGCTGTATTACGCCGACCGGCTGATGGAATTTCCGGCCGGCGTGCTGGGTGCGGCGCTGGGAACCATCCTGCTGCCCAGCCTTTCCAAGCACCATGCCAGCGGAGCGCCCGAGCAATACAGCCGCCTGCTCGATTGGGGGTTGCGCCTGACCCTGCTGCTCGCCCTGCCGGCCGCGGCCGCCCTGGCAGTGCTTGCGCTGCCCCTGATCGCGACCCTGTTCCACTACGGGCGCTTCAGCGAGATGGATGCCTGGATGACGCGCGAGGCGCTGGTCGCCTACAGCCTCGGGCTGGTCGGGCTGATCCTGGTGAAGATCCTGGCGCCCGGCTTCTACGCGCGGCAGAACGTGGTGACGCCGGTGAAAATCGGCCTGGTGACGCTGGTGGCGACCCAGGCGATGAACTTCGCCTTTGTCGGGACGCTCAAGCATACGGGCCTGGCGCTCGCCATCGGGCTCGGGGCCTGCCTGAACGCCGGGCTGTTGTTCGCGTATCTCCGCAAACAGCAGATCTATTCGCCGCAGCCGGGCTGGCTGGCCTTCACGCTCAAGATCGCGGTTTCGGTGGTGGCGATGTCAGCCGTCCTGTGGCTGGCGATGGGGCCGGCGTCGCAGTGGCTGCAGGCCGACTGGCGCTGGAAGACCGCCATGATCGCAGGCCTGGTGGTCCTGGGCACCGCGGTCTACGGCGCCTGCCTGTTCCTGCTCGGTTTCCGGCCGCGCGACTTCGCGATGCGGGGGGCCGATTGACCGCGCAGCCGGACCCGTTTGCGGCGCTGCTGGCGCGCGAGGATGGCAGCATCGAGCTGGCGCGCGCCTGCCTGCAGATCGCCGCCGACGCGTACCCGGGGCTGGACGTCGACGGCTACGTGGGCGAAATCGAGCGCTTCGCGAAGCGGCTGCGCGCGCGCCTTGCGCCGGGCACCGCCATCGAGGACCGCATCATCGCGCTAAACGAGTTCCTGTTCGCCGACCTGGGCTTCAGCGGCAATGCTGACGATTATTACGACCCGCGCAATTCCTACCTGAACGAGGTCATCGACCGGCGCAGGGGGATTCCGATCACGCTGGCCGTGCTGTACCTGGAGATCGGCCAGCGCATCGAGCTGCCCCTGCAGGGCGTGTCGTTTCCCGGCCACTTCCTGGTGCGCCTGCCGATGCGCGGCGGCACGCTGGTGCTCGACCCGTTTTCAGGAGGCGCGCCGCAGTCGGAGGGCGAACTGCGCGAACGCCTGAAGCGCGTCATCCCGCGCGAGGCCCTGGGCGGAGGGAAGGACGCCGCCCGCGGCGTTACGCTCGCCGAACTGCCGCTCGACCCGTTCCTCGAGCCCGCGAGCAACCGGCAGATCCTGGCGCGCCTGCTGCGCAACCTGAAGGGCGTCTATCGCGAGAAGGACAGGCCCGAGCGCCTGCTTTCGGTGCTGAACCGCATGATCGCCGTCGCGCCGGAAGCCGCCGCAGAGCGGCGCGACCGGGGCTACGTCTACCACCGCCTCGAGTGCTGGCGCCCGGCGCTGCAGGACCTGGCCGACTACCTGGAACGCGAGCCCGACGCCGCGGACCTCGACGAGGTCCGGGCCAAGGTGATGGAGCTTTCGCAGCGCTGCGCGCGCCTGAATTAGGGCTAGAATTCGCGTTCGGGCCGCTATCGCCGGCCCACCGATCGTTCAAACGGAGGAGGGGATTCATGAAGCGTAGATCATTTCTGAAGAAGGCTGCGGCGGGACTGGCAGTCGGGACCGTCGCCGCACCGGCGATCGTCCACGCGCAGACGGCGGTCAACTGGCGCATGGCGGCGAGCTGGCCGAAGAGCCTGGACACGCTGTTCGGCGGCGCAGAGCATATCGCCAAGCGGGTCGGCGAGATGTCCGGCGGCAAGTTCACCATCAAGGTCTTTGCGGCCGGCGAAATCGTCGGCGGCCTGCAGGTGCTGGACGCGGTGCAGAACGGCACGGTGGAATGCGGCCATACGGCGCCCTACTACTACTTCGGCAAGGATCAGACCTTCGCCTTCGGCACCAACATCCCGTTCGGTCTGAACGCGCGCCAGCGCATGGCCTGGTACCAGCACGGCGGCGGGCTCGAGCTGATGCGCGAGTTCTACACCGAATACAACGTCGTCAACTTCATGGCCGGCAACACCGGCTGCCAGATGGGCGGCTGGTACCGCAAGCCGATCAAGTCGCTGGCGGACCTGAAGGGCCTGAAGATGCGCATCGGCGGCACCGGCGGGCAGGTGCTGAGCAAGCTCGGCCTGGTGCCGCAGCAGATCGCGGCCGGCGACATTTACCCGGCGTTGGAAAAGGGCACCATCGACGCGGCCGAGTGGGTCGGTCCCTACGACGACGAGAAGCTCGGCTTCTACAAGGTCGCCAAGCACTACTACTACCCGGGCTGGTGGGAAGGCGGCGCGTCGACTGAACTGCTGGTCAACGCCAAGGCCTACGCGGCATTGCCGAAGGAGTACCAGTCGATGATCGACGCGGCCAGTACCGAAGCCTTCACCTGGATGCTGGCCAAGTACGACGCCGTCAATCCGCCGGCGCTGAAGCGCCTGCTCGCGAGCGGCGTCACCCTGTCGCCGTTCCCGAACGACGTGCTGGCGGCGGCGTACAAGGTGTCGGAGGAGCTGTACGCGGATTTCGCGGCCAAGAGCCCGAAGTTCAAGAAGGTGTACGACTCCTGGTACAAGTTCCGCGCGGATTCCGTCCAGTGGTTCTCGATCGCGGAAGGCCGCTTCGACAGCTTCATGACCGCGGCCCAGCGCAGCGCGCAGCGTTCCACGAAGAAATAGACCGACCGCTGTGCGCAGGACCCCGGGCCTGCGCCCGGGGGTTCTCCGGAAAACCCCGCAGCCGCGGGGTTTTCTTTTTCTACCTGCCCTTGGCCGGGGCTGCCGCTTCGGGCTTCGCGGCCTCGCTGGCTTCCTTCGCGCCTTCTTCCAGGGCCTTGTCGAGCGCGTCCTGCATCGAGTCTTCCATCTTGCCTTCGGCGCCGGGCGCCGTATCCGGCACGATGATCTGGATCTGGTCCGTGTTGATAACCGCCTTCTTGGCGAGGCCGCCGCTGACGATGCCGGGGAAGGCGATGATCAGCCCGACCATGATCAGCTGGATGACGACGAAGGGCACGGCGCCCCAGTAGATCTGCCCGGTGGTGACCTTGGCGACCGGCTTGCCGGTCACCTTGTCGGTGTAATCCTTGGTCGCGGCGACGCTGCGCAGGTAGAACAGCGCGTAGCCGAAGGGCGGGTGCATGAAGGAAGTCTGCATGTTGACGCTGAGCAGGATGCCGAACCAGATCAGGTCGATGCCGAGTTTTTCGGCGACCGGGCCGAGCAGCGGGATGATGATGAAAGCCAGCTCGAAAAAGTCGAGGAAAAAGGCCAGCAGGAACACCAGCAGGTTGACCACGATGAGGAAGCCGATCTGCCCGCCCGGCAGGCCGCTGAGCAGGTGCTCGACCCAGATGTGGCCGTCGACGCCGTAGAACGTCAGGCTGAACACCCGCGCGCCGACCAGGATGAACACCACGAACGAGGTCAGCTTGGCGGTAGTGTTCATCGCCTGGCGCAGCAGCGGAACCGACAGCCGGCGGCGCACGATGGCCATGATCAGCGCGCCGCTCGCGCCCATCGCGCCGCCTTCGGTGGGCGTGGCGACGCCGAGGAAGATGGTGCCCAGCACCAGGAAGATCAGCATCAGCGGCGGAATCAGCACGAAGGTCACGCGCTCGGCGATCTTCGAAAGCAAGCCGAGCTTGAGGGTGTGGTTGGCGACAGCCGCCAGGAAGGCGACGCCGACGCCGACGGCCGTCGATACGACCAGCATCTCGTCCACCGGCGCGTCCGGCGCGCCGTATTCGTATTTCGCATAGCCGACGGCGGCGGCCACGGAAACCGCGAAAACGACCGCCAGCGACGGCACGCCGCTGCTGCCGTCCGGCTGGCGAAAGGTGCGCGCCTCCAGCGGCAGCGCGGGCGCCCACGAGGGGCGCAGGATGGTGATGCCGACCGCGTACAACGCATACAGGCCCGTCAGCACCAGGCCCGGAATAAACGCGCCGGCATACATGTCGCCCACGGACTTGCCAAGCTGGTCGGCCATCACGATCAGCACCAGCGACGGCGGAATGATCTGCGCCAGCGTGCCGGAGGCTGCGATCGCGCCGGTGGCGAAGCGCCGGTCGTAGCCGTAGCGCAGCATGATCGGCAGCGAGATCAGGCCCATCGAGATGACGGACGCCGCCACCACGCCGGTGGTGGCGGCGAGCAGCGCGCCGACGAATATCACCGCGAACGCGAGTCCGCCGCGAAACGGGCCGAACAGCTGGCCGATGGTGTCGAGCAGGTCCTCGGCCATGCCGCTGCGTTCCAGGATCAGGCCCATGAAGGTGAAGAACGGCACCGCCAGCAGCGTGTCGTTGGACATGATGGCCCAGATGCGCTGCGGCAGCGCCTGGAACAGGGACGGCTGCAGCATGCCCAGCTCGATGCCGAGCAGGCCGAAGAAGATGCCGCTGGCCGCGAGCGCGAAGGCCACCGGATAGCCGAACAGCATGACCACGATGAGCGACGCGAACATCAGCGGCGCCATGTTGTTGATCAGGAATGCGGTCATGCGGCTTCTCCACGCGCCTTGCGAAGTTCCTCGGCCAGCAGTTCCTCCGGGGTGGGACCCTCGTCCTTTTCGGATGGATCCGGAATCAGGCCGCGCAGGAAGGCGATGCGCTTGATGAGTTCCGAGAAGCCCTGCAGCACCAGCAGCAGGAAGGCGACCGGCACCATCAGCCGCGCGGGCCAGACCAGCAGGCCGCCGGCATTGGTCGAGATTTCATGGCTGCGGTAGGCATCCGTGAAGACCGGCCACGACAGCCACATGATGGTGATGGCCATCGGCAGCAGGAACAGCAGCGTGCCGAAGATGTCGATCCATGCCTTGGCGCGGCCCGGCAGGTGCGAGGTGAGGATGTCGATGCGGACGTGCTGGTTGTGCAGCAGCGTGTAGCCGGCGCAGAACAGGAAAATGAACGAAAACAGGTACCACTGGATTTCCAGCCAGGCGTTGGAGCTCAAGTTGAGCGAATAGCGCATGATCGCGTTACCGGTGCTGATCAGCACGGCCACGAGGATCAGCCAGTAGGTGAGCTTGCCGACATGCTCGTTCAGCCAGTCGATGGTGCGCGACAGGCGCAGGCACAACGTCATCATCGCAACCCCTCCTTTGCGAATGCGGGTACTGCGTTTCGAATCAGGCGGACGTCAGCGTGCCGCTGCTGGACTGCCGGATGCCCGCCTGCGCGCGCATCTCCGTTGCGCGCCGCTGCACGGCCTCGTGCAGCCGCGGTTTATAGCCTAACGCGAAGAATACCTCGGCGGCGAGGAAAATAGGCGCTACGAAAATCTGGAAAAGATTGTCCACCAGCGCCGGCTTGCGGCCCTCGAACACGTGGCCCCAGAGCTGCAGTGCCCAGCCGGCGATGAACAGCAGCAGGAACCAGCCCAGGCTGGCCATGAACGCCGCCTGCGACAGCGGCTCCGCGCCCCACAGCATGAGCGCGAACACCGCACCCATCGCCAGGCCGAGCGGAAAATCGAGGACAAGGTAGTAGAGCAGCAGCAGTGAAGTCACCGCCAGCGCCGCGCTCAGCGAGAAACCGCCCAGGTCGGCGCGCAGCCAGCCGAGCGGAATCATCAGGGAGAACACGATCATCGGCACGCCGACGAAATGCGTCGCCTTGTTGCGCGCATCCTGGTGATACGCCGCGTAGAAGGACATCTGGTCTTCGAGTGTCTTCACCGGTCTCCCTCCGTGTGAAAGCCGCTATAATTCAGCATTTTACACGCGCTTATGCAGGTCACGCACGGGACCGTAGTGCCGGGGGGCGGCCCCATGGGGCTCACCATCGGCAACTTCGATGGCGTGCACCGCGGTCACCGCGCCATGCTCGACCGCCTGGTCGCGAAAGCGCGCGAACTGAAGCTGGCTTGCAGCGTCCTGACATTCGAGCCGCATCCACGCGAATTTTTCGCGCCGGGTTCGGCGCCGGCGCGGCTGTCGCGGCTGCGCGAGAAGCTGGAATTGATCGCCGACGCCGGCGTGGACCGGACGCATGTGCTTCGTTTTGGTGCGCGGCTGGCCTCTCTGTCCCCGGAGCGTTTTGTCGAGGACTTGCTGCTGCGGGGATTGGGCGTGCGCTGGCTGCTGGTGGGCCGGGATTTCCGCTACGGCGCCAAGCGGGCGGGCGATTTCGCGGCATTGCAGGCCGCCGCGGCAAGGCAGGGTTTCGGGCTGGAGGCGATGGACGACGTGATGGAGGGCGGCCAGCGCGTGTCGAGTTCCGGCGTGCGCGAAGCGCTCGCGGCGGGCGACCTGGCGGCTGCGGCGCGGCTGCTCGGGCGCGGCTACAGCATGAGCGGCAGGGTGGCGCATGGCGAAAAACTGGGGAGAACCCTGGGGTTTCCCACCGCCAACATCGTGCTGCGCCGGCGGCCGCCGCTGGCCGGCATATTCGCGGTCGAGGCCGAGTTGGAGGAGACGCGTGCGGTGCTGCGCGGCGTGGCCAGCGTCGGCAGGCGCCCGACGGTGAAGCAGGATGCTGCGCCGCTGCTGGAAGTGCACCTGTTCGACTGGGATGGCGGGCTCTACGGCCGGCATCTCAGAGTGAAGTTCCTGCACAAGCTGCGGGACGAGGAAAAGTACGACGGACTGGACGCCCTGCGTGCCGCCATCCAGCGGGACGCGGAGCAGGCAAAGGACTACTTCAAGCGAAATGGCTGACTACAAGAACACGCTGAACCTGCCCGACACGCCGTTCCCGATGCGCGGCGACCTCGCCAAGCGCGAGCCGCTGTGGGTTAAGGAATGGAACGACAAGGGCGTCTACAAGCGCCTGCGCGCCGTCTCCAAGGGCCGGCCGCGCTTCGTGCTGCACGATGGCCCGCCCTACGCCAACGGCGACATCCACATCGGCCACGCGGTCAACAAGATCCTCAAGGACGTCATCGTCAAGTCGAAGGCGATGGCGGGGTTCGATGCGCCCTACGTGCCGGGCTGGGACTGCCACGGCATGCCGATCGAAGTGCAGATCGAGAAAAAGCACGGCAAGAACCTGCCGGCGGGCGAAACGCAGCGCCTGTGCCGCGCCTACGCCACCGAGCAGATCGCCAAGCAGAAGGCGGATTTCCAGCGCCTGGGCATCCTCGGCGACTGGGACAATCCCTACCTCACGATGGCCTACGGCAACGAGGCCGACGAAATCCGCGGGCTGGCGACGCTGTTGAAGAAGGGCTACATCTTCCGCGGCCTGAAGCCGGTGAACTGGTGCTTCGATTGCCAATCGGCGCTGGCCGAAGCCGAGGTGGAGTACGAGGACCGCCAGGATCCGGCGGTCGA
>Ga0315912_10003814_pt1 | contig 14714 bp, 15 predicted proteins | sample VfabasoilMG_FD_204469 | JGI IMG/M metagenome (GOLD analysis project Ga0315912, IMG submission 204469) | Garden soil microbial communities collected in Santa Monica, California, United States - V. faba soil | ecosystem: Environmental > Terrestrial > Soil > Garden | place: USA: California... | reverse complement strand
AGGGCAGTTCCATCTCCGCCGGGTCCAGGATCTGTAGCAGATGCCCGCTCACTGGCACCGCCGCCATCCGCGCCACCCCAGCATGGATGTCCTCCAGCGGCGCGAGGAAATCACCGAACAATACCATCCGCGCATGCCGCGCCAGCGCCATCTCCGGCGGCGCGCCGGAGGCGTCGGCGCGCGGACGCATCAAATCCGCGGCCAGCCGCTCCAACCCCGTGCGGCCGGAAAGCGGCCGACTGCCCGGCCGCATCAGCACCACCCGTTCCCCGCCGCGCAGGAGCAGGGACGCAAGGGCGAGCAGGAGAAGCTCGGCCCGCGCCCGCTTTGCCACTGTCATGGCCCGCGAATGCCACTCCATGGACGGCGAGCCATCGGCCCACAGATAGACGGTCTGCGCCGCCTCCCATTCCGTCTCGCGCACGTAATGCCGGTCGGACTTGGCGGATTGCCGCCAATCGATGCGGCGCGGCTCGTCGCCGGCCAGGAAGGGGCGGAACTGCCAGAAACTGTCGCCCTGTCCGACACGGCGGCGCCCGTGCACGCCCTGCGCCACGGTCGCCGCGACGCGTTCGGCGGCCACCAGCAGCGGCGGCAGGCGCGCGCCCAGGGCTTCGGCGCGCCGCGCCTCCGCGTGGCGCACGGTGGCATGGGGGGAGACAGCGGCGGCCGGGTTCGGGGAATTAGCCAAGCTTGCCGACCAGCCCGTCGATCACGTCGGCCAGGGAAATCCCGTCGGCGCGGGCCGAGAAACTCAGCGCCATGCGATGGCGCAGCACCGGCTGGGCCAGCGCCACCACGTCGTCCACGCTCGGCGCCAGCCGCCCGTCGAGCAGCGCGCGGGCCCGGCACGTCAGCATCAGCGCCTGCGCCGCGCGCGGGCCAGGCCCCCAGGCGACGTGCTTCTTCACGACGTCCTCGTCCGACGTTTCCGGCCGCGCGCTGCGCACCAGGGAGAGGATCGCGTCCACCACGCTTTCGCCCACCGGCACGCGGCGGATCAGCGCCTGCGCCTCCAGCAGGTCGCCGGTGTCCAGCACCGCATGCGGTCGGGCCTCCGCCGCGCCGGTTGTGGCGAGCAGCATCGTCCGCTCGGCCGCCAGGGCTGGGTAGCCGATGTTCACTTCCAGCAGGAACCGGTCCAGCTGCGCTTCCGGCAGCGGGTAGGTTCCTTCCTGTTCGATCGGGTTCTGCGTCGCCAGCACGTGGAACGGGCGCGGCAGCACATGCTCCACGCCGCCAATCGTCACCCGGTGTTCCTGCATCGCCTGCAGCAGGGCGGACTGGGTGCGCGGCGACGCACGGTTGATCTCGTCCGCCATCAGCAGCTGGCAGAACACCGGCCCGGGCACGAAGCGGAAGCTGCGCCGGCCCTCGGTCTCCTCCAGCACCTCGCTGCCCAGGATATCCGGCGGCATCAGGTCCGGCGTGAACTGCACGCGCTTGGTGGTAAGGCCGAGGACAACGCCCAACGTCTCCACCAGGCGGGACTTGCCCAGGCCCGGCACCCCCACCAGCACGGCATGCCCGCCGCAGAGGATGGTGATGAGCGTCTGGTCCACCACGTCTTCCTGGCCGAAGATCACGCGCCCGATCTCCGCCCGCACCGCGGCGATGCGTGCGCCCAGCAACTCGACCTGTTCGACGATGTCGGGCGTAACGCCGTCGCCGGAATCGTACATCGGCTGCTGTGGCATATAAGACATACCGGACGCCATGAATCTTGCCGCCTTTCACTGCTGGCGCCGTTTCCCGCCCCTTTTATTGGTGGGGGCACTTTCACGGCGCCTGCCATGCTACCTATATCGTGGCCATGGACGGAAGCGTCCTGATGACAGCAGGACGGAAGTGTCCTGATAACGATCGCAACCGAGCACCGCGTAGTGCGCTTTGGGGGATATGGGTCGTGACCGAGGCCGCGCCAGAGCATGCCGACATGCAACAGCCAGAAAGCATCGCGCACACGGCGCCCGCCCCCGGCCTTTCCGCATCCGGGCTACCGGCGCCGATGCCGTCCTTCATGCCCGCCGCCACCCCCGCGCCCGCTGCCGCGGGCAGGCGCTCCGGCCCGGTCGATTGCGGCGATCTGCCCTTCGTCATCCGCCGCGACGGCACCTGGATGTATTGCGGCAGCCCGATCGGCCGGAAGGAACTGGTCTGCCTCTTCGCCTCCGTCCTGAAGCGGGACGCGGACGGCACCTTCCTGCTGGAAACCCCCGCCGAGCGCGGCCGCATCGTGGTGGAGGATGCCCCCTTCGTCGCCGTGGAACTGGACTGGACCGGCGATGGTAAGGACCAGCGCCTGTCGTTCCGCACCAACGTGGACCAGATCGTCACCGCCGGCCCGGACAACCCGATCCGCGTGCTGCACGATCCGGACACGGCGGAACCCACCCCCTACATCACCGTCCGCCCCGGCGCCGGGCGCCACGCGGTGGAGGCGCGCATCAACCGCGCCGTCTACTACGAACTCGTCGCCCTCGCCGAACCCGAGTGGGTGGGCGGCCGCCACCTCCTCGGGGTCTGGAGCCAGGGCCGCTTCTTCTCCCTCGGCGACGTGCCCGCCGACGACGAATAGCTCCCATAATTCCCTCTCGCTCAGGGAGAGGGTAAGGGTGATAACCCCACGAACGACTCCAGCACCCCCATGAACGAAGCCGCCCTGCGCGCCCGCCTGTCCTTGCTGGGAACCGCGCCCCCGCCCATCGGCGGCGACGACGCGCGCGGCTACGTTCACGGTCCCCTCACCCCCGCCGCCGTGCTGGTCCCTATCGTGCTTGGGCCGGCGCCCAGCGTGCTGCTGACCAAACGCACCTCTCATCTCGCCAGGCACGCCGGCCAGGTCAGCTTCCCCGGCGGCCGCATCGACCCGGAGGACGCGCACCCCGAGGCCGCCGCCCTGCGCGAGGCGGAGGAGGAAATCGCCCTGCGCCCGACGGATGTGGAACTCGCCGGCCGCCTCGGCGAGTACATCACCGGCACCGGCTACACGATCACTCCGGTCGTAGGTCTCGTACCCGCCGGCCTGGAGTACACGCCCTCTCCGCACGAGGTGGAAGACGTTTTCGAACTGCCGCTCTCCGTCGTCCTCGATCCGGGGGCACCAACACGCCAGACCCGCTATTCCAACGGCCGCTGGCGCGAATTCTGGGTCTGGCCGCATGAGCGCCACTTCATCTGGGGCGCCACTGCCGGCATCCTCGTTCACCTCGCCGGTTTCCTTCGGGCCGAGGCCTAGCCCGGCCTATGGAATCCGAGGTCCCGGCGCTGCGCATACCCCCGCCGGGCTTCCTGTCCGAACCCGGCCTGCATGACGTGCTGGAGGCGCTGCCGGATGCCCGCGTCGTCGGCGGCGCGGTGCGCGATGCCCTGCTGGGCCAGGACGTGCATGACATCGACCTCGCCACCCCCATGCAACCGGACGCGGTCATCGCCGCCCTCCATGCCGCCGGCCTCAAATCCGCCCCCACTGGCCTTGCCCACGGCACCGTCACCGCAATCGCCCACCATCGCGGCTTCGAGGTCACCACCCTGCGCTGCGACGTCGCCACGGATGGCCGCCACGCCACCGTCGCGTTCACCGAAGACTGGCGCGCCGACGCCGCGCGCCGCGACTTCACCATCAACGCCCTCTCCCTGAACCCGGACGGTGACGTCTTCGACTATTTCGCCGGAATCCCCGACCTGCACGCCGGCCGTGTCCGCTTCGTCGGCGACGCCACGACGCGCATCCGTGAGGATTATCTCCGCATCCTTCGCTTCTTCCGTTTCCACGCCCGCTTCGGCCGCGGCGAACCGGACGCCGCTGCGCTCGCCGCCATTGCCGCCAACCTGGGCGGCATTGCCCGCCTCTCGGTGGAACGCATCTGGAGTGAACTGCGCCGCATCCTCGCTGCCCTCGACCCGGTGGCGACCGTCAATCTGATGGCGCGCCTCGGCGTCCTGCCCGCCATCATCCCCGAAGGCGCCGACCCCGCCCGCCTCGCGGCACCGCACGCCGCCGGCGCCCCGCCCGACCCGATCCTTCGCCTCGCCGCGCTGCTCACCGGCGATACCGCCCGAGTCGCCACCCGCCTGAAACTTTCGAACGCCGAGCGCGACCGCCTGCTGGCCCTGAAGTCCGGCCCCGCGCCCGCGCCCACCGATGACGACGACGAACTCCGCCGCCAACTCGCCGCCACGCCGAACGACGTCCTCATCGGCCGCGCGTGGCTCTCCGGGTCCACGGACCCTGCCTGGACGCAACTGCGCGCCCGCCTGGCCGCGATCTCGCGCCCGGTCTTCGCCCTGGAAGGCCGCGACGTCCTCGCCCTCGGCATTCCGCCTGGCCCCGGGGTCGGCGCCCTGCTCCGCCACGTCCGCGACTGGTGGTTGTCCCAGGGCTGCCGCCCCGACGCCGAGGCCTGCCGCGCGGAACTGGCACGCATGGCGGGTACATTGTCGCCGCCGCCCTGATCTGCTGGATTGCCGTCTTCCGGGGCGGAGGGCACCCAGACATGACCGTAACGATCTACCACAACCCGCAATGCGGCACCTCGCGCAATACGCTGGCGCTCATCCGGGAGGCCGGCATCGAGCCGACCGTGGTCGAATACCTGAAAACCCCGCCCAGCCGCGCGGACCTGCAAAAATTCGCCAAATCCACCGGCAACGGTGTCCGCGGCTTGCTGCGCGAACGCGGCACGCCCTATGCCGAGCTGGGCCTGGGCGACCCGAAATGGACGGATGACCAACTGCTCGACTTCATGCAGCAACACCCGATCCTGATGCAGCGCCCGGTCGTCGTCAGCGGCTCGAAAATCCGGGTCTGCCGCCCGGCCGAGACAGTGAAAGAAATTCTGCCGTAAGTGGCAGGGAAGGGGACGGATACGTGAGCAACCTGGATAAAGCGCTGAACATCGACGACCTGAAGCGCATCGCCAAACGCCGCCTGCCGAAGATCATGTTCGACTTCATCGAGGGCGGCACCGACGACGAAACCGGCCTCGCCACCAACAAGGACGCGTTTCGCGACCTGCGCCTTGTCCCCCGCTACTATGAGGACACGTCCAAGCGCGAGCAGAAGTCCAGCATCTTCGGCCTCAACTTCGCCTCCCCCTTCGGCATCGCCCCCACCGGCATGGCCGGCGCCTTCCGCCAGGACGCGGAGAAATTCCTCGCCACCACGGCGAACGAAGCCAACATCCCCTACATGATGTCCGGCGCCGCCAACCTCTCCATGGAGGACGGCGCGAAACTGGCGCCGAAGAACCTCTGGTACCAGATCTACGGCGCCAAGAACCGCGACATGCAGCTCGACCTGGTGCGCCGCGCGATGGATTGCGGCCTCACCACCATCGCCGTCACTTGCGACGTGCCCGTGTCATCGAACCGCGAACGCAACCGTCGCAACGGCTTCGTCCGCCCGCTGCGCCTGACCTTGCCGACCATCCTGGAAGCGATGCTTCATCCGGCCTGGGTCATCAACTACTTCAAGAACGGCGGCCTGCCGATGCTCGGCAACTGGCACAAATACGCCCCCGCCGGTTCCACGCCTGACCAGGTGGCGGACATCTTCTCCCAGCAAACGCCGGATGCCAGCCAGACCTGGAAGGACCTCGAGGAGATCAGGAAACTCTGGCCCGGCAACCTCATCGTCAAGGGCATCATGCACCCGGACGACGCGCGCCGCGCCGTCGCCATGGGCGTCAACGGCATCCTCGTCTCCAACCACGGCGGACGCCAGTTGGACAACTGCCCGTCCCCGCTGGACGTCCTGCCCCTGATGCGGGGCGCCGTCGGCCCGGACGTGCCGCTACTGCTCGATTCCGGCATCCGCCGCGGCGGTGACATCGTCGCCGCCATGTGCCTCGGCGCCGATTTCGTCCTCACCGGCCGCGCCACCCTCTATGGCGCCACCGCCGGCGGGCTGGACGGCGTGCGCAAGGCCGTCGCCATCCTGCAACGGGAGATCGACCTGACGATGGGGCAGATCGGCGCGCCGAACCTTGCCGCGCTCGGCCCGCACTACCTGCTGGAAAACGTCTGGGCCGAGGAACTCAAGCGAAATTCCGCCGCCATCGCCCACGCGTGGCGACCCAAGGAAGCGCGCAGTCTCTGAAAGCACACGCCGCACCTCCCGGCTGGCCTCGACGCGCGACATATTGGTAATCTGCTGGTGCAACCTGCTTGCCACCAGCGGTTGCAGGCGGCAGACTGGCGCACTTCGGCGGGCCAGGCGTGTCGCTGCTGAGCTATTTTCCCTGGGATAAAAACCCATGCGGCTGCCGGACACGATTGCGGTGAGCGAGATCGAGGACCGCGTGGATCGTGCGGATGCCCCGGCCGATTGCGAGCTGACCATCCTGATGCCCTGCCTGAATGAGGCCGAGACGCTCGCGACCTGCATCGCCAAGGCGCGGGGCTTTCTCGCCCGCGCTGGAATCACGGGCGAAGTCCTGATAGCGGACAACGGCAGCACGGATGGTTCGCAGGCGCTGGCTGTTCAGGCCGGGGCGCGTGTCGTCGCGGTGTCCGCCAAGGGGTATGGCAGCGCGTTGCGCGGCGGCATCCGGGCGGCGCGAGGTCGCTATGTCATCATGGGCGACAGCGACGACAGCTACGATTTCAGCGATCTCGATGAATTCGTGAAGCGGCTGCGCGCCGGCTCCCAGTTGGTCATGGGCAACCGCTTCATGGGCAAGATCATGCCTGGGGCAATGCCGCCTCTGCACCGCTATCTCGGCAATCCGGTACTTACCGCTATCGGCCGGCTGTTCTTCCGCAGCCCGTGCGGGGACTTCCATTGCGGCCTGCGTGGCTTCCATCGCGATGCCGTGCTGACCCTGGATCTCCAGTCGTCCGGCATGGAATTCGCCAGTGAAATGGTGGTGAAGGCGACGATCGCGCGGCTGTCCTTCGCCGAAGTCCCCATCACGCTGTCTCCTGATGGCCGGTCCCGCCCCCCGCATCTGCGAAGCTGGCGCGATGGCTGGCGGCATCTCCGCTTCCTTCTGCTCTACAGTCCGCGCTGGCTGTTCCTCTATCCGGGTGTGGCGCTCTGCGGCCTCGGGCTCGTGCTCATGGCCTGGTTGCTGCCGGAGCCAAGGCATGTGGCTGGCGTCGTGCTGGATATCCACACGCTGTATTACGCGGCCATGTCCGTGGTTGTCGGGTTCAACGCCGCCATGTTCTGGGTTTTCGCCAAGATCTACGGCGTGCGGGAGGGCATCGTTCCAACAGACGCCGGTTTCGACGCGATGCTGCGCTGGCTTTCGTTGGAGACCATTCTCCTGGTCTGCCTCGCCCTTCTGATCGCCGGCATGCTGCTTGGGGGCGTCGCGATCGGAAGCTGGGGCGAAAATGCTTTCGGCCCCATGTCGCCGGAAACGACGATGCGCCTTGTGATCCCGTCCGGGACGGCGATCCTGCTCGCCGTGCAGCTTGGCTACAGCGCATTCTTCATCAGCCTCCTGCATGTCCGCACGGGAGAGGACCGCCTTGGGGACGACCGCGCTGGCGGAGTACGCCAGGAACCGGCGCAGCGATAGTGCCCACCAACCAACGCCCCAACGCCGGATCCCCCAACGCGCAATACAACGTCGCAGCCCCAGATTCCCTGCCCGTGCGCACCGCCCTGCATCAGCGGCGAAAGATGTTCGCCGCGTTCCTTGCCGCCGCCCGGCCCGGCGAGGACGACACGGTGCTTGATATCGGCGCCACCAGCGACCGTAGCTACGAACATTCCAATTACCTGGAAGCCTGGCTGCCGAACCCGCGACGCATCACCGCCGCCGGCATCGATCCCGGCGCGATATTCCTGGAAGACCAATATCCCGGCCTCCGTTTCGTCGAGGCCGACGGCCGCGACCTGCCGTTCCCCGATGGCAGCTTCGAGCACGTTCATTCCAGCGCCGTCCTGGAACATGTCGGCAGCCGCGACGCGCAGGCGAAATTCCTGGCGGAATGCTGGCGTGTCGCGCGCAGCACCGTCTTCATCACCACGCCCAACCGATGGTTTCCAATTGAATTCCACACCGTATTGCCGCTGGTCCACTGGCTGCCCGCCCCGCTGTTTCGCGGCGCGTTGCGCGCGATGGGGAGGGACTTCTTCGCCCGGGAGGAAAACCTGAACCTGCTCGCGCGCGCGGATCTCCTGCGCGCGGCCCGCCAGGCGGGAATGCGGAATGTCAGCGTGGCGAGCGTTTCACTGCTGGGCTGGCCGACGAACCTGTTGCTGATCGCGCGCAAGTCCGGCGCGTCCGCGGGAGCGCAATGACGCCCACCGCAGAGGAGCGCTTCTTCACCCCAATGCGCATCCGGGCTTGGGGTGGTGCCCTATTGCTTGCCTACGCCGCTAAACTCGTCTGGCTTGTCTTATCGGCGAACTGGCCGGTCGACGCGGCAGGGCGGCCGGTACTTGCCGACTTCGTATTCATCTGGTCGGGCGGGCAGCTTTCCTTCGCCGGAAATGGACTTGGCGCATACGATCACGCGACTTTCACCGCGGCGCAGGACGCGCTGAACATTGCGGACCGCTTTGGCATTCCACCTTATCGCTGGGTTTATCCGCCACCCTTCCTACTAGTAGTGCCACTGATAGCCTGGGTGCCTTATGCTGCGGGCTTTGCGCTTTGGGTTCTCGCAACACTCGGCCTGTATCTGCTTGTCATTGATCGCATAATCCCTGAGCGGCGATTCTTATGGCTGGCCTTGTTGCCGTATGGGGCGGCAATCGCGATCCGCGAAGGCCAGACAAGCTTTCTCCTATCGGCTTTGCTGGGATTGAGCCTCTATCTCCTGCCTCGTCGCCCCTTCAGCGCGGGGATGGTACTGGCTTTGATGGTCTACAAGCCACAATTCGGACTGATATTTCCTATTGTGTTCTTCGTTTCCGGGCAATGGCGCGCGATCGCTGGTGCCGTCACCATGCTCGTCGTGCAGGCAGTTGCTTGTACTTGGGTCTATGGTCTCAATGTATGGTCGGCCTTTTGGGGCAGTTTCAATCAGGCCGATCCCGTGAATCTGCAAAATGTGCCCGGCTTGGTCGTGGTCCTGCAAACTGCCTTTGGTTTCGTATACTGGATTGGTGGCGGACTGCCGTTGCAATGGTCCGTACATCTTGTCTTTGCTGCCATCATCACCGCAATAGTCTGTATCTTGTTCCGCCACCCAGTGCCCGATGCGCTGAAATCGGCCGCGCTTGCGATTGGTGTTCTGTGCGTCACGCCGTATATGCTTGCCTACGACCTGCTGGCGGTGGCGGTTCCCGGGGCCTTTCTGATTCGGGATTGTCAGAACCGCGGTATTCTCCCCGGAGAGCGCAGCCTGCTGGCAGGCGTCCTACTGGTGCTGTTGTTCTCCTTCTACATTCCCGTCGGTCCATTTGTGTTGGCGGTGCTGATGTGGACTGTGCTGCGCCGCGCCCAAATGGCGCCGGCCTTGCTTATTGATCGGGTCCATCCGGAGCGTCCTGTTCCATCCTAAGAACCGATCTCAAAACCCTTGTACGACGCGGCTGGTGTGATTCATGAGGAGGGATGGCCAGACCGCTTGTTTCTGATTCGCCTTGGGTGATTTCTGAACCGCTGCTGCCGCCGGAGCCGTTGATGCCGCGAGGTGGCCGTCCGCGCGTTTCGGCGCGGGCGGCCCTGACGGGCATTCTGTTTGTGCTGCGGACGGGCATTCCATGGCAGATGCTGCCGTTGGAACTCGGCTGCGGCTTGGGGGTCCGTGTTGGCGCCGCCTGCGCGACTGGCAAGCTTGCGGGGTGTGGGACCGACTGTACCGCGAGCGGCTACGCAGCTTGCGCGACGCTGATCGGATCGACTGGAGCCGGGCCTGCGTAGATGGGTCGTCGATCGCCGCTAAAAGGGGGGGCCTCGCGACCGGCCCCAACCCAACGGATCGCGGCCGGGCGGGCACCAAGCGCCACTTGCCGACGGACCGGAAGGGCATCTCGCTGGCGTTTCTCCTGACCGGCGCCAATGTCCATGACAGCATGCCATTCGAGCACCTCATCGACGCCATTCCCGCCGTCGCTGGCAAGCGTGGCAGGCCTCGCCAGCGACCCGACAAGCTACATGCCGACAAGTCCTACGATCATCACCGATGCCGCAGCGCATGCCGGCGTCGGAACATCACTCCCAGGATCGCGCGGCGCGGTGTCGATACCGCGCAACGACTCGGACGTCATCGCTGGGTCATCGAACGAAGCCTCGCATAGCTCAACAAATTCCGCGGACTGACGATCCGATATGAACGCCGACTCGACATCCATCATGCACTGACATCGATCGCATGCTCCCTCAACTGCTTCCGAGCCTTTCAGGGCAGGTTTTGAAACCGACTCTTAGCCGGCTCCCATCGAACCCTGTGGCAGCCCGCTCCGCCGCGAGCCTGTCATTCGCCTTCTCCGCTCCCGTCCGGCCGTGCCTGATACGGTTCTCCCGCGCCGCCTGCTTCGCGGTCTCCCGTGCCTTCGCCTTCTTCGCGGACCGGAGGTTGACGATCTTACCCATATCGTCATCCTGCCGCACCTGATCGATCCAACGCAACGGCCAGACAGACAGAGAGGGATTTGCATGAGCGGCTTCATCGACCTGACGGCTTCCGACGGCTTCAAGTTCAAGGCCTATCGCGCCGGCCCCAACGCGGCGAAGGCCGGTGTCGTGGTCATCCAGGAAATCTTCGGCGTCAACAACCACATCCGCAACGTCTGCGAGCGCTTCGCCTCCCACGGATACGCCGTCATCGCCCCCTGCGTGTACGACCGCGTACAGCCGGGCTTCGAGGTCGGCTACACGGCCGATGACATCGCGTCGGGCCGCGACGTACGCATGAAGCTGAACGACGCCCAGCTGATGCTGGACGTGGAAGCCGCCGCCAAGTCGCTCGCCCCGCGCAAGCTCGGCATTGTCGGCTACTGCTTTGGCGGCACCGTCGCCTGGTGGGGCGCCACCCGGTCCACCTCCTTCGCCGCATCTTCCTCCTGGTATGGCGGCGGCGTCGCCGGCACGAAGGACGAGAAGCCGAACTGCCCCGTCCAGTTCCACCTCGGCGAGAAGGACGCGTCCATCCCGATGAGCGACGTGGACGCCATCAAAGCCGCCCAGCCGAAAGCGGACACCTTCGTCTACATGGGCGCCCAGCACGGCTTCGGCTGCGACGAGCGCGGCTCCTACTCGGAGCCAGACTACGAACTCGCCCAGAAGCGCACGCTGGACTTCTTCGCGAAGCATCTCCTCTAGCATCGTCTCCGGTAACGCGCGGCCAGGGCAGGGGGGCTTCGGCCCCCCTGTTCGCGTCCGCCGCCTCATTCCCGGCGTATCCCGCTTGAGCCGGCGCGGCCGGCCCGCCTAGCCTGCCTTCCGATGGCTATCCCTCCGCACGCCCCGCAACGGAACCAGCCCGCGCAGCGCGCCCCGGCCCAGCGTGCATCCCGCCCTAATCCACCGGGCCAGCACGCGTCTTTGGAACCCCCGCCCGGGCTGGATCGCGGCTGGCTGCGCTCCCTTGTCTTCACCGTCGCCCTGGTTGGCCTGGTCGCCGTCGCGGCGGGGGAGGAGTGGGTATTCTCAATCTCAGCCATTCTGGCTTGCGCGGTCGGCTTCGGCTTCTTCTACCTCCTGTTCCCCGGCGGCCTGCATTTCGGCGTTGTCGTCGCCAATTTCGTGGCCATCTACGCCTGCCTGTTCGTCTTTTTCCGGGACAACAACTTTCCGCTCGCGCCCCGCCCCATGGTGCTACTGGCCCTGGCGCTGCCCCTCATCGGCTTCCTCGCCGGCTGCATCCTGCGCCGCCGCTCCGTCGCCGGGATGATCCGCGCCCGCCGCTCCCGTGCCCTGTTGCATTTCCCGCGCCTTGCCCGCTGGGTGCCTGCCACTGTTGTCGTCGGCGTCCTGTCCTTCGCCGTCCCCGAACTGCACTTCCGGCCGGATACCCAGGGCCACGTGCTCCTCGCCGCCATGGCCATCATCGCCGTGTCCGTCTTCACCGCGGCGCGGGACGTGGTGCTGCTGCAGATGGACGTGGCGCTGATCTTCGAGAACGTCACGGACCGCATCCACGAACTCGTCATGCCGATGATGGCGTTCCTCACGCTGTATTCGCTGCTGGTGGTGGTCTTCGCGTGCCTGTTCCGCATCGCGGAGATGGTCACCGGCACGCACCAGCTGGCCTTCCACGGCACGCCGGTCGGCATCAGCTTCGCGGACGCGCTGTATTTCAGCCTCGTCACCCTCAGCACCGTCGGCTACGGCGACCTCGCCCCGGTCGGTCCACTCGCCCGCCTGCTCGCGGGCATGGAAGTTGTTGCCGGCCTGCTGTTGCTGCTGTTCGGCTTCAGCGAGATCATGCGCAGCGCCCGGGCGGGCTACGCGCCCCGCCCGCGCCAGGACATGGAGGCGGACCGCGCCAGCCACCGCGCCCGGCAGGGGTAGGCGCGGCGCGGTATCACCCCCGCTCAAGGACCAGGTAGATCACCGCTTCGGCGGTTGGGTCCGGGTTCTCCACCCCGTGCGAAACGTCCGTGCGGCAGGTGCAGCTGTCCCCGGCGGAAAGCTCGGCCGTCTCCTCGCCCACCGTCACGCGAATGCTGCCGGCGGCCACGTGTACATGCTCCACCGTACCGGGCGCGTGCCCGGCGGACGGGCCCAGCACGGTGGCCGGCGGGATCCGGTAGCGCACGAAGTCGATGCGGCTGCCCGGGAAGGCGGGGCCCAGGCTTTGCCAGGGCGCGGGGGTATCGCCGCCCGCGCTCTCATCCCGCCGCAGCACGCGAATGCGCGTATCCGCCTCCGCGCCCCCGTCGATCAGGGACGCGGCGCTCACCCCCAGCGCCTGGGCGAGCCGCACAACGGTGGTCACGGTCGGGGATTTCGTGCCGCGCTCTATATCCGAAATCATCGACGCCGAGATGCCGCTGCGCGCCGCCAGCACCCGCAGGCTGAGGCCGGCGGCCTCGCGTTGCCGTTTCACTGTGCGACCCGTCCGGAGGCCGATATCGTCCTCTATAGTTGACATGATGTCCTTCATAGTACACAAACCGATAGCCAAGCAAGGAGAAAAGGCGATGGACCAGACCCAGTTCGCGGCGGACCTGCGGTCCGACGGATTCAGCGTTGTGAATAGCAGCCTGAAGCCAAATCAGGTTGCCCCGAATCACTGCCACGACTTCGATGCCAGGATTCTGGTGCTCGGCGGCGAGATCACCGTCACCTGCAACAACACCCCCGTCACCTACCGCGCCGGCCAGTGTTTCGAGGTGCCCGCGGGCTCCATGCATGCCGAGCAGGTCGGCCCACAGGGAGTCGCCTTCCTCTCGGGCCGCCGCCGCACCGGCAAACTCACCGCCGAGGGGTTCGAGAGCGACCTGCGCCGCGAAGGCTTCGAGGTGATCCACGGCGGCCAGAAGCCCTGCTTCGCCGAGGAACTGCACGCGCACGATTTCGATGCCCGCATCATGGTGCTGAGCGGGGAGATCACGGTCACCCGCGACAACCAGGCCACCCTGTTCCGCGCCGGCGACAACTGCGAAATCCCGGCCGGCTGCATGCACACCACACAGGTGGGGCCGGAAGGCGTGGCCTATATCGTGGGGAAGGTCTGCCGTCCGGTGGCGGTGAACTGAACCTGGTTGACCCTGGCTGAAATTACCTCCAGGACCGTCATTGCGAGAAGCGTAGCGACGCGGCAATCCTTTCCGGCACGGCGTGTGCCAGGAGGGATTGCTGCGCTCCGCGTGGCATGACTTGAGTGGGGAGCATGGCTGGCAGACGCAGCCCGACCCCAGACGTGCAGGCAGATTGGCACGAGGCTCCGACATGGCAAGGCAGCCTATCCCGCACCCGACGCTTGTGACCCGCCGCCTGCGACTGCGCCAGTTCCGCGCCGACGACACGGATGCGATGCACGCTTGCTACGCCGATCCCGGGGCGATGCGTTTCTGGAACCATCCGGTCCATACGCGACGCATCGACACCGAACGCGCTGTGCGCAACACCATCGACTGCACGCCATCCTATTACCGCTTCTGGGCGGTGGCCAATGCCAGCACCGACCTATGCCTCGGCATGGTCAATTATCACGACGGCCACATCCGCAGTAAACGCGTGACCATCGGCTACATCATCGACCCCGCGTGCCAACGCCAGGGAATCGCGACGGAGGCGGTTTCGGCGATGCTCGATTTCTGCTTCGACGAACTTCGCCTGCACCGCGTCCAGGCCTTCATCCATCCCGGCAACGCCGCGTCGCTTGCACTGGCGGAGAAACTCGGCTTCCGCTGCGAAGGCAGGCTGCGCGACAATCTGCGCGTCGGCGACGAGTGGCGCGACGACCTGCTCTACGCGCTGCTGGAAACGGACCGACACGGCCAATCCTGATTGCGTGCCGCGCAGCCTGTGCAAGCGCGGCCTTGTAGGGCGCATGCAATGCGCCAAATTCCGGTCACGCCGGGGCAGGCTGATGTGTAATCATCACCGGCATATGCGGTATTGGGTCAAACGAATCCTTCTAAAATCAGGAGAACTCGTGACGGAGCGCGAGCTTCGCCCCGATGAGAATCTGTTCGATGGTCCTGTTCCCGTCGTGGGCGATACGGTCACTGTGATCTGCCGTGGCCGGACGTTCGATGCAAAGGTGATCTGGGGGAATTGGCCGGGACGAGAGGACCGGCTGGATCAGCCGGGGGCGATCCCCCTCAGGGTTGAAGAAATCTAAGATGCCGTAGGGCG
>Ga0315912_10003813_pt1 | contig 14714 bp, 7 predicted proteins | sample VfabasoilMG_FD_204469 | JGI IMG/M metagenome (GOLD analysis project Ga0315912, IMG submission 204469) | Garden soil microbial communities collected in Santa Monica, California, United States - V. faba soil | ecosystem: Environmental > Terrestrial > Soil > Garden | place: USA: California... | reverse complement strand
GGGGCCCCTGGCCTCGGTTCTACAGGGTTGCTCGTGCAAGAGATGCGAGAGGTGATCGCTGCCCCCTCACCCTAGCCCTCTCCCCACGGGGGAGAGGGGACCGACTGAAGAGAGAGTGGGAGCCTGTGCTTCGTCGGAAGCTCAGTCGACCCACGATTCGTGGGTCGAAGGGCATCACAACTTCGCACTGAGTTCCTTTATTTCCTTGTTCAGCACCCGATCGTTGTCGGAGTAGTCGATCGCCAGGTCGATCACGTCCACGCCGGGCATCTCCAGCGACTTCTCCAGCATCTCGCGGAACTCGGCGACGGAGTTCGGGCGCCAGCCGCGGGCGCCGTAGGATTCGGCGTACTTCACGAAGTCCGGGTTGCCCATGTCCATGCCGAAGTTCTGGAAGCCCATGTTCGCCTGCTTCCACTTGATCATGCCGTAGGCGTTGTCGCGCAGGACGATCTGGGTGAGGTTGAGGTTCAAGCGCACCGCGGTTTCCAGTTCCTGGCTGTTCATCATGAAGCCGCCGTCGCCGGAGACCGCGACCACCTTGCGGTCGGGGAACACGATCTTCGCGGCCATGCCCGAGGGCAGGCCGGCGCCCATGGTGGCGAGCGCATTGTCGAGCAGCATGGTGTTGGGTTCGCGGCAGCGGTAGTAGCGGCCGAACCAGATCTTGTACATGCCGTTGTCGAGCGCGACGATGCCGTCGGACGGCATCAGTTCGCGCATCTCGCGCACCAGGCGCACCGGATGGATCGGGAAGCGCTCGTCGTCGCGCCCGATCGCGAGGTGCGCGTGCAGGTGCTTGCGGATCATGTCGGGATAGCTGAAATCCCAGTGCGGCTGCGGCTTGATCGCCTCGACCAGGCGCCAGATGGTGTTCGCGACGTCGCCCACGACCTCGATCTGCGGGAAGTAGACGGTGTCGACCTCGGCGCTGGTGTAGTTGACGTGGATGACGGTGCGCAGGCCCTTGCGCATGAAGAACGGTGGCTTCTCGATCACGTCGTGGCCGACGTTGATGATGCAGTCGGCGTTCTCGATCGCGCGGTGCAGGAAGTCGCCGTCGGAGAGCGTGGCGTTGCCGAGCCACTGCGGGTGCTCCTCGTCGATCACGCCCTTGCCCATCTGCGTGGTGAAGAACGGGATGCCGGTGCGGTCGACGAACTCGCGCAGCATCTTCGCGGAGGTCTTGCGGTTCGCGCCCGCGCCCACCATCAGGATGGGGCGCTTGGACGCCATGATCGCGTTGATCGCGCGCTGCACGGCCTTGTCGTCGGCGACGGGGCGGCGGTGGTAGCTCTCGGGGATGAGGATGGCGTCGCTGTGCTCGTCGGCGATGTCCTCGGGCAGTTCCAGGTGCACTGCACCCGGACGCTCCTCCATCGCGCGGCGGAACGCCTCGCGCACGCGTGCCGGGATGTTGTCGGCCGAAACGATCTGCTTGGTGTACTTCGTCAGCGGCTGCATCATCGCGACCACGTCGACGATCTGGAAATGCCCCTGCTTCGACAGTTTCACCGGCTTCTGGCCGGTGATCATCATCATCGGCATGGCGCCGAGCTGGGCATAGGCCGCGGCGGTGACGAAGTTCGTCGCGCCCGGGCCCAGCGTGGCCAGGCAGACGCCGACCTTGCCGGTGAGCCGGCCGTAGGTGGCTGCCATGAATCCCGCGCCCTGTTCGTGCCGGGTCAGGACCAGTTGGATGGAGGAGGTGCGCAGCGATTCGAGCAGGTCGAGGTTCTCCTCGCCCGGAATGCCGAACACGTACTTGACGCCCTCGGCCTCGAGGGCCTTGACGAACAGATCCGATGCCTTCATGGAGCGCCTCCCTAGCCGACCGTCCCGCATTCTGGGTGCCGCGCCGCGTGACCGTCAACCAGGCGCGGCACCGGCGGAAAATTGTGACGTACTGTGCGTTTTCACGTGGTGTCGCTTATCCTAGCCGGATCGGCGAGGGGGGCATGCGGGTGCTGCGGATATTGCTGCGCCATCGAACGGGTGCCAAGGCGGGGCAGATCGAGGTGTATCCGGTCAGCCGGTACAACTCGCTTTCGCTCGGCCGCGACCTCAGTTGCGACGTGCGCTTCCATCCCACGCGCGACATCATGGTCAGCCGCAACCACGCGCTGATCGAATGGACCTCGGACGAACCGCCGCTGTTCCGGGTCTCCGACCTGCTCTCCAGCAACGGCACCTTCCTCAACGGCCGCCGCATCGGCAGCAGCGTGCTGCTGCGCGGCGGCGACCAGATCCAGCTCGGCGCAGAGGGCCCGATCGTGGAGTTCGGCTGGGAGGACGTGCTCAAGCTGCAGGGCATGGCCGATCCGACCGAATCGCGTCCCGCGATCACCACCGACGAGATCCCCGCGGTCGAGCTCGAGCAGGCGCGGCAGGCGCAGGAATCGAATTGACGCATGACGGCCGTGACCTGCACGGGCGGCACGTGGCCATGCATTCGTAGGAGTCGCCTGCAAGGGCGCGATGCGAAGTCAATTCGGGTTCGAATCCGGTTCGACAGGAACGTCGCGTGAAGTTGGCGTATGGGCGAGACCATCCTGGTCTTCATGCGCTGCACCTGTCGGCAGCTTGGGGTCGACCTGGCGCAGGGGCATCGCGCCCTGACGGGCGACTCCCGCGGAGGCGCGCGATGCGCGGTCAGATGTTTCCGGCATTGTCCTGTGACGATATCGGGACTCGGTCCACCGTGACCGACAGTTCGCCGTCCGCCAGCAGCGCGACCAGGCGCGTGCCCGGGGCGATGCCCATGACACTGCGCACCACGGTCCCCTGCGGATCGCGCAGGACCGCATAGCCGCGCCGCAGCGTATCGAGCGGACTGACGGCGTGCAGGGCGCGCGCGAGTCCGTCCAGGCGCGTGCGGCGACGCTGCTGGGTGCCGTGCCACGCGGTGGATTCGCGAGCCCGCAGCGTGTCCAGCGCGCGTCGATGCCGGGCGACGGCGTGCCCGGGATGCGAAAGCCGCAGGCGATGCGCGAGTTGTGCGAGTACGACCCTTCGTGCGGCGATGGGCGTCGCGCGTGCACGGGACAATCGACCTGCCAGCGAGCCCAGGCGCGTCGCGAGGTCCTGCAGGCGTCGCGCCGGGGCGTGGCTGCGCAGGCGCTGCGCGAGCTGGTCGAGGCGCTGGCCGAGCTCGCGAGTCCGGTTCTGCTGGTGACGATGCACGCGCCGGAGCAGGGCGTCGAGGCGCGCGCGGACCGCATGCTGGTCGGGCACCAGGCGTTCGGCCGCCGCGGACGGCGTGGGCGCGCGCAGGTCGGCCACCAGGTCGGACAGGGCCTCGTCCACCTCGTGCCCGATCGCGGAGACGACCGGCGTGCGTGCCGCGGCGATCGCACGCGCGAGCGCCTCGTCATTGAACGCCTGCAGGTCCTCGAGCGATCCGCCGCCACGGGTCAGCAGCAGGACATCGTAGCGGCCACTGCGATCGGCGCTGGCGAGCATCCGGGCGACGCGCGCGGACGCCTCGCCGCCCTGGACCGGCACCGGCAGCACCTCGACCTCGACCAGCGGGAAGCGGCGCGCGAGCACCGCGAGCACGTCGCGGATAGCGGCACCCGTGGGCGAGGTGATCACCGCGATGCGGGCGGGGAGGGCGGGCAGGGGCTTGCGCCGTTCGGGCGCGAACAGGCCCTCGAGCAGCAGCTTCTGCTTCAGCGCCTCGTAGGCGCGGCGCAGGGCGCCCTCGCCTGCGGGCTCGAGGTGCTCCACCACGAGCTGGAACTCCCCGCGACCCTCGTAAAGGCTCACGCGCGCGCGCATCAGCACGCGCATGCCGTCGGCGGGGCGGGCGCGCACCAGCATCGCGCGCGGGCGGAACATCGCGCAGCGCACCTGTGCGGCTTCGTCCTTGAGCGTGAAGTACCAGTGCCCGGACGCGGGTCGCGCGAAGTTCGAGAGCTCGCCCTCGATCCAGACGAGCGGGAACATGTCCTCGATCAGGCCGCGTGCGAGCCGGTTCAGGCGCGCGGGCGTGAACACCTCGGCCGGATCGTAGAGCCCGTGCGGCGTACGCGTCGGATCGTCGCTCACGGCTGGCGGGCAGCCCGGTTCGTGGGCCTAGTGCACTGTCCCACGCTTGCAGGCCCTTTCAGAGCCCGTGGGCGGAGTAGGCGCAAGGCGCGGTGCGCAACCCATGCGTCGGCCTGGGCAAGCATCGCAACGCAGCGCCTACCCCGCCCACGGGCTCCCTCCGGGCGCGCGCCACTGCGGCCATCGGCGTCGTTGCGCTGTCTCGACATAGCGGTGCTATGCCTGTCGACAGCGCGCCCAGCCGCTGGCCGCATTGGCACTCGCTGAAACGGCCTGCAAGCGTGAGACAGTGCACTAGGGGCAGGCGAGGGAAGCATCGGGACGATCGTCGCGCCGCGTGCCGGAAACGAAACGGGACCGGCGGCCTGCGCCGCCGATCCCGTCGTGGTCCTGACTATCGGCCGCCGCCCGGACGCGTGCCGTGCACCTGCTCGGGGATGATCACCGGCAGGCCGTCGGATGCGACCGGCGCGGCGGGCGCCGCGTCCTTCGCCTTGCCGAACTGCTGGTCCCAGGTGGTATGCGACTTGTAAGGCGCCGGCGCGCTCTCGATGCCGCGCGGACCGTCCGCCCGGTCGTCCACGGTCCAGATCTGGCCATTCTTGTTCAGGTACATCTTGGCCATTTCCGAGGCATTGAACGGACGCGAACCGATGCGGCCGAAGATCGCGACCTGGTGCCCGGTCTCGTCCACGCCACGATCGCGCTCCAGGCCGCGCGAGAGCGACAGGGCGGGCGTCTTCGTCTGGTACCAGGCGATCAGCTGCGGCTTCGGATCGGGGCTGAAGCCGTAGAACTTCGGCTGCGACTCGGGGCTGGTGAGCTGCACGACCTTGAGCCCGTTGCGTCCGTCGGCCACGTAGGCGAACAGCGAGGCGTTCGTGGTGCCCACGACCACGTCCGTCGCGTCGCTGATCTTCCCTTCCGCGTTGAACATCTGGTACAGCGACGGTCGCTCGGGGTTGGTGATGTCGACGATCGCGATGCCGTCCGCGCCGTTCGCCACGTACGCGTAGGTCCGCGCCAGGTGCAGCTTGCGCGCGTCGCGCAGCGGCAGCATGGCCTCCCGGATCTCGCGCGCCTGCTCGGGGCGGGTGACGTCGACCACATGCAGGCCATCGGTCGCGGTCACGAACAGGTAGCGGAACTGCAGGTGGGCGGCGCGCGCGCCGGCGATGGGGATCGTGGTCACATAGCGGGGCTTGAGCGGATCGTCGAGGTCGAGCAGCACCACGCCCGCGTCGGCGGTCACGTACACGCGCGTGCCGGCCACGTACAGGTGCCGGGCGCCGTTCAACACGCCGTTCTCGTTCCAGGTGACCGCGCGGGTGAGGAAGTTGTCGCGCGGCTCGCCGTTGTTGAGCGTGTCGACGTCGGTGAGGATCAGGCCTTCGCTGCTGTCGCTGATCAGCGCGTACTTGTAGATCGGGTGCATCGGCTGTTCCTGCCCGTCCTTCAGGATCACATCGCGCTGGTTGCGCGAGTAGCTGATGGGCTGGGTGGTGGCGAGCGCGACGCAGGTGGCGTTCGTGGACTTCACGCGCGTGTCCTGGCCGAGCGGCGAGAACGGCGCGGTGATCACCTTCTGCGAGAAGCCCTTGTTGCCGACGCTCGCCACGTCGTAGGCGCGCGTGCCCTTGGCGCCCTCCGCCACGTAGAGGTACTCGCCGCGCAGCTGCAGGCATTGCGCGGTACCGGCCGAATGCTCGACGCCGATCTGCAGCTGTTGGCCGCCGTCCTGGTGCTTCTGGAAGTAGTCCGGATAGGCGTAGCGCTGCAGGTAGCTGCCGATCACCGCCTGCGGCTCGTCCCATTCGGTGACGCGCACCGCCGCGATGCCGCCTTCGCCGCCGACCCAGGCGTTGTACCCGATGAAGTCGATGAACTTGGTCCCGAACATCAGGAGCTGGGTCATGATCGCGTTGTTGTCGTTGTTCTTCGACAGGTGGCAATCGGTGCAGGTCTTGGTCTCGGTGCGCCGTTCCGTGTGCGGGTAGTGCGGGGCGAACGCCTGCGAGCTGTAGCCGGCCGCGGAAACCGGCGGCTGCTGGGTGTAGATCAGCTCGCGATTGACGTTCTGCGAGGACAGCACGAGCGCGGAGGACGAGCGCACCGGCGCGATCTTGTGGTCCTTGATGCCGCCGTGCACGCCGAGGAAGTACATCTCGTCGCGCGCCACCTGCGGATTGTACGTGGCATAGTTGCGCGTGAAGCCGCCCTCGTACTTGTGCCGCTCGGTGCGCCAGTTCGCCTGGATCGGCAGGTGGCAGCCGCCGCAGCTCGTGGTCCAGGAGCTGTGGCAGGTGTAGCAGAGCATCTTGTCCTCGTTGTGCGCGCGCTCTTCCTTGGGCACGTCGGCGCCCCAGTTGAGCTTCTCGGTGTCGGTGGACACCGTGTGCGCGCGGGTCGCCTTCGCGTTGTACGCGGGGCTCGCCTTGTCGGTCGTGTCCTTGAGCAGCGACATCTTCCATTCCATGCCCGGCGTGGTGGCGGAGCGCTGGATCAGTTCGCCGTTCACCCACTCGAAGCGGCGCTTGCCGTCGGGATTGCGGATCAGGCCGAGCAGGCGGCCGGTCTTCGGCGCCGCGGGACCCGTGGTCTTGAGGTCGGGATACTTGTCCGGCGTGCCGTGGCAGTCCTGGCACTGGATCTCGACGCCGGCCATGACCTCGGCCTTGATGTAGCCGTCGCCGTGCGCGTCCTGCGCGAAGTGGCAGTCGACGCATTGCATGCCGAGGTCGACGTGCACGGAGCTCAGGTGCACCGCCTTGTCGAACTTCTTGGGGTCGCTGTCGGCGACGGGCTTCTGGTCCTTGTCGAGCAGGTTGCCCTTGCGGTCGCGTGCGAAGATCGCGCGGAAGTTCCAGCCGTGGCCGTGGTAGTCGGCGAACTGGGTGTCCTTGAGCGAGGGGTTGAGGCTGGACACCTCGCGCACGAAGTCGATGTCGGACCACTTGCCGCGGATCACCGCTTCCTCGGGGTTGCGGTCGAGCGCGATGCGCGCCTCGTCGTCGGTCGGGTACTTCTGCTTCTCCGGCCACATGGAGGGTGCGTCGGACTCGTAGTCCCACATGGTGTAGCCGAGCATGGTGTTGATGAACATGTTCGGCTGGTGCATGTGGCAGATCATGCACTGGCTGGACGGGATCTCGCGGGTGAACGTGTGCTTGATCGGATGGCCCGGCTCGTCCTTGGGAATGGTGGGATCCACCTGCTGGGACATGCCGAAGTTGCCGTACTTCGCCCACAGCGCGGAGTGGCGCGGGTCGCGGTCGTTCGCGTAGATCACGTGGCAGGCGCTGCAGCCCGAGGAACGGAAGTCGCCCGGGTTGTCGTTCGTGCCGATGTACCAGGTGAAGGGGTCGTTCAGTCGCGTCTTGTGCACGTTCAGTACGGGAATCGACACGCGCAGGCCGGTGCCCGGTCCACGGTTGGACTGGCGCAGATCGGGGCGGCCGGGCTCCTCGAGCCTTTGCTGTTGCCCCAGTTCGCTCGGGATGCCGATTTCCGCGAACAGGTTGCCCAGGTTGCGGCCGCCGCGCTCGAACACGCGGAACACGTCGCCGGGCGGCACGGTTTCCCACGCGGGCATCGGCGCGATGCTGGGCAGCACGCCGTGGTCCTTCATGTTCTGGTCGATGTCCACGCCCAGTTTCATGGCCGAGGCCTTGCTGTTCTGGTCGTAGGCCTCGCCGAGGATGGAGTACTTGTAGGGCAGGATGCCGTTGTTGTACGCCGCCGCGCCCCAGAACATGGCGGCATTCGCCATCAGGCTGCGTTCCGCGGCCGAGATGATGGGCATGTGGCAGGCGCCGCAGGCGTCGCGCGCGACGCGGTAGTCGCCCGGGTTGATGAAGCGCACGAACTCGCGCGATTCCTTGTTGAGGAACGTGTAGCTGCGCTCGGGATTCGCGCTGTTGCGGAAGATCAGCGGGTAGCTCGGCAGGATGTGCGCACGGTCGATCGTGGACTGGTAGGCCTCGGGGTAGGGGCTGTGCTCGTCGCCGTGCTCGACCTTGGGTCCGGCATCGAGGCCGTGCTCGTACTCGGGATGCACGACCGGCTTCGCGGCGTGGCGGGTGGGCACGGCTTCGCCTTCCCAGCGCACCTTCGCATCGCCGCCGTGGCAGTCCGTGCAGCCGAGCACGACTGCGCTGCTCGCGTGCATGGTCTTCTGGTCCGACGCGGTATGGCAGGTCACGCAACCTTCCGATTTCGGCTTTGCGTCCTCCCAGGTCTGGAACGAGGGCGCGGGCGGCGTCGGCGCGTAGCCGCGCTCGATGCGCTCGGGGTCCGCGCTGCCGTAGCTGTGGGACACGCCCGCCAGGCACACCACGGCGACGAGCGCCGGGCGCCACCAGGCCGAAGCACGCGGGCGGCGCGGGGCGAACATCGATCCGACCTTCTGTTCCATGGTCGCTTCCTCAGTACGTGAAGATCAGGTTCGCGAGCACCGTGTAATAAGTGCCACGGTCCGTCCCGTACAGGTTCTTGAGCCCTTCGCCCGGAAGCAGCGCCGCTCCCGAGAGCCGGAACACGACGTTCTGCGTGAAATACGGACGCCAGATATAGGCCACCGAGATGTCGGTGCCGATGTCCTTGTCGATCGGTGCCGCCGCGCGCAGGGCCTCCAGCACCTCGGTCTTGTCGAACCACAGGTGGTTGACGTTCGCGGTGAGGCGCGACTCCGGTGTCAGGTCGAAATCGGCCCCGACGCCCACGAAGCGCAGGCCGGGGTTGTCGAAGTTCGACTGGCCCTGTTCCTTCGACGGCCTGAGGTTGGGCAGGATGCCGTTGCGCGTGGAGAGCGCGACGCCACCACCGCCGATCAGCGGGATGTTCTGGCGGATCCAGTAGTTGGTGTCCGCCCCCGCGAAGATCGGGTTCTCGAAGATCGCGTCGTAGCCGTTGGACTCTTCGTCATAGGGATTGTCGTCGCCGCTCGCGTAGGCGAGCGATCCGCGCAGGCGGATCCAGTCGAAGTCCCACGAGCCTTCCGCGGCGAAGAACCCGGCGCGGATGTCGGTGCCTTCCTGGCGGAACACGCCCACGTCCTGCGAGCCCAGCGCGAGGTAGGCCGCGGCCGTGAGGTTGAAGCGGCCGAAGTGGCCGTCGCCGTTCAGGCCGAAGTAGCCCACGTCGTAGGTGCGCGGCGATTCGAGGCCGAGCGCGGCGGGGCGCACGATGAAGCCGTTGGAGTCGTAGAAGACCTCGTCGTCGCGGTTGCGGTTGTACGCCACGATCGCCTGACTCGCGAAGCCGAGCACCGGGAAATCCTGCCGGTACAGGTTCGCGATGAAGACGTCGTCCTTGCGCAGGCCCTCGGTGATGTCGTTCAGGCCGGAATTCAGGTCCTTCTCCAGGCGCCGGAACCACGCGACGTTGTACTGCCAGCGGTTGGAGTCGCGGTTGCCGAAGAAGCGGATGCCGAGCTGGTTGTCCTGGAACAGGAAGCCGCGGAAGTCGGACGAGAACGGCTGGATGCCGATGCGGAACTCGTCGAAGTCGTAGCGCACCGAGGCGACGTTGTAGTCCTTGAGGTAGAACAGTTCCTGCACGCCCACGAAGCCGTCGTCGCGGTCGGTGCCCAGGCGCGGATCGATATTGAGCGCGCGCACTTCCTGGGTGTTCACCCGGTTGTAGTTGAAGGCCAGCGTGGCCTTCCACTCCCAGTCCGGTGGCTTGAACGTGGTGTCGCCCTGGTAGTAGTCCACGCTCGCGATCAGGGTGGTGGCCATGATCAGCTGGTCGGTGTTGCCCAGCACGTCGTTCGAGCCCGGGCCGGCGCTTGACTGCGGGGCGACCGGCGTGGGAATGCCGCGCGGCTCGATGATCGTGTCCGAGATCACGGCAACGTTGAGGAAGCGCTTCTTGCCGTCCTTCACGTTGATCGGCTTGTCGGCCTTCAGTTCATTCTGGTTGTACGGGTCGTACCAGGGGAACTTGAAGCCCACCGACTCCATGATGCGCCAGCGGTCGGGCACGGGCAGGAACTCCCCCACCTGGTCGATCGGCGCCGGCGGCAGCGCATTGGGGTTGATGACTTCGAATTCGCTGACCGGATAGGCCGGATGCCCGGGGCGGCGGCGCGGCGCGGCCACCCCGTCGAACGGGTCGTAGGTCGGCGCGGGGACCACGCCCATCAGTTCGAGCAGGCCCGGGAGGGCGATGTTCGAGGACTGGGCTTGCGCGGCGGAGCAGCCGGCAGCAAGCGCGGCGGCCAGCAGGGAGCGATGCAGTGCGGGACGGGTGTTCATCAGAGGCCCTCGCACACGTACTGTTCGTTGGAATCGCGGAACGGCGCCTGCGGGCATTGCACGTAGAGCAGGCGCGAACCCTGGGGCGAGTACTGGTCGGAACGCATCGCGGGCGGCGCGTTGTTCAGCGTGCCCAGTTTCGCGCCCGCGTTCGCGAGGCCCAGGAACGCGACGAGGTCGCTCTGGTCCGAACCGTCGCCCGAGGCGCCGATGCCACCGACCAGCACGTTGCCGCGGTAGATCGGGAAGCCGCCGGGGAAGGAGTCGAAGCCGTTCGGCAGGCGCTGGAGGTTCGTGCAGGTCTTGGGCACGTCGGGGATGCCGGCCGGTGCCACGCCGTCGATGGTGGCGCTGAAGCCCGTCTGCGCGTAGTACAGCGCGATCGACTGCGCGATGTAGTTGTACGTCAGTTCCAGTTCCAGGCCCGGGTTGAACAGGCTCCACAGGTTGATCGGCGGCGAGAACGGCCCGGGCTGCGTGTTCGGGATGCCGTCGGGATACAGCGGCTTCGCCAGCAGGCCGACCGCGCGCTCGGAGTACGCCACCGCGCCGTCGCCAAACGCGGTCGGCTGGCCGAGGAAGGCGCGTGCCGGGGCGATGTAGGAGCCGGGCGACACGATCGCCTTGGTGGTCAGCGCGATGGTCTTCGCGCCCTCGTTCACCGAGGTCGCGAAGTAGCGCGCGGGCGCGGCGGACTGGATGTCGGCCGCGGCGTAGCTGCCGGAGAAGAACGCCGCGGTGCGCGCCTTCTGCGTGGTCACGTCCACGGCGTCCACCAGCGCGTCGCGAGAGCGCGCGATCGCGAGCACGACGCCGTTGGTGTCGGTGACCACGATCGTCTCGCCGGCCTGGGAGCCGAGCGGGCGGCGCACCTGCGCGCGCGTTCGGGCCGTGACCTTCAGGGCCTCCTGCACGATGGTGCGCACCTCTTCCTTCTTGAGCGCGTTGGGGCCGTCGGTGCCGTCGCGCGGCGGGAAGCGGTTCTCGTTCTGGTCGTTCACCACCACGAAGGCGTCGAGGCCCGGGTACTCGGTGGTGTCGGCGCGGATGCCGGACTCGGGCTGGCCGAACGCCATGCCGCGCGAAATGACCGCGTTGGCATAGCCGGGGACCGCGATGATCTCGCCGGCGTTGGCGCCGAGCGAGGCGTAGCCCGGCGCACTGGCCGGATCGCGCGCGAGTTCGGATACCGAGACCGTGGTGTACTGCAGCAGGAGGCCGCCCGCGGTGATCTGGTCCGCGCGGCGATCGGCCGGCGCGAGGAAGCCGAACGCCGCGGCGAGCGCGATCTGCTCGTCGAGGTTGCGTTCGCGGTCCTGCGCATTGGGATCGAGGCCGTAGATGCCGTCGGCGGCAATGCCGACGGCGCCGACCGGCACGCCTTCCTTGTAGAGCGAGATGCCGCCGGGATCGGCTGCGAGGCCGAGCGGGGCGCGATGCGGGCCGGCACCCACGATGCCGGTCTCGCTGAAGCGCACGCCGATGTCCGAGCAGGGCAGGTTCGAGATCTGCACGCCGAACAGCGGGCCGGCCGGGGAGAAACGGTCACCCGGATCGAAATGCTCCTGCACGATCTGGCCGGCCGTGCGCGAGGTGAAGCCGTTGCCCTCGGACGAGAAGTACACGGCCGTCAGCGCCTTGGAGATGCCGGCGAACTCCGACGGCACGTCGAGGCCCTCGAGGCCGCCGGTGAGGCCGCGCTCGGAACTGATCTTCTGCGTGAGTGCGGCGCCGCGCATGCGGTACGCGGCGAGCACGTTGCCCACGCGGTCCGAGACGATGATCGTGGCCGGCTTGCTGATCGCCTGCGCCTCGTTCACGCCCTGCGCGATGATGCGCTGGATATCGGCGACCGTGAGGAAGCTCTGCGCGTTCGCGCACTGGCCGAAGCAACCCGAGTCGCCCGTCGTGGGCGGCGGCGGGGAACTGCCGACGTTGCTGCCCGAATTGCCGCTGCCGCTGCATCCGACGAGGGCCGCGACCAGCGCCCCCAGCCATGCCCCGGCGACCATCCGACTCCGTCCGTACATGCTCCCCTCCCCGATGACCTCAGGCTACGCCCGGCGTGGCCTGGTCGATTCGACCCGGCGACCGCCGGGCAGGGCCCGGCGCCAGCCATCGCCACCCATGCACCCCATGGCGACGACCGACCCTGCGGCGGTCCGATCATACCGCAAGCCGCCGTCCGTCAACCCCCCGGCGCGTGCCGTGTGCGCAGGCGATGCGAGGTCACCACAGGTTCAGTATCCTGATGTTGAAATGCCACCCGTGAATGATGCCGTCGACCGAGGTCGAGAGGGCATCGGGCCTGGAACTCTGGCCCCGGTCGCAACCTTTGGAGCAATGCGGATGAAGCGGATCGCGATACTGATGTGCACGCTGTGCCTCGCGGGCGGGGCCTGGGCCCAGGCCCGTACCGACTACGACCGCCCGAACCAGGACGGCATCAGCTACGCCTACGCCGACGTGCTGCGGGTCGACCCCATCTACGAACACGTACGCACCACGCGTCCGCGCGAGGAGTGCTACGACGAGCGCGTCACGCACGAGGGTCGCCGCGATACCACCGGCGCGACCGTGCTCGGCGCGATCGTGGGCGGCGCGCTCGGCAACCAGGTCGGCAAGGGCGACGGGCGCAAGGCCGCCACCATCGCCGGCGCGGTCGCCGGCGGCGCGATCGGCCACAACGCCTCGAAGAACTCCGGTCGCGACTACGAGACCACCGAGACGCGCTGCCGCATCGTCGACGGCGGCTACGAGGAGCGCCAGATAACCGGCTACGACGTCGAGTACCGCTACCGCGGCGAGGTCTATTCCAGCCGACTGAACTACGACCCGGGCGACCGCCTGCGGGTGCGGGTCGAAGTGGTGCCGGTCGAATAGCCGGCGCCCGGACGCTGCAAACGAAAAAGCCACCGGGGACGGTGGCTTTTTCATTGCGCTCGCCGGGGCGAGCCGCGTTCCGGATTGGTCGGGGTGACAGGATTCGAACCTGCGACTTCTACCTCCCGAAAGTAGCGCTCTACCAGGCTGAGCTACACCCCGAGGGAGTACGGCGGACGAAGTCCGTCGCGAACAGCCGCGCATACTAGCGGTGCGGGGCCGCGATGGCAACGTCGCGACGGCGTTCTGATACCCTTTCGCGCCCCGCGCCCCGGCGCGCTCCGCGTCCAGAATCCGATGCCGACCGCCAAACCGCGCACCATGCCCGGCGTGCTGGAGCTGTTGCCGCTCGAGCAGATCGCGTTCCAGCGGCTGCTCGACACCATCCGGCGCAACTTCGAGCGCTACGGCTTCCTGCCGGTGGAGACGCCGGCGATCGAGTACAGCGACATCCTGCTGACCAAGTCCGGCGGCGAGACCGAGCGCCAGGTCTATTTCGTGCAGTCCACGGGCAGCCTCAGGCAGGGTAGCGAGCCCGAACTCGCGCTCCGCTTCGACCTCACCGTGCCGCTCGCGCGGTACGTGGCCGAGCACGAGCGCACGCTCAGCTTCCCGTTCCGGCGCTACCAGATCCAGCGCGTGTACCGGGGCGAGTCGGCGCAGCGCGGGCGCTTCCGCGAGTTCTACCAGTGCGACATCGACGTGATCGGCAAGGACCAGCTCTCCGTGCGCTACGACGCCGAGCTGCCGGCGGTGATCTACAGCCTGTTCCGTGAACTGGACTTCGGTCCGTTCACGATCCAGCTGAACAACCGCAAGCTGATCCGAGGCTACTTCGAGGGCCTGGGCATCGCCGACGGCGAGCAGCAGATGCTGGTGCTGCGCGAGGTCGACAAGCTCGACAAGCGCGGCATCGCGGCGGTGCGCGCCACGTTGACGGGCCCTGCGTTCGGCCTGTCCGAGGAAACGGTCGAGCGCATCGTCGCGTTCGTCTCGGTGCGTTCGCAGGGACACCAGGACGCGCTCGACCGGCTCGCCGCGCTCGGTGCCGGCAGCGAGACGTTCGAGCAGGGCAGGGCGGAGCTGCGCGAGGTGCTGGACCTGGTGCGCGCGTTCGGCGTGCCCGAGCAGCACTACAAGCTGAACCTCTCCATCGCGCGCGGCCTGGACTACTACACCGGCACCGTCTACGAGACCACGCTCGACCAGTATCCCGAGGTCGGCAGCGTGTGCTCGGGCGGCCGCTACGACAACCTCGCCGGCCAGTACACGAGTTCGAAACTGCCCGGCGTGGGCATCTCGATCGGCGCCACGCGGCTGTTCTGGCAGCTGCGCGAGGCCGGGCTGATCGGCTCGGCGCGCAGCACCGTGCAGGCGCTCGTCACCCAGATGGATGCGGCGGAGCTGCCGCGCTACCTCGCGCTCGCCACGCAGCTGCGCGAGGCCGGCATCGCGACCGAGGTGGTGCTCGATCCGCGCAAGCTCGGCAAGCAGTTCCAGTACGCCGACAAGGCCGGCATCCGC
>Ga0315912_10003812_pt1 | contig 14715 bp, 29 predicted proteins | sample VfabasoilMG_FD_204469 | JGI IMG/M metagenome (GOLD analysis project Ga0315912, IMG submission 204469) | Garden soil microbial communities collected in Santa Monica, California, United States - V. faba soil | ecosystem: Environmental > Terrestrial > Soil > Garden | place: USA: California... | reverse complement strand
ATAAAGTGCCAAGCCCGAGTGTCGGCGTGCGCGCCGCTCAGCTCAACCGTTAGGCGGCAATGGAAGCGCAGGACACCGCGATCCCACGCGCCCTCGCTGCGTACCGCTTTCGGTACTGGCTGGGCGTCGCGCTGATCGTGACATTCGCGCCCGCCGCATTTGCCGCGGAAGCACTCGGGGGTGTGGCGGCCTTTTTTGTCGTAGGCCTTGGGTATGGAATCGCAACCCTATTGTTGCGTTGTCCGGGTTGTACGTGGCCGCTCTTCCGGCGCGGGATAGTCTGGTGGCCTTGGCCATCGCGCGCTTGTCCCAACTGCATGTCAACGCCCACAGCAGCTACCCGCGAGGAAGATGTCTAGAATGCTCAGGATGTATCCATTCGCCGCTGCCTATTGCGGCGATTGCCGTCTAACACCTCGCTGGAGCGGACGCGTGGAAGATAAAGTGCCAAGCTCAAGCCACGGCATGCGCGCCGCTCAGCTCAACCGTTAGGTGGCACGATGAAGCGCGGGCCAGCTGAGTACATCATCCTCGCGAGTTTCGGCGCCACCGCCATGTTCTGGGGGTGGCTATTCTTTTTCGGATCCGAGCGCACATATGAGGGCGGCTCTTTCGCTGCGGTTCTGCCGTTTGTTTTTCTCGGCATTGGGGTGGCCGCCGGCTGGTTGCTCCTTAAGCGGAGGATCGCTGGTGCTTGGCTTTGTGCGTTCTTCTACGGTATCCAGGTTCTGACTTTTTCTTTGCCAATTGGTGGGACGTTGAATATCAATTCTCTGCCCACTCTCTACTTTCGCCTGAATCGCGATCCGTCAGCTCCGGTCAGCATAAACGTAGTGGCTTTCGTGCTGTTCATAGTTTCTTTGGCATTATTGGCAGAGCTCCGAGAACAAGCCGGTCGGTCATCGCAGGTGCCACCTAACACCTCTCTCGAGCGGACGCGTGACAGATAAAGTGCCAAGCTCAAGCGTCGGCGTGCGCGCCGCTCAACTCAACCGTTAGAGGGCAGGAATCGTGAAGGCTGAGCACGTGCTGCTGGCTTGCCTGGTTATCTTCTCCATCACACTTGCCGTATCGATGGTCTTAAGCATCGCCTTCTTGCTCCGTCTCAAGCGTTACGAACATGATGTTTACCTCTCGCTTGGATCTCCATTGACCCCAATGCTCGGTAAAATTGCGCATGTCCGGCGATCTGCAAGGACCTTGCTATTCCTGAAAAATAAGGCGCATCACTCATTGCGCGATAAGCGGAGCTCCAGGCTCGGTGATATCGTCGTACTCAGCAATCGAATCCTGCTTGGGATCATTGCCCTGGTGAGCGGCGTCACCAGCTACATCGTTCTATTTGTCAAACCATGACGCCCTCTAACAAATCGCTGCAGCGGACGCGTGATAGATAAAGTGCCAAGCTCAAACGTCGGCGTGCGCGCCGCTCAGCTCAAGCGTTAGGCGTCACTCATGAACTATCGCAAGTGCTGGGCGCTTCTCGCGGTAACAGTTGCCGGCCTCTCATACTCGGCAGCGCGAGCAGATGACGCGCCACGTGTTGAAGAGTGTCCTGGCGCCATGGCCTGGGAGCGTGAGCACCAGGGCGGGGGCGAGGCGGCGCGCGCGGGTGGCGAACCGCTTCCAGCAGTCTCTGAGGCGGCGCTACTCGAGGAATTGAAGCTACGGGTCGAGAAAGATCAGGCGGCGCGGAAGCGATGGCTAGCTGATAAGAGCAGTGCGGAGCTTACTGGTGCGGTGGACTCGATCGACACTGATAACTTGGCTTGGCTTCAAAAGTTGATCGCAGAAAAAGGTTTCCCGACTGCGGCGCAGGTTGGAAAGGAAGGGGTTCACTTCGCGTGGTTACTCTTGCAGCACGCCGACCAAGATCCGAAGCTCCAAAGCGACTTAGTCCCAGTTCTTGAGCAGCGATTCAAGGCAGGGGAGCTCCCGGGTAACGATCTCGCCAGGATCACGGACCGAGTGTTGTTGGCGAGCGGTAAGCCGCAGCGATATGGCACCCAGTTCGACTGGTTCGCTGGCGATTTCGCGCTGCCAGAACCCAGCAAGCTTGCTGAGACTGATGCCGCAAGGGCCAGGCTTGGGCTCATGCCGCTGGTCGATTATGTATGCACGCTTCGCAAAGCGCGAAATGCCGCGATGACGCCTAACAAATCGCTGGGGCGGACGCGTGAAAGATAAAGTGCCAAGCTCAGACTACGGCGTGCGCGCCGCTCAGCTCAACCGTTAGCCGTCATGAGCGCTCACGAACACACCTTTGCCACGTGGGAATTCCCAGATCCGGTTGATGCTGCCGCAATCAGTTGTGTTCACGTGCTCGACGGCAATCGGCCTGTAGTGTACGGCAGCCATGACGACCATGAGGCGCCATGGCTTTTCCTGTGTGAGGAAATAGCGCATGAGTCAAAGGACGGTCGAGTGGTGTGCCTCGGATGCATGATCGAGCGCGATTCGACGCTCGCCCAGCTTGCGGACCTACCTGTGGGCTGGTGCGCCGAAAGGCTATCGCTCGACAGGCCCTGGGTGCGCAAGCTCGAGTCGTATGAGGCGGCCGAAGATGACGCCTAACATCTCGCTGGAGCGGACGCGTGCAAGATAAAGTGCCAAGTTCACACTGCGGCTTGCGTGCCGCTCAACTCAACCGTTAGGTGGCATGTGAGCTTGGCAGATGAACGCCGCAGTCGAAAGTTTCGAGAGAGGGATATCGACCCGCTCGAGTTTAGGGTCTTTCTTGCGATCGTCGGAACGCTCTTGTTTGCTGCTGCGGCGCTCGGTATTGCTCGAGACACAAATGGGCTTGATTGGGGGGAATGGTCGATTCTGGCCCTCCTTGTCGCGCCCGGTGCAGGTTCGATCTACGCATCCTTCTTCGGCTCACGTGAGAGTGTTGAGAAGTGGGCTGGCGCTGCGAGTACACATGAGACCGCAGTGATCCTCATGCTCGTAGCATTCCCGATAGCCTGGGCCATTAGAAAAGTCTTCCCAAGTGATGCCACCTGACACCTCGCTGGATCGGACGCGTGATAGATAAAGTGCCAAGCTCAAACGCGGGCGTGGGCGCCGCTCAACTCAATCGCCAGGCCGCTATGGAGAACACTTTGACAATCAATCGCAGGCGCGCACTGCTTGTAGGTGTAGCGCTCTCGGCAACATTTGTCGTGCTGCGTATATATCTACACCATTCTCCCGGCGCAAATTTCAACGTGGGCGCATACAACATCCACCATCTCTTTACTGGACTGCTCATGGTTACAGTGGGTGGGGTTCCGTTGGTGCTTTTTCATGGCAACAGTCGTTGGCTAGACGTCGCGGCGATTGTGTTTGGGGCCGGCCTGAGCATGGCGCTCGACGAGTGGGTCTACCTTATTGCGACGGATGGATCCGATGCATCCTATCTTCTCCCTATCTCGCTGTGGGGCGGAGCGGTGATGGTGGTTCTCGCTCTAGCGTACCTATCTATCCTCGTACTAGTCGGAAGCCATTGTGTGCGGGCGCGGTCTGACGCCTCGCTGGAGCGGACGCGTGAACGATAAAGTGCCAAGCTCAAATCACGGCGCGCGCGCCGCCCCGCTCAACCGTTAGACGGCACTCCAGGTCATGCGCATCAGCTACCTTGCAGACCGGCCCGAGCTTGCAGCACAGCTGATTCCCGGTTTGCTCGAGCACTGGTCGTACGTATTTCCGAACCAAACGGCGGCCGACCGAGCTGCGAGGTTCAACGCCCATTTGAACCGCGAAGAGCTTCCAATCGCGTGGGTCGCTCATGACGGGGATTTGGCTTTGGGAACCGCGGCACTTCGAAAGACCGATCTCGAAGGGCGCGAAGAACTTGGTCCTTGGTTAGGCGGTGTCTTTGTCACGCCAGAATACCGCGGCCGCGGTATTGCATCAGACCTGTGTCGAGTCGTAGAAAGCAAGGCGCACGCCCAAGGTGTAACGCGACTGTACCTCTTCACGCACGGACAGGAGTCACTCTACGAACGTCTCGGCTGGTCCACTTCTGAACGCGTGGCGTGGCATGGTCACGAATGCTCAATCATGTCGAAAGTGCCGGTGCCGTCTGATACCTCGCTGGAGCGGACGCATGGAAGATAAGGCGCCAAACCCAAACGTCGGCGTGCGCGCCGCTCAGCTCAACCGTTAGGCCTCGCTCGAGCGTGCAGCACATCCAATCGATCCGCCGCTCTGGAGCTACCTACGCACCGCTTCTGCTCCGGGTAACGCTTGGTTCTCTCTTTATTGCGCACCTGTACTGGAAGGTTGCGGTATTTCCCGGTGGGCTCGAGCGCTGGTGGTCAAATTTCGCGACGAACGGTTACCCGTCGTTCGTACCGTGGTACGTAGTCTCGGCTGAGCTTGCCGGCGCAGTGTTGCTCATTCCTGGCATCGCGGTGCGTTGGGTTAGCTTGTACGCGGTACCAATGATGATCGGCGCTGCGCATTTCTGGGCCACGCGCAATGGGTTTTGGTTCGTATCGGCAGGCGCTGAACTGCCGATCGTATGGGGGATCTTGCTGGTCTTGCAGTTCTTGCTTGGCGGTGGACCTTATACCTTGGGGCCGCGTATCGTGGCCCGGCCTAACTCCTCGCTGGAGCGGACGCATGAGAGATAAAGTGCCAATCTCAACCGTCAGGCGGCTTGGCAAATGCCCGCGCCATTCCCGTGCGGGATCCCCAGTCCATGAGCTTTGATTCAATCATCTATTTCGCAGCCGGCACGATGCTGCTGGCGAACAGGAGAAAGCAAATAGATGAAAGCAAGCGCGTGTGAGAGGGCAACCCGGCAGCATATTGGCGCCCGGCGATCTCAACAGTATCCTCAGGCAGGCGTGCCTCAGGTGAAATCTGGCTAACTGCTATGAGCTGCGCCTTCGTCCGCCTATTCCTCTCAACCGTTAGACGGCTCAATTGCGATGAGGTACGCACATGACGGGCAACATAGAACCCCTTCGGCCTCGCTGGAGCATTGCTCCGTATTTCATAGTGAATGACGTCGTCTCAACGGCGAACTTTTATCGAGACAAGCTAGGCTTTGGGTACGAGCGCTTTTGGAATGAGCCGCCATCATTTTGCATGGTCTATCGCAGCGGCGTGATCATCATGCTTGCCCAGCACATAAAACCGGGAGCAATGCGTCCCAACCGGCTTGTGGATCCCGAGGGCGAAGCCTGGGATGCATACATTTGGATCGACGATGCCGATAAGCTGTGTGCGGAGTTCAAGTCCAGGGGCGTCAAGATAACTCGCGACGTATGCACCCAGCCATATGGATGTCGCGACTTCGATGTCGAGGACTGCAACGGCTATCGCCTGTGCTTTGGACAGCCTGTGGAAGGCTCAGCGGCAGCCGCCGTCTAACAAATCGCTGGAGCGGACTCGTGAAAGATGAAGTGCCAAGGCCAAACATCGGTGCGCGCGCCGCTTCACTCAACCATTAGGTGGCGCATGAGGTGTCCCCACTGCAACGCGCAAGTTGGCTTCTTCTCACGTGCAATGAGTCGTTGGGGAAGGGTCAAGGCGTGCCCATCGTGCGGGGCAGCAGTTCGCGTTGGATTCTCGCCGCTGGCAATTGTGCTCGGCCTCCTGGGGGCTGGAGTTCTCGGGTGGTTCAAGTCCGCGCTTGCTCTGCCCAAACCATGGTTCAGTATTGTCCTGGGACTGTACGTGGGCGTCCTGATATACGTTGCCTCTCGGCTAAGGAAAGCCGAATGAACGACTTCACCTTCAGTCGTGAGTCTGGTCGGGTGTGGCCCCGCCGCCTAACGAGCCCAAGCAGCAGCAGCGCGCGGCGCGCTCAGCTCAACCGTTAGACGTCATGCCAGGCGCAGTACTTCGAGTCAGCGGAAGCAAGATCGGCGTCAAGCGGTTTCTCGAGCAATCAGGCTGGAAGCCAATGATTGTCTTTTGGAAGGGGAAGCCGAGGTTTGCGAGTTCGCCTGTCCTCTCCGCGATCAATGGTCTCAATCAATCCGTTTCAAGGGGCTCGAGTCTGGACCTTCAGGTACGCGACGCAAAGCGTTTCCTGCAGCGGCAACGCCTGGAGTTCAAACGGATGAAGCGCCTGAAGCTACACTCGACGCTGGATTTTGGTGTCGCGTCTGATCGCGACGCTCCAATGAAATTCTATCGATTCTATGCTGGCTTTCTTTCTCACGTTGCAAAGGCGGGAGTCGATCTGGAGCTGTCTCACTACGCCGTCAAGAGGCGCGATGACGTCTAACACTTCGCTGGAGCGGGCGCGGCGCTCAGCTCAACCGTTTGAGCGCGCTACTCAATGAAACCATCAGCACTTCTCATCGTGGACATGCAGGTCGGCATGAGCTGGCCTTCCTCCGGAGTCCGGAACAACGCCGGAGCGGAAGCCGCCATCGCCGGTCTCTTGGCTGCATGGCGGGCGCAGGGCGCGCCTGTCGTTCACATTCGTCACATCTCCCGAACCGCTGGATCCCCGTTTTGGCCGGGCCAACCGGGAGTCGAGTTTCAGCCGGCACTGGCGCCGCTTGATTCCGAGCATGTGGTTGAGAAAAACGTGCCCGACGCGCTCGTGAACACCGGGCTCGAGCGGTGGCTGCGGGTCAGGGGAATCTCATCTGTCGTCATTGTGGGCGTCAGCACGAACAACTCGGTCGAGGCGACAGCGCGAACCGCCGGGAATCTTGGCTTCAAGACCTACGTCGTATCGGACGCAACCTTCGCGTTTGCCAAGACCGACTTTGATGGACGGGCACGAGCAGCCGACGAGGTCCACGCCATGGCCCTCGCGAACCTTCAAGGTGAGTACGCATCGGTGATCGACGCCAACGAAGCGATGGGTGTGCTCTAACACCTCGCCGGAGCGGAACGTGACATCCACTGAAGCACGAAACGCTGAGAGGCCTGCAACCAAGCCTGCAGCGTGGGCGGGCGCCGTTGCCGCCTTTTGCGCCGCGAGTCTGTTCCAGGTACTGATGTATGGTGCAGGCGCATCTGCTGATGGCGCCGGCGCTGGGACTGCAGCCTATCTATCGACCCATTGGCTATCAGAACTATTCGAAATTGGCGTCGTGTTGGCTTGGCTTCTCGGGCCAGCAGCCATCGCATTCTGGTTTTCGGCGCGGAAACTCGGTTTTTGGAATGACATTGGAACCGAACGCCTGGGTGTGCCAAGGGCATTGGCGCTGCTGCTCCTGCCAGCACTCAGCATCTATATCGGGGTGTTCGTTTCCATCAATATCTGGGGGACTTAGTGGCGGTGCCTATCCCCAAACGATCTCGATGGGCATCTCGACGTCGGGGTGCATGCTCTTGTGCACCGGGCACGTGTACGCAGCTTCTTCAATTGCCTGCCGGTGTTCGCTGCTCAACTGATGTGGTACGCGGACCTTCACCGTAAGCTTCTTGATTTTCCTGGCCGGGGCATTGGCCATTTCCTTGTCGACCGCCGCGGTCGCACCGCTGATGTCCACCTTCAGCATGCGCGCCTTGATCCCCATGACGCTCAGGATGCAACTCCCCAACGCGGTTGCTACCAAGTCCGTGGGTGAGAAGCTCTCACCCTTGCCGTGGTTGTCCCGTGGTGCATCCGTCGTCAAGACCGTGCCAGATAGCTCATGAGTCGCTTTGCAGTGCAGGTCGCCCTGATATTCGATAGTGACGCTCGTCATTGCCGGCCTTACTATTCCAGTGTGAAGTTGACGCCTCAGTGTACTGTGGCCTCATGGTCGTGACGAAAGATTCCCAAGCTCAGAATGCGGCGGTCGTGCCGCCCAGTTCAGCCGTTATGGGTCTTTGTGGCGCCGCGGCCCTCATCGCACTCGGCGGCTTGGCCGGATGCAAGAGCGCAGGTCCAGGCGCCGGTCCAAGCACCGACATCAGCGAGGAATTCGAGCATTGCACCCCGAACGATCCAGCGAGTTGGCGGATCATTGCGCCTCCATCGGATGCGAAAGAAATTCTCGCGTTGCCAATGGAAAAGGGAACGCTGGATACGGAGTTGGCGCCCGGCGGCTCAGGGAGAGAGAAGGTTCACGAACACTGGTTCAGCAGTGGGGACTCGCGTCTCGCTGTATGTCGGCACCTGGCTGTGAGCGACAGTTGCTACAGCAATTCGACGCTCATCTATCTGACCAAAGCGAATGGCGGATGGGCAGCGCCCGACGGCGTCCTTGTATCGGTCTGCCTTGTGCACGAACGTGCCAGGTAGACACATGACAAATCACAGGAGCGGACACGTGGAAGACAGAGTGCCAGGCCCAGGTACCCTGACTAATCCGCGAGCGGCCAACTGACACCTCGGACATGAACATCACTCCCGCGTCGCCTTCCGACCTCGACAAAGCGATCAGCTGCCTGGCCACTGCTTTCGGACAGGATCCCATCACGGGCTATCTATTGCAGACTGGCTCGGGCTATCACGAGCGCGTGTCGCAATTCTTCTCGATACTCATGCGAGCGCGCCTGGCGCTCAAGATGCCGGTCTTCGTCGCACGGAGTAGTGCGGGCATCGGCGGCGCATCCATGGGCTACTCAACCACGCGACCTGAATGGCCAGGCGGACTCACCGAGGAGTGGGATCGATTCGAGAAAGGTGTTGTCGGCATGCAAGAGCGCATGGCGGTCTACGACGAGGTGGCTGTCAAATACAAGCCGCCCGCTCCACACTACTATCTGGGCGTGATCGGAACCGACCCGAACTCGCAAGGCCAAGGCATCGGAACCCGGCTTCTCAAGGCGTTTTGCGATGCGTCGGCCAGTGATCCGCTGTCGTCGGGTGTGTATCTCGAGACGGCACAAGCCTCGAACCTCAAGTTTTACGAACGTGCCGGCTTTGCCGAAACCGGCCGGGGAACTCTCGGGAGTTCGACACTGTGGTGCATGTATCTGTCGCACGATCGGCGCGGCGGTAGTCAAATGACGGGTTCAGGCGTCAAGTGCTGACTTCAGTGGCCTCTGTAACGGCTCTTCTCGATACGGAGCTTGGCGCTCTTGGTGATGCTTGTGTTGTCGGGCACATTCGCAGCTTGCTGGTAACCCCAAGAGTCGAAATGCGTGCCTGGGACTACGGCAAACCTGGCCAGCAATTCCCTTGTTGGATCGTGCTCGAGCATGCTGCATCGAATACCAGCATTGCCTATAGCGAACATGGCTTTGGTCCGTCGTTCCCATGGGGACTCCTGCTTCTTGCAGACAAGAAACCCATGTCCATGGGAATGGACTCCGGATGGTTCGACTACTTTCTGGAAGCCTTCTTCGAATCCCACGCCGCCTCGGAGTTGCCGATATGGCGTGTATTCAGGTCCAAGGCAGACGAATATCCGGGCGAAGCGATCACCCCCGAAGGTTCGTGGGATGGCACGTGGGCGGAAGTGACGAGACTCAGGAGCCGCAAAGACCGCTTCGGCTACCACTGTTCGCAAAGCATCTACGCGCGTGATGCCTAACAACATGCGCATACTCGTCCCGCTTGCCGACTCACCCGGATCTCTTCGGGCGGCGGAAGGCGTGCCCGTGGGAGATGGGAGATTTCGGCTGGAAGGTCACCCCAGTCCCGAAGATGCCTGGCAATTCAAGCCAGGCGAGATTGTCGAGTGCTCCAGCCAGACTCTTGCAGACGGATCGAAAGCCCTGGTTGCGGTCTCTTCTGTCACCTCAGACCCTGAGTACCGAAGCAGTCGCGCGGTGTATGCAGTGGTCGGCGCGGTCGTGGGCGCCTTCGTCGGCGCATGGTGTGCGCTTGGGATCCATCCCAGCGCGCCCTCTGTGGCGGTGGGTGCGGTGCTTGGCGGCGGTGTTTTTGCCATCTGTTCGGTCCGCTGGCGCGACGCCGCGTGGCGAGCGTGGAGTCGGTTGGTGTCTTCGGAATGAGAGCGCTAGCAGCAGCTCTATGGGGTATTCAAACTTTGGCCATGATCTTCTCCAGGATGCTCAGCGCGACTCTCGCCGCCATCGTCTTGTCGGTTACTGCGTGCACACAACCCCAGCTTAAGTGGCCATATACCAGTCCTTTCACACTCGAGGGCGTGGCGCCCGGCGCGCATCTCACCGAATCACAAGCGATTGAAGTTGCAAATGCCGAGGTGCGGGCACAGGGCAGGGACCCGTCTTTGTATCCCGCACCCACGGCAACCTTTGCCGACGGAAAGTGGTCGGTCCATTTCGACTCGCCACCCGGACCGCCGCCCCCCGCGCTCGGCAACCACTTCTCGGTGTACATCTACGAGAAGGACAATGCTGTGTGGTTCGCGCCCGGGCGCTGAATAGAGCGAGTTACATGTCGGACTTCTGGCTCAAGTCTCTGAACGAACGTCGGGCGCGCGAAGGGAAGCCACCCCTTGCGGCGATTCCCGAATTCGGGTGCGTTCAATGTGGACAGGTGTCGCCCATCGCCAATCACCTGTATCAAAGCAGTCTCGGTGATCTCAGGACTTGCCGGATTTGTCTCTTCAGCAGGCGTCCCTTCAGTACGCTCGACCTTCGGAATGGAGAGGCTGTCGAGTGGTACTTCGACGGCACCGAAGGCCACCGGCCGGAGGACTATGCCGTCGTCCTTACCAATCGCGCGTTCTACGCCTTCTTCTCATACTGGTGGATAGCCGCATGGTGGCGTCGATTTTCCCGGGACGATATCCAGGACGCGAGCTTTCACGATGCGCGTCGCATGCCGGCGCTGCACGTCAAGCTGACAACTCGCACGGTTGTGCTGCGGGCGCCGCCGGATGACGCCAGCGAAACGGAAAGCAATCGTCGGGCACTGAGAGAGATGGCCGAACGACTCCATGGACTTGCAGGAAACAGGCCTGGTACGGTCTAACTAAATGAAATTCGAACTATCCCCTTACGATGTCTGCAGCTTTTGCCAGGACCTGGATGGATCTCGCGCGTTCGCGTTGGTCGCGGAGAATGAGCATGCAGTCGCCGAGATTGACGAACGCCAATATGAGCGCGGAGCGATGCTCGTGATTCCACGACGGCACCGCGAATCCCTCCTCGATATTGAACATGAGGAGATCCAGGCGGTTTACAGTCTTGTGCGCGTAGTGGGCAAGGCGGCGGCCTCAGCCTTCGGAGCGGTAGGCATGAATGTCTTTCAGAACAACGGGACCAAGGCAGGGCAGCACGAACCTCATTTTCATGTGCACGTCGTTCCCCGCTACCAGGCCAGTGATCCCAACCGGCGATTCCTCCAGCGCGACTACAGCGTGATCTCGATCGATGAACAGCGCGCAATAGCGGATCAGATCCGCAAGGCGCTACCCCATGCCTGACGCAATCGCCCTGTTCGCAAGCTCGCGTCGAAACGGAAACACCGGCCAATTCCTGGATCGAATCGCTGCCGACCTGAGCATCGAGATCGTCGATCTCGCTTCGAAGCGCATCTCGCAATATGACTACGAGCATCGGAACCGCGACGATGACTTCGAGCCCTTGATGCAGAGGGTTCTTGCGTTCGACCGGATCATCCTGGCGTCGCCGGTGTATTGGTATGCGGTGAGCCCGCCTCTGAAAATATTCCTCGATCGAATCACCGATCTACTCGAGCTTCCAGACCTTGTCGACGACGGCCGCCGACTGCGCGGAAAAACCGCCTACGTCGTCTGCACGTCGATCTACGATGCGGCACCGAAGTCGTTCATGGGGGCCCTGGTTGAAACGTTCGACTATCTAGGTATGCGGTTTGGCGGGTTAGCACACGTCAATTGTCGAGACGGCTACAATCCTTCGGCGCACGATATCCATGCGATTGAGTTTGCCCGCCTGGTGAAAGGCAACGGCACTTCGATGGAGAAAGCCTGAATGGGAATTCTCGGTCTTTTCTCGCGTCCTGATGTTGACCACCCCGAATTCGGAAAACTCCGCTGGAAGCACGGGGTCTGGATTGGCTCGACAGGAAATACAGAGATTCGCCTGCACGGCGGAAAGGCCGGTCCGACGCCCGAAGACGTCGCGCTCGTGGCTGATGCGCTCAAGAACCTCCCGGGCCTGAAGCAGAAAGTCGGCAAGGACGTCTTCGAGCACTACACCGCCTACAAAGAGGCGGACGATTCGGGGCTCATCCTCGGCACGGACGAACCACTTCCGGTGATCCCGGGACCCGAAGCGGTGTGGGAGCACACGAATGACTACGTCCTGCGTATCGGGCCATACGACGACGCCCGTGAAGTGGAGCTGTGTTTCACCGTCGCCTGGGACATAGAGCACGTGTTGGGCGCGCTGTTCAAGGACCAGGAACTCCTCGAGCTGTGTGCAAGCATTGCCCTGCCAAGGTCGTGAGCAGAGCCATCGCCAAAATCCTGGGCGACGCCTGATAATAGGCGCGGATCTCATCTACAACATTACCGAGAGCGAACTCTAGCCATGAAATCTGAAAGCAAGAAGCCTTCGCCGGAATCAGAACTCGGCGCCATCATCGACCGGCTCGATGCGAAGAATCAGAAACTCTTTCGATCCCTTCGGGCGGCGCTACGCAAACAATTTCCGACGGCCAACGAGCTCGGATACGACTACGGCAGCCACGTCGTCATCGCCTATTCGGCGACGGATAGCGCGCCGGGAGCCATCCTGTCGATCGCCGGACGAGCCGACGGTGTGCAGCTGTACTTCACCGGCGGACCGAAAATACCCGACCCGAAAAAGCTCCTGCTGGGGTCCGGAAAGGTGGTTCGCTTCGTGTGGGTGGAATCGCCCAAACAGTTGGCGGATCCGGATGTGAAGTCATTCATCGACGCCTCACTCAAGCTGGCGAAAGTTTCGTTCCCATCCAAAGGGAAGGGCACTCTCATCATTCGGCCGACGACTGCCGCCAAACGGTCAGCACAGAAGTCGAAGAAGTAGCGAGCGGGCGTCAGAGCCATGTACACGCCCGAACACTTCAACAAATTCGGCTCTCGTTTCCTGCCAGGCCATCTCGGCATCGTCATCACGGGAGTCGACGGGAAGGTGGTGCGGTCCGAGCTTCCGGTCCGCCAGGAACACATGGCTCCGAATGGCTTTCTTCATGCGGGAACCATCGTGACGCTCGCGGATACTTCCGCCGGCTACGGATGCGTATCCAATCTTCCGGATGGAGCCACCGGTTTTACGACGATCGAGCTCAAGTCCAATCACCTGGGCACGGCGCGAGAAGGAACCATCGAGTGTGTGGCCACGCCAGTTCATCTCGGCAAGACCACCCAGGTCTGGGATGCGGTGGTTACGCACCGGGAAACGGGCAAGACCCTCGCACTGTTCCGCTGTACGCAGATGGTCCTGTATTCGAAGGGCCAGAGAACGGTAGGCTGACGGCGGAGCGTGTAAATGGCCGAGAACAAGACAAAGCCGACGGCCGCCAGTGTAAAGGCCTACATCGCATCGCGTGCCAGCGAGGAGCAACAGGCCGACTGCCGAAAGCTGATGGCACTGCTCAAGCGAGTCAGCCGGAAAACTCCGAAGATGTGGGGGCCGAGCATCGTCGGGTACGGAAGCTACCGCTACACGTACGAGAGCGGCCGGACCGGCGAGATGCCGGTCGTGGGATTTGCCATCCGTGGGCGGGAGACCGTGATCTACCTGCTGGCGGAGGGGAAGGAGCAAGCCTTGTTGTTAGGCAAGCTCGGCAAGCACAAGATGAGCAAGGCCTGTCTCTACTTCAGGAGACTTTCCGACCTCGATTTGCCGGTGCTCGAGAAACTCGTGGCGAATTCAATCGCAGGGGTCAAACGACGATATGGATAGGGACGTCGATGAACTCATCGGGCGTTTCTTTGGTGCCTTCGACAACCGGAATGGCCGGGCTCCGAAGCGCGCGGACCTGGATGCCCTGTTTCTCGAGAGCGCCATCATCCTGCAGGGCACCGGCGGCAAGACGCTCGTCATGACGGTGTCGGAGTTCGCCGAGCCGAGGGTGGCATTGCTGAATTCCGGACGGCTCCGGAATTTTTCCGAATGGGAAACGGCCAACACGACGCAGGTCTTTTCCAACTTCGGCATTCGAACCTCGCGATACTCCAAATCCGGAACCCTGGATTCGATGCCCTACGCGGGCGATGGAACCAAGCTGTTTCAGCTGGCGCGGGTGAATGGCCAATGGCGGATTGCTTCCCTGTGCTGGTACGACGAACCGTGAACGTAACTCCCACCATGCCTAACATCCCGAAATAGCCATCATGGCGTCACCGCCACCTCTGGTCCTGGCCCACGAAATCGCTCCGCTTCTCGCCGGGGTGAACTGGGGTATTGGCGGTAGCCTGTTGCTCTGGAAGCTGGGCCTGGAGGCCAACCCGCGCGACCTCGACATCATGACGACGGCTGCGGACTTCCCGTTGGCAAGCCAGCGTATCGCGCAGAAATATGGCGAGGGAGTGCGCACGCCACACGCGGCGTTTCAGTCGGTGCATTTTGCGAAGTTCAATCCAGACGGTGACGTCTCCATGGATCTGTTCGCTGAAGTCAGGGTTACGAAAAACGGAGACACGGCGAGCTGGAGTCTTGATCCGCGGGGCATCGAATATTGGCGCGGCCTGCCCTGGATGCAGCCATCGGCCTGGCTCGAGCTCTACACACTCTTCGATCGACCGGAACGGGTAAACGCGCTTCGCGCCTATCTGCGATCCGTTCCGTAGCCAGGGGCGTACGTGTCCAGCTTTCTCAGGTTCGACGGAGCAGTGCGGCATCAGCCGAAGATAGACGCGTGGCTCGGCGAGCGCGAAGCCGAGTTGGGCGCCATCGCGCGAAAGTGGTTCGCGGAGATGCGAA